>Ga0099364_10012639_pt1 | contig 11364 bp, 6 predicted proteins | sample TergutTh196P3_FD_73070 | JGI IMG/M metagenome (GOLD analysis project Ga0099364, IMG submission 73070) | Microcerotermes parvus P3 segment gut microbial communities from Pointe-Noire, Republic of the Congo - Th196 P3 | ecosystem: Host-associated > Arthropoda: Insects > Digestive system > Gut ...
GGCCTTGAAAGGCCTGTTAAATCATCATACGCGGGTGCAAAATCAATAAACGATCAAATCCAGTCGTTATATATAGAATTGCGAAAAAAGGTAGCCGAACTTGAACAGTCCGGATGGGCAAAACATGCGAAAGCATCCGATATTAAAAAACGTATACTTTCCGACCGCTCTGTTACCCCTGTCAGCTCAATGAATTTTACGTCCTTTGCCGGTAAATTTGCTGCCGAATTTGAAAATCCGGGAACAAAAAGGAATTATCTGCATACAATCAATCAAATAAAAGAGTTTGCAGGAAAAGAAAATATCGCGTTTGAAGAAATAACCCATCAATTTCTCCGCCGGTTCGACAGCCATCTGTCCCGTTCCGGAAATTTAAGATAAAGAGTGGGGAAAAGGACAAGGTAAGTCTGACGGCAGAACAAATCAAAATGCTGTATGAGTATGAATTTAAAACACCGGCATTGCGGATGGCGCGTGATTATTTTATGCTGTCATTTTTCCGGTGCGGGATTAATCCGATTGACCTGTATCATTTCAAGAAAACCGATCCGGAAGGTCGCGTACTGCCATAATAAATCCCGGCGTATCAGTAACTGTATGACGTTTTCTGCCCTGTATCTTTTTTCCTCCGTCATATCCTTTTTCCTGTGTTACAGATGAAGTTTGCACACTTTGACTGTCTCCCATACTGGGGCTTTCTTCTCTGCCTGCCTGTTTACGGCACATTGCGTGTAATGATCCGTGCATTTCTTCTATTAAACCTTCTGCCGTCCATTTACGAAAATAGCAGTAAACTAATTGCCACCCGGGATATTCTTTGGGCAACATACGCCACTGAATCCCGCTTTCAGTAATACATACTGAACTCGGCTATAAAATTATTTTATCAACACATATATTTCATTAATATACAATATATTATGGTGCATAAAAAACGAGTTTAAAGGCCGAGTTTAATATAAAACAACGCATTTATGATCGCCCGTAATGGGTGCTTACGTTTTCTGCTGTCAAATAAATTCTCTGTTTTTGCCCATTGGCTGTCAGTTAAGTCGGCAGGATAAATTCGCATCTTTTTATGATTATTTGGTTTATAATCACAAAGATGCAATTTTTTTCCAAACTAATAAATTGATAGTCACTTATTTACGATAAATTCAAACAACATCTCGGCAACATATAAAATACCGACCTGCCGTATAAAACCTTGCTGTAATAATCCACGTTTGTTTCTGCAGCAAGGCGGACAAGTTCCCCGTCGGGTATCAGACTGAGCAGTTCTGCAACGCTTATGCCCTGATGTCTGTTTGACGTTTTTTGCATGCTGGAGTTCAATTTCAGTTCTACGCGACAAAGATACGGACAAAAATGTTACCAGCCAGGAAAAATAAGAAAAAAATATTTTTTATTTATTTGTATATCAGCCGTATAACATGATTTGCAGGCCATCTCAGGCACTCTGAACAGACGGCAATACCGCCTCTCAAAAGAAAAAAATAAACGCAGCAGATTGCGCCTGAGCACGCTCTAATTGCCATATAATCAGGACATTGTTTTGTCGCCTCACACTCTCCATTGTTTTCCAAAAAAAATCTTTCAAATTCCCCCAAAAACTGCATTTTTCCTGTCAACAGGGTCTCGTATTTGATCAGGTGACATGGTAAGCGGCGCAAAGGAAGTTTTACACCTGATAGCGCATCTCGGTGTTTTGACTTTCAGCAAAGATTGAGACATGCACGCCGGAGTATCTGCAATTTACAGAAACGGGGCATTACTTATCTCAAGTATATATTGCTAAAACGCTTACTTTGAAACAACTAAATTTCTTCCGAACACTCGTAATTTTCAATTGGTGTGTGGTGTTTTTGTAGGGGCAATCCTTGCGGTCGCCACTTGTTTGGACAAGCCGATAGCCGCGATGTTAGAAGGCAAGGAAATCACAAATTACCGCATAATATATTGATTATCAGTCGTTTACGAGAATAGATAGATAGATAGATAGATAGATAGATAGATAGATAGATAGATAGATAGATAGATAGATAGATGAAATTTTTCAAAAAAACAGTTGTTTCATAATAAAATAATGATTATGTTTACAGCGTTTTTTTGGAGAGTTTTAACCGCATTTCGGCTCTGTGAAAAAATCAAAACATGAAAAAGTATTATTAGAAGCGCCCTTCAAGTGTCGCCAATTACAAATTGGCGCTCATGAAATGGCAGGAAGTGAAATGCAACGAACTGTTTGAAAACATTGATATATGATTAACGTGCTGATTAAAAAGAATTTATTATGCTTCCTGTTTCTTCTTTGCGGAGAGATACTTGTAGCGCAGGACAGCCGGATTGCCAATCACCCTCCGGAAAGTTTTATCCACAGTTATCAAGAGGCGGCAGGAACATTTGCCGCCCTTTATAACGGAAAAGTCAGTGTGCCATATACCACACAGGCCCTGAACCATCCTTATTTTGAATCCACCAACTTCTCACAGGGGACATTATGCTACAACGGCGTAGTTTACACAGATATCTTGATGCGAATTGATTTATACAGAGATGAAATTACGGTTATTTTTCCCGACAATCCGCAGCGCATTGCCCTGGATAATGAAAAAATAGATTATGCAGTCCTGTATGGCGCTACATTTATTGTGTCGGATAGCGGCAACGATGCAAAACCTGTATTTTTGGAATTAGTCGATGACGGAGTATATCCTGTCGTAAGAAGATACAGGACGACATTCGTTGAAGAAACCCTGTCTTTCAGCGATTTGACGAAGTCATTTAAAACGCAGATACAGTATGCAGTCTGTATAGAAGGCGTATATTATCCTGTAAAGAATAAAAACGCTATACTGAAACTGTTCCCCGACAGAAAACAGGAACTGAACAGATATGCCAAAACACACAAATTAAATTTCAGAAAGCAGACCGGGCAATCCATCGTTGCCTTAGTGAATCATTATGAAAATATAAAGTAAAGGAATGAAAAATTTGCAACGGAGAAAATATGTTTTAACAGGCCGTCAAATCTTTTTGACAAAACGCTTGCGGTCGTACCTGTCTTGCGGTCTTACGGTCTTCTTTCTGACATTTGCCACCATTTGTATCGCCCAGCAGAGAGTAACGCTGAATTTCGAGCGGCAACCGGCCAATGAGATATTCCGGAGTATTGAACAGCAATCCGGATATGCTATCTTCTGCAATCCTTCGGACACAGATTCGCTGCTGCTCACTGTCCGGTGCACCGACGAGACGCCCGAATCAGCCCTCAATCAGGCATTTGAAGGAACGTCCTTCCATGTGTCAGTTTACAGGGACAGATTTGTATTCATACTCAAAGACAAACAGTTGCACGCACAACTGCCGGAAGATTATTTCACCACCCGCGTCAGACAAAGAGAAACCATGGCCGGCCTCTTATTAAATCCTTTGGAACAGCGAGCCACCTCCGAAAACAGAGTATATACAGTCGGAAATGAAAACGCTCAAAACATACCCGCAAGGGTAACATTAAGTGGCGCCATGACCGATTTCAAAACCGGCGAACCGATAATCGGCGCCGTTATTTATTTGGAAAATAATACGATGAATGCTGCAACCACTGATGCTTTCGGCTTCTATTCGCTGCAACTGCCGTCCGGACGGAACAGGCTACTCATACGCGGCGTCGGACTGAAAGAAACGCAACGGCAAGTCATGCTGTACGGCGACGGCAGGTTGGATATCGAACTCGAAGAACAGGTCTACTCGCTGCAGGAAGTCGTCGTTACAGCCGGGCGGACTGCCGGCCTGCAAAGTACAACCATCGGTATGGAACGTCTTCAAATCAGAGACATCAAAAATATCCCGACAGCCTTCGGCGAAACCGATGTAATCCGTGTTGTGATGATGCTTCCGGGCGTAAAAGCCGTTGGCGAAGCATCGAGCGGATTCAATGTGCGCGGAGGCGCTACAGACCAGAACCTGATTCTGTTTAATAACGGAACGATATACAACCCGACCCACCTGTTTGGGTTTTTCTCCGCCTTCAATCCCGACCTGATTAAAGACATGGAACTGTATAAAAGCAGCATCCCCGCAAATTATGGAGGACGTATCTCGTCGGTACTGGATATCAACGGGAGGGAAGGCAACAAAAAAGAATTTAACGGCTCGGTCAATATTGGCCTGTTAACCAGCCGGATCACCCTGGAAGGGCCAATCGGCAAAAAGACTTCATTTATACTGGGTGGGCGTACTACCTATTCCGACTGGATGCTGGGTTTGCTGCCTGAAGACAGCGAATACAAGGACGGGAAAGCCGGGTTTTACGACCTGAATATGATTGTGGATCATAAATTTTCGGACAGAGACAATCTGTATCTCAGCGGCTATTACAGTAACGACCGTTTTCAATTCACAGCCGACGACCGGTACGGATACACCAATATGAACGCATCGGCCAAATGGCGGCACCTGTTCAGCAACCGGCTGGCCAGTACGTTTGTCTTTGGATACGACCATTATGACTATAAAATGTCCATGGCAGACAATCCCGCTTACGCCTATTCGCTACAATTCGGTATAGACCAGGGATTTGCCCGGTTAGACTTCACAGCCTACGCCGACGGGAATCATACGGTTGACTTCGGGTTTGGAAGCATTTTATACAATCTTAATCCGGGGAAATATCTGCCCGACTCGCCCGAATCGTTTGTCGTTCCCGATATCATGCAAAAAGAGCAGGCGCTCGAATCGTCCATTTACCTGTCCGATCAATGGGATATCACACCGGCTTTTTCGATCAATGCGGGGATACGGTACAGCATGTTCAATGCCATGGGGGCAAGAACCTACAATATCTACGAACCGGATTTCCTGCCGCAGGAGAATACAGTAATAGAAATAAAAGAAGCCAGACCGGGTACTGTCTTCAAAACCTGGCATTATCCGGAATTACGTCTCTCGGCACGCTATATCCTGAATCACGACCTGTCGGTCAAAGCAGGCGTGAACACGCTTAGCCAGTATATTCATAAGCTGTCGAATACGGCCATCATGTCGCCGACCGATACCTGGAAACTGAGCGATGCCAACATCAAACCGCAAACAGGTATGCAGGCAGCCGCAGGGGTATATAAGAACTTTAATAACAGCAATATCGAAACATCGGCCGAAATATATTACAAAACGATGAAAGATTACCTGGACTATCGTAGCGGAGCCATTTTAAGTATGAATCATCATATCGAAACCGATGTAATCAGTACGGAAGGCAGAGCGTATGGCATCGAATTGATGCTGAAAAAAACACAGGGCAAACTCAATGGATGGGTGAGCTACTCGTATTCGAGAACCGAACTCCGGCAGCACGATCCACGCGTGAAAAGGCCTGTCAATAACGGCGACTGGTATCCGGCAAGCTACGACAAGCCGCACGACCTGAAACTGGCGGGAAATTACAAATTCACGCAACGTTACAGTGTTTCGCTGAACTGTGAATACAGTACCGGACGGCCTATCACCCTGCCAACATCGAAATACGAATACAAGGGAGGGGAATTTATTTATTATTCCGAACGGAATCAATACCGGATACCCGACTTTTTCCGGCTCGACTTTTCCGTTAATATCGAACCGAGCCATCATTTGACACTGCTGACGCACAGCAGTATTTCCTTTGGCGTTTACAACCTGACGGGTCGCAAGAATGCCTATTCCGTATATTATACCGCAACAGACGGCGTAATATCCGGCTATCAAATGGCCATTTTCGGCGCACCGATCCCCTACGTTTCCTACAACATCAGATTTTAAAGGAATATATGATGAAAATAAATTATCAAACAACATGAAATTAACAATACTCTTACGGTCTTACGATCTTACGATCTTACGATCTTCTATTCTTCTGTCCATTCTTACAGTCTTATCTTTGGCCGGCTGTATTTCCGAATATCACCCGGCTGGCGTACTGGATACAGCAGGTATTCTCGTAGTAGACGGATTAATTATTGATAACGGTCAAACTGTCATACAATTGAGCCGTACTGTAAAAATGGCCGATCAAATCCAGACGGAATCCGTATATGTGCAAAATGCACAAATACAGTTGATAGACGAATCAAACAGTATAATAGCCGTTGCAGAGCCACAGATAGTGGATGGAAGTCGGGTTCCGGGAATGTACGTGATAAACGATGTAATTTCATTCAATGCCGGCATGAAGTATGCCCTGGACATACGGATTGGAAACAGTCATTATCAGTCGGACTTTGTTTCACCTGTTCATACGCCGGAAATTGACGAAGTAACCTGGTCGATAAATGAAGATCAAAGTATGGACATTATGGTTTCGACACACGACCCGACGAACCGTACCCAATACTTTTTTTGGCGTTTTGACGAAGTATGGGAATTTACGGCCGCATTATATGCTAACAACAGGTATGATCCTGTAACAAGAACCGTGATTCCGCAAAGTTTATCCGGCGATAACAGATACTACTGCTGGAATTACGACAATTCCAAATCGTTGCTGTACAGTTCTTCCGACCGGCTTTCGGAAACGGTTGTAAAAGACAAAAAAATCCATCATATTCCTGCCAATGATCCCCGTTTCTGTTTTTTGTACAGCATCCTGGTCAAGCAATATGGCCTTGATAAAGAAGCATACGATTATTTTGAGAATTTACAGCGAAATGTGGACAAAACCGGCAGTCTCTTTTCTCCTCAGCCTACTGAAAAAGAGGGAAATATACAATGCCTGTCCAATCCGGATGAACCTGTAATTGGCTATATTGCAATCGCAAAAGAAGTAACGTACCGCCTGTTTATTGATGTAGAAAAGTTGAATTTATTTCGTCATGAAAACATTTGCAGTACGGATCCGACTCCGGAGGGAGAACAGGCCGGAGAAATTATTCCAAGTCGAACTATTCGTGATATTGCTTCTGCTTACGACAGTGGATTGGGGATATATCAGGTATTAGGCGCTTCAAGATACAGGTGTTTTATGCTTAGATGTGTAGACTGCACAGTGAGCGGAGGCACTAAAAACAAACCTGATTTTTGGCCGAATGATCATATGTAAGTTCAAATTTTAAAGTTTAAGGTTCAAAGATTTGCGAAATAAGATATTAATCAATACATCATAATTCATCAGTAATATGCGCCATCAAATTCTTTTATTTTTACTTATCATTTGCCTGGGCAATCCCTGTATTTACGGACAAGTGAGCGAACGTATTTATCTGCAAACCGACAAACAACTGTATCTGTCCGGCGAACTCCTTTGGCTGAAACTGTATACTACGGATACGGAGGGCAAATTACTGTCGCTAAGCAAAATCGGCTATGTCGAACTGATCGGCGATTCCATTCCCGAAGTACAAGTGAAAATAGACATACAGGATGGTACGGGAGCCGGATGGATGGAAGTGCCGGCCATGCTTCCGACCGGATATTACCGGATGATAGCCTATACGCGGTATATGCGCAACGAGGGCGAACAGGTCTTTTTTGAAAAACGCATTGCCATCGTCAATCCGGTCAGTCAAAATAATACACTTTATACAGACGAAGCCGGCGCTTCTTTCTCATTCCAGTCAATGGAAACCGGCCGGTCGACGCCCGAACTGTCTGTTGACAAATCATCCTACACCACAAGAGACAAAGGCGAAATCCGTATCAAAGGGCTGCCTGCAGAAAATCTTTCGATAGGTGTTTCCATAACCGGCATCGAACCTGTTTTACCATCCGGACCGACAATCCATGAATGGAAAAAACAACTGAACGGCAACAGTATTCCTTTTGAAAGCCTGCGTTTTTTGCCCGAGTACGAAGGGGCGATTATTGACGGCGTGTTAATTGATTTGGAAACCGGCGCTCCTGCAGGCTCACCGGACGTTACCAGTCTGCTGTCATTTCCCGGCCCTGAAATTCAACTGTTTGCAGGACAAACATACGACAGGGGAAATGTGGCCTTTATCACGCAATGCGTTACCGGAAAACAGGAACTGTCAACTGCAACCATCACTTCATCCGATAAAAAATACAGAATAGATATACAGTCGCCTTATGTGATACATAGCCCCACAAAACTGCCTTTTTTCAATCCCGACAGCGCCTGGCTGGATTATCTTCAGGACAGAAATCTATCCGTTCAGGTGAGCCATGCCTACACAGTTGATTCCCTCAACAGAATAAAAGCGGTTACGCCCTGTACCAATTTTCGCCCATACCGCCGGTATGTGCTGGATGAATATACACGTTTTCCGAATATGCGGGAAGTATTTATCGAATTTATTACTTTTGCGTCCATACGCCGTACCGGTGAAGGACAACGGTTCTCGTTGATGAATGAATGGTTAACAGCAAGTTCGACCAACATACTTGTTTTATTGGATAACATTCCCGTAACCGATCATGAACAGATGATCAACTATAATCCGCTTTTAATAAAAACAATAGAACTTCATACTGGTTATTATTCGTTTGGCGACCAGCTTTTTGACGGTATTATTTCATTCTATTCCTATGCGAATAACTTTCCGGGCATAACATTTACTGAAACCACCCAAATTTACGACTATGAAGGTACGCAACCCTACCGGTTTTTTTATGCCCCCGCTTACAGTGAAGCAAGTGTAACTTCCCGCCTGCCCGACTTCCGCCATACACTGCTTTGGGACCCATTGATCCAAAGCAACCGGCAAAACGAATTGATCATCCCCTTCACTACATCCGATCATACAGGAAGCTACATAATTACTGTCGAAGGAATTGGTGAAAACGGCACGGTGATTCAGGCAAAACAGACGTTTGAAGTCAGGTAAGATAATTCTGCTAACCCTCGTTTGGAAACGAAACGAATGGGAGCAAGGAACGAAGCAATCTTCGACATCCCCCTAACCCCCTTCAAAGGGGGAATGGGTACTAACTCCCCCTTTGAAGGGGGCCGGGGGATGTGTTAAGGAATGAAATCGCTCGTGAAAAGCTACCGGTTACAAGTCTGTGTATTTTGTTTTCTTCATGATAAGTCACGCAGTGACGACACTTGCTGAAAACGGGGAGTGATTATATTATTCAGGAGTTTATATTTACTTCACAATGACTTTGATTGTGCCTGTTTTGTCGCCTTCGACAATCCGTATCAGATAGATGCCAGCCGGCAGAGAGCTTACGTCCATCATTTCTCTGGTAGAAGTGATGGTTTGGCGTATACGTTCTCTTCCAAACGTATCGAACACAGTTAACAGGCCGCTGCCGGACAGGCCGCTGACCGTGATCTGGTGGCTTGCAGGGTTCGGATATACAACTAACGGTTCAGGCAAATGGTCTTCCATGCCACTGATAATATCTCTTGTGACGTTGAGGCGGTACGTTTTAATGGCTGAGCCGTTTTCGGCTATTACTTCAACGTTAATCTCATTATTCCCCATAACCAACTGATGATCGCCTGCTCCCACAACCGAAGCATAGGCATCTGCGGCTGTTGCCGACACATGGATGGCGGTCACCGTATCTGCTACATGTATACTGTAGTCGGTCACATTGACGGTAAAACGGGGCGTCAACGTTCCCTGATCGACTGCCAGATTTAATAGATTCGCGTTGTCGTTTGCTGTCGACCGGCGCAAGACGGTGATGCTATATGTTCTTTGGGTCGTTCCATTCTGGGCAGTTACAACAACGGGTATCGTGTTGGTTCCAACCTCAATGGGATGATAACCGACGCCCGAAACAACGGCATTGGCATCAGCAGGCGTGGCCTCTACCGTTACGCCTGATACGCTGTACGCCACATAAACCGAATACAGTGGCGGCCAGTTGGGAAGGAAATTCAGAACGCCCGGATCAATGGAAAGACCGTTCAAATTGGCGTTACTGCTGTTTCCTGCCGATCTCCTTTCTATCTCAATTTCCAGGAGATAGTCGCCTGTTTCGCCCTCAAAATACGGAACAACGCGAAAATAGACCGTGCCGCCGTTCGTGATTACAACATTGCCTGGCATGACATCGTCGAATTCGTCCGACCAGTCGCGACCGTTTGTCGAACAGGCGAATTTGGCGTCGACCGTATAGGTCCTGTTACCGTCGTTGTTGTGCAAATCAAACAACCATGCAGAAACAGTATAATTGTTGCCCGCAGGCAAATCGATCCTGTAATAGTCAATGTCGGTTTCGTTATGGAACGTCGAACCTGTTGTTGCAACGAAAGCTGTGTCGTTTGAGAAAGATACGGGCAAGGAATACGCCTGTGCCAATGAATTGTTTGGTTCATACCGGTCGGGAGCGATCTGTTGCGACCGGTTCACGGTAAGAGTATATGTTTTTGAGGATGACCGGTCGAGGGCTGTGACTGTTATGCGGATGGTATTATCACCCATTGCAAGCCGGTGATTTCCTGTTCCCGTGACGGTTGCTCCTGCGTCTGCCGCAGTGGCCGAAACGGTTATTTCTTCTACGTTTTCAGGTACCTGTACGGTGTAGGCTGTCCGCGAGGAACCGAATGTCGGCACCAGTTCGCCCGTGTTTACGGTCAGCGTGATGAGGTCGGTATTGCCTGTTGCGGCGTTATAAATCCCGTTTAATGTTTCTGCCCCGGTGTTCAAGGGGTCAAGATAATCTTTCACCGTTTTTGTACTGCCGGCAATGGAATTGGCATTATCCCAGTGGTACCACAGTTTGCCGTACCAGTTTTCACTTCCCCGTGTGCAATTGGAAGCAGTGCCGCCGGTCAATGTTCCAACCACCAGTCCGGCCTGATTAAACAGGGGCGAACCCGACGAACCGCCTTCGGTTTGACCGTATCCGCTTTGTGTCTTTGTGAAATTTACTTGCCAGTGGGCGTTGTCAGCACCCGGGCCATCCTGTCCGGTCCATTTTCCACTTGTCAATGCCGCTGTAAAAGTGGCTATCTTTTTTATGTCTCCCTTGGGATGATGAATGCCGACTCCGCTCGTTGCCGGTGTATTGCGTCGGTCCCATCCGTTGTAGTATACGCCGTAATCTCTGGGGATTTCGCTGTTTAATTTTAACAAAGCGCCGTCGGAACTTCCTTTTATCGGCAGGTCTACCAGCATCTGCGCTCCAACAATGGTTCGTGAGCCTTCAGGCGTCACCGTTTCGCAGTCTTCGCTTTCATAATGAAAATAGAACACAATCTGGTCGAACGAGATTTTTGAATCGTCAAAACAATGGTGTGCAGAGAGATAATAGGGCGTGAGATCCTGCGCAGTATTGTTAATGACAGTCCCTGAACAGAGGTATCCCGAATTGCCTGCTGGCGCTACGCTTTTGGCCACTCCCTTTTTTTGGTCTTGCCAGTTGTTTCCTTCCGGACAGTTGATATTTACCTGACAGTTTTGATTGAAGATG
>Ga0099364_10012640_pt1 | contig 11364 bp, 2 predicted proteins | sample TergutTh196P3_FD_73070 | JGI IMG/M metagenome (GOLD analysis project Ga0099364, IMG submission 73070) | Microcerotermes parvus P3 segment gut microbial communities from Pointe-Noire, Republic of the Congo - Th196 P3 | ecosystem: Host-associated > Arthropoda: Insects > Digestive system > Gut ...
TATATCGTCAAACATCATGGCGTGTTGCCCCTCCATGAAAAACACGTAATATTCCAAACTGACAGGCTCGTCAATCAACGGAGCTATGATATGTTCCGTAAAATTGCCCGCATAACCGCCGTGATTGCCCCTAAGGTCAACAATGAGGTGTTCAAAATTTCCGATAGTCTTACCAAACTCGGCGATTAACTCTCCGTCGTGTCCAAAATTGGCGGAGTTCATGCTGTTCATTTTTATATAGGCAACGGATTCCGGTTGAAGTATCTGAAATGATACGTTATTAGGCACAGGTGTTAGCAAATTAGCTTGAATATAGCTCTCTACGTCCACACCGTCAAAAACATCGCCGTAATACCGAACTGCGGTAGGAGATGTAAATACTTTAAGCAAATGATTAGCATATAAATTAGGGTACCATGACGTTTCAAAAGTATCGTCCCATTTTATCAATGCCAACTGAATATTATATGCGCTGCTTCCCGACCAAAGACCAATCATATGTCCCATTGTTCGCATGGGAGTGACGATATAGCTCGCTAAAATGTCGGCATATTCGCGTAATATTTGATTGTGATTTCCCGCAGTGTTCAAGTTTTGTACTGCAACGCGGGCATTATCAATCTGTCTTTGCAAATCAAGTCCGAATTTTCTGCGAGCCATACCATAGAAGGGAAAATTTGCTTTGAGAGTAAAGGCAAGATAATCAAAATCGTCAAGCAAGTTCTCTTTAGTCAGTTCAGCAGGCGCAACAGGTTGTGTTATTATCGGTTGAGTTTCTTCTTCAACGATAGGCAAAGTAGTTTCAGGTTCAGGTGGTATTTCTTCTATTGGTTCTTGGGTAATTTCTTCTGTCGGCTCTTGCAAAGTTTCTTGCGTTTCAGCTTCTGTTGTAATCTGTTCTTGTAAAGGCGCGGGCGTTAATTGCTTTGTTTCTTCCGTTGTTAGGACATCAATGCTATCTTCTTCCAATATACTTTCAGTTTCAATCAATTCATGAAATTGCTCGACAGTTGTTTTCTCATCAGATATAGATTCTATACCGCAAGCAGAAAATATTATCAACGGCAGTATGATTAATATGATTAACGGTAGTTTCTCCACATATTTCTTGTATATTAAAAACATGGTATTCACCATATCACTCCTTGTTTATAATTATTATTCCGCCAACAAAACTGTATATGTTGTTCGTGATGTAGGGCGTGACGACCTCGGCACGCCATGAATTTACTTATGTTAAATTTATATTTACGACGATGGACGCACAGATTTAAATTTCACGGACGACCGAGGGCAATCGTCCCTACTGTGATATTGATTGTAGGGGTCGCAGTCCTCTGCGACCCGTAAAATTGGGATTGTTCAATTTGTGTTGTTGATATAGTATGGCGGGTCGCCAGTGTGCGACCCCTACTGCTAATCAATAAAATTATCTATCAGTACGATTGCTTTTTCATAATCAAACAATAAGATAAACTGGGATAGTTTACTTATCGCTTCACTTGTTTTCTTATCCCATTTCTTTGATTCAAGCTCTTTTAAAATATGGTTAATTTGCCCCGCTTCCATGTTTTCAATCGCAGATTTCAGAGCGGTGAACTCTTGCTTTAAAAAATCTTTTTCAGCTTCGTCAGGTACCGCTTTTTCACTTGTATTTATTGAAAGAGCTTTCTCTATATTTTTGAGCAGAATATCCAGTTCCGCCATAAAATTTTTATTGTGTTCCATTATAAACATATGCGAATCGTTTTTCCCCGCTAACTCCAAGTTTTTTGCCATATCTGACAATTTTTTCGCGCCGACATTCATAGACGCGGTTTTCAATCCGTGAACGAGAGTTGTATAAAGTTTAAAATCGTTATTTTTCAAACATTCATAAATTTCGGCTATTTTTGATAATCCGTCTTGATAAAAAACTTCAAGTGTTTTCATAAAATTGTTCATTGCTCCGCCACTGTATAAAAGACCTAACTGCAAATCAATTCCGTCAATTTCAATCAGCGTGGAATTTTCTTTGGAGTCGTTGCTATTATATCCGCCGTTTATATTTTGTTTCATTTGTTTTTCTTTCGGAATCCATTTTTCAAGTATATTATTCAGTTTTGCCAAGTCAATAGGCTTAGACAGGAAATCGTCCATGCCGTTTTGGATAAATACTTCTCTCATACCGGTGATAGCGTTTGCGGTTAAAGCTATAATCGGCACATTTTTATAATAATCGTCCCCGCTTCCCAAACCTCTTATCGCGGCTGTGGTTTCTATGCCGTCCATTCCGGGCATTGCGTGGTCAAGGAATATAACGTCGTATTTTTTATTTGCAACAGCTTCGACTGCTTCAAAACCTGATTTGCATACGTCGATTTTCACTTTATATGACGACATCAGCCCTTTGGCGACGGTCAGATTTGTAACAAGGTCATCAACAATCAAAATTTCCGCGTCGGGGGCAGTAAAAGCTATATTGACGCGGGAGCCGCTATCCCCCGTCATAGTCTCCAGAGTGTCGTTTAAGATATCGGCGACGCTTACCGTATATGCGGGCATTGTGAGAGTCCACACGTTCGGCGGGAAATTAAAGTCCTTAAATTCCCTTAACAGCACCAATTTAGAAGTCAGTTTCAGCTCTTCAAAATGATTGTCCGTTTCATACAGCAATGCGGGCATGAAAACAAACGGATACTGCGTTTTACTCAACTGATAATAAAATTCCTGCTTGGAAATCGTAAGCAGACAACGCACGCCCAAATCAGTAAATATATTCACAAGCGATTCGGCATATATCAAACGCGGCTCATAAAGCAGTACGGATTTTTGTCCGGGAGCTTCAACTTCCGCAAGTTTCCTGTATTCTTTAAATTTTTGAGATAGTACAACGGTAAAGACGCTTCCTTTGCCGTATTCGCTTTCGACGTTGATTTTCGCGCCAATGGCGTTGCAAATCTTTTTTGTGATAGAAAGCCCCAGTCCCGTCCCCTCAACTCCTTGGTTCTTATCGGGGTCAAGCCGCACAAACCGCGAAAAGAGACTTTTCATATCTTCGGGTTTTATGCCAATGCCGCTATCGGAAATTTTTATTGTCAGAACCGCCGTATTTTCCTCGTCCGACGTATTTCCTTTTTCTATATCGCACGAAACCGAGAGGTCTATAAAGCCCTTTTCGGTATATTTGACCGCGTTGCTTAGAAAATTCAGCAATATTTCTTTAATCCTTAGTTCGTCCCCAATCATATTACTCGGTATATCGCAGTCGATATTCGTCGTGAACAATATATCTTTTTCGTCTATCTTCATGCGGATAATGCCGATAACATCGTTGATAAGCGAAGCGAAATAATATTCTTTATTGGTAATTTCCAAGTTGCCCGATTCAATTTTAGATAAATCGAGAATATCGTTAATAATCGCAATCATACTGTTGCTTGCCTGTTTGATAAGCAACGCGTAATCGCGAATATTACTTGAAACGTCCTCCTGTAAAATAAGTTCGTTCATTCCCAGTATAGTATTCATGGGAGTGCGTATTTCATGGCTCATATGCGCCAAAAACGCGCTTTTTGCCTCTGAAGCGGAATGCGCCGCCTCAATCGCCGCTTTGTGTTCCGTAATATCCCTCGCGATTCCGAGCGAACCGATAAACCTGCCGCCTTGAAACAGAGGAGCTTTGCTTATTTCAAACAATTTACTGGACATATCGGGGAACGTAAGCCAGTGTTCCTCTTTAATCAGCGTATCATACGATATTTTTTGATTGATAAATTTTTTATCCATTTCCGTGAAAGCTCGCGCCATTTCATTGTCAATCGTAAATAATTGCTTCGCAGTTTTTCCGAGTATATCTTTTTCACTGCGTCCGACAAAATTTTCGAACTTACTGTTGCATCTCGTATATAAAAAAGATTTGTCTTTGCAGAATACCATGTCGGGCAAAGACTTAAATATAGTGGAAAGGGTAGTCATCTGTCTTTCAAACTCGGTTTTTATCTGATTGTTTTTGACAAACAACACAATAGATATTATAAGCATCAGAGAAAGAACGGTCGAAAACGCGAGCATATACAGCGAACGCTCGTTGGCTAATTTTTTTGAATAGTCATATGAACGCAGCGTCCATTCTCTTTCAATCTTAGTGGTTGAAATAAAATACTGCGCCTTACGGAAAATCGAAGCAAGTATTTCCTCGTTTTTGTTAAATCCAAAATATGTTTCTTCCGTCGCGTTAAATAATATATTCAGTTTATAGTCGGTCTTTTCCTGATAATTAATCAGATTAAAAAGCGCGTTCTCAGATGCCATAACCAAATCTACGTCCCCTCTGTCGAGAGCAAGCAGAGCGTCGGCGGTTGAGTCATAATATTCGAGATTATCGTTGTCGGGAAACCAAAATTTATACATTTCTTCGTATGCGGTTCCCTTGTTTACGCCAACTTTCATTTGTACAACCTGATACATATCGACGTAGGGAAAATCGAACTTTGAGAGCAGAAGATAACTCGAAGTATAATAACACTCGGACCACAAATAGTTATCTTTGCGTTCCGGGGTAAAGAGCAAAGTCGGAGTTAAAGAAATCTCCCCTTTGTTCAGCATATCGAGTATTTTGTAAAAAGGGTCGTTGTTTTTTGTTTTTCTCTCAAACTTAATATCTGTCAACATAGTTATCTGTTCTAAAATATCTATCGCGAGTCCTTGAAAGTCATCCTCTTTTTCGTCATAAAAAGATACGGGGTAATAATCATGTTCTATGCCTATCGGCACTTCCAGACCTTCCGCCTTTAAATTTGCGATGTAAGCCCTCTCGTCGTCCGTAAGGGCTTTATCAAACGAATATTTGTTATATTCCCATTTTTCCGTATTATATAATTCATAGAGCTTATTGACTCCCCCTGCGGCAAGATATTTGTCAAGGACTGATATAATTGCTTTAAGCTCGGGATTAGCCGTAGTCAGGGAAACGGGTACATATATCAAATTAAAAAAATCTTTATATTTATATTCAATAAAATCATAATCTTCAAAACGCGCTGCAAGCACCGCATCGCCGATATATCCATCGACAACGCCAGTCCTCATTAATTCCACCGCTTCGTCTATACTCCAAATATTAACAACGTCAAGTTTTAAATCAGGATAAAAGTCCGCGAGAGCCTGCGGCGTAATCGTCCCTTCGGTAATAGCTATTTTAAACCCGTCCATATCGGCTTCGTTTTTTATATCGGGAACGTCTTTATGCGTAAAAAGTCCAAATGAACGCTCGGCAATGGGATGCGACATATAATAAAACTCTTTTCTCTCGGGCGTGGGGGTCATTTCACCTGTAAAATCAAAAGTTCTGTCGTCAATGCCGCTTTTTAATTCACTCCATCTCTTTAATTCAGCAGTAAACTCAATATCAAAAAGTTCCGAAAGCAGTTCGCATAACATAACGGTGAACCCCGTATAAACGCCGTTCGGCAACATATACATTTCTGTTGAAAAGTCCATAACGTAAGAAAAACTCTGCCTCGAAGATTTAAGATTTTCAATTTCGGCTATTTCCTCATCTGTTATATTCGGAATATCAAGATACGACTTAATTGAAAAAGAATCGGGGGATTTGTCTGATTCACAGCCCGCGGCGTTCAATAATATAAAAACTAAAAAGAGCATTATTAAGACTACTAACGATAGTTTTGACGATTTTAATTTTTCCCAATTCATATTCATACGCAATTTTATTCCTTCCTTTTTGTTTTTTACTGAACCTCTATCGGTGCAAATTCGCGGCGTGCCGAAAACGGCGTCCCCTACATCAACAACACAAATTGAACAGTCCCAATTATCGGGACGCTTTTCAGCGTCCCGTAAAATCCGTATTGTATCGCTGTCGGCACGCTGCAATTTCGAGATAAGTCTGATACTTCCCGAAGATTATGTCTGATTTTCATTCGCGATATTTTTAAATTCTTTCTCATGTATCGAGAAAATTTCATCTAATTTCGGGTCAAACTGAAATCCCATGTCTTTTTTGATTATATCTACCGCTTCTTCATGAGAAGCCGCTCCTTTGTACGGACGTATTTGAGTAAGCGCGTCATAAACGTCAACGAGTGCCATCAATCTGCCCTGCAAAGGAATTTCATTGCCTTTCAAACCCAAAGGATATCCGCTCCCGTCCCATTTTTCATGATGCGTACCCGCCAATATTTCCGCATATTTTAAAAATTCATTTCCTTTTGTCTTAGCTTCTATTTTTCTGATTATCTCTACGCCTAAAACAGCGTGGGTTTTCATTATTTCCATTTCGTCTTTAGTAAGTCTGTCCGGTTTCATCAATATATGGTCTTTTATTCCAATTTTTCCAACATCGTGAAGTTGTGAGGACATTATAAATAAATCAATATCCCATGTTGATATTTCTTCGCTATATAGACCGTGTTTTTGAAGGGCGTTTACAAGCACTCTCAAATACTCCTGAGTTCTTTCAATGTGACCACCGGTTATATTATCACGATACTCCACGAGTTCGGCTACCGTCTGCAAAAGCGTGCTTTGCAGTTCACTGACTTCTTTCGTTTTTTCTTCTACCATTATTTCTAAATTGCTGTTATAATTCTTCAATTCTTTTTTCTGGTCTTCGACAAGTAAATGAACTTCTACCCGCTTTGAAAGCAGGGGAAAAGAGAATGGTTTCGCTATATAGTCAATAGCCCCCATGCTCAACCCTTTTAATTCGCTCTCGGGGTCAATATTCCCCGTTAAAAAGATGACGGGAATATCAGACGTACTTTCAGAACTTTTGAGTTTTTCAATAGCTTCATACCCGTTCATTTCGGGCATTTCTATATCGAGCAGTATCAAATCAGGCGTTACCTTTTCCAAAATTTGAAAAAGCTTCTTCGCAGAGGGAACAGTAAAAACATCATATCTGTCTATAAGAGCATTTTTTGCGATATTTAAGTTTGTCATATCATCATCTGCCATAATTATTTTTTTTAGTTTATTATCCATAAAGAATCACGCCCCCATTAAATTCCAAATATTATATAACACCGTTATTTAATTTTATATCACAGTCAACGCATTTGATAACAGAACTTCCCATTATTTTCAAAATAATTTTATTATAACCGACTCTTACTTACTGATTTGACGCTTATAATTTATATTCCCACAATATAGTATATAATATTTTTTGATTTATTGCAATAGATATAGAATAAATTTTCTAAAAAAAATAAAAAAATATATTCATAATACAAAATATGTAATTTATATATGTTCCATTACAAATATATCAAATTCGATTAAAAATAGACCGCCCTGATTACATCGTCACCCCTCTTATGAACATAGGGACGACCACCCTCGGTCGTCCGTGAAAATAAATTCAATATGGCGTATATTTACGGCGTGCCGAGGTCGTCACGCCCTACAACATGAACAATATATGATTGTTCAACTATCATTCCATAAGCTCATTAACAGTATCTTTCGCTACATTGATAGCTTTTTCGAAAGAACCGTGCAATAAATAAACATTTATTTCATCTAACGCATCGTTTATCCGCTCCGACCATGTATTTTTCATAATTTCTTTCAAAATCTCTTTCGCCGCGTTTTTATCAAGAGCCTCACACGCCGTTATAACAGCAGACAACTTTTCGCACAGATAAACTAACTCCGTATTACGAGTATTATCTGTTCCCGCGATTTTTATATTATCCACGCAAATCGTCGGTTGCAGTTTTTGGGTCAGGGCTTTGAGCGTACTTATAAACGACGGTGTTTCCAAACGTATCAAATCAAGATTTTTCTCTGCTGCCGCTTTCTCAAGAGTATATGCCCAATCAGAAAGCTTTTTTTCTCCGATATTGTCGAGGGCGTTTTTCATACCGTGGGTAATTACCTCATAATCATAAATATTCGTATTGCTGAATGGATACGGATTTGCGGCTATATTTTCTAAAACGCCTAAAGCGTTCTTAGCGTCCAACAGGAAAGCGTTTTGCAGTTCAGATAATTTTTCGGACTCTTGCGAAAATTTGGAAGTATCTTTTGTCACACTACTGCGATGTTCCCGCCGCGCTTTATCGACGACTTCGGAGGGTTTTCTGTCGCGGATAAACTCGTTCAAGATGGCGTTCAACTCGCGTGAGTCAATCGGCTTGGAAATAAACCCGTCGAATCCGTTTTTCAAAAATTTTTCCGCCTGTCCTACCAAAGCATTGGCGGTCAGTGCTATAATGCTATGCGTATATCCCATACTGCGTATGATTTTTACCGTTTCCATTCCGTCCATTTTAGGCATCATGTGGTCCATAAATACAATATCATACACATTCCCGTCTTTAATCTTCTCAATAGCTTCAAATCCGCTTTTAGCCGTGTCTATATTCAATCCGTAAGGCAACAGCATACCTTTAGCGACATATGAGTTCGATTCTACGTCGTCCACGACAAGTACGCTTCCGTAGGGCATATATTCCCGCAGTATACGGCTCTTTTTACTCATTGATGTACTCTTGAAACGGAAATCACGCAGTATTTCTGCTAATTCATTTCCGCATACAAGCCCGTCTATCCGTTTCTGCGGGAGACGCACGGTAAATACAGAGCCTTTATTAGCTTCGCTTTCTACGGATATCTCACCGCCCATCAAATCAACAAGGTGCTTTGCAATACTCATACCTAAGCCAGTACCGGTTATAGTACGGTTGGCGTCCATATTAAAGCGCGTGTATTCGTCAAAGAGTTCTGTAAGCTGTTCTTCCGTCATTCCCTGTCCCGTGTCGCTTACTCGGAAAACGAGCGTAATGCTATCCTCCGCCTCGCCGTCTTTCGCCCCCTCAAAAGACACCGACAGCTTAACTGTCCCCTTGTCAGTATACTTAAAGGCGTTTGAGATAATATTGCCCAATACTTGTTTTAATCGGAGTTCGTCGCCGTATAGATTAAGCGGCGTTTCCGCGTCTATCTCAAGAAGAAACTCAATCGGCTTGCTTTCATATCGCAGACGATTTATTTGAACAGTATCGTTTACCAGACTGGGAATGTCATATTTAACGGGTATGATTTCCAGTTTTCCTGCTTCAATCTTGGAAAGGTCAAGTATATCGTTGATGATATTCAGCAATAAATTTCCCGATTCATACATTCTGCCAAGTGCTTCTTCCGTATCGGACGGCAAGGCTTCTTTTTGCATTTCTACCTCGGTTATACCCAATATCGCGTTCATAGGCGTGCGGATTTCATGGCTCATATTCGCAAGGAAAGTGCTTTTGGCTTGACTTGCGGCTTCCGCCGCATACAGCGCGTTATTTATTTCATTTTTTAATTTGTGCTGTTCACGCATATCATATATATAGCCTAACCCGAAAAATTTATCTCCCTGTTTTACGCGGGTCATTGTGAGCTCAACCGGCAAAGGCTCGCCGTCGGGCATACAGTGAATCCACTCAATTCTCATATTTTCGCCGTTCATCACCCGTTTTACAACGTCCATTGCTTTCTCGCGGGAGTTTAACCCGTCGGGCTGATATTCGGGCGAGTGTGCCGCGCTGCCGAAAAACTCTCTGTAAAATGCTCTGGTAACGCCGTACATTTGCAGGACGTTTTCATTACAGTCAATAAATTTGAAATTTTCGTCAAATACAGTGAGTCCCACGGGCGCGTTATTGAACATGGTTTGATTTAGTTCGCTCTGTTCGGCAATTTCACGTTCTGCTTCTTTTTGCGCGGTAATATCCTCGGTCGCCCCGGCTGTCCGCAGGGGATTGCCTTCGCTGTCCCGAAGCGCACTTCCAAAAGAACGGAACCATCTGTATTCCCCGCTTTTCATTTTGATGCGGTTTACCACGTCATAAGGCGTTTTTCCCGTTTTGTCGTTTAAAAATACCGTCATCGCGTTAACGGTCAAATCCTTGTCATCGGGATGAACTCTGTCAAGCCAACTCCCCGTCTTGTTCGGAAAGTCGTTTTCATCTGTAAACCCGAGCAGGTTCCGAAATTCGTCAGACCACCATAACCCGCTTTCGCCATCGTCATAATCCAACACGGGATTTATAATCCTGTCCCACAGACCTACGTTCAATCCTTTCACCAACAGATTGAGCCGCAGATTTTGGTTCGCAAGCTCGTCCTGTGTGTTCCTCATATCCGTTATATCCACGGAGCATTGCAGATGAACTTTTTTCCCGCCAGGCCAGTCTATATATCTGTCAACATTGCGGCAAATACGATTAGTCATAGAGTTGCGGCTCTCCCATACTACAACTCCCGTTTCAGGGTTTTTCTCAAGCTTGTTGCAGGGACAAAACTCACAACGAGCGTCTGTATCTTTTTGCAGGAGTTTATAACAGAGCTGACCTACGCAGTCACCTTCAATGCCAAAATACCGCTTCATGTTGTCGTTTATAAACAGTACCTCGCCACTGATTGGTTCGGTGACGTAAATCATAACGTCCAACCCGTTTAAAATATTCTCTAAATTGGCAAGCTCGTTTTTTTCCTCGATAGCTTTATGCATCCGCTCTTCAGAATCACGTATTTTCGCCTCCGCACGGTTCTTTCTGATGTTAATGCTAACAAGAACAGCACTCAACATCAAAGACAAACCTGAACCGAGGATAATTAAAAACCACATAGTATTGCGGATATTAGCATAGTAAGCGTCAGTATAGTACAAAACGCCTAAGAACCAACCGTTTTCAAGAGGACGTATTGAAAATACCGACATTTTGCCCTGATAATCCAACGCGGAGCAATGATAAAGCGCGCCTTCCCGCTCCAATTCGTCCGCGAAAGCCGCGTGACCACTGGGTATATCGCGAAACGGCATACCTATAAAATCCGTATTAGGATGGGCAATAATCGTATAATTTTTGTCTTGCAGTACCCATTCGCTTATATCATTACTGCGATTTTCCAAAGAAAATTGATATATTCTGTCCAGAAGTACATCTAAACAGATTATTGCCAATCGTTTTCCGTCGTCGTCATATATGTTTTTTACATAAGTAAAAGTAACTTTTTTTGACAGCCCGTCCACATACGGGTCTGTCACCACAATTTTATTGCCTGACGTTTCAGCAGCTATGTACCAAGGACGCTCGGTGGGTTCGTACCCTGATTCGAGGATTGCATCCCAGTCCATTTCAGGGTCAAGCGCGATAAACCCATTTAAACCGTCTTCACCAAACCCTGCGAAAAAGCCCGAAAAGCCCTCGATATTCCCTTCTGTGTTTCCGTATTCGGTTACTCCAATCATATACGTTTTCACATCGTCCAAACTAAAACCCTGCAAAAACATAATACGTATAGTTTCGGAAACTACGCCCAACATAGTCTCCAATTCTTTCAAATCAGCTTTCAGATTGATTTTTATGT
>Ga0099364_10012641_pt1 | contig 11364 bp, 10 predicted proteins | sample TergutTh196P3_FD_73070 | JGI IMG/M metagenome (GOLD analysis project Ga0099364, IMG submission 73070) | Microcerotermes parvus P3 segment gut microbial communities from Pointe-Noire, Republic of the Congo - Th196 P3 | ecosystem: Host-associated > Arthropoda: Insects > Digestive system > Gut ...
CTAAACCCGTGACCGACTGAGTAAACGAAACTCTATCGCCGCTCTGGAAATTCGCATTCGTAAACTCAAGTTTTTCATCTCGTCCTGTAAAATATGGATTGCGTGAGTGAGGCAGATTGTTTAAAGGCATATCGCCGGGGAATCTTGGCTTTTTGGATCCGACTTGTCCTGGTATGTTACGCGCTCCGCTTAAAATGACACCATCAAGCAGACGGTTTATTGATTTGTCTTCATCAAGTCCAAATAAATCTATATAAGCTACATCGGTAAATACGCCGGACGGGATTACATCCTCAGTTCTCACGGGGATAAACGCTGCTTTTTCCAAATTGAGGTCTTTTGCAAAAGCAGCTACCCACTCTGCTTTACAATAGGGTGAGATAAGATATTTCTCTGATAAAACGGCAAGAAAGCGTTCAGAATTTTTTAAAGCCACATCCATTTTATCGACGAAATTATCGCCGACATTGAAATCCCATGCTTGGATTATCGTTGTATAGCCCGAATTTTCCAATGTCCGCGCTATCCATGACGCCCAAGATACGTCTTTGCCTGTGTAGCTTATGAAAAAATCCTTTTTAACGCTCATTGCTAAATTTCTCCACTTTTTTTCTTCACGTATCCTTACGCCGTACTCCCTAACTTATTTATTAGCGTTTTTCAGCGCCTGAAATTATTTTTCGTAATCGACGTATCATCTGAAATCTATTCGCCACAAAAGGCCATCACCTTCTTCTCAGCACTTCATTCAAGATGCCCCCCACAACGCCAATAGCGGCTTCACTCGCTTTTCGAGCGTCTTCTTTCGCGGTCTGAGCCGCCCTGAGTTTATTTCCGACGGCCGGATTATTTACCAGCGAAAGGCTTTCCTGATATTTCGCAATAGCGGCATCATAGTTCCTCGCATCCATAAACGCATCTCCCTCGTTTGAAAGGGATTCGGCTCTTTCCATGTTGACCGCATTTATTAGCTTGGCATCCACCCTTGGATTTGCCGCAATTGCGAGGCTTCTGCTATATTGCGTTTGCGCGCCTCTGAAATTGCCAAGGCCCGCCAATCTGTCCCCTTCCTTCTCGAAGTCGTCGGCAAGCGTTATTTGTTCGTTCTGCCTTCTCAATGCGCTATCTACGTTTGCGACAATTGTTCTCAATTCTATGCTGTCATTTATAAGCAGCGCCTCTCTGTATTTCGTGAGAGCATTACCGAGTTCTCCCCTTTGTTCAAATTGCCTTGCCTCAGACATAAGCTGATCGTACCTCGCGTTGTCAGCAGGTTGTGTCGTCGTTGCCGGCGCCGTGCTCGTTGTAGTAGATCCGCCTCTGTTTGGAGTGGAGGAAGCAGGAGCGGCGGGTGTGCGAGCGGGAGGCGCGGCAGCGGGAGTATTGGATGAGCTTGAAGCAGTACCCTCTCTCTGCACGAATTGCGCGGACATATAGCCTTCGCCTCTTCTGCCATTGGCGTCGGTATATCGTATCTTGTGCCATTCCCGCCCTTCTTCCATTACCTCTACCCTGAAATTCCTATTTACCATTCCAAGCGAGGCAGTTTGAGTGCTTGGCCCTCTTCTGATATTCACCCTATCACCCGTCACAATCCCGATGAATTGAGGCGCCGCAGATTGAGAAGTTGCAGTTTGAGGAGCGGAAGCGGCGCGTGAAGACGAAGTTGAAGTTGAGTCAGCAGTTGAAGATTGACGCAATGATGCAGCGGAAGACCGAGAAGATGCCGCTTTTCTCTCTTGCTCTTGCAGATACGCGATTGCCTTCTGATTGCCTTCGTCAGCATACGCCCTCAACCGGACTTCGGTGGTGAGATAAAATACCAATACCGCAGGTATCAGAAGTAAAGCGAAAGCGATATATTTAAGACGTTTATAGAAACTCGGCGCTCTATCCGGGCGATTGACGAAAATAGCCAGTTGCAAGTTCAACGGCAACTCCTGGGTAAGTTTTTGTTTGGAACTACCTTTTTTACGCCTGCTGTTCCAGACGAAAAAAGTTAAAAAAAGGAATAAAGTTGCCGACGCCGCATGTGCTATCCTGAAATAGTTTAATTGCTCACCGGTCAATATCGACAATTTCATAAACGAAATGTAATTATAAACCACGCTTGCGATACCCCTGGTCTTTATAAAATAATCCTGCAAAGACCATAACCCAAAAGCTATGCCCGACATCGCTAAAACAGCCGCGAACAGAGACATGAATCCGCGCGCTTTATTCCAAACGCTTGATTGCGACTTCTGCCATTTGCCCAGGGCGAGGAATATTTCCACATGTTCCGGATAATTTTTTCCTTTCAGGTTCTCAAAGAAATCCTGCATACGGCTTTCTTTACGCTTCGTAAGCATCTGATATGCTGCATGAAGCCGGGCGAGTGTTCCGTCTCCCATAGCTCTCACGATCTCGCCGGCGGATTCGTCTTGGGGTTCTCCCCTTAATTCCTTACCCAAATACAGTTGCAGGTTGTTCAGGTTGATTGTTTTGCCCATATAACGAAAATCAGGAAGTTCGGGGTGAAATGTATAGACAAAGTGGAAAAATGCTTCGTTCTTTGAGACGTTCATTTCCAAAATCTTGTCAACCTTTTCGACACAATCCAGCATACTGTTTTTGACCATCCACTGCCTAATGACGCTTGGATCGCGCAACAGCTTTCCTACGCCATTTTTCCAATTAACCGGGTTATCCGCACAATAATTGATAATTGATTGAACATCCGTAAAATGGCGCCCATCAAGCGGGAAGGGTGTAACGTCGCCATCGCTGAAACTTCCGGCAAAATACTCCGGAACCTCTTTCCCGGCAAACCAGCTTCTTATCTCATCGCAACCCCATCTTTTCTCGCGGTTTCCGTGGCCGGTCAACAATCCTTTAAGGAGTAAAATAAACGAATCATCAATCAGATCGTTTCTGTCCGGCAAGCGAATGCCCTTTATTATTCGGCTCAATATTTCTTCAGGAGTCTTCAAGGCTTTAAAGGGATTAGCTCCGGTAAGCAGCTCGTAAACGATGATTCCCAAGGACCAAAAATCAGTCTTTAACGATGCTTGAGAAAGGAGAAGCTCGGGGGAACTGTAGTATTGCGTTCCCTTTCTGTTGGTAAATCTCGTGTTTTTGTCGATGAGCATAGTTACAAGCCCAAAGTCGGACACTACCACTTTGAAGGGATTCAAGCTTTTAATCAGGATATTTGCGGGTTTTAGATCCTGGTGTACTATTCTTTCACTATCCAAGACTTCCAATGAAGCCGTAACCTGAGATATAAGCGTTTTTATTATTTCTTTGGTGAAAAACCCATCGCCGGCTTCTTGAATGAATTTTTCCAAGCTGCCATTTTCCATATATTCCTGAATCTCATACCATTCGTAGGAAGTTCCATTGAGAGCCGCGTCATAACCACATTCGAGAATTTCCACAAAGCAGTCCGGGTGAGATTGGGAAAGATGCATGACTTTCTTCGCCACCTCTTGATGAGATGGGGAGATTCTGTACACCTTCATTACCTTGCGATCATTTTCTCCCTCAATCAAAAATACATCCGCTTCACCGCCGCCGCCGATGTATCCGCCGGAAGTAAAACCTTTAAAACCGTCAGGAAATTGCCTGCTCCAATCGACATTTCTTTCAGGCACGTTATTCCCTTGAGAATTTTCGCCTTGTTCGAGGCGAGTTTCCTCGAATTGTTTCGCTCTTCCCTCGACGCGAGTCTCGTTTGCCGCTTTAGGGTGTGCTCGTTCATGATCTACGACCGTCTCGCGTCCCTGCTCGTATGCGGTATAGCAGGAGCTGCAAAGGATTTCGTCGCTGAAAGCTTGCTCTTTTCCACAATTTTGGCAAATTTTAGACATTGCTATCACCTCGCCGAGTGTTGAAATGCCGCCTTAATTTCAGGCAAGTCTGTTGCGTAACAGTTTTTGCTGTTCTTCTGTTTTGACCTTACGATTATATCTTTTAATCGTCATTTTTTTCTTGTCGGTTTTTTCTTCCAGTTTGACTGCTTCGGTTGGTTCCTTGCGGCGGACGTTCTCTAGTTCAAACCCGGATGCTTCATAGGCTCCGTGGAGAATTTTCAGATGGCCGCACCATTTTTCCGCCAAATCAAGATCGGGTTCTGCTGCGGCGTCCCGCTCATCATCAGTCAGGCGGCGCATTTTGCTGAATACCCTGCCATCTTCGTCAATGTTCAATTCAACCCTGTAGTCATCCGAAGGAGCATCAAAGTTTCGCGTTTCTCCGGGCATAAGCGGACTCTTTGGATCGTCCTCAACGACGCTATAACCCAATGAAGTCAGCGTTTCCATGGTGACAACGGCTAATTTCGAGAAAAGGTTTGCTTCCTCTTTTCTCGCTAAAAAAATGACGACCTTCTTGTGCAGCTCGAAATATTGCTCTTGCGACAGATATCTGTATTTCTTAGGATTAATATTCTCTTTTATTTCCTCAATGAGGGGCGCTGCCGCTTCCATTTCTCGAAGTACCGGCAAAGAATCGGCAAGCTCCTGACGGAAGAAGCGCGTTCGTTCGAGAGCCCCTTTTATATCGGCGTATGCGCGATACACCCTTGTTTTTAAATTCTGGAGGTATACCACGTTGGCGGTGGTCATGGCCTCGTCGTAATATTCCTGTACGCTTGCCGCTTCGTCAACATCTTTCAAATACTGAAAGTACGAGGCTATTTCGTTCCGAAGTTTTGTTGTTTCCTCGGCTCTCCGTTTTTCCAAAGTCATGATAAATTCTTCGAGTTCCAGCCTGTCTTCCTGCATTTCGCCGGTATCTATCTTTGAGGCATATTCGGCGCGGGAGACGAGCGCATTCAGGTCTTTGTCCAGCCCCAACAGCGCGGCTATCCTGTCTTCCTGGACGTCGATGCCGGACTGCGCGTTCGATATATCGCTTTTGATCGAATCGTAATATTTCCGCAGCTCCGGTAATTTATCGAATGCGCCGCTCTCCGCTTTTTCCATAACGTCGGCGATCTTCAATTTGAGACGCCTTTCGCGTCCCATGTCTATTTGGGCTTCACGAAGTTTTCGCCGGATGCTGCCTGACGCTCCCTTCACATCCGATATGCCGCGCCATTTTACCGCTTGTGAATCAGCGTTCAACGACGTTTCCAAAGCGTTAAGTTCATCGTTGAGGGCGGCCTTAATTTTTTTGTCTTCGATCTTACTAATATCCTTTCTTATCTCCGATATCATTGATGCTTTGTACGAATTGACACTCGCCGCCCTTCGCCTTTCGCGTTCGGCTTCCTGTCTGCGGCGTTCTTCCTCTCGTTTCCGGATGACCGTGACGTCCTCGTAGCTCATGAACACTCCTCCACGCGAGTTTTTATTAATATGAAGCTGATATTGTCCTGACACTCCGACGCCATCAAAGCATCGAATAAACTCTCCGCCATTTCATCGATATTTGCCGGGCTCAATGCGTTTTCTACGGCTTCAAGCGGCAGGCTCTCCCAAACGCCGTCAGAGCAAATGAGGAGAATTTCGTTTGCACCCATTTTAACCCTGTCGATATAAACCGCAGGAACCTCTTCGGAGTCTGCCATCAATACCGACGTTATCCGGTTTTTTGCGGGGTGAGTACGCATTTCATCGTCGTCGATCTCGTCGTTGTCCCTTAATATCTGGACAATAGAATGATCGTGGGTCAATTTTTTCAAAAAACCTCGGTGCATTTTATAGGTTCTGCAATCCCCAACGTTGAAAGCCGTAATTTCCCCCGGGTGGATTAAGGCTCCCGACAGCGCGGCTGCCATTCCCGACAGATCGCTATTCTTCTTCGACATTCCGGTCATAATATTCTGGATTTCGATAAAATCCGACGACAAGGTACTCCCATCGGGCCTGAATGAAGCAGCTCGTTTGATGAATTCTCCTACAATTGTCTGACTCGCGATTTCACCGCGCGCATGTCCTCCCGCGCCGTCCACTACTGCAAAAAACGCTTTATCCGATTCCGCAATACATCCGGTCGCAGGCGTTTTCATATCTCCGAACACTCCAAAACCGTCCATGAAAAGCGCGTCTTGATTGTTATGCCGCACATGCCCTTTATTCGTGCAGTAAGCAAAGTCAATTCTCATGCTATCACCTTCAAAGGGCACCGTGACGAAAAATGGATAGTATCGCCTATTTTTATTTTATATCTTTTGCCCTTTGTCAGATAAGTACCATCAATGCAGGTACCGTTCCGGCTAACGTCCTCAATTTCCCAATCGAGGCCGTTCCAGAATATTTTTGCGTGTTCTCTCGAAACCGTATCAATGTCATCGAATGCTTCTTTGCCGCCGATGTTGGTTCTTCCCAGAATTGAGCCGTTTTTTGCCTGAAATCTTTTCCCGCTCTCAACGGAACAGAAAGTAAGTGATGGAGGTTTTTCAACCACTGTTTCACCCAAATCTTTCTTTCCGCTTTCAGGTTTCTCGGCCTCGGCCTTAATTACATCGTTTTTCGCAGGCAGCGGCCGCTCATCCTGGACGCTCTTGCTATTCCGCGATGCTCCGTCGTCGGTTAAATCTATGAAATCCACATCTCCCAGAGAGAAGTCACACTTCGTACACATGATACTTTCCCCGAAATTATGCGTATTACAGACGGGACATATCCTGACTTTTACACTTTGTTCAAGTGAATCTGCCACTAAATCTCAACTCCCTTCCCTGCTGTTCGGACAATTCGCTCCCTGATCTTACTAACGTCGGCTTGTCTTGGTATGCCGATGTACACCACGCGGTCTTCTGTATGCGCTACCTGAATCGCGCCCTTTTTCGTCCGGCTCCATTCGGCGTATCGCTCCTTATAATTGGGATCGAACAGCGTCAGAGTCTGGTTGGCCGAACCTTTCCACGCAGCTTCGGTTTCAAGGTTCAATTTAAAAGAACCGTCAATGACGGCAGCCACGAATTTCGGCAATTCCTCGTTGCGCGATAAGACGTGGGATATCTCATATCCCGTGTATAAAAGGATGTCGCGCACACCGCTTAAATTCAATCGCCGCAATAATACCATAAGGGGCTTTGGTTGGTCGAACGGCTCTCCTCCCGAAATCGTCACACCATCTGCCGGCGCGTCCCCATTGAAAAAAGAGCATACTTCATCCGCGAGGCTTTCTGTATTACGAGCGAAGCGCGTATCAAAACTCCACAACTCTTCCGAAATGCAACCCGCGCAATGGATAGAACAGCCACGCAGCCAAACTCCTACCCTTCTGCCCGGTCCCAGCGTCATCACCGGATAGTGGATCATTTGTGTCAGGATTTGCTCAATGTCAGCTTCCATCCCATGTCGCTCCCGTTTATTTCCCGCAAGGTAAACGTGTCTCCCGGCGCCGCGTCCAATTCAAAGAGTTCTCTGGCTATAGGGTTGACGAACATTTTCTCGAGCGCGTTTCCAATACCGCGTCCTCCCATTGTCAGGTCATCTGTGGCCAACCGCGCCAATTTTTCCCTGCCGGCTTCCGTGAAGTTCAGTTTTATTTTGTAATCCTCTTCAAGCCGGCTCGATACGTTGGCAAGCATTTTGTCGAAAATCTTCCGCGCTACCTCCGGTCGAATAAAGTCGAAGACGACGATGTTGTCCCCGATACGGTTCAGAATTTCGGGGCGTTTTATCTGAATAAAAAATTCGCGTATGGATCTCTCGATCTTTTCCCGCATTAATTTTGGGTCGTCCGAGAAATTTACGTTCAACTCCGATTGTTGATCTGTGGGTTTGTAAACGCCGAGGTTGCTCGTGAGAACGATAAGGCATTCGGAAAAATACACCGTTTCTCCGCTTCCCGACGTCAATCGCCCGTCGTCGAGAATTTGCAGGAAAATATCCAGTATCTTGTTATGGGCCTTTTCTATCTCATCGAAAAGAACGACGGAAAAGGGATTTTGTTTTACGGCGTTCGTCAACTCGCCTCCCATGTCATATCCCACATAACCCGGCGGCGCGCCGAGGAGGCGCTGATCGGCGTGTTCGTGCCCAAATTCGCTCATATCGAAACGAATGTAACTTGTAACTGAGCCAAACAGAAGCTCTGTTATGGATTTCGCCAGTTCCGTCTTCCCAACCCCGGTTGGCCCCGCGCAGAATAAAATACCTTTCGGACGCTGAGAGTATCGGGAGTACTGCGCCCCTGAAAGGTTGAAGAATGAACGCCTTAAAATATCCGACGCATGGGCGACAGCGCGTTCTTGTCCCATCACTTTTTTTGAGAGTTGCTCCTCTGCGTTTTTAATCTTCTCTTTAGGGAGGCGAGACCAGGGATTTTCCGTAATACCGAGTTTGTATTGTTTTATTGCCTCCCCAATTTGTATGAAGCTGAGTTCGTCCTCCCTCACGATCTGGAGAATGGAATTGATCTCCGACGCAAAGAGGCCGCTTGTTTGGTCGGTAAACATTGCTTTGTTCTGGTCTTGCTTTGAATCATCAACTTCGTCAAAGCCTTTAATTTTCGGCGCGTAGTAGTCGATGATGAATCGGCGAAGCATGTTATCCGGCTTGGCGATAGGCAATAACCTGACTTTAGGGTTATCCAAGGTATACCACGGAGGAAGGTCGTTCACTTTGTCAAGGAGCCAGAACAAAAGATTATATTTCACCCGATTTTTCACGACTTCTTTATTATTTTCGGCATTTTGCTCCGGGTTTATCATCACCGGGAAACACCTGCGCGACAAGCGATACATTCTGAAAAAGAACTCTTCCAGACCGTCTTGTTGGATATCGTTGATACGGGAGGCAAAGTTCATGATGATTTGGCAGTACGCTTTGTTATTTTCTACAAGGGATTCGATTATATCTCCGGCCTCAGTCATTGAGGCCGGAGATATACGAGCGTCCGCCTTCCACGTCCGTTTCGTGATTTCAGACATGAGCGCCTCATTCCTGTCGTTCGTCTTTTGGTCGCCCAGCAACGCAAAGCCTCGAACCGGTTCGTAACTGACGGAGAGGGAATATCCCTCCTCTTGAAGTGAGTAACGCAGGTAGTTATGGAGATTGACAAGGGTCAAACCGGAGCCTGTCTCGAAAGGGTACTGGTCATGAATGTTCCCCCAGAGAACAAACTGCGGCTTCACACTCAGGAAACGAATGATCTCGCGGTACCATTTTGGTGTTGTCCCAGATCCCATATTCAAACCCCCTCAAATTTTGACCAAATGCGCTATATAGTAATATAAATCAAAAAACACGTACGACTACCCTCATCATACCTTCTAATCCTCAATTTTTGCCGTCAATGATTTATACCGCTCCATCAACGCCGCGACAATGCCCGCCTCGCGCCATATGAACGTTCGATTAAACGCCGCATATTTCGAGTTGAATCTTTAGCGGGGATTTGCAAAAAAACGCTTGACTCTTACCCATAAAATATATATTTTATGATATGTATATATTTTATATGCTATGGGGGGTTAAACATGACTGCGGTTACGGCAACAGAACTACAAAGTAAAATCGGCTCCATTCTCGACCAGGCTCTTGTGAATCCGGTGCAGGTAACTCGTAATAACCGCCCTGTAGCCGTTTTAATATCCACTAAAGAGTACGAGCGTTTGAAAACCGTGGAAGATACATATTGGGGCGAAATGGCAAATATGGCCGTCAATATGGAATCAGCAAGTCAGGAAGATATGGAAAAGCTGTTTAAAAGGCTCGGCTGATGCTTAGGCTGGACGTAAAAAGACCGGCGTTCGACTGTTTAATTGATTTGCAGACCAAACAATTCAAACAGGTTATGTTAAGTATCATTAAACTGACCCAAACCCCATATCCTAACGATAGCCGAAAACTTGCGGGATATCCCTACCATCGCGTTGATATAGGCGAGTTTCGGATAATTTACGACGTCGAAAATGAGGTAACGGTGCGAATTATCCTTGTGGGCAAGCGCAACGATGACGAAGTTTATAAACGATTGCGAAATCTGCGTAATCAACCCTGAGAAGCCGGTGCGCTGTGACAGAAGAAGGAGAGCCCGTTGTACAGAGATGTTGAAGAATTTCGAAACGTCCTGCCGTCAGTCATGATAAAAAAAAGAGAAGAAGAACTCGTTCCTGTAGCTTTCCCCGGCTCTTGGCGAACATGCCTTAATTGGCTTACCCTGCCGAGCGAAAAATCGTCATTTCGAGACGCGGAGGTTCGATTGACCGCATTGAATATGACGAATATTATGGAGCTTTCAGAGAAGGGAGAAGCAAATGACTTTATCGTGGAATGTGTCGGGGGTATTACCGCCTATTGCTTCAAACGGTGATCCGACTGGGCATAACCGTTCGCCGTATCTGCTGACTTTAGCCGAAGCCGCGGATTTTTTTGTTACCACGGAAACACGCCTAAATATTTTCCACGGATTCATCCGTTATCGTAAGGCGTTATATGACGCGGGTATTTATCGAGGCTTCCAATGGCTCAACGGAAGTTTTGCGGAGCAGGTTGAAATAATGCGAAAAAAACCGCCCAACGATGCGGACGTGGTAACGTTCGCCCATTTACCTGCTGACTGTAAAAATCAGAGCGACTTGCTGGGCAGAAATCCGAACTTGTTTGATCGGTCCATTATAAAAGCAGATTTTAACGTGGACGGATATATGGTATTTTTAGGAGATCCGATGACAGCCAAAGAAGTGCGCCAAGTCGCTTATTGGTACAGTTTATGGTCTCACCAACGCGTGACATATGCGTGGAAAGGATTCATTCAGATTGATTTGTCCTTGGATACGGACAAATTCGCCTTGGACATTTTGAAAATGAAAGAGGAGGAGTTACGCCATGAATCACACTGAATATATTTGGTACTCTTCCGAAATAAAAACACTGGAAGCATTGTTGGAAGATATTCCCGAGGAAAACGTTATCGAGCGTATGGGGTTCGAATCGCGTTTGAAAGAAGCGCAAGCGGCAATCAAAGGCATTACTATGCCCGCTCCCCAAAGATTGAAGCTTACGTTTCGCGGCGAGCCGGTAGTGGAAAATAATGCCATGTACGGAGATTTCGCGGGTCAAGCTTTGGAAAAATTCACCAACGCCGTGGCGGCAATTGTGGCCAGTATAAAACGTAAGTTGAGCAGTAAGGGGCGTATTCCCGAAAAACAACAAAATCAATTACTGGTCGTGGGGACAGCGATAGGTTCTTTTGGTTTTGAACTGGAGCTTCCCGAGCTTCCCGCTTCTAACGAAAAATATCTTTTTGACGAACCGCATGTTACGTATGAAGGCGTCAAAAAAATCCAGGCAATTTTCCAAACTATCACGGAAGGAACAGATGAAGACCTGTCTGAACTCATTGATGAAATCCATCCTCGCGCGATTGCCAATGTCTACGATTTTTTGGAGCATCAGATGCAACACAAGGCATGGTGCGGTT
>Ga0099364_10012642_pt1 | contig 11361 bp, 10 predicted proteins | sample TergutTh196P3_FD_73070 | JGI IMG/M metagenome (GOLD analysis project Ga0099364, IMG submission 73070) | Microcerotermes parvus P3 segment gut microbial communities from Pointe-Noire, Republic of the Congo - Th196 P3 | ecosystem: Host-associated > Arthropoda: Insects > Digestive system > Gut ...
TCGTGAAGCGTTTAAGAACGGTAAAGCGTTGATCCCGTTTATCACGGGCGGCGACCCGGATATTGAAACTACTGAAAAGATACTGTACGCGCTTTATGAAGCGGGAGCCGACGTCATCGAGATCGGGATTCCGTTTTCAGATCCCATAGCGGAAGGCCCCGTCATTGAGGCCGCCGACGAGCGCGCTTTAAAGGGCGGCTGCACGACGGATACGCTCTTCGATCTTGTAGCGCGCGTCAGGGCTGATATCGGCGTACCCATATTGTTTATGACATACTACAACCCGGTGTTCGCCTACGGCGCCGAAAGATTCACGAAGCGGTGCGCGGACTGCGGCCTTGACGGCCTTATCGTTCCCGATCTGCCATTCGAGGAGCGCGGCGAGCTTCTTTTGCCGTGCGAATCAAAAGGGCTTGAGCTGATCTCACTCATCGCGCCGACATCCGGGGAAAGGATTGCTGAAATCGCAAAAAATTCAAGCGGGTTCCTTTACTGCGTTTCATCGCTGGGGGTCACCGGCGCCAGAAGCAAGCTGGGCGGCAGCGCACGCCATATGATAGAGAAAGCAAAACAGGCCGCCGACTTGCCCTGCGCTGTTGGCTTCGGTATCTCCACGCCTGAGCAGGCGCGCGGGATGGCGGAATTCTCAGACGGCGTCATCGTCGGCAGCGCCATCGTCAGAATTATAGCGGAGCATGGCCGCGGCTGCGTGGAGCCGGTGCGTGAGTTTGCAAAAGAAATAAAACAGGCTATAAAATAAAATAGGGTGTTGATTTAAATATGGAAAAATTACGGGTATCATATCTTGGAAGCGGGTTTTTGGTACTTATAGCGGCGATCGTTATGCTGATAAAACCGTTTTCCGCTTTCCTTGATCATAACGCGCAAATCATGCTTGGCGGCATTTTGATTACGCTATGCATTTGGATTTTCAAGCCTTTCAAGCTGCCTTACGCCGTCGGCGGGCTGTTCCTTGCGTTTTTCGCCCTCGCGCTCGGCATAAAGCCGGCGGTCGTGTTTTCAGGCTTTACGCAGTCTGCGATCTGGACTTTGGTTCCCGCGCTTTTCTTCGGCTATACGCTGCAAAAGACCGGGCTTGGAAAACGCATCGCCCTTGCGGTCATAAAATTATTCAAGCCGTCATACATATCGCTGATTTTCGCGCTGGTTCTAATCGGGGTAATACTGAGCGTTTTGACCCCGTCCAGCACCGTGCGTGTGGCGATTGTAATCCCGATTGCGGTACAGTGCTGCGAATTGTGCAAGCTTGAAAAAGGCTCAAAGGGGAACTCGCTGATACTTCTGACGGCATTCGCAATGGCGCTGCTTCCCGGCTCGGGGTTGCTGACAGGAGTGCTTTGGGGGCCCATCATTTCCGGCATGATCAACGCGGTTCCGCAGACACAGGGGCTTGTTACGTTTAGCAGCTGGTTTAGCGTGATGTTCTTCCCCGTCATATTATCGACGGCCCTTTTGATAGCGGGAAGCCTGCTAGTTCTAAAACCGGAGGAAAAGCTTTCAAGGGACGCGGTTGACGCCATCAAGGCGCAGTCTGTCCCCCAAATGAGCAGGCAGGAATCCATCGCGGGAATTATTCTGGCGGCCGTCTTTGTGATGTTTCTTACAAGCAGATACCACGGTGTGCCGGACGCCGCGCTTTGCCTTGCCGCCGTCTTTTTATTCTTTTTATTCCGCGTGCTTGAGCCGGGAGATTTTAACGCCGGCGTTAACTGGGATTTGATTATCTTTATCGCAATGGCGCTAAGCCTCGGGCCGATTTTTACAGAAACCGGTATTTCGCAGTGGGTTTCGGGATTTGTCGTCCCGGCGCTTGCCCCGGTCGCCGGTAACCCGTGGACGTTCATGTTCAGCATAATGATTGTAATGTTCTTAATCAGGTTCATAGACGTTGCGTTTTTCATCCCGACAATGGCGGTTATGGTGCCGATTCTGCCGGACATACAGGCGGCGTACCAGATAAGCCCTCTCGTATGGCTGTTCATATTTGTTATGGCGGCGAACTGCTTCTTCATGGCTTACCAGAACATGTGGGCGATGATGAGCATGTCGATTGCGGGCGACAGGGCGTGGGAAAGCAAGCATCTCAGCGTATACGGAATTTTATACTTCGCCGCGTGTATGCTGTCCCTGTTTGCGGCAATCCCCATGTGGACAGGCGCCGGGTTATTCGGATAAATATATTGCAGGAGGATATTTCAATGATAAGAGAAGCGATATTATCCCTGTCAAAGAAGCAGGATTTAACTTATGAGGCCGCGGAAGCGGTGATGCATGAAATAATGACGGGGGAAGCGTCCCCCGTCCAGATGAGCGCGTATCTTACGGCACTCAGCTTGAAAGGCGAGACGACCGATGAAATTACGGCGTCGGCTTCCGGTATGCGCCAGCATTGCGTGCGTCTTTTGCATAACGTGGAGGCGCTTGAAATCGTCGGTACGGGCGGCGACCACGCAAATACGTTTAACATATCGACAACGGCGGCTATTATTACGGCGGCGGCGGGGATTCCCGTCGCAAAGCACGGCAACCGCAGCGCCTCGAGTAAGTGCGGTGCGGCCGACGTTCTTGAGGCGTTGGGCGTAAACATCAACATTCCGCCCGAAAAAAGCACGGAGCTGCTCAACAACGTCAATATTTGCTTTTTGTTCGCGCAAAACTACCATATCGCGATGAAATATGTAGCCCCCGTCAGGAAAGAGCTCGGCATCAGGACCATCTTTAATATCCTGGGGCCTCTCACGAACCCGGCGGGCGCCAACATGGAGCTGATGGGCGTTTATGACAAGGAACTGGTTGAGCCTTTAGCAAAGGTGCTCATGAACCTCGGCGTTAAAAACGCAATGGTCATACACGGCAACGACTGCATGGACGAAATATCCATGAGCGACTCGACAACGCTGTGCGAGGTGAAAAACGGCTGGATTCGGACATATGAAATCACGCCTGAGCAATTTGGCTTTAAACGTTGCCAAAAATCCGACCTTGCCGGGGGAACGCCCGATGAAAACGCAAAGATACTAAGAGCGGTGCTAAGCGGCGAGCGGAGCGCAAAGCGTGACGCCGCGGTCTTAAACGCCGGCGCCGCCCTGTATATATCGGGCAAATACGAATCCATCGGCGACGCCGTACAGGTTGCGCAGGACGTAATAGACAGCAAAAAGGCAATAGCCAAGCTTGAGGAATTTATATCCTGCTCGAATCAGTAGGGGGGCGTAAAGCATGCATATATTGGACAAAATCGTAGCGTCTGCAAAAGAACGCGTCGAACGCGACAAAAAAGCCGGTTTGCGGCTTCAGCACACGAAGCCGCGAGCCCCGTTCCTGTTTGAGCAAGCCTTGCGGCAACCCGGGTTCCACTTTATCTGCGAGGTCAAAAAGGCGTCGCCATCCAAGGGCGTGATTGCGGAGGAGTTTCCGTATCTTGACGTTGCGCTGGAATATGAAAAAGCCGGGGCCGCCGCAATCTCCGTGCTGACGGAGCCTGACTACTTTCAAGGCAGCGACCGCTATCTCATAGAGATCAGCGGGTGTGTCAACGTACCGCTGCTGCGCAAGGATTTCACGGTCGACAGCTTTCAAATCGAGCAGGCGGCCTGCCTCGGCGCCGGTGCGGTGCTGCTGATTTGCGCGATACTGACGCCGGCGGAGCTTAGCGGCTACATAAAAGAAGCCGACAGACTCGGGCTGTCGTGTCTTGTTGAGGCCCATGACGAGGACGAGGTAAAGGCGGCGCTTAAAGCGGGTGCGCGGATAATCGGGGTCAACAACCGGGACTTAAAAACGTTTAAGGTCGATACGAATAACAGCATAAGGCTGCGTAAGCTTGTGCCGGACGATATTGTCTTCGTATCCGAGAGCGGTATCAATACCGCCGGGGATATTGGCCTGTTGCGGCAAAACGGCGTAAACGCCGCCTTAATCGGCGAAACGCTCATGCGCGCGCCGGATAAAAAAGCGGCGATTTTAGAATTGAGGGGATTGCCGTGAGCAAGGTTAAAATCTGCGGCCTGAGCCGTATGGAGGACATTGACGCCGTAAACCGCGCGCTTCCGGATTATATCGGCTTTGTGTTCGCGAAAAGCCGCCGACGCGTTGACGAAGCAACGGCGGCCATGCTGAAGGAACGGCTTGACCGGCGGATTAAGGCGGTTGGCGTCTTTGTAAATCAGGATGCCGGAATCATCGCGGGATTATATAAAAACGGCGTAATCGATCTCGCGCAGCTTCACGGCGACGAGGACGAAAGCTATATCCTGCGCCTGAAAGAGAGCTGCGGCTGTCCCGTCATAAAGGCGTCGGGCGTCGGAGACGTCATGCCCCGGCTGCCGAAAAACGCGGATTACCTGCTGTTCGATACGTTATCGGAACAAAGGGGCGGTACGGGCAAGATTTTTGATTGGGGGATACTGAATGGATTTCAGGGGCCGCCGTATTTTCTGGCGGGTGGCCTTGGGCTGGAAAATGTCTGTGAAGCTATCAAAACGCTTTCACCGTTTTGTGTGGATGTGAGCAGCGGCGTGGAAAAGGACGGGCTGAAAGACGCTGAAAAGGTGCAGGAGCTTGTGCGTTTCGTCAGGGCCTTTGATTTTTCAGCTTGAACTTATCCAATAATTGATTTATAATTAAGAAAACGTTTACCCTCTGTTGCCGTCATGAGAAAGGACTGATTACGATCCGGCAATTCAAATCGAAGGCGCTTCAATCCCTTGTCCCGTATTTTCTGCTTGCTTTAGCTATTATCGGAGTATATAAGGCGGTTAGCGAAATCGGGTTCTTCGCCGATATCGTATTGCGGATATGGGGGATTATAACGCCATTTTTCTATGGATTCATGCTGGCGTATGTCTTAAGCATTCCATGCAGCGGAATACAGAAGCTGCTGGCTAAAACTAAAATCGGGTTCATCGCCACAAGAAAAAAGGCGCTTGGGATACTGATTACTTATATTCTGATCGGGCTGCTTATTTCTTTGACCCTTAACCTGATTATCCCGACCGTGGCAAGCAGCATCGCTCTTTTTATCACAGATTTTCCGGTCTATTACGCAAGCGCAATGCAGTTTTTCGACTATATCAACAATCTGGATTTATTAGGGCTTAGGATCAGTGTTGACGTATTTTTAGAATGGTTCCAGGATTTAATGCATTTCAGCATGGGAAGCGTCACATCGTCCATCAACGCGATTGTCGGCGTTTCATCTGCGATATTCAGGGGGTTTCTGGCTGTTATATCCTCGATTTATATTTTAGCTGAAAAGGATAAGTTTAAAGCATTCCTGTGCAGGATGCTAAACGCCTTTGTCCCTGCCGCCGGATACAAGATTATCATATATAACGCCGAAAGCCTCAACAAAAACTTTAAGCAATACCTCTATACGCAGACGATAGACGGCTTTATCCTCGGCACGCTTGTGACGATTGAGCTTTATTTGATTGGCTCGCCTTATTTCCTGATTCTTGGAATCATGCTGGGCGTTATCAATTATATCCCTTACTTCGGGTCGATTATCGGCTCGCTAATCGCCATTGTCGTCGTCATGTTCACGCAGGGGTTCACGATGGGCGTGATTACCGCCATCGTGCTGCTCATCACGCAGCAGATTGACGGAAACTTTATCCAGCCGCGTCTGATGGGAGGCTCTTTTTCGCTAAGCCCGTTTCTTGTTATCGTCAGCATCACCGTAGGCGGCGCATTCGCCGGCGTTCTCGGCATGATTGCCGCAATCCCCATTGTCGCGGTTTTAAAGGATATTTTTGAAAGCATCATCACGTATTACGAGCGCAAAAAACATGAGCCGCCAAAGGAAACCCATATGGCCGGGCCTGAATGATAAAATCAAGTTTGGAGGGATGCGAGAATGCCCCGGAAAAACAACCGCATTATAATCCTCGACACGACGCTGCGCGACGGCGAGCAGACGCCGGGCGTAAGCTTAAACCTTTCGGAAAAGCTTGAGATCGCAAAGCAGCTTGAGGCGCTGGGCGTGGATATCATCGAAGCGGGATTCCCTGCGTCTTCACCGGGGGATTTCGAGGCGGTACGGGCGGTTTCGCAAAACGTGGGCTGCGCGGTGGCGGCGTTTTGCCGCTGCGTTGAGGGCGACATCCAAAAGGGCTGGCAGGCCGTAAAATACAGCAAGAAGCCGCGGCTTCACGTCTTTATCGCGACAAGCGAAATCCACATGCAGTATAAGCTTAAAATGACGAAAGAGGAAGTCTTAAAGCGCGCGGTCGATTGCGTCAAGCTTGCGAAAAGCCTGTGCGGGGACGTTGAGTTTTCCTGCGAGGACGCAAGCCGCTCCTCCCCTGAATTTTTGTATCAAATACTCGAAAAGGTAATAGACGCGGGGGCGACGACAGTCAACATTCCGGATACCGTCGGGTACGCCATGCCGGACGAGTTCGGCGCTCTGATCAACGGCGTTATTAAACATGTGCCGAACATCGAAAAAGCCGTTATCAGTGTTCATTGCCACGACGATCTGGGGCTTGCCGCCGCAAATACGCTGTCGGCTGTTAGAAACGGTGCGCTCCAAATCGAAACCACGGTCAACGGCATCGGCGAGAGGGCGGGCAACTGCTCAGTCGAGGAAGTCGTAATGGCGATTGAAACAAGGGCGAAGCACTTCGAAATCAGCCACGGGATAGACACGACGAAAATCTACCGCGCGAGCAAGCGCGTTTCAAAGCTGACGGGCGTTCCGGTTTCGATTTACAAGTCCATCGTGGGCCGAAACGCGTTCGCGCATGAATCCGGCATACATCAGCACGGGGTCTTGGCAAACCCTATGACGTATGAAATTATGACGCCGCAATCTGTCGGCAAAACCGAAAGCACGATGATACTCGGCAAGCTTTCGGGCCGCCACGCTTTCGCGGACAAGCTTGAGGCGATGGGCTACATCCTGTCAAAGGATGAGATTGACAACGCTTTCGCCCGGTTTAAGGACTTAGCCGACAAAAAGAAAAATATCACCGACAGCGACCTTGACGCGATTGCGGGAAGTATCGCGAATATTCCAGAATATTATACGCTCGACAACTTCCAGATTCAAAGCGGGAACAAAATGCACGCGATGGCAAGCGTTGCGTTGCTGCACGAAAACGAAAAGTTCATGGAGGCCGCGATCGGCGACGGCCCGGTTGACGCGGCGTATAACGCAATCGCGCGGATTGTCGGCGGCGAATGGCCGCTTAAATCCTACGAGATTGACGCCGTGACCGAGGGCGTGGACGCCCTTGGCGAAGTCATTGTACGTGTTTTACACGACGGTGAGCTGCATATCGGGCGCGGAATTTCAACAGACGTCATCGACGCTTCGATACGCGCTTACATTAACGCGATTAACAGGGCTATGGCGAAGCTTGCGAGAAAGGACTGAAACGGCGCTTATGGGAATGACGATGACGCAGAAAATCATGGCAAAGGCCGCGGGTAAAGCGAACGTCACGGCGGGAGAATTAATCGAATGCAGCCTTGACCTTGTGTTCGGAAACGACATTACGGCGCCTCCGGCTATCGGGGAATTCTATAAGATGGGCGCGAAAAAGGTGTTCGACAAGCGGAAAATCGCGCTGATTCCCGACCACTTCACGCCGAACAAGGACATCGCTTCGGCAGAGCTTGCGATGACGGTGAGGAAGTTTGCGCGGGATATGGGCATCGTCCATTATTTTGAAATCGGGGAAATGGGCATCGAGCACGCGCTGCTGCCGGAAAAAGGCCTCATCAAGCCGGGAGACATGGTAATCGGCGCCGACAGCCACACCTGTACGCACGGGGCGCTCGGCGCGTTTGCGGCTGGCGCCGGCTCCACCGATATGGCGGCGGCTATGGCGACGGGAACCGCCTGGTTCAAGGTTCCCGAGGCTGTGAGGGTTGTCATAAAAGGTAAAAAACAAAAATATGTTTCAGGCAAGGATATAATCCTGCACCTGATTGGCATGATTGGCGTTGACGGCGCGCGCTACCGTTCGCTGGAGTTTTGCGGCGATATCGCACAGCTTAGCATGGACGACCGCTTTACCATCGCGAACATGGCGATTGAAGCGGGTGCGAAAAACGGCGTCTTTCCGGTTGACGGATTAACACGCGCATACCTTGACGAGCACGGCGCGGGACATGGCGTTTCATACGAGCCCGATAAAGACGCCGTTTACTGTGAGGAAATCGTACTGGAGCTTCAAAAAATCCCGCTTACCGTCGCGTTCCCGCATTTGCCGGAGAACACAAAGACCATCGGAGAAGCCGAACGCATGAGAATCCCGGTCGATCAGGTTGTGATCGGCTCCTGCACAAACGGCAGAATTGAGGACATGCGCGCCGCCGCTGAAATCCTAAGAGAACGGCGGGTGGCTAATGGCGTTCGCTGCATCATCATCCCCGCCACGCAAAAAGTGTGGAAGCAGTGCGTAAACGAGGGATTGATGAACGTCTTCATCGATGCGGGGGCAGCGGTGTCAACGCCGACGTGCGGGCCGTGCCTCGGCGGCCATACGGGGGTCTTAGGGTCCGGTGAGCGCTGCGTTTCGACAACAAACCGCAATTTTGTAGGGCGCATGGGGCATGTGACAAGCGAGGTTTATTTGGCGTCGCCCGTTGTGGCGGCGTGCTCCGCAGTGGCGGGGTATATTGCAGGGCCCGGGTAGTATTACGATTCTCTATTCACTATTCCCGAAAGGAAGGCGGAGAAGATTTCATGAGCCTAAAAGGTTTTGCGCATAAATACGGCGACCATGTGGACACGGACGTAATCATCCCGGCACGGAGACTCAGCAGCTTTGACCCCGAAGTTCTCGCCGCATACTGTATGGAGGACATCGATTCCGCGTTCATAAAGCGGGTGCGGCCCGGCGATGTGATGGTCGGGGGCTTAAACTTTGGCTGCGGCTCAAGCCGCGAGCACGCGCCGGTTGCGATTAAGGCCGCGGGGATTCGCTGCGTAATCGCAAAGAATTTTGCAAGGATTTTTTTTAGAAACGCCATCAACATCGGCCTTCCGGTGATGGAATGCCCGGACGCCGCCGAAGACGCCGAAACCGGCGACGAAATTGCGGTGGATCTCAGCGCCGGAGAGATTGTGAACGTTACAAAAAACAAGCGGTATACGGCGGCTGCGTTCCCGGAGTTTATGCGGCGGATTATAGAAGCGGGCGGCCTTTGCGAATACACAAAAACAAAGCTGGGAGAATCAGGAGAATGACGTACAAAATCACCGTGATTGAAGGAGACGGCATCGGCCCCGAAATTACGCAGCAGGCGGTATTGGTTTTGCAAAAAGCCGCCGGCCTGTGCGGATTTGGAATCGAGATAACGAAAGCGCTTCTCGGGGGAAAAGCAATCGATCAAACGGGGAATCCGCTGCCGGATGAGACAATAGAGATATGAAAGGCCTCCGGCGCTGTTTTTCTCGGGGCGGTCGGCGGTGAGAAATGGGACGGCCTGCCCGGTAATATGCGGCCTGAAGCAGGACTTTTAAAGCTTCGAAGCAGTCTTGAGCTTTTCGCGAACCTGCGTCCCGCCGTCGCGTATCCCGCTTTGCGCGCCGCGTCGCCCTTAAAGGACGGGATTTTAAAGGACGGGCTTGATTTGCTTGTGGTTCGGGAGCTTACGGGCGGTATCTATTTCGGGGAACGCGGAAGACGCCATATAAACGGAGAAGAGACTGCGTTCGATACGGAGGAATATTCGGCAAAGGAGATTCGCCGCGTTTCCAAGGTCGCGTTTGAGATTGCGAAACAACGCAGCGGAAAGCTTTGTTCGGTCGATAAGGCAAACGTGCTGGAATCCTCGCGGCTGTGGCGCGAAACAGTGACGGCGCTCTCAAAAGAATACCCGGAGGTCTTGCTCTCGCACATGTACGTTGATAACGCGGCGATGCAGCTTGTCAGGAACCCCGGGCAGTTTGACGTCATCGTGACAAGCAACATGTTTGGAGATATCCTGTCGGATGAATCCGCTATAATAACAGGCTCCCTCGGGATGCTGCCGTCGGCTTCTACCGGCGGGACACAGCTTGGGCTGTACGAGCCTGTGCACGGCTCTGCCCCCGACATTGCGGGTAAGGATATGGCAAATCCGATTGCCTCGATTTTATCGGTGGCGATGATGCTCCGGCATTCCCTTGGGCAACCGGACGCCGCCGCAATGATTGAGACAGCCGTAGATTTAGCGCTTCTCGGCGGTGCGCGGACGCCCGACATCGCGCAGGCGGGAGAAGCCGTGGTCGGTACGCGGGAAATGGGCGAGAGAATCGTAAAGGAGCTGGATTTGCTTTGATTTTGGGCGCGCAGGCAATGGTTGAGTGCTTGAAAGAGGAGAACGTCCCGGTTGTTTTCGGGTACCCGGGGGTTGCAATACTGCCGTTTTACGACAGCTTGAGGGATTCGGGCATCCGGCATATATTAAACCGCACCGAACAGGGGGCAGGCCACGCGGCAAGCGGATTTGCCAGGATTTCCGGCAGGCCCGGCGTATGCGCGGTGACCTCCGGCCCCGGCGCTACGAACCTGTTTACCGCGATTGCCACGGCTTACAGCGACAGCATCCCGCTTGTTGCAATCACAGGGCAGGTTCCGGCTGAAAGCCTTGGGCGCGACGTTTTTCAGGAGGTCGATACCACAGGGGCGGCCGAGCCGTTTACGAAGTACAGCTACCTGTTAAAATCGGCGGAGGATATCGGCCGCGTGTTCAAGGAGGCGTTTCACATCGCTTCAACGGGACGAAAAGGGCCTGTGTTAATCGATGTTCCGGTCGACGTCCAGAAGCAGCTTGTAAGGTTTTCATATCCCGCGGATGTGAACATCCGCGGGTACAAGCCGCGGCATGAAGGGCACGCGCTTCAGGTGCGAAAGGTCGCGGAAGCGGTCCCGGCGGCGAAAAGGCCGCTTATTTGCATTGGCGGCGGCGTGTTTTTATCTGGAGCGGCGGCGGTAGAATCAATCCGGGAATTCTGCGAAAAGAACAAGCTTCCGGCGGTATCAACCATGATGGGCATCGGCGCGCTTGAATCCGGGAACCCGTTATACTTCGGAATGATAGGGCAAAGCGGTGCGAAAACGGCAAACAGGGCCGTCAACGAAAGCGATTTGCTCGTGCTTGTCGGCGCGCGCGTGGGCGACCGCGCCATCGCGAAGCCAGCGGCGCTTGAAGACGGCGCGAGGATTATCCACATCGACATCGACGCCGCCGAAATAGGCAAAAACGTGGGGCCGGCAATCCCGCTTGTCGGCGACGCGGCGGCAGTCATATCAAAGCTTCTCCTGCATGAAACGGCGGGAGAATGGAGCGAATGGCTCCTCCATCTTGAGAAGCTCAGGAGGAATGAGCGGGAGAATGAGG
>Ga0099364_10012643_pt1 | contig 11361 bp, 10 predicted proteins | sample TergutTh196P3_FD_73070 | JGI IMG/M metagenome (GOLD analysis project Ga0099364, IMG submission 73070) | Microcerotermes parvus P3 segment gut microbial communities from Pointe-Noire, Republic of the Congo - Th196 P3 | ecosystem: Host-associated > Arthropoda: Insects > Digestive system > Gut ...
GACGCCGAAGCGCAAAAAGCGATGGGCGACTATTTTTACGAAATGAATAACCCCCGCGAGACTGTGGCATGGCTTAAGAAAGCCGCGGATAACGGACACGCAAAGGCGCAATGGCATTTAGGCGTCAGATATTTTGCCGGCGCGGACGTTGAAAAAGATTTAAACCAGTCGGAGTATTGGTTCAGAAAAGCCGCCGAACAAGGTGATGCAGACGCGGAATATGGCTTGAGCGGCTGTTATGTCGCAAAACAAGATTTTGAAAACGCTTTGCATTGGCTCAAAAAAGCCGCGGCGCAAGGACACGCGGACGCGATGGAGATGCTGAAAGCGTTTTCGCCGATGTTAGGTTCCAACTAAACGGCACGATAAGAAATCGAGGAGGAAAGCGCTATGCCAAAAATTGACGGAAAGTATTGCCCCTTTTACGAATGGGACGAAAACGTTTGCAACCCGGGTAAAAATGACCAAAATCCAACCGGAAGCGTCGGGCCAAGTTATAAGCCTTATTGCCAGGGAGATAATAACTGGAAAGTTTGTGATATTTATCAAAATGCGCGGCAGTTGCAAGAGATGATGGGCGAAATGTTGGGCACTGATTACAAACCAAAATGGTTGTGAAATTGTAACGAGGGCAAGCAAGAAGCCGGTAAATTCAATATTTAGCTTATTTTTTGTTGGCTATCGTATTTTCAAGTTACGAGCTTGTTAATTTTTTTTGCGAAGTTTGACTAATATTATTTCTGGGAGGGAAAAGGTTATGAAAATTCTAAGTAGAGGTTATAGACATTCGACAACACCAGAATGGTCCAGAGGCGAGCCAATTCTTATTTGTACTGAATGTGGTGTAGCATATTTATGTGAATCACACAACGAGGAGAGCGATTTGCGTGAGCAGCGCTGCAAATGTCCAGAGTGTGGCACACGTTTGTGGTGACTTGAGAGTTTGATGATCTTCCCTCCCTAAAGTGGGGGGATTCTTGCAAAGGTAACTAATATCTCAAACTTCGCAGGAGATATTAACAAGCTGGCAGATAATGAAAAGTACGGGAAAAAATTTTAAAAAATTGGAGCACATTTCGACAAACCAAGAGGGGGTTTCATCATGGCATCAGAAACAACACCCAAATGGTCAAAAGAAATCAGCAGGTTTCTGGGTGTGAAGCCGCAATTTGTTCTGTGGGGCAATATTCACGACCAATATCCTCTTGAGACGGAAAGCGGCCTCGCGCTTTTCAATATGTCCAATTACCTTCGGTATTACCTCCGAGGCGAGGGATATGATTTCACGGTCGGTTTCGAGCCGGCCGCCGGTTTCGTTCTGCTCAAAGACACGGAACAGGAGGCCAACGCGAAAAACGAAATCCTACTTGGCGAAATCACCGGCTGTCCGTGGAAAGCCGACGCTCCGTTTCAACCGAAAGACCTCGCCGAAGCCGCCGGGATAATAGAAAAAATCGTCGAATACAAGAATTTTGAAAACCCCGTGAACGGCCATATAACGGTAAATTTCGCGTCCCATCTAAAGGAAATCCCGCTGGACGGCCAGGAGGAATTTTTCTTCAGAATGTACCGCCTCTCACGCACATGCAGCCCGGTTTTCAATGATTCCGCGCGGCGAAAATCCAAATACAACCTTTTAATATGGCTTTTGGACAAAATGAACGACCTCCCGGCATGGTACGCTCTCGATAATCCCAACGTGAGGGTACTGCCGATTTCCAAACCGGATAATCTGCTGCGGCGTTATATCATCGACCATATGAAGGATAAAATAAGCGGTTACGAGGGTCTGGAACCGGCGAAACAGGAACAGAACGTCTCGATGTTCACGGACCAGACCAGCGGCCTGTTCGCCTCCGAGATAAGATCAATAATCAGGATAGCCGACGAGGACGGAATAGAGTTTCTGCAAATAACCGACGCGATCCGCCAATATAAACTCGGCATCACGGAAAACCCCTGGTCGCGCCTGCCGAAAGAGAAGATAAGAAACGCGCAGGCCGAGCTTTCAAAAAAAGTGATGGGACAGGAACACGCTGTCGCTCACGCTTCGGATATTTTGAGGAGGTCGTTTTTTAATCTGTCCGGCGCGCAGTATTCCAGAAATTCGCAGCGGCCCAAAGGCGTGCTGTTCTGCGCCGGCCCGACCGGCGTGGGTAAGACGGAGCTTGCCAAGGCGATCACGGAATTGTTGTTTGGATCGGTCACCAGTTACATCCGCTTCGACATGAGCGAATTCGGGCACGAACACGCCGACCAGAGGCTATTGGGAGCGCCGCCCGGTTATGTCGGCTATGATACCGGGGGAGAACTGATCAACGCGATCAAGCAAAATCCGTTCTCCGTAATTTTGTTCGACGAGATCGAAAAAGCGCACACAAAGATACTGGATATTTTTCTTCAGATTCTGGACGACGGACGGCTGACCTCCGGCGCGGGCGAGACCGCTTATTTTTCGGAGAGCCTGATCGTTTTCACGAGCAACCTCGGAGTTTATAAACGCGTCGGAGGAAAGACGGAACTCAATGTCAGCGCAAGCGACGACCCGAAGGAAATCCGAAAAAAGATCGAGGAATCCATTCGCGAATATTTTGTTGAGATAAAACGTCCCGAATTATTGAACCGCATAGGCGACAACATCGTGGTCTTCGATTTTATCAAAGCCGAAATTGCCGAAAGGATTTTCGAAAAGATGCTGCGAAACATCACGGGGCAGCTTGAAGACGATCACAAAATAAAACTTCACCTTACGGACGAGGCAAAGGGCAAGCTGGCGAAGCTCGCGACGGAGGATCTGTCGATGGGCGGGCGGGGCGTCGGGAACGCTCTCGAAAGGGTGTTCATCAACCCGCTTTCGAGAGAGCTGTTCGACGCGGACGCGGCATCGGGCGATTCTTACACGATGTCGGACTTAACCGAAACGGGTATGGGATGGAAGCCGGTTCTGAAAAAATCCTGATCGAATACTGCCATTGCCCCGTTTTGTCGCTGGGGCCGGGAAGGCGGGCGGGGATATGGGTTCGCGGCTGTTCGATCCATTGTCCGGGCTGCATTGCGGAAAATTTATGGAGCTTCGACGAGAGCCGCGCGAGAAACGTAGTTGATGTCGCAAGCGAAGTCGAGGGGTTTTTTCGCGAGGACGGAAACCTCAACGGGGTGACGGTATCGGGGGGCGAGCCCTTCGATCAGCCGGAAGCGTTGATTGCCTTGTTGGAAAAACTCCGGACGAAGGATATTCGGGACGTCCTGATCTATACAGGATACGACATCGCCGGGATCATGCGCGGGAATCCCGAAATTTCGGAATTGGCCGCGGCTGTGATCGGTTCGCCCTTTAAGCTGGGAGAAGATACCGAAGACGCGTGGAGAGGCTCCTCGAATCAGACATTGACCGTGTTTGACCGGCGGTTTTCCGCGCGTTACGAAAAATGGCGCGGAACGAAAAAAGGCCCTATGCAGATAGCGGCCTTTAATGGCCGCGTAATTTCGATCGGCATTCCAAGGCAGGCCGACGTTCCGCGAATGGAAGAAATGATAATCGCAAAAATGATGGGGGAAGGTGAAGCTCTATGAACAATCCATCCAACGGCGAAGAACAGGTTAGATTTTGCCAAAGCTGCGGGCATCCAAATCTCTACGTCGCAAACCGCCACGAATGCGAGAAATGTAAATACGATTTGCACAGCGCGCCGATTGAGGTTTTACCCAAAGAAAAGCCTCCCTCGCCGCCTCAAAACGAACCGACGCGGGAAAAATCTTATGGCAATGTTGAAAACAATGCTTCGCCTGCTATATCTGCGCGTGAACCTGAAAAGATTCCGAGCGGCGGCGCCGAGCCTGTGAAAACTCCGGAAGATTTAAGTAAAACGCGCGCCGAACCCCGCAAGTCGCTCCTTTTTATATCGGCTGCGACAAAAAAAGCGTTCAGGTCGCAAAGCCGCGACATTCTGGGCAGGGAAGGGACAAGAAACAACGAGGTGTTCACGGATATAGATACAGTTTCAAGAAAACACGCCCAGATTTTTTACAACGGCGTCAACTGGGAGATTGAGGATTTGGGGAGTTCCAACGGCACTTTTATAAACGACAAGGAACTCGCGCCGCACAGGAGATACCCTCTGCAAACCGGAGACGTCGTAAAGCTGTCTTCTCAATGTACATTGAAGGTGCTTGAAGAATGAAGATAGAATGCGCTTATTACACCAATCGCGGAATATCACGCGGCGAAAACCAGGACGCTCTTTACATCGACGGTTTCGCGGTAATCGGCGATATGGAGTCGCCCTGCGCCATGAGTGTTTCAGAAAAAGAAAGCGCTTGTTTCGCCGTCATCGACGGCGCGGGCGGGCATTCGAGCGGCGAAGTCGCGAGCCGGACGGTCGCGGCGGAGTTCGTCAAACGCGCTGCGGAGTTATTGCGAAACGAGGAAAATTTATCGGACGAGCTTACGGCCATTCAATACGTGATGACGGAAATATCCGCTTGCGACCGCTCGCTTCACGGAATGGCGGCAACGCTTGCCGGAGTTTTGATAAATCAGGACAAAGCCGCTGTTTTCAACATAGGCGACAGCCGCGTTTATTCCTTCAAGCGTGAAAATTTGTATAAACTGACGCGGGACCATTCGACCGTTCAGGTTCTTTTCGAGCATGGAATTATCACAGAGGACGAAATGAGAAGCCACCCCAATAAGGGGGAGGTCAGTTCCGCGCTGATGGCGGGCGAGGAATCCCCGCCGAAAGTATATACGGACAATACTGCGATAGAAGACGGACAAATTTTGCTTATTTGTTGCGACGGAGTTTGGGAGTCTCTTTCAAATGAAGAAATCCGAACGATTTTGCTCGAAAGCCAAAACAACGCTGAGACTGCCGCTATTAAATTGAGGAAAGAACTGCTTTCCACTGAATGCCGGGACAACATCAGTTTCGTGATTCTCGCGTTCAGGCAGACGGGGGGATAATTATGAGCACTAAAGACCATTCTCGGATAACATTACGCCGGTTGGAACAGGAAGCCGAACGCCGGCGGCGGGAGGAAGAACGCGAACGGCGCCGCGTGGAATCCGTCAATGCTTATAAAACTGAAATGATCTCCGATATAAGGGCGAAAGTATCCGAACTTGAAGACGAGATCATAAGGGTAAAGTTAATCAAAGCGCTCGATAACCTGGACATTTCCCTCAAGAACGATATTACCGCTTCGAGATGGCGGAGTATCGGGGACGTTCGGGAAGCGTCCGCGCAGATAAGATTGGATCTTCATCAGGCTCAGACGGATATGAACAGGGAGAGAAATATCAAACTCAAAATCGCCGATAAATTGGAAAATATTCAAGGAGGAAATCGTATTCAAGAATTACAGGGGTTGAAAAAACTATATGACTCCCTATACGGCGAAATATCCAAAACACAAACCGGCGGCATGGCGCAGACTGACAGGATAATCGCACTGACCGGTTTGTCAAAAGACTTGGACGCCGTCACTGAACGCTTGAAATTCGCCGATACGATCGACTTTGAAAGTTTCACGGAAAAACAGGCGGATTTGGAAGAGCTGATAATTACTTTGGAAAAAAAACGCGCCGGCGAGAGGAGCCGGCTCCGCAGTGAAATAGAGGTGTATTACGACTATCTTCTCGGTTTCGACAAAAACCAGGCCGCGTATGTTCACGAGAAATACGAAAACGCGATGGCCTGCGACAACGTCGATATTCTAAAAAATCTCAACACGACGATATACAACGTTTATACCGGTGTCAGAGGTTCGGTGTCGCGCACCATTCATTTCAGAAAAGAGCTGAAAGAAAAACTTCCGGTTTTGCGCGGCATAGCATCGGCTGCCAAACTTGTATCCGAAGTGGAAGAAGCCGTTGACGCCGGGAAACGTCATTACGTGTCGCGAGAAGAGTATCTGTATCTGAATAAAAAAATCATCGATTTCTTCGCGGAACAGGAAGAGATCGGCCTCTTCGCCAAAATTGCGGCCGTCACCAAAGAGACGCTCGAAGCCCTCGGTTATGAAATGGTCGGCGAAAGTGAAAATAAAATTTATCGGCCGGGAGAAACCCGTTCTTTCGACTCATCCGAGGATGATTACAGAGTGGAGCTGACGATAACCGAGGACGGCGAGATGAAAAGCAACGTCCTGAGATTGAAGGAGGAAGAAGCCCCTTCAAGCGAATCGGACGCTTCTGTGGCGAAAAAATGGTGTAACCATTTGAGCATTCTGCAAGGGACTTTCGAGGCGGTCGGATTCGATCTGGAGAACGTGGAGCGCAAAGAACCCGACGAAACGACATCGTTATCGGCAGAGGTGGATTCGAGGAAAAACGCGATTAAAAAATCACAGCGCAAAAAAAGAGCCGCAGATCAGCAAAAATTGATGCGCAACCGGATGATTTAGGGAATCGCTGTATAAAAATTCAAACATCGGGGCGAAAATAATGAGTGAACACAAGAACATGAAAGAGACCAGAATAGAAAAACAGAGGGCAAGCCAATTCCTGGAGCGAGTGAGAATAGAGCAGGAAATGCGTGATCTTAAAAACAACGGCGTTGCCGCTCCCGCCGGACCACTCGCCGAAAGGCTGGTGGATTGGCCGTTTCAAGCTCCAAAAAACTTTCTCGGTTTCTCGGAGGGCGAATTTATCGGCAGCGGAGGCGAGGCGGACGTTTTTCGCGTGTGGCGCGGCGATGAACAAAAAGTCGTCAAACTCTTCCGCCATGCGCCGTCGAAACCGGATTTGGCTAAAGAAATTGTCGCGCTTTCGCAGGAGCATCCCGATTCTTTCGTCGAAATAAAAGAATGCGGGTATCACGCGGGGCTTCAAGGAAGCGCTTACGAATGGTACGAGCTTCAGGAATATGTCGAGGGGGGAAATCTGGCCAAACTCCTTGCCGGCCACGGCAAAGGGAGTAACAGAGATGTCAGGGGTTTTAAGGATTTTTTCACTCCCGCGTTGATTAAAGATTTTGTCAGCCAGGTAACGGAAGCGCTCGAAATCCTGGACGAAAAAAACATCGTTCATCAGGATTTAAAGCCGGAGAATATCCTTATCAAGAGCATAAATCCGTTCAAGATACTTATCGCCGATTTCGGAATTTCCACAATGTTGGAGGAAGGTAAAACCAGGCGAACTTCTAAAAAAGGTTCCCCCATGTACAGATCGCCGGAACTTTCCCAAAGCAAAGGATCGAAAAGCACGGATTTCTGGTCCCTTGGAGTCATAGTTTTCGAGTTATTGACGGGCGCAACTCCTTTCGAGGGGCTTGAAGAAGAAGATGAAATCCTGAGCAAATCCATAAGAGGCATAACGCTGCCGGATAAAGACGAAAGAGTGGATGACGGCTTTATTCTGCTTCTCAAAGGGCTTCTTACGGGACACAAAAACTACGAGAAGAGATGGAAATGCCGCGAGATCAGAGAGTGGCTCGCCGGCGAACGAAATATACCGGAATATTTCGAGGGCAGTTCAGAGGGCGCGCGTTCTCTTATGCTTCTCGGCCAACGCTTTACGGATCTGAAATCGCTCGTCATGTTTTGCGCGAATAACCCCGAAAATTGGGAAGAGGGAAAGACGCGCCTGTTTGACGGTCACGATCAGATAGGTAAATGGATGATCGATAACAATTGGGACGAAGATTACGACAAAACGCGGGAACTGCTGAGAAGCGGTGGGAACCGCGACGAGATTTTTTTCAATTTTGTTTATACAGTTTGCCCTGAGTTGGATTTCAGATATTTGGGAACCTCAATCACTCTCACCGCGTTAGCGAAGTTGGTTCATCGCAAAAACAGAAACGAAACGATGAATAAAACCGAAGAGGAGATTGCCAACTCCCTGGCGAATGGTACGCTTGCCCGTTTTTGCGAAAATTACGTCCGGCTCGCCGGGAAAAATGACTCATTTCATAAAAATTTCGGCCACTTCCTCCAAACATTGGACGGCAAAACCTGGCCGCAGATGGTAGCGATGTTCGCCGCGCTTAAAGAGTGGCAAAAGGAAAATTCGATTGTCCCCAAAATACGAAAAATAGCGACAATTGCGGCGGTAGGTTTTATCGCGGCGATAATCTGCTCTTTACTGCAAATTTTTCTCATCTCACAGTTCGGCGCCGCGAGCGCGATTTGCAATCTATTGACCGGTAAAAAACTTTCGATTTTGGCAGGGAATGAGCTGACTCTGTTCAGAACGATTCATATAGTTTCTCTGTCGTTGTTCTCGATGTTCAGTTATTTTATTTGGACTGATAAGCTGAAAAAATGGGAAGACGAAATCGTGAGAGGAAACTATGCGGACAATCTGCCCCCGTCCGCAATGCTGACCGCGATGACGAAACGCGTGAACAAAGACAATTCGTTTTACGCGCTGTTGCAGGTCGCGGCTTGTTGTATTTTGATAATTCCGGCGATTTTCGGTTTTAATCAAACGACACAAGATAAAATCGAGCTTTACGCGGCGGCCGGAAATGAAAAAGCAATCGCGTTTTTCGGGCTGGGACCGGAACCTCCCTCTATCGCGAGAACTCCCGCGCCGCCTGCGGGGAGAGTAGGAGTTCCTTATAATTATTCGCTTAGAGCAAGCGGGACAGATCCTATATCATGGTCGATCGACGGAGATGGATTGCCGTCCGGATTGAGCCTGAGCAATAACGTGATCTCAGGAACGCCTGAGCGAGCCGCGACATCCGGCCACACAGTCATAGCGACGAACACAGCAGGCAGGGACACGGTGAATTTCAGCATTGTGATTGATCCTCCCCGGCAAGACGAGAATTTTTCCGGATTTATCAATACCGGTGACGGCGTCACGATACGCACAGCGCCGGACCCTAATTCGGCAGTACATCCGCAAAGTTCGTCTTTCGTGCGCAAGGATGCCGTTGTACAGGGAATTGGTTCTCAGATAGGTTCTGACGATCAGCAGTGGTACGAAATTCTCTTCGGTGGCGGACAGAGAGGTTGGATACGGGCCTCCCGCGTGACGGAGGGAACGCCGCCGACACCGCCGCCACCCCCACCACCACCTCCTCCTCCGCCACCACCGCCACCGCCTCCATCACCGCCATCCCAGAGAGGAATAGGCGTTAGAGTTCAGGGCGCGAATTCTAACGCGAGAGATTCTGTGACAAATGCCATTATCAACAGGTTGGCCGGCAGCGGTCATGCGAATGTAGAAATCGTTACGCAGGGTGGTTCTCTGGGCGGGTATAGCACAGTGCTGGATGTGCAAATAAACGACATTGATTCCTGGCGCGATGATTTAGGGTTTTTTGGAAGTGTGGTTTCAATAACGGTAAGGGCAACGAGGAATGGGTCAATCATATTTTCAAATACCTTTTCTTCGGGCACAAAGGCAGGGCGCCGACAAGAAGAAGCGATCAGGCTTGCCGTTGACGAAGCGTCTCAGCTTGCGGCAAATGAAATAGCAAGAAGGCTATAAAAAAATAAATAAATCCAAAGGGAGGATGTTTTTATGAAACATGAGACAAGGTTTTTACGCGTTATTTTACTGTGGGCAGCGGTTATGTTGTTTGCAATACCGCTTAACAGCGCTTTAGCGGCTGATGACGGCAGAATTCGTGTTGGTATAACGGTGTACGCAAACTCGCAAATGGGGCTCAATGACCAGGATGCGCTGCTAATTACGAATATTCTAACCGATAATCTCGTAGGTACGCCAAACGTGTTGATTTACGAACGCCAACGTTTTGACGCGATCCTGGAAGAACTCCGTCGTACCGGCAGCGTAATTTTTGATACCGCAACGGCCGCGCAACTTGGAGAAATGGCGGGGGTACAATATGTAATTACCGCTTCTCTTTCCGAACTGCAGCTATCCAGTACGAATAATTTTTTCATTAGGGGTATGGTTGACGCCAGAGCAAGATATGAAGTCAACGTGCGCATGATCAATGTGGAAACCGGAGAAGTGCGTTTATCTAAATCCGCAGAGGGTTCTGAGAGCAAAACTTTTCAAGGTAATAATAGAACCGAGATGCAGTCTCTTCGAACAGCAGCTATCAGAAAAGCGACACGCGAATTGGCGGAAGCGATCAAAGATGAAATAAGAAGGCTGACTATGTTTGCCGCGCCGCAGACAGCGCCGCCTGCCATTTCTTCGGCCGCTGATCCGGTTCAGCCCCAACCGCAAGCTACTTTTGTTCCGCCGGCTCCCGGACATACGGAATTTGAGAATACATCGACGGATCCAAATGTGGTGATTCCTAAATATCCTCTGAGTTCGGGTGAAATAAATATTAGGCGAATCACTCATCTGAACGTGAAAACACTCAGAGGGCAGGAAGCTTACGACAAGTATGTCGAACTGTTTGAATCCTACAACGAAGACTACCTTGCGGCCTATGAGGCAGGGGAAGCGGCGCGGAGGCTGATAAGGTTCGACGAGGCAAGAACATGGTATGAGCGCGCGCTGTCGATCAACCCGAATTATGAACCGGCCCGGCGCGCCAGGGATCAGATGTAATAACGGCACAAGGAAAAGGAGGTAAATATGATGGCATATGCAACCTGTCCGTATCTTACAAGCGGCTACAGCTGCAACATTTCCGGCTCATACCAGGACGGTTATCACAGAGATACGTACTGCATGAGCAAGGATAAGTGGCTGCAATGCGCTAATTATAAGGGCGCGTCGCAGCAGACGAAATCATCAAAAATGGTGAACAAATAACAAATTGTCGCAGGAAAGGAGGTAAACATAATGGCATACGCAGTCTGTCCGTATCTTATGAACGGCTCCAGATGTAACATCAGTGATGTAATCCAAAGCAGTAATCAAAAGGATACATATTGCATGAGTGGCGATAAATGGAAGCAATGCCCCAATTATCAGAGCGCGTCACCGCAGTCAAAAGCAACAAAAATGGTGAAATAGGATATTGCGTCAACACGTTTTAAAATCGGAATATGCAAGTTCGATTGCCCAGATTTACCGGCGTTGGGCTTGCATATTTTTATATCGGCGGTGAAATGGAGCGTGTACAAAAGTGAAGAAAATTATAGGAAATTTATTTGTATTTTTTGTTTTGGGTCTAACAATTCTATTTTTTGTAAGAGGAGGTATCGCGCTGGTTTATATCTTCGGAAAATCTTTAATTGAAATGCTTATAAGCTATCTTGCATTACATGCAATTGTTAAGAAATTTCAAGATACCTTTTTGTTTATTATCATTACCATTGTTACCGTGATATTTGCTTCGATTTTTACTTTTTATCCAGATACAAACGCTCTAATAATAGAGTTTGAAAGCGTTTTAAGTCATCTTACGATATTTATCGTATTATTGTCTTTTTTCATCAAAGCGCTGCTCGACATGTTCAGGGGGGCTTTTTCGT
>Ga0099364_10012644_pt1 | contig 11361 bp, 7 predicted proteins | sample TergutTh196P3_FD_73070 | JGI IMG/M metagenome (GOLD analysis project Ga0099364, IMG submission 73070) | Microcerotermes parvus P3 segment gut microbial communities from Pointe-Noire, Republic of the Congo - Th196 P3 | ecosystem: Host-associated > Arthropoda: Insects > Digestive system > Gut ...
AACCTTTTAGGCAATCAGTTTGGCAGATTGTGGTCTGCCATGGTGGCGAACATAAACCCAACTGCCGCTAATCCTACTGTTCTCTCATTCAGCGTTCAAGCCAAATACAGGATTAATGACGGGTTCAATTACGGAACAACTAATCCTCAGCCGGAAACACTGCAAGACCAGATTGTGCCGTCGCTGCCTCCCAACTATGTGCTTACAATTACAGCGGATACTGTAGTGACTCCTCCGGAGGTCGTTCTGCCAAGAAACGGCGGGCCGTACAGTGATTTCACAGCCTTCAGTTCGGCTCTGTCGACGTACATGATAACGAACTTAGGGTTTACACTCGATGAATTAAACGCTATCTTTACTGGGACTGAGGGAAGTGTGCTTATTGTAGGCAATAATGTTTTGGGGTGGACAACAGAAACACCAAGAAGGCTTGAGGTTATAGGGCCTGGTACATGCATCCTTAGAATATCCCATGACAAAGCAGCTGTTGACTTTAATGTGACGGTTCGTGACTTCCCAACGGTCAACCTAGCGACGGAAGACAGTATTGTGGATCTGGCCGCTCATCCCAATGTGCTCGCGGTCGCGGAGTTATTCCTTGGCACAGACGATCTATCAACAAATATAACATATGCCCTTAACTCCGGCAGTACTGAAATAGTAATCGTTCCCCCTTCAACTGTGAGCGTTATTACTCCTCCGCTTATAACAATGCCGCAGACTGTAAGAATAACAAACACATCAAACAGCAGATGGATGGATGTTTATATTTATCAAGGCATTTTTGGTGCATCCATTGGCTTAGGCGGCAGAAGTCTATTCTCACCGGCGTTGGCCGTTGACATCCCTGAAGTAACCAAAGCCACCCAACTATGGCTTACAATTACAGCGGATTAAACTGCTATAATGAATTCGTCGGAACAATTTATTAGAGTTCTCTTGCAGTTCTCTCACTTGGTTTGAAAATCCCTCTGGCCTTGAGGCCTTGAGATTTTCACAAAGCGTGCTGTGCTTAATAAAAGTGAGAAACTAAAGAGAATTCCTTTATATATCATTGTTTTCTCATTTTTGGTAACTTCCGGCAAACTACCCCGTTTTCTTCTAATTGACGTAGGGGTTGTAATGCTCAGAATCGCGAGGGAAACCGTGGGGGTTCGAGTCCCTTCACCGGCACCAACAGACGCAGCCGCCTTAAAAAGCGGTTGCGTGTTTATTTAGCGGGGCAATCTGAATGCCGGTTGAGCGCATGGTATTTGCTTTACCTGCCCCCGTTGCAGGTGGACTTGAAATATATTTTGTGGTATACTTGATTAAACTGAACAAGAGGGGGATATAAATGCCAAAGTTACTATATCAAGGCCATGGTTCTTTTCGCCTTACCTCAGACGACGGGCGCGTCGTCTACGTGGATCCATACGCCGGAAACGGCTATGACCTGCCTGCCGACATCATACTTGTAACGCATCAGCACGGCGACCACAATCAGATACAAATATGCGCTCAAAAACAGACTTGCCGTGTTATAACCAACGAAGAAGCGCTCGCGGGAGGAAACCATAACAGCTTTGACGTGGGCGGGATACTTATACAAGCCGTTGAAGCAAGGAATATTATGCATAATCCTAAGCAGTGCGTCGGGTATATTATCACAATTGACGGCGTGAAGCTATACGCAAGCGGCGACACATCCAAGACCAAGCAGATGGAAACATTCGCCGCGCTGGAGTTAGATTATGCCATGCTCTGCGGCGACGGCAAGTTTAATATGGGCTTGAAAGAAGCCGCCGAATGTGCGGTTTCGATCGGCGCGAAACACAACATCATAATCCACCTGAAACCCGGCGCGTTGTTCGACCGCAAGAAAGCTGAGAAGTGGGGCGCGCCGAACAAGCTGATTATTGAACCCCGGCAGGAGATAGAGCTTTGAGGTATGCCGCGTCCCTTCCGCTGTTTATATCTGTACGCGCTGATAATCCTTGGGCGACATACCGTAATGCTTTTTGAATACCGCGTTAAAATGCTTGACGCTGACGAACCCGACCTGCTCCGCTATGCTGTAAATTTTTGTCTGAGGCTCTGTCCGAAGAATCCTTGCGGACTGCTCCATACGGATTCGGGCTAAAAATTTTGTATACGATTCGCCGATATTTTTGTGAAACAGATCAGATAAATACGCGGGTGTGACGTTAAATTTCCCGGCCAAAAAAGCAAGGCTCAGCGGTTCGCTGTAATGCAGGCAAATATATTCCTTTGCGGCTTCGGCAAGCGCGTTGATGTCCATATTCGATGCCAGCGTGTTGTATCCGCCGCCGCGCAGGCGGCGCAGAAAAACCGAATATGCCGCCGTGATGTCCTGCTCCGTAACCTCTGCTTTTTCTGTTAATACACGCGCCAGATGATAATAAGCGCTCTCAAAATTATTTACATATATAGAATCCCCTTTAGCCGCCGCGGATGCAAATCCAAAAGCCGACAAGGCACATTCGTCCAATGAAAACGGCTTACTGAAAGCGTTTAACAGCGCCCCTATACCGACAAGCACGGCGGTGTCGTCGCGGACCTTCAGCGCGGCCAGTATCTGCCCGCATATCCCTTTGATAATATCCGCGTACCGCCGCTGCCTCAAGTGTTCGACGCGGCGCAATTCGCTGTTTTGATCCGTGCAGATAAACGCGTCAAGGGCGGTATGATAGCTCTCGCTAAGCACGAACAAATCGCTCACGGCATCGCCTATCGAAGCGGCAAGCGGGATGTCGGTTTTACCGCGGCGCATCCGCTCTATCGCCGCTTTAAGCTCTAAAGCCTGTGAAAATATATTTTCCTCATATTCGGAGGTTATCAGAAACACCAGATTTCCGAACATGTCCTCACAAAACAAAGCCTTATCCAAATCGAGATCACCGCATAATTCACGGATCATAATACGATATAGCAGCCGGTTTTCTTCCGGCATTTTTTGTTTAGCGAAAATCAGCGTGTTGGGCCGAAGTATCATAATCGCGCCCCAGCCGTCGAGAAGGCTTACCTGCATTTTGTGAAGAACCGGATATAAGGCGTTGATCTCTCTCTGATTCTCATGTAACAGCGCCGACAAAAAAGCCGCCTTCACTTCCTCAAACGACTTTTGCGAAAGTGTTTGCAGGCTTTGAACCGCGATGTCCCGCAGATTTTCTTCCCGGATTTTTTCCGCGATATTATCAAGCGCTTTCTTTAGCTCCGCATCCACCAAGGGCTTGAGAATGTAGTCATATACCCCGCAGCGGACCGCTTGGCGGGCATACTCAAAATCATCGTAACCGGAAATAAGTATTACTTTCGTTTCAGGACTCTTTTCCTGAATATAACGCGCCAAGGCAAGCCCGTCCATCTCCGGCATACGGATATCGGCAATCACAAGCTCAAATGCTTCCTGTTCAAGCAGGCTTACCGCCTGTGTGCCGTCCTGCGCGCTGCCGCAAACCTCCCAGCGCGAATCCAGCTTTTTAAGATTTAACTCAAGATACCTGAGCATCAGCGGTTCATCGTCCGCAAGCAGAACCTTATACATTTATATTCGCCTCGCTTTCGGGTTCAATATAAGGAAACCGGATCATTACAAGCGTCCCGCGCCCCGGCTCACTCTCAATTATTATTCCGTATGGCATACCGTATTTAAGCCTTATGCGCTTTTGGACATTTACAAGGCCGATATTGCGCGCGAACCGGTTTTCGTCACTTTCATCATTTTGGAAGGCAATCCGTTCGCGTAGTTTCTCCAGCGCTTCCGCGCTCATGCCGCCGGCATTGTCCTCCACGCAAATAATCCATGAATCCTGTTCGCTGACTGTGTAAATCCTTATACATACGGCGCTGCTCACTTCCTCGCTTCCATGAACAACGGCATTTTCAACAAGAGGCTGCAAGCTCAGCGCGGGCAGGCTGTAATCAAGGAACCGCTCATTTATATCAATATTGTATTGGAGCTTTGATCTGTAACGTATCCGCTGAAACGCAAGGTATGCGTCGATAATCTTCAGCTCTGAGCTTAACGGTATATTGTGGCTGCTGCTCATAATTCCCCGTAAATATACCGAAAGTTTTTCGGCCGCCGTTACCGCGTCTGAATTTTCGCCGCATTTTACAAGCAGGCTTATCGTGTTAAGCGCATTATAAAGGAAATGCGGCCTGATCTGGCTGCATAGCAGGTCATACTGCGCTTCCTTTTCAAGATACTGCGCCTCATAGACCTCGCGTAAAAGCAGATTATTGCGCAGGATGCCTTTTTCAAGCTCATTTATCATGCGGTTAAAGGAATCTCCCAGATACCCTATTTCATCGCCGTTTTTTCCGTCATACCGCATTTTCAGATCGCCGCGTTCAACGCGCTCCATCAAAGAAACGACCTGCCGCAGCGGATTTAAGAAACGGTTCAAGGCGGCAAAAAGCAGTGTTACCGACGCTATCGTGCATATTAACGCCACAATAAGAGCCGTATTCTTAGTGTTGGCGGCATATTTGTTTATCTCGCCGTAATCATTTATTGCTATAAGCATCCAATCGGCTGTTTTCAGAGGATATAAATTCAAAAGATATGGCTTGCCGTTTATCACGGCTCTGCCGTCGAAAACACGCTCGCTCGCCAGCGAAAGAAGGCCGTCCCGTGTTTGAGTGTCCAAAGCGCCGTTGGAGTAAATAAGGTTATGCGAGCTGTCCGCGATATACAGCCCTCCCCCGCTTTGGAGGCGCACCTTGTCGCAGATAGACCGTATGCCGTTATAATTCGCGTCTACGCGGATAATACCCAGAATGCGCGCGTTATCCGCTTTGCTTCGGAGCTTCTGTACAACCGAAAAAAGCTGTGTTTCGCCTCTGCCGGATATTTCCTCGCTTCTTACCGGCAGGAATACGGGGCCTTCGCTGTCCATCGCGTATTCATACCAGTCCGCCTGTGTATACTCGAAATCATGAGGTATGCCCGAAACGGCTTTTTCACTTGAGTAGATTCCATCGTCGGAAAAAATATAGACACGCAGGATATCCATGCGGGGGATTGTCATAACAGAGCCCAGAAACGCCTCGATACGCCTGCTTTTTTCAAGTTTCCCGGCGTCGCCGGCCGGTCTGCTGTCCAGCATACGCATAACGTCGTCATTATAATACGGCGCTAACGTGAGGCGAAACAGCTCATCAAGGTATGTATCTACGTTAACGCCCACCTGCTCAAGCAGCTGCCCGGTCTGGCGGCTTGTCTGCCGCGAAAAATACTCGGTATACCTAAGGTGGTTAATACCGCTGACGGCAAAAACGGCGGATAGCGTCACAACGGCAATAGCCACAGTAAGTTTTTGCCGCAGGCTCCACCGCGGCTTGATGGATTTAATCCCGGCGAACACAGGCTTCACCCCCAACCGGCATCTCCCTGATTTTAATTATACTCTTTCCCATGCGCATTTCAATAGCTGCGGCGAGGCGCCTAAAAAAGTGGGAAGAATATTTAATAAATGAGGAATTTACAAACACATATGGGACGTTTTACAATAAGGTCGAAGAAATTATTATTTAGGAGGGCTTTATTATGAAACGAATTTTTTCCATTGTATCCGCGCTGGCGATCATATTATCCCTGCCGGCATGCGGCGCACCGGCTCCCTCTGAGCCGGAATCGCCGTCACGGGATAACACATCCTCAGCCGCGGCGCCTGCGGCGTCCGCGGAGCAGGCCGAAAGCAAAGGCAAGGTAACTCTCAAGTTTTTTACCGGCAAGATTGAAACAATCGACATAATGAACGAAATCATCAATGATTTTAACGCTTCGCAGAATCGTATAACCGTCGAGCAGGAATATCAAAGAGACGCATCAAACATCATAAAAATTAAATTCGCGTCCGGCGAGGTTCCCGACATCATGACCACTTATGAGCAGGAGTTTGTCGATCAGGATAAATATCTTGATCTTTCAAATGAAGATGAGTGGTGGAGCCGCCTCAGCCCCGCGATGAGAGATAGCTGCACAGACATAAAAACCGGCAGTCAGTTCCGTATCTGCACTAATATGACAATGGCGGGCTACTTCTACAACAAGGAAATATTTGACGAGCTGGGCTTAAGCCCCGCCGCGGAATGGTCGGAATTCACCTCAAACCTCCAGACAATCAAGGACCAAAAGGATATTACGCCCTGGTTTATCTTCGGCAGGGAGGCATGGCATCTGGGGCATCTGATTGAATTTCTTCCGCATGGGTATGTTAAGCAGTCGCTGGGCGCGCTGCCCGCTAAAAAGGCCATGCTTGATAACGACAAGGCAAATCTGAATTTTGGCGCGCTTGACGGCCCGATGGGAATGTTTGCCGCAAATTTGATTGCCCTTAAAAACAACGGTCTTATCAACGGCGACGTCCTGTCCGCGACAAGCGACAACTGCACGCAGGATTTTGTCACCGGAAAAGCCGCCATGTTCAGCAACGGCATGTGGGCGTTGGGCGGTCTTTTAGACGCGGCTCCCGATATGGCGGATAAAATCGGGTTTGCGCCCTATCCCGCGTATATGCCCGGCTCAAGGCCCGTGGTGCTTTCCGCCGAGGATTCCGGCTACTCCATAAGCGCTTCTACCCCCAACGCTGATGAAGCGAAAGAGTTTTTGAGTTTTCTGTTCAATCCCGAGAACCAAAAAAAGTACAGCGAATCACTAAAGGCTCCCAGCGCGTTCGCCGACGTGAATTCCAATTGGGCTCCGGCGGCCATTGTTTCCGAGGTTGACAACGCTCTGAAAACAGCCGTAAACATCGGCTTCACGAATGAAAAGCCTTCCGGCTTCTCCGGCGACGACGCGGGCCGGATGGTGCAGGATCTTCTAAGCGGAACCTATACGCCGGCGGAATTCGCGCAAGCCTACGAAGCCGCCTGGGACGCGGGAATGTAACCCTCCGACCGCCGCGGGGCGTCCGAAATTGCTGGACGCCCCTTATATTATAAAGGACGCGTTTGAGGAGGGGCTTGCCGTGCGGAATACACATATAAAAGGGCGGATCGGCCTACATACATTTATGGCGGCGCCGGCGGCTATGCTGTTTCTGGTGTTTTTCATAATACCCTTGGCTCAAGGGGTCGGCATGAGCTTTACCGACTGGGACGGCATGGGAACCCCGCGCTTTATCGGTTTCACTAACTTTTTCGACTTCTTCCGCGACTCCAGGGCGACGGGCGATATCCGAACCACTATCTTATTTGCGCTGGGCAGCGCCCCGCTGCTCAATATTGCCGGGCTATGCTACGCGCTGCTCATGAACGGCAGCTTTCGCGGCAAGGGTATCGCCCGCTTCATTATTTATCTGCCCGCCGTTATCAGCCCCCTGATTATGGGCTATATCTGGTATTTTCTGCTTCAGCCGGGGCGCGGATACCTGTATCACGCGATGGAGCTTATGGGAAACGGCGCGTTGGTCAGCGGCTGGATGAACAGCTACGCGCATACCATGACGGTGCTGATACTTGTAAACGCCTGGCAATACGCGGGCATGACTATGGTAATCTATCTCGCGGGCTTGCAGGCGATATCGCCTGAGCTTTATGAATCCGCTCACATAGACGGCGCCGGGAGCTGGGTATCCTTTTGGGAGATAACCTTGCCGCTGCTGCGGCCTTCTATTCAGATCAACGTCGTCACTAATATTATAGGCTCTCTGTCGGTATTTGATATAGTGATGAGCCTGACGGAGGGCGGGCCGGGTTACTCTACCGAGACACTCAGCATATATATAATGCGCATGTGCTATGGCAGCCGGACGGGCTATTCCACCGCCGTGGCCGTGATAATGTTTTTCATAATCCTTGTGCCGGTAGTGATCTCAATGAGGCTTACGGGCGCGAAGGAGGGTTGAGCCGTGAAAAGCAAATCATACGCCGCGGCAAGATACGGCCTTATCATATTGACCTGCTGCATATGCCTCATACCGTTTTATGTGCTGCTTGTTCTCAGCCTTAACGCGCCCTCCCGCGTATTCTTTGAGGGTAACATGTTTGTCCCCAGCTTTGCTTTCAGCAATTACGCCGAAGCCTGGCAGCGCTCACGCATAGGACGGGCTATTCTTAATTCACTGGCAATAACGGGAGGCTCGCTTGGCCTGTTGGTTATGCTTGGGTCAATGGCCGGATATGCAATCACACGCTTCCCCAACCGATGGAATAAGCTTGTTTTCAGAACGCTTATAGCTTGTATGCTGATTCCGGGCATTATAAACACCGTGCCTCTCTACACGTTAATGCGCCGGCTTAACGCCGTCAATACGCTTTGGGGAATGATACTCGTCTGCGCAACACTGTCCCTTCCCGCTTCGGTCTTTATTTTTACTAATTATGTAAAAACACTGCCTCTGGAGATTGAGGAGGCGGCTATAATAGACGGGTGTTCGTGGTTCAGGGCATTTTGGCGTGTGACATTTCCGCTAATGAAGCCGGCAATTGCCGCGGTTTGCATCCTTAACGGGTTTGGTATCTGGAACAACTATTCACAGGCGGTATTTTTTCTTCAAAGCGCAGGCAAGCATAACATCCCGCAGTCGTTATCGGTGTTCTTCCAGCAGTTTTCCGGCACGCAGTGGCATCTTATGTCCGCCGCGGCCGTCATAGCGATTTTTCCGGTTGCAGTAATTTTTCTGATTTTCCAAAAACAGCTGATGCGGGGGTTAACAAATGGCGCGGTCAAAGGATAGTAAGATACTGGACATATGGCCGGATAAGGCCCAATACCGCGCAGGCGAGGAAGTGCGCTTACATATTGAGCTTGCCGAAGCTCCGATTGAGCTGACCATTACGGTCCATAGCCTGTATGATAAGCTTTGCGAGATCTCATACGCAAGCCCCGCCGGGGAAACACATGCCGTTATACCGGTTGGCCGTTTTGACGGGATATTGCGCGGGTTTGGCGTGACCGCGGCGGAAAACGGACGGGAGCTTCAAACCGCGTTTGACGTGACAGACAGGCCGAACCGTCTGCTCAGGTATGGATTTCTCAGCGACTTTACCGCCGGCGATACAGACGAAAGCGACCTCGATTCGCTGCTCAAATATCATGTGAACGCCGTGCAGTTTTATGATTGGGCTTACCGTCACGACGAGCTTGTGCCGCCTGAAAACAACTACCGCGATATGATGGGCAAGGAGATTGCCCTTTCAACCGTCAAAGCAAAAATCAGGGGATGCCGCGGGCGCGGGATGACGGCTGTGGGCTACGGCGCCGTTTATGCCGCGAGCCGTGAATACCGCGACGCGCACCCTGACGAGGCGCTGTATAATTCCATAGGGCAGGGGCTTGTATTTATCAACACATTTTACATAATGAATATCGCTGACGGCGGCTGGCGCGGTCACATTATCAGGCAGTACCTCTCCGCGTTGGAATGTGTCGGTTTTGACGGTATCCATATGGATACATACGGGTTCCCGAAAACCGCGTTTGACTGCTCGGGACAGCTTGTGAGGCTTGAGGATGAATTCCCCGCGCTGATAGAAGCCGCGCGGCGGGCAATGCCGGATGGTACTCTCATATTCAACAATGTCGGCGGGTGGCCCGCCGCCAAGACCGCAAGCGCCCCGCAGGACGCTGTGTATATCGAGGTATGGCCGCCGCACGAAACCTATGCGCACATCAGACAGCTAATTTTGGACGCGATGAAATTATGCGCAAAAACCGTGATTATTTCCGCATATCTCGCGCCGTTTAGAACCGGGCCTGAGGAAAGGGCGGTGAACGCCGCGGTGCTGCTGTTCGCCGCAATCGCCGCGCATGGCGCGACGCACTTGCTGCTTGGCGAGGAAAACGCCGCCCTTACGCAGGGGTATTATTCCGACTATACCCCGCTCTCAGACACAGCCGCCGCGCGGCTGCGCCAATATCACGATTTCGCCGTTCGGTACTCAGGGCTGCTGTACGATACGGCCTTGCTCGACGTAACAATGACGCATTTAGGCTGGGATAACACCGAATACCGCTGCGGCACGGATAATTGGAGCGCTTCGCCCGAGCCCGGCAAGCTATGGATCATAGTCCGCGAGGACGATACCCGTAAGCTCATTCAATTTATCAACCTTACAGGCTGCGGTGAAATCCGGTGGAATGAGGGCAAGCCCGCCCCCACGGCATGCGGAGATATTCCTTTTGCCGTTCAAACGGATTTTCCCGTAAGCGGTATCTGGCGCGCCTCGCCCAGCTGTAAGGGCGGCGCCATGCTTCCGCTTGAATGGCGAACCGCCGAAACCGATCGCGGCGGAACGGCGGAGTTCATACTGCCCTCCGTAGAGTATTGGAGCGTCGTATACATCGAAACCCAGCCGGGTTAAAGCAGAATTCCCGACAGGCTGATGCGTCCCAATTTGGGACGCATTTAGGATTGCGCTATTCAGCTTTGGGTTACAACCGTCAGACAGCTGGGCTTATCGCTGTAATGCTTCCATCACAGCACTATTTATCAAGCCTTCGCTTTGTTTGCACATCCATTACTCAAGTCAGTATACCATAGAAATACAATTATGCCGAGCTTTGAGAATTTGCCAGCAAACGCCGTTTTTCGTCGCTTTCTGCTTTATCTCGCCGCAAGCACTATCCCATTTATAATAAATTCCTCCGCAATAGCCCGCTGAGTGTTGAAATGCCGTGTCTTAACGAGCATGTCGTCGGTACAGGCGGCACTTGGACACGCGCACGCTACCACGACCATGAATATTTACGCGCATGAGTTCCAAACAGCACAGGCGCGGCGTGTGAAGCGGTGGGTAACGCGTTAAAACTGACCTTTAGCGCATAAGGGACAAACAAGGGACAAAGGCAGATTTCATGACAAACAAAAGCCGCGCAACCCTTGCTACACAAGCGTTACACGGCCTTAGAAGTTGGTGCGAGTGACGGGACTTGAACCCGTACGCCATTGACACACGCCCCTCAAACGTGCCTGTCTACCAGTTCCAGCACACTCGCTCAACATAGGGGTATTATAATCTCTGCCCGCCGGTTTGTCAAGCGCAAATTTTTTGCGGCTCATTTTTTCACGTCCCCCTAGTCTTTCTCAATATTCCATTTGACACTCCCCACACATCCGTGCTACACTTATCACACCTTATAATGGGTGTTTTTTGTGCCGTCCGCAGTTGCCCCCCCCGCCGTCGGAACGTCCGAACAACGGTGATTGCTGATAAGGATATAACGGCATAGAAGAGATTGCGTGGCCGTTACGCAGAAAATTTATATTTGGTAACCTTGGAGTGAATAGCATTGATTAAATACGGTAACATCAAAAAGCATTTTTCATCGCCGTTCGCCATTTCATTATTTGGAATTTTGATGGGACTGCTTGCCTCAATCGTGAACCAAAGCGGCTTTCTGTCCGACAC
>Ga0099364_10012645_pt1 | contig 11360 bp, 6 predicted proteins | sample TergutTh196P3_FD_73070 | JGI IMG/M metagenome (GOLD analysis project Ga0099364, IMG submission 73070) | Microcerotermes parvus P3 segment gut microbial communities from Pointe-Noire, Republic of the Congo - Th196 P3 | ecosystem: Host-associated > Arthropoda: Insects > Digestive system > Gut ...
ATGGTGCTGGCGTGGCTGTACGGCCGGCGCGGCGCGAGGCGGGGGGCCAAGGTCTTCTTCCTGACACTGCTGCTGGTGGGGGTCCCGGCCGCGCTGATCCTGAAGCAGCCGGACCTGGGCACGGCGCTGGTGCTGGTGCCGACGGTGCTGTGCATGATGTTCGTGGCGAACGTGGCGCCGAGGCTGCTGTGGACGATGGTGCTGGTGGGCGGGGTGGGGGCGGGGCTCCTGCTGGGCGTGATTTACGCGGCGGAGCGGGAGGATCTAACGCCGGAACGGCGCAAGGCGCTGATCAAGATGACGTGCCTGCGCGACCACCAGGTCGGGCGGCTCCAGGTGTTCCTGTTCCCGGACCGGGATCTGCTCGGGAACGGCTACAACCGCTGGCAGTCGGAGATGGCGGTGGGCTCGGGGGGCCTCCGCGGGAAGGGCTACCTGAAGGGCGAGCAGTATAGCCTGGGGTACCTGCCCCCGTCGGTCTCGTCGAACGATTTCATTTTCGCGGTGCTGGCTGAGGAGGCCGGCTTCGTGGGATCATTAACGGTGCTGCTCCTGTTCCTGGCGTTATTGTGGGCCGGGTTATGGGTTGCGTTTCGTTGTCGGGATGACCGCGGGCGGTTGTTCTGTGTGGGCGTGGTCGCGTTGATGTTCAGTCATACGTTCATCAACATCGCCATGACAATCGGCCAGATGCCGATCACAGGGCTGCCGCTGCCGTTCATCAGTAGTGGAGGGACTTTTCTGCTGGTCTTAATGGCGGCGCTGGGTCTCGTCCAGAGTGTGTCCATGTATGGACGTGAGGAAGAACGAAGGTTTAAGTGAAGAAGGAGAACGAGTATGTTGAAAGAACTCACCGAGAAGGTGTTGAATCTGTTTAAGAAGGGTACGCCCAAGCGTGAGATCATCGTGAACGCGGAAAGTCTGGAGACGCGCGTGGCGGTGGTCGAGAACGGGCGCGTGGAGGAGTTCCTGGTGGAGCACCCCGGCGAGGAACGCCTCGTGGGGAGCATCTACAAGGGGCGCATCCAGAACCTGGAGCATGACCTCCAGGCGGCGTTCGTGGACATCGGCCTGAAGAAGAATGCGTTCCTGCATTACTGGGACATGTTCCCGGATGACGACATCCGCCTGGATGACGACGACGAGAGCCCGTCGCGGCCGTCGCGCCGTAAGCGCGTGTCCAACGAGGACATCGCCAAGCGTTTCCCGCCGGGAGCGGAGATCGTCGTGCAGGTGACGAAGGGGTCCATCGGATCGAAGGGCCCGCGCGTGACCGCAAACCTGAGCCTGCCGGGACGTTACCTGGTGATGATGCCGGGGACGCACCTGCGCGGTGTGTCGCGCAAGATTGGCGACGCGGCGGAGCGCCAGCGCCTGAAGAAAATCCTCGACCGGATGCCGCTGCCGGATGACGCGGGGCTCATCGTGCGCACCGTGGGATCGAGCGCGAACCAGCGCTCGTTCGTGCGCGACCTGCGGAACCTGATGGAGTCGTGGAACGTGCTCCAGACGAACATCAAGACGCTCGGCACGCCGTCGTGCGTGTATCAGGAGCCGGACCTCATCGAACGCATCGTGCGCGACTGGCTGACCGAGGAGATTGACTGCGTGACGATTGACAGCCTCGAAGCCTACAACCGGATACGGGAGGTCGCGGCGCGCATCTCGCGCCGCGCGAAGAACGTCATCCGCCACTACGACGGGTCGCTCTCCATTTTCGAGCATTACGGCGTGGAGCGGCAGCTGGAGGAGACGTTCCGCCGTAAGGTGTACCTCAAATCGGGCGGGTACCTCATCTTCGACGAGACTGAGGCGCTTATCGCCATTGACGTGAACACGGGCCGGCACCGCAGCAAGGGGTCGCAGGAGGAGGCGATCCTGGAGGTCAACCTGGAGGCGATCGAGGAGGTCGCGCGGCACTTGCGCCTGCGTAACATCGGCGGACTGATCGTGTTGGACCTGATTGACATGAAATCCCGCAAGCACCAGAACGCGGTGTACAAGGCGATGAAGCTGGCGCTGAAGCGCGACCGCGCGCGGACGAACGTGCTGGCGATTTCCGAGCTGGGGCTGATGGAGATGACGCGCCAGCGGCAGGAGGAGAGCCTGTTGTCGCAGATGTATTCGGACTGTCCGTACTGCCGCGGGCGTGGGCTGGTGAAATCGCCGTTGGCGCTGAGTGTGGACATCCAGCGCAAGATCGCCATGCTGATGCGCAAGGGGACGCAAGAGCGGCGCGACGTGAGCCTACAGGTCATCGTCGCACCGAGTGTACTGGAGCGGCTACGCAAGGAGGACGAGGCAATCCTCGTTGATCTCCAGCGCCGCTACGCTGGATACCTGACGTTCAAGTCCGAGCTTTACCGTCACCCCGAGTCCTTCTGCATCGCCGATGCCGAGACAGGGAAAATCCTGTACTCCGTCGGCGAGTCGAAAACCGTCTCCTAGACAGTATACGTCGAGGCGGCGGTGTGACCTCCGCTTTCAGTCCAGATGTGGTGGTGGAACTCGCCGCGCGGTTTGTCTACGCGCTCGAAAGTATGCGCACCGAAGTAGTCGCGCTGGGCCTGGATGAGGTTCGCGGGCAGACGCGCACTGCGGTAGGCGTCGAAATAATTCAGCGCGGTGCTCATGGCCGGGACGGGGATGCCGAGGTCAACGGCGGTCTTGATGACCGCCCGCCACGCGTCCTGCGCCTTTGCGACGACCCGCTTGAAGTAGGGGTCGAGCAGGAGGTTGGCTAGGGCGGGGTTCGCGTCGAACGCTTCCTTAATCTTGCCGAGAAAGCGTGCGCGGATGATGCAACCCTGCCGCCACACGAGCGCGATCTCGCCGTAGTTCAAGTCCCACTTGTATTCCTGTGCCGCGGCCCGCATGAGCTGGTAGCCTTGCGCGTAGGAACAGATTTTCGAGGCGTACACGGCTTGCTCCAGTTGCTTCACGAAGAGCTTCTTGTCAACCGTGGTCGCGGCGGGTTTGTAGACCAGCACCTTGGACGCGGCGACGCGCTCTTCCTTGATGGCGGAGAGACAACGCGTGAAGACGGCCTCCGCAATCTGCGGGATACCCACGCCGAGGTCGAGGCCCGCCTGTGAGGTCCACTTGCCCGTGCCTTTCTGCCCGGCGGTGTCGAGGATGATGTCAACCATGGGGCGGCCCGTGGCGTCGTCGTACTGCGAGAGGATGTCGGCGGTGATCTCGATGAGGTAGCTGTCGAGCGCGCCCGCGTTCCATTTCGCGAAGACCTTCTGCATCTCCTCTGCGGTCATGCCGAAGCCCCGCGCCATGAGGTCGTAGGCCTCGCAGATGAGCTGCATGTCGCCGTACTCGATGCCGTTGTGCACCATCTTGACGAAGTGCCCCGCGCCATCCGCGCCGATCCACGCGCAACACGGCTCGCCGCTGTCGGTCTTGGCGGAGACGGACTGGAAGATGTCCTTGACGTGCGGCCACGCTTTCACGTCGCCGCCCGGCATGATGGCGGGACCCTTCAGCGCACCCTCCTCGCCGCCGGACACGCCGGTGCCGATGAAGCGGAGGCCTTTTTCGGCGAGGTACTTGGTGCGGCGCACGGTGTCGGGGAAATGGCTGTTGCCGCCGTCAATGATGATGTCGCCCTTCTCCAGCACGGGCAGGAGCGACTCGATCGTCTGGTCCACCGCGGCCCCGGCCTTGACCATGATCATGACGCGGCGCGGCTTCTTGAGGTTGTCCGCGAGCACCTGGAGCGAGCGGCAGCCGATGATGTTCTTCTTCGCGCCGCGGTCGCTGACGAATGCGTCAACTTTCTCGACCGTGCGGTTGAAACAGGCGACCGTGTAGCCCTTGCTCGCCATGTTGAGGATGAGGTTCTCGCCCATCACGGCGAGGCCAATGAGACCGATGTCCGCTTTCTTTACCATAACATACGCCTTAAGTTCATTTGGAATTCTTCACAAAAAGTAAACAATAGCAAATAGGGATTTACCTGTCTATCATTAAAAATACACGGAGTGAAAGAAAATAGGCTGGACAATCCAGTGCGGTAAGATGTAAACTGCGTGACTTATTTTCTATCCCCCTATGGGATAGAAGTGAAGTGAAAGGAGACTGATGAGTGCGAGGAAGATTCTGATTATTGGTGCGGCGGGAAGGGATTTCCATAATTTCAATACCGTTTACAGGGACAACCCCAGTTATGTGGTCGTGGCGTTTACGGCCGCGCAGATCCCCGACATCGCGGGTCGCAAATACCCGAAGGAGCTCGCCGGGAAACTCTACCCGGACGGTATCCCCATCTACGCCCAGGAGGATCTCGAAGGTTTGATCAAGACCCTCGGCGTTGACGAGTGCGTGTTCTCCTACAGTGACATCAATTACAATTATGTCATGGGGCTCTCCGCAAAGGTCAACGCCGCAGGCGCGGACTTCAAGCTGCTGGGGACAAAAGACACGATGATCAAAAGCACCAAGCCTGTCGTCGCGGTGTGCGCCGTGCGGACGGGCTGCGGCAAGAGCCAGACCTCGCGCAAGGTGGCGGAGACACTCATGGGTCTCGGCCTGAAGGTGATCGCCGTGCGCCATCCCATGCCCTACGGCGACCTGAACGCGCAGAAAGTCCAGCGGTTCGCCGAGATCGCTGACCTGCAGAAACACGGCTGCACCATCGAGGAGATGGAAGAGTACGAGCCGCACATCGCGAGGGGCAATGTCATCTACGCCGGCGTGGACTACGAGGCCATCCTGCGCGCGGCCGAGAACGACCCCAAAGGCTGCGACGTCATCCTGTGGGATGGCGGGAACAATGACTTCCCGTTCTACAAGCCCGACCTGACGATCGCCGTGACCGACCCGCACCGGGCCGGGCATGAGCTCTCGTACTATCCCGGCGAGGTCTGCCTGCGCATCGCAGACGCGGTCGTCATCAACAAGATTGACAGTGCGGACTTCGACAAGATTCAGCAGGTGCGGGAGAACATCGCGAAAGTCAACCCCGGCGCGACGGTCGTTGACGCGGCTTCGTCGTTGAGTGTGGGCGACCCCTCCGTCATCAGGGGCAAGCGCGTGTTGGTCGTCGAGGACGGTCCGACGCTGACGCACGGCGAGATGAAGATTGGCGCAGGTATCGTGGCGGCCAAGCGTTTCGGCGCGGCGGAGATCGTTGACCCGCGCCAGTACGCCGTGGGCAAGCTGAAGGAGACGTACAGCATCTACCCGAACATCGGGACGCTCCTGCCGGCGATGGGCTACGGTGAACAGCAGATGAAAGACCTCGCGGCAACCATCGCGAACACCCCCTGCGACAGCGTCATCATCGCCACGCCTATTGACCTGAACCGGGTCATCACAATTGACAAGCCCAGCACGCGCGTCGAATACAACCTGTTTGAAATCGGCAAACCCGATGTCAGCGACATCCTCGCCGAATTTGCGAAGGGCGTTCGATAGCGACACGTTTCGGCACTTCGTGCCTCCCGACCCGAGGCACTCTTTTGTTCTCCCCTACCCCACCCCTGGGGTCGGGGGAGAACTGTTTGACGGAGAGACCCGATTCTGGATCTCCACGGAAGGGGCCGTTTCATTTTTCCCCTCGCACTGATGTGTTTCGTTTTTTCCTCCTTGCGTTCAGGGATCATTTCGGCTATCGTTTCTGTCATTGCTTTCGGGGGAGATAATATGAAGACTGGACAGATTGAGAAACGCATTTTACGGGCAGGTATTTTTGTCGCGATGGCACACCTGCTGTTTAGGTTGGCGGGGTTGATTCAGGCGAAGGTCATGGCGCATTACCTAACTCCGGCGACATTCGAGGTGGTCTTTTCGTTCGCGTTCACCAACTGCCTGTTCATGGTGTTCCTGATCGGCGAGGAATTGATGGCGTCCACGTTCCTGCCTGTCTTCATGAAGGAAAACGACAAGGTGTCCAACAACAGTGCGTGGGCGTTTGTCAATACCGTCCTGACGCTCCAGTTCCTGATCCTTCTTGTTGTGACAGTGGTTTTCCTTGTCGCGCCGGACATGGTGGTCAAGGTGATGACGGGCTGGAGGACGGATGCGTCGCCAGAGAAATACGCGCTGGCGGTCACGAGTGTCCGCACCATGGCGCCCGTGTTGCTCGGGCTTGCGCTCGGCTCGACGACGTATGCCCTGCTGAACGGATACAAGCGCTTTTTCCTCGCCGCGCTCGGCGATGCCGTCTGGAAGTTCTGCGCCATCGCAATTTTTCTTGTCGGGATCCGATTCATCCGGGACGGCGCGCAGTTGCTGATTTGGGGACTGGTCGCAGGATCCGTGTGCAAGGTGCTGACGCACCTGTTCGGGCTGCGGGACAAGCTGTCGAATGTCCGCCCGATGCTGGCGCTCTCGCATCCGGCGGTCAAAACGCTTGCGTTACTGATGATGCCGCTGGTGGTGGGGGTCCTGATTACGAAAGTGCGCGACATCTACAACAACATCTATGCGCTGAGTACACTGACGGAGAAATCAGGCCTCATACAGGCGAACGACATCGGCAAGAAACTCCAAGGCACACTTGCGCACCTGGTCCCCGTCGCACTGTCCATCGCGGTGTTTCCGTTCCTCTGCGAGCTGGCCAACAACAAAGACCAGCGGGGCATGGGTGAACTGGTGACGCGCTTCGGGCGCATGATGCTGGCGGTGTTCGCGCCGTTCGCTGTGTTCGTCGCAATTATGGCGACTCCGCTCACGGCATTCATTTTCAAGGGAGGGCAGTTCGACGATGAATCGGTCCGTTTCACCGCGGTCTCGCTTGCGTGCTACACGTTCGTCCTGCCCGCAGCGGCGGTTGAGCCGCTCATGAACAAGACCTTTTTCGCAAACCGCCAGATGATCAGCTTCACCATCATCGGCGTTGTGTTTTCGCTGATGAGCATGGGCATCAGTTGGATCGGCTTGAAGACCTACACGGGGAATGATTTGCTGCTGCTCGCGTTCATCGCGGGCGGATTCACCTTGACGCGTATCCTGAAGTGCATCGCGCTTGTTGAAATCCTCAAGCGGAAAGTCCCCGTGTTCCCATTCGTCGAGACGGCGTTGTTCCTTGTGCGGATGGTTGTCGCGGCGGGGCTTGCTGGCGGGGTGACGGGGTTCCTGCTCCACCAACTCTCGGCAATCCGTGTCCTCTCCGGGCGCATCGGCGACATGACGAAACTCGGCGTTTGCGCCGCCGTCTTCGTGGGCATCTATCTCGTCGGGGCGTACATCCTGCGCATCAGCGAAATCCGGGAGCTTTTCGGTTTGCTCCTGACGAAAGTGCGGAAGCGCAAAGGATGATGGTTTCACACCTTCGCGTGATCCGATGAACAAAAAAGGAAAACCCATGAAGAAAATCCTGATTCTGACATCCAGCCCGAACGTTGTCGGGAACAGCAACACCATGGCAACGGTGTTTGAGGAGGCGGCACGGCAACAAGGCGCGGACGTGACCCGTCTCGATTTAAACCGCGTGACGGGCAGCGGCTGTTGCGCGTGTATGAGGTGCCGAACGGCATCCGACCGGTGTGTCGTGCAGGACGGAATCGGCGACGCGTTGAAGGCGTTCGAGGCGGCAGACGTGCTGGTCATGGCAGCACCGGTTTGGTTCGCGGAATTTCCAGTGTCGCTGCGCAGGTTTGTCGAACGCTGGCAAGGGCTGGTTGACACGGCATTCCTCCCGCGCTTGCCAAATGGCAAGCGGGCGGTCTTGCTGATTTCGCAGGGCGGGGGCGAAGACGAATTCACCGACATCCCCACGCGGTACGCCGGGATGCTCAACTGGCTCGGCGTCAAACCCTGCGACATCGTGCGCCACTGCACCGCCGACAAACAAGCCATCACCAACGGTACCCTGCTGGACACCGTACGCCAGCTCGCAACGAACATCATTTCAGGATGATTCTCGTTGCCCTCCAATGACACGATGGCACGCGACTGTTTTGATCGCAGGAGATGGAGAAAAGGATATGGCTGGAGAATATGCATTCAGTTTAATCAACGTGACGAAGCAGCACGAGAAGAAGACCATTCTCGAAGACGTGAACCTGTCGTTCTTCCACGGGGCACACATCGGCGTGATCGGCGCGAACGGATCAGGCAAGTCGTCACTCCTGCGGATTCTCGCAGGGCTGGACACGGAATTCATGGGCACGTGCCAGGTCGCGAAAGGCACGAAGGTCGGTTACCTGCCGCAGGAGCCCGATCTCGACACCACCAAGACCGTGATGCAGTGCGTCGAGGAGGGCATGGTAGAATCAAAGGCACTGTTGGCGCGATACGATGAACTCTGCGATAGGCTCGGCAGCGACATCAGCGATGAGATGTCCGACAAGCTGAACGATGAGTTGGGCCGCTTGCAGGACACCATTGACGCCAATGACCTGTGGAGCCTCGACCATCACATCGCGCTTGCGATGGATGCGCTCCGCCTGCCGCCGCCGAATGCGCCTGTCGCGCCGCTCTCCGGTGGCGAGCGGCGGCGTGTGGCGTTGTGCCGTCTGTTGATCTCGACCCCCGATGTCCTGCTCCTCGACGAGCCGACGAACCACCTCGACGCGGAGTCCGTGGCGTGGCTGGAGACCTACCTCAAGCATTTCAGGGGCACGTTGATTGTGGTCACCCACGACCGCTATTTTCTGAGTAACGTCACCGAATGGATTCTCGAACTCGACAGCGGGCGTACCTATCCGTATAAAGGTAATTACGAGGCCTGGCTCCAGCAGAAGCAGGACGCCATCCTGCGTGAATCGAAACAGGCGGAGTCGCGGCGCAAACTGATTGAGAACGAGCTGGCGTGGGTCCGCACCAACCCTTCCGGCCGCCGCGCGAAAAACCAGGCGCGCGTGCGCCGCTACGAGGAACTTGCCGCACAGCAAATTGACACGCGCGAAGATGAAATCCGTATCCAAATCCCGGCGGGACCCCGTTTGGGCGACTTGGTCGTGAAGGCGGAGAATGTCTCGATGGGATTCGGCGACAACCTGCTCTTCGAGGGCATGAGCTTCGATTTGCCGCGCGGCGGCATCGTCGGCGTGATCGGAGGGAACGGCGCAGGCAAAACCACGCTCTTCAAACTCATCACAGGACAGTTGCAGCCGCTGTCAGGGACGCTGGCCGTCGGCCCCACCGTGATCCTGTCCTACGTTGACCAGTTGCGCGACGCGCTCGACCCCAATCACACCATCTACGAGGAAATCACCGGCGGCTCGGAATTCGTGAACCTTGCGGGGACGACCATGATGAACGGTCGCGCGTATTGCAGTCGCTTCAATTTCAAGGGTGCTGACCAGCAGAAGCCCGTCGGCATCCTCTCCGGCGGCGAACGCAACCGCGTACATCTCGCCAAACTACTGCGGCGCGGCGGAAACTTGCTGTTGCTCGACGAGCCTTCCAATGACTTGGACATCGCGACCCTGCGCTCATTGGAGGAGGGCATCTCAAACTTCGGTGGCTGCGTGATGGTCGTGAGCCATGACCGTTGGTTCCTTGACCGCATCGCCACGCATATCCTTGCGTTCGAGGGGGACTCCACGGTGACGTGGTTCGAGGGCAACTACGCCGACTACCACGAGCAACGCCGCAAACGTTTAGGCGAGGCCGCCGACCGCCCCACACGCGTCCGTTTCCGTCCGTTGAGGCACGGATAACGGAGTGCTGTTTTATGCGCGGACAGGGGGGAGTGCGGTGTGGCCTCTGGAGTGCGGCGGCTCGCCGCTGCTTTCACGCGCGGGGCTCGCCCCGCGCATCAGTGCCTGGGCAGACACATGCCCCCCCCTATAACCGTCCTCGCCCTCCCACCTCGACGGCCCTCGATTGCCCTCGAAAAAAAACAAAACAAAAACTCCTTTTCACCGTCGGCGGTTCTGTGATACTATTTCCTCATCAGTTCCATTCACTTCCATCAACCTGTGACGAAAACGAGACACAACATGAAAAACATGAAAGACACGATTCGCATCATGACCGCTGCAGCAGCCCTGTTGGGCGCACACGCGGCACACGCGCAGAGCTGGACGTACTCGCCCAGCCCCACCCCGAGAATCTCCCACCCCGACACATGGGTGTTCGAGGTCTCGGCAAACGGGAATAACCTCACGGTCACCAACTGTCTCGCCGCGCCCACGGCTCCCGGCGTCCTGCCCTTCGTGGACCCCGTGGGCGGGGGCTACCGCATCGTCGGCATCACCGGCGCGATGCGGGAGGGTGGCGTCCTCGGCGAGCGGCACGAGCGTGCGGCATCCCTCACCCTGCCCGACACACTGACGGACATCGGGGAGTATGCCTTCTGCGGGTGTTTGTCCCTTTCGGGGATTCTCGTCATCCCCCCCGGCGTGACGTCCATCGGGGGCCGCGCCTTCTACGACACCGGGCTCACGGGAATCACCACGCCCTCCTCCGGTGTCACCTTCGGGGGCGGCGCCTTCGCCGAAAACCCGTTCCTCGACACGGTTTATTACATCGACGGCTACCCCGCCTCGGTCGAGGAGGATCTCTATGAAGGGTCGGAGGGCGTGACCTCCTATGTCCTGCCGGCCAACGCGCCCGACTGGGATCCTCATGTGGGCGACGGTCCCATCGCCGAAGGCCTCGCGACCTGGCTGGGGCAGCCCATCAGCAGCCGCATCAGCTGGACTTTCAGCGACCCCACCCTCTCCGCGCCGCGCATCACGCACCCCCTCGGCTGGGTTTTCGCGGTAACGGTCAACGGCGCAGACCTCACGGTCACCAACTGTCTCGCCTCGCCCCCGATCCCCGGCCCCGGCCCCCTGCCCTTCGCCGATCCCGTGGGCGACGGCAGTTACCGCATCGTCGGCATCCCCGGTACGGGCGGGACGGCCGGCGTCCTCGGCGCCCATGCCCTCAAGGTGGATTTCCTCACCCTGCCCGACGCGTTGACCGCCATCGGCAACTACGCCTTCTATTCCTGCACCGCCCTCAAGGGCGATCTGGCCATCCCCGACGCTGTGACGGCCATCGGGGACATGGCCTTTGCCAACACCCGTCTCTCGGAGATTGTCGTGCCCTCGACGGGGCTTTCCCTCGGGGACGCCGCCTTCGCCTACAACCCGTCGCTGATGACAGTCCTTTACACGGGCGCCTATCCCGATTTTGTGGGCACGGATCTCTACTTAAACTCGTACAGCAGTGTCTCCTTCATCATGTCTTCACACGAGGCCTCATGGACCCCGCATGTGACGTCCCCCCCCATCTCCAGCGGCGGCGCCGCATGGCAGGGGCGGACGATCGCCCTCTACGGATGGGGGTTTGCGGACTCCCCCCCGCGCATCATACACCCCCTCGGCTGGGTCTTCGCGGTGACGGTTTCAGGCAACTTCCTCACGGTCACGGACTGCCTTGCCGCGCCCGCGACCCCCGGCCCCCTGCCC
>Ga0099364_10012646_pt1 | contig 11360 bp, 12 predicted proteins | sample TergutTh196P3_FD_73070 | JGI IMG/M metagenome (GOLD analysis project Ga0099364, IMG submission 73070) | Microcerotermes parvus P3 segment gut microbial communities from Pointe-Noire, Republic of the Congo - Th196 P3 | ecosystem: Host-associated > Arthropoda: Insects > Digestive system > Gut ...
CACCCCTCCGAAGGAGGGGAATTGGAGCTCCGCTACGTAACATATTATGTATCAAGAATATATAAGGAACGAATAAATGCGTTCCCTACAGAAATTGGGTGCTCTTTATCGATTTTGGGTGGGGGAGCTGATTTTTGTCGTCGATCGGCAGATTGCCGCTACGGTATCGGGCGATGTTATCGATTGGAGGTTCCCTACAGAAAGTTGAAAAAAAAATGAAACGTTTTTTAAAACTCGATTGTTATGTATTACAGATAGACCAAAATAGTATATTGGTCGAACGGAATTTTGTAATGAAAGGAGCTTTGTTATGAGCAATGTAAAGATGGATGCGATTTTAGAAGCCGCAACCAAGTTGATTATCAAGTATGGCTATCAGAAGACATCGATAGATGACATCTGTGGAGAAGCCAAAATAGGCAAAGGGACGGTATATCATTATTTTGAATCAAAAGAGGATATTTTTGTGGCTATTTTGAAGAAGATTTCTTTTGAAGTTTGGAGCGATATGAAAAAAAATATTGATAAGGCGAATAGTTTTGAAGAAAAATTCAATATATTTTTTACTGTACCAGTGGAGACCCTGAGATCAAATCGTCAAATATTTATGCAAGTGTTATCAGATGATTCTTTTGCTTTTTTAGAGAGAATAAATGATTTTAAAGAAGATACCCAAAAAAACTTTTTTGAGATATTAACTTCTATTTTTCAATATGGAATAGACCATGATGTTCTCAGGCACGAATTTGCTGAAAATATCACTAAAGTCGTAAGTCTGATTTATAGATTGATTGTGACAACGAGAATGAGCCATTATGTAGATTTAACCGAAGACTTATTTCATGAGATAGTAGAAGATCGTAAACTGCTTGCAGAGATATTAGTAAAAGGTTTTGCTAAAAAAAGAGAATAGCGTGATGACGAGTTTTATGGCTATTGGCGACAGTTATAATAGGGCTTTTGCTTTTTTTTGCCCTAAAATCGACCAGTATTCAAAAATAGTATGTAAGTATTGTGTGTTGATTTTGAAAACCTATCTATTTTTTTGTCGATAAACCGACCAGAATGCAAATGTAGTAGGTGTGCATAATATGTTAAAAAAAAATATAATAAAAATAATATACAAGGAGAGATCATGAAAAGATTGATTCAAACTCTACTGATGGCTTCAGCATTATATAGTTATGGGCTAAATGCTACCTTAGCTACCACAAATGGACTGACCATAACAACAGCAGTAGAAATGGCGATTGCCAACAACAACGAGCTACAAATGGCAAAAGAGGATGTCAGGATAGCTGAGCAAAACTACAAGGAAGTTCGTGGACAGCTATTTCCGCAGGTAAACCTGAATGCAAGCTATAAACTGACAAACAATCAGTTGCCAAAGTCAGCCATACCCAATTTCACTCTTTCAGGAGCTTTGAACGACCCATCAGAAAATGAAAGCATGATTGCAGGTATGCTTGACAGAATGCTTCCATCCAGTAGAAACAGAGATGAAGTGTCTTTTGCAGGACAATTAAGCCTTTCGCAGCCTATATTTTTAGGTGGCAAGCTCATAGATGGGCTTCGAGTGCTTGATAAAGTAAAGATACTACAAGAAAAAAGGTATGAGCTTGAAGTGCAGAGCACTATCTTAACTGTCGTAAATGCTTATTATGACTTGTATCTTGCAGAGGAGGGTCTCTCTATTCAAAGACAGGCTTTATCAAATGCAGAGTTACATTTGCAAAGAGTAACGAATCTTTTTTCGCAAGGTCTTGTTTCTGAATATGACAAACTAAGAGCAGAATTAGAGGTCTCAAGGCTTTATCCCGAAGTGCTGCATTATGAAAACCTTAAAAATCTGGCAGAAGAGAATTTCAAACGGATAACTGGTATTACAGATAAATTTCACTTGAACCCCGTTATCTATGAAAACTCAATTGCTTTTGCAGATTTTGCGGTAGCACTAGATGATGCTATTTCTTTAGCAGGTGGTAATAGGCTTGAATTGTTTCTGGTAGATACTTACACAGAAATTTATCAGGTACAATATTCAGCAGAACAAAAAAACTTCCTGCCCAATATTCTTTTGCAAGCTGATGTGACCAGGTATGCTCAAAGAACAAATTCATATAATATCGATGGTAATGATTTTGGCACAATGGGTTCTGTTGGTTTAGTGTTCCAAATGCCTTTATTTACTGGACTGAGCAACACTGCAAAAAAACTTGGAGCAAAATATGAGCTTCGTAGAGCTGAATACGAAGCCATGAACGCTACAGAACTAATCAATCTTGAAGTTCGCCAAACATGGCAATCTTTTGACCAAAGTAAAAGGGTTTTAGAAGTTCAAGAAATGAACTTAAATCTTGCACAAAGAGCTTTAAATATAGCTCAGTCAAGGTTTGAAAATCAAGCTGGTATACAGCTGGAAGTCTTTGATGCTTTGATTCAATACAATGCTGCTCAAATTGCTCTGGCACAAGCACGAATCGGTATTATAAAGGACTATTTCGCTTTAAATAAAGCAATCGGAAACAATCTAAATAATATAATAGGAGAACTATAATGAGAAACAAAAAAACTAATATCGTAGCGGCGATTTCCAATCGCCAAATTAATGTAGGGGCAACCCTTACGAATACCAGCCCTGAAGCGGGAAAGATCGACTCCTTCGTGGTCGGAGGTGTGTTGGTTTCTATTAAGAGTCACACGCCTTCAGCGTGCGTAAGGAATATTTTGATGATCATCACTTTAATCACGCTTCTTTTAACAAGCTGTGGACAAAAAAACAGCGACCAACATGCAAACATGGAAGAAATTCACAGGGAACAAGGTGTTCCTGTGGTAGTTCAAGAAATCGAATTATCTGAATTTACTGCAGAACTAGAGTATCAAACAACCGTTCGCGGTTATAGAGAAACGAGGGTTTTCGCAAGAATCGCTGACCAAGTAGAAAGAATAAATGCAAAAGTAGGACAAACAGTAACTCAAAATGAGATTATCATTAATTTTCCCCAAGACAATGCTCAAGCGAATTATTTTCAAGCCCAAGCAGCGTTTCAATTGGCAGAACAAACTTTACAAAGAATGCGTAACCTATTTGAAACAGGTGGTGTTTCACAACAAGAGTTGGATGGCGCTGAAACTCAGTTTAAAGTTTCAGAAGCAAATTGGGACGCTGTTCAACAAGCTGTTCATGTCAGAGCACCTATCTCAGGCACAATCACAGATATCAGTGTTCGACCAATGCAAAGAGTAAATCAGGGTGATTATTTATTTACTATTTCTCAGCTAAACAGATTACATGCAAGAATATGGATTTCTCCTAATGATATAAATTCTATTCCGCAAAATGCGAGAGTTAGTTTTAGATGGAATGGATATGAGATAGATGGTAATATCACAAGTATCGGATTGACCTTGGTCCCAGAACAGAATGCCTTTGCCGCTGACATAGAATTGGAAAACATAAATCAGGTTGTCAGAGGAGGTATCACAGGTCTTGCAAGTATCATCATTTATAAAAATGATAGAGCTATTTCAGTTCCAAGAAACATAGTTCAAAGAGATGTGTCTGGACAACATTTTGTATTTGTCTCTCAAAACTCTGTAGCAGTCAGAAAAAATGTTTCTATAGGAAAACAATCTGAACTAAGTTTTGAAATTATTGGAGGCTTAGAATTGGGTGACTTATTGATCGTTCAAGGGCTTCAGTTGGTTCGAGAAGGATCTCGGTTAAATATACTGAATTAAGAAGGAGGGTCAATGTTTTTAGCAGAATTATCAGTAAAAAGACCAAAACTAGTCACAATGTTGATACTTGTATTCGTAGTATTTGGAGCTATGGCATATTTTAATTTATCATTAAATCTGATGCCTGATATAGAGATACCAATAGTTACGGTGCAAACAGTATTTCCGGGAGCTGGTCCTGTCGAAGTTGAGCAACAAATAACCATCATGTTGGAAGATGCAGTTTCTACAGTGAGCGGAATAGATTACATTGAATCCTATTCAATGGATAATGTGTCATTTTTACTCATAGCTTTTAAAATGGGAAATGATGTAAATATTGCCAGTCAGCTGGTAAAAGACAGAGTAGATAGGGTGGTAAATGATTTGCCGGCCGATGCAATGTCTCCAATAGTCGGCACGTTTGATTTAACAGCTATGCCTGTGGTTCAGATAGCATTACATGGAACTCAAAACTCTATGGAGCTTTTTCATTATGCAGACACCATCCTGAGAGATAGATTGTCACAGCTTCCCGGTGTCGCTCAAGTGGATGTCAGCGGTAGCCAAGAAAGAGAAATTCGTGTGATTTTAGATCCTCAAATCGCTCACGCAAACATGGTTTCTTTGCCTCAAATAAGCCAAGTGATAGCAACCAATAACATGAATATGCCCGTAGGAACTTTTTCTATCGGAAAGAATGCTCTTTATGTTCGTGTTTTAGGTGAAATAACAGACATCAGAACGCTAAGAAATCTCGAAATACCAACTCCAACCGGAAATCGGAGATTGTCTGAACTTGCTCAAGTTGTAGATGCAGGTACTGACATTATTTATAGAACGACCTACTTGGATAATCAAACAGGGACACGACATGAAAATGTCATTAGTATCGATATAATTCCGAGTTCAGATGGAAACCCAGTGGATATATCAAAAGCAATGCATAGGGAAATGGACAGTATCCGAGCGGCGATGCCTATAGGTATGGATTTGAGCATAATTAGGGATTCATCAGAGCATATTGAAAATTCAATCAATGATACTATGAGCAATATATTTATGGGAATTATACTGACAGGATTGTTATTATTCCTTTTCATTGGTGATATTCGTTCGACCTTGATAGTGGCTATTTCGATGCCGATATCTATTATCGCTACTTTTTCATTAATGCAGTTGGCAGGTTTTTCTTTAAATATCATGAGTTTAATGGGATTAGGTACTTCTGTAGGGGTCTTAGTGGCAAACTCCATCGTTGTTCTTGAGAATATTTTTAGATACAAAGATATGGGATATGGAAAGGCAGAATCAGCAGAAAAAGGCACTTCAGAAATAGCTATTGCTGTTTTAGCTTCTACACTTACAAATCTTGTAGTTTTCGTTCCTATCGGCACAATGGGTGGAATGATGGGGCAGTTCTTTGTTGAATTTGGTTTGACAGTGGCTTTTGCAACTATATTTTCGTTGCTTATTGCCTTTACACTGACACCAATGCTTGCTTCAATGATTTTGCCTGAAAAAGCTAAACCTACAAAGATTTCATTAATAGTTGACAAGATAGTAAAATGGATTGAAAAAGGTTATTTGGCAACGCTAGGTTTTGTTATGAAAACCAAAGGTAAAAGTTTCATGGTGATAACAACAACGGTTTTGTTGTTTTTTATTAGCCTTTTCGTATTTAGTCAAATTGGTTTTGAATTTATGCCACAGTCTGATGAAGGCACTATTGGTATAAGAGTAGAACTACCTATTGGATACAACATTGATGAAACCGCAGAAAAAATGTTACAAATAGAAAGGATAATATCTGAATACCCAGAAGTGAAAACAGTATTTACCACTCTCGGAAGAATGGGTAGAATTGATGTGGGGATGCATTTAGCAACGTCCACTGTGGAACTCGTAGATCATTCTGAGAGAGAATTTACTACACAACAGGTAGCTGATAGAATGATAAAAGATTTATCATTTATACCCAATGCAAAAATACGTATCGCTGCTGAATCAAGTTCTGGAAGCGGAAGTGATCCCATTTCATTGCGTCTGACAGGATTAGATGACGAAAAGCTGATTGAGCTTTCAGAAGAAATTGTAGAGAGAATCAGAGATGTTCCCGGACTAATCAATCTCGATACCAGCACAAGGCCCGGCAGACCAGAGCTCGTTATCGAGCCAAGGAGAGACCAACTAGCACTGACAGGTGTGAGCGTGATGGATATCAGTATTGGCTCAAGGGCAGCTGTTGAAGGTCTAATAGCTTCTCAATTTCGAGATGGTTCACAGGAGTTTGACATAAGAGTTACAATGGATGAATCGGCTTATGCTACGCCAGAAAGATTTAGAAATTTGTCGATTATGACACCCAGAGGGAGGTTTCAGCTATCACAGCTTGGGGATGTAAATTTCACTGAGGGTGTAAACAAAATCACACGCCGTGATAAATCAAAGTCTATCAATATTACAGGTGCTCCAGCCACCGGTTTCCCATTGGGAGACATTACAAATGAAATAGATAGAAGATTGGCTGATATGGAATTACCAGACGGATACAGAATACGCTGGGGTGGCAGTGCTGAAATGATGAATGATGCTGTTTCGGAAATGGGTAAGGCGTTTATTTTGGCAATACTCCTACTGTATATGCTACTCACAGCTATTCTTGAAAGCTATAAACAACCATTATTGATAATGTCAACTGTTCCAATGGCTCTGATAGGAGTGATATTTATCCAATTTGTCACAGGTTTGACTATGAATATCGTGGCTATGATGGCTATCATTATGCTCATTGGTATCGTGGTAAATAACGCTATCTTGATACTTGACTTTGCAAACATGAAAGTTCGAGAAGATGGTGAGACTATGAAAAACGCACTATTGATAGCATGTTCTGTAAAACTGAAAGCGATCCTGATGACGAATATTGCTATCATCCTTGCTATGTTGCCAATGGCACTCGGTATAGGTGAGTCATCTGCAGGAGCACGAATGTCAATGGGTATTGTAAGTATCGGAGGGCTCTTGATGTCAACCATACTGACACTGTACGTAGTGCCAGCTCTGTGTTATGTAACGACAAATGAAAAAGTTGAAAATGTAAAATATTCTTGAAGACCCAAATGATAGTGATTTTGCACAAAGGCTTGAAATCACACCATTCTTTGGGCATAACTTTTTGTATACAGAAGTAGAAGTTGGCTTACCTCTGTATGAAGATGGTTTTGATTTGGAAGGCATGGCTATCAAACCGAAGTTTGAAATGGATATTCCACCAGTGAATGGGTTGTCAATGTATCTTGATGTGCCTATTTCTAATATCGGAGCAGATGTAGGTGACCCTGTTTTTGGTGTCGGATTTGGTGTCAATTTTAATTTCTGATGAACAGAATAAGATGGTGGGAGAGGCAACTCTCTCACCATCGATTATGCAGAATAAAAGAGCCATTGACAAAAAAAGCTGTTTTTTATATTCTGGTTCAAGCGATAATTTAATTGGCATAAGGAGATAAGAATGTTTGAAGGTCTACGAATAGAGAAATTGATATCAGAAAATATAGATATGGTATATGACTTGTATAAAACAGCTTTTGGTGAGAGATCATCAACGCTTGAATGGTTAAACGATAGCCTTACTGACCCGGATGCCTATATTTATGTCGCATATTTAGCTGATGAGTTTGTTGCTTTTTGTGGCATGTATCACAATACATCCATCACACCACATTATTGTAAAATAGGTAATATTGTAGTAAAAGAAAAGTTTCGAGGGAAGGGAATAGGGAAAACACTAATGAAAAAAATGTTGGATACTGCTAAGGAATTGGGATTAGATAGGATTAAGCTGGAAGTAGATACGAAAAGCAATGCTGTTAAATTATATGAGTCATTGGGTTTTATTATTGAGAAAACGGAAAAAAACTTTTATGATAATGGTGCAGACGCTTATGTGATGTGGCGATATTCAGAAAAGTGACAAGAAATTGAGGACTGTAATCATGATTAACAATTTTGTAAAAGTTGATGGGGGAATATTTGTCCGTAGAAATGACTTTAAAGTAAAAAAAGGACTGACTATCCCAGAAATAACGGTAAAATTAAACGATTTTTACATTGATGATTTCGTAGTGACCCAAGCTGATTGGAATAGTGTTATGAATTATAACCCGTCTTATTTTAAGAATGACTCTTTACCCGTTGAAATGGTGGGTTGGCACGAGGCTGTTTTGTTCTGTAACAAAAAAAGTGAAAGAGATGGTTTGCAACAATGCTATACCATTAATGGAGAACAAGTAGAATGCGATTTTATGGCAAACGGTTATCGCCTACCAACTGAAGCAGAATGGGAATTTGCTGCGATAGGTGGAAACAAAAGTAAAGGTTATCGGTATGCAGGAAGTAATATACTGGAAGAAGTGGCTTGGTACGCAGAAAATTCAGGTAGAACTACCCACCCCAGAGGACAAAAACTACCGAATGAGTTAGGATTGTATGATATGTGCGGAAATGTTTTTGAGTGGTGTTGGGATTGGTTTGATAAATTTGATTGTGATTTTATGGACAATCCAAAGGGACCAATTAAGGGCAAAATGAAAGTATCAAGGGGTAATAACTGGGTGAATGGAGAGACTGTTAGTGATTTAACACGGAGAGTTGGACGAAGAGTTAATGCCAAAACACATCATCAAGGATTTAGAATTGTAAGAACTGGATAATCTTTAATGAAGAAATAACGCCAACACCAAGACAAAAATATTGACATAAAAAGCTGCTTTAATATTCTGGTTTAAGCGATTATTTATTAATGAGGTTTACAATGGATTTATGTCTAAAAGATAAAGTGGCTATCATTTCTGGGACTAATAACCCAAAAGGAATTGGTGCTACAACGGCATTAGCCTTTGCGAGCGTTGGTGTGAAGGTCGTAATGGTATATAAAAGAATGGAATTTCCTTTTATACTAGAAAAGTCTACCTACGATGGGATAGATAGCTACCACAAGGCACTTTCTGAAGATTGTTCAATAGTAGAGGAAAAGATAAAGAAAATCACATCGAATTATCTGGTCATTGAAGGCGATATATCAAATAGTAAGTTTGTTTCCTCTTTATTTGAGCAATCGATACAGAAATTTGGTAAAGTTGATATTTTGGTGAATAATGCAGCTACTTATGCTCTGAATGATACTATATTCAATGTTTCAGACGATGATGTAAACAATGTCTTTGATACGAATATAAAGGGAACTCTTTATATGATTCGTGAGTTTGTGAAAAGGTTTTCTGGATATGGCAGAATCATTAATCTTAGTACTGATGCAGCTCAAATTTTTGCTGGGCAAATAACTTATGGCTCATCAAAGGCAACTATAGAAGCGCTGACACGCTCTATTGCTGTTGAGGTCGGTAATCTTGGGATAACTGTGAATACTATCGCTCCTGGACCTATTCAAACTGGTTGGATAGACAACGAATTAGAAAAAGCTGTTTCACCAAACATTCCTATCAGCCGTCTTGGGAAACCACAAGACATTACAAATTTAATACTTTTCCTATCTTCAAATAAAGCTGCATGGTTGACAGGGCAAGTGATAAAAGTCTCTGGTGGGCATTGTTTGTGAATAATCATAAAATGTTTTCTTTAAAAGAAGCACCTGAATTATTGAGTGAAATAAAGAAAATCAATCAGACCGCATGGCCGCAGTTTCTGTTAAATTGGGAATGTAGAGGTTGGTCTGAACTTTTTACTACCTTTGCAAACTACCAACTTATTTTATCGCAAGATGAAACGCTTATAGCTTATGGTTATACTATACCGATATTTTGGGAAGGTGAGTTGATTGATATTCCAGATGATTTAGCTATACTTGTTGAAAATGGAGTTTCTACTCACCAGAAAGGTATAAAACCTAACATTTTATTAGCTTTAGCAGCTGTTGTTTCACCAAACCACAAGGGCGAGGGTTTGAGCTACGAAATAGTGAGAGCCATGAAAACTCTGAGCAAGCAAAAGCAGATAGATTCATTGATAGTGCCTGTAAGACCAACATTGAAATCAAAATATCCTTTGATTTCCATAGAAAAATATGCCAGATGGAAAACAGATGATGGAAAAGCTTTTGACCCGTGGCTTCGAGTTCATAATAAACTTGGTGGTGAAATTTTCAAAACAGCTGAAATATCAATGATAATCAAAGGAAAAGTAAATGAATGGGAAGAATGGTCAAACTTGAAAATGCCCGATAGTGGCTCATATATCGTAGAAGGTGCTTTGAGTCCTGTAGAAATACATGTTGAAAATGATATGGGTGTGTATTACGACCCATGTATATGGGTAAAATATGAAAATTAGACACGCTCTCAATGAAGATATACTTTGGCTCTGTGAGCATGATAAACATATTACAGAGACTATATTGAAAGATAAGGTAGTCCACCACGAAGTTTACATCGCAGAGATAAACGACAAAAAAGTTGGCTGGCTCAGATATAATCTATTTTGGGATAATGTCCCCTTTATTAATATGATTTATGTGTTTGAAGAGTATCATAGAATGGGTATAGGCACTGCATTGATAAAACATTGGGAAACAGATATGAAAACAAAAGGTTATAAAAGTGTCATGACATCAACCCAATCAAATGAAGAAGCACAACATTTTTTTAGAAAAATGGGATACAAGGAAATAGGTGGATTTAAATATTTTGATGATCCCTATGAGATTATATTTCAGAAGGTGTTTTAATAAAATGAAAAACGATTTACTACAAAACATAGACAAAGTTCATACAACAGAATTAGGTATTTTACGAATAAAGAAAAATCTTGGACTATCGACAAACGATGTTGTAGACTGGTGCAAACAGAAAATAAAACAGGCAGATAATATACAAAAGAAAGGCAAAAACTGGTATGTCTCTTTTGAAAATTGTGTATTAACTGTCAATGCAAGCAGTTATACTATTATAACTGGGCATAAAATATAAACTTGATAACCTTTTTTTAGTTGACAAAATGTGAACTTATAATATCTTGCCATTATTGTAAAAATTGATTTAGGAGAACAGAAAAATGATTCAGTATAAAAACAAACAAGAATTAATTGATGCCATCAACAAGGCTTACGAAAAGTTTGTTGTAGAGTTTCTTGAAGTGAAAAACGAAGAGATACACAAAAGAATAGAGTCGGTCGAAAAGACTCCTGCCGAGATGATTGCCTATCAAATCGGATGGCTAAACCACATAATGCAATGGGAAAAAGACGAATTGGCTGGTAAAGAGGTAATCACACCAGCACCGGGTATCAAATGGAATGAAATCGGTAAACTTGTGCAGACATTTTATGACAAACACAACAAGGGAAATTTGAAAAGTCTGCTTTCAGAATTTGCAAAATCAAAAGAAGAGTTTGTTGAATGGATAGCAACTTTGGATGAAAAAACACTCTTTGAACTCAATCAACGCAAATGGGCGTATATAAAAGCTGGATGGCCTGTTTGGAAATGGCTTCATATCAATTCTGTAGCACCATTTACAAATTTCAGACCACAGATTCGGAAGTGGAAAAAGGAGATGTATTGACTCACACAAATAAACTATATATTCTATCTGGATTGCCCGGAGCGGGTAAATCTTCT
>Ga0099364_10012647_pt1 | contig 11358 bp, 5 predicted proteins | sample TergutTh196P3_FD_73070 | JGI IMG/M metagenome (GOLD analysis project Ga0099364, IMG submission 73070) | Microcerotermes parvus P3 segment gut microbial communities from Pointe-Noire, Republic of the Congo - Th196 P3 | ecosystem: Host-associated > Arthropoda: Insects > Digestive system > Gut ...
TTCATCTGCGAAATCTGCGGAATGGTCTCCATGAAATAGAGAGAGTGAGGCGAACGAGCCTGACCGTGAACGGCTATAACTAAAGCCGAAATTAAAAAACTGAATATTATCTTTACTTTCATAAGAAATTGTTTATAGGTAAATTAGACTTAAATGATATCCCGACTTTTATTTCGAGCTCACTGTTTCGAGTGATTGCCCGATCGTCTATAGAGGTTATTGTCCGTAAAATAAGATGTTGCACGTCTTCGTCCCAAAGTTTAGACAATACACTTTGACCAAATTTTATTTCTTTTGGTCCCCTTCCGTCTAACTTTATTGTTGCGATTCCTACTTCAGGACTACCCTCACTGTGAATGGCGACTATTTCTAAATCTACATAAGATAAAGGCAAATCGTATTTTGTAACATTAAGATGTAGAATAAATTCCTCAACGCTCTTGCTAAAGGTTATGTCATCGAAAACTATATTTCTATAATTAAAACCCAGAGTGTCGTCACGTTCATATGGTTCTTCCATATCGAAATGAAATGGGACTGAAAGCGTTATCTCCAATTCCGCATAGGGTACGGGCTCATTATTATCATCAAGAGTGTTTCTAATAAAATTGGATACAAAATTGGGATCATCGGGATCGTTTCCAAAATTTGTTTCGCCCGTAAAATTAATTAAAAGCCTCTGATAATTGAAATCAAATTCAGCAGTGAAAGGATCCCCCTTGCGCGATTGTACCGGTGGGTATACAACTTCAAAAGCTGCAGCTTCAATGTACATTTCTTCAAATATAGTCAAAGGTTTAGTCGAACTTGGGTTGTTGTCAGGGTCATATGCTTCATTTGCAAAAAACACTTCTACCTCGTCTATTTTTAAAGGTATTCCTGTTCTGTTGATTACATCAATATCCAAAGTAACTCCTAATACGCTAAAATTATTTGTAAAGCCTTCCAAACTATTGAAAAGCCCTTCGATACTCTCTTCTATTGGTTCATTAATATCAATCACACCAAAATAACCAAACAATTCATAAACTTCTGAATCATTTATAGCGAGTTCAATTTCAAACTCTCCTTGTGGCGTAATATTTGAAGTAACTATCGCAGTTGCTCCAAAACTCACATTGGCTTCAACCACATATTTATCAGGCACACCTGATTCGATAATTCTTTCGGTTTCCAATTTGTATCCGTACAGGTCTTCGTATTGCGTTCCCTGTCCGCGCTGAGCTTGAGTAATAGTGGTTCTAAAGGAAACACCATCTTTTTTTAATTTTGGTATTTCCAGAATAAATTCAAATGTTTCAAGCACATCCGGATTTGTCTCGCTTAAAGTAATTTCAAGCGAGCCTTTGCTAAAAGTAGCGCTTTCTATGAAAATATTCCCTCGAGCATCATCAATTGTTATAGGCGCTTCAAAGTTAAATGGTTCAGCATCAACTTCGTCCAAAACCATACGCACTCCCTCTGGCAACGTAATGATATCATTCTTCCAATCTTCTATTCCAAAATCATATTCCACTTTTCGACTTACATCGTCAAGTCCTATCTCATTGCCCTTGACATCAACTTCATGTTTGAATTTGTATACTGCTGTCAGTACATTTCCGTTAAATGTAAAACTAATATTTTCGTCTTCAAACTCGTCAAAAAGTTGTTCTTCTATCAGTCTTGCAAGCGGAATATTGATTGTAGCTAATGGCACTGCAAATTCAGCATCACGAAAGTTCATATTTTCGCTGTCTTTAACTATTTCGTTCTCTAAACATGCTGTTAGCGTCAGCATTAGAACTGCAAATATTATACTTATTTTCGTCTTCATTTATCTATTTTTTATATTATTAATTAATCTAATATTTCCATTTCAACACGTCTGTTTGCTGCTCTGCCTTCTTCGGTATCGTTAGGCGCAATAGGTCTGTCAAATCCGTATCCGTTATATTCTACTCTACTGCCGGCTATACCCTGCGAAATAAGATAATTTCTAACTGTCAACGCTCTGTTTCTTGACAGTGTGCGGTTTGTTGCAGCTGAGCCTACATTGTCTGTATGTCCTGAGACTTCTATTCTGACACTTGGGTTTTCGCGCAACAGATTTACTACTTTGTTAAGCTCTGCAAACGATTCGGGACGCAAAGTGGCGGCTCCGGTGTTAAACAGTATGTTTTCCACAACCATCTTAACTCCAACCTCCATTTTTGTCAATGCAAAGTTTCTTACAACAAGTATACTGTCTATGTGGAACAACAATGCTTCGTTAGCAAAGAAGTAACCTTCTGCTGTTGCTTCCATCAGGAATGGTCCCATATCTGTAACCGTAAACTCGTATCGTCCTGCTTCTACTGCTATTGCAGCTAATGTAGCAAATTGAGCGTCGTCTATCTTTGTCATCGTTATGTTTGCCCTAATGGGTTCGCCGTTTTCAGCATCCGTTACTATACCTGCCACTGTGTATGTTACAACGCTTCTTTGCATTGTAATATTTCTTGTTCCAGTATCTTCATCCACGTTTCGAAGTAGTAAGGCTTCGTTGTGGTCAAAGTATTCATTAGTCCTCGATGTAAGGTCAAAATTTTCTTTGTCGGCTACAGTTATAGTGTAAAAGCCTGTTACAGCGTCTGACACTGTGCGATACAGCGTCTGGTCATTACCTTGTAGCTTTAATATAACCTCTGCCTGCAGGGGTCTTCCGGTTCTTACATCTGTTACGTAACCGCTAAGAGTATAAGGATGTAGAAGTTTTTCGAGTTCAAAATCCTGATGCAATTTAGCATGTCTTGTTGTCGGATTTGTGAAAACGGTTGTAATCGACCTGTATCCCGGCGCTTCGGCTTGCATATAAAAATCTCCTATGTCCTCCATGCTCAACACGTATTTTTGTATCAATGTATCGTTTGAAGCCGAAGCTACTGGCATATCCGTTGCTCTGTCAAACAATCTTACCGTAGCAGGCAAGGTGGCGCCCGTTCTTACATCTTTGACATTACCGGAAACCTCGAAAGGTATTCTCAGGTCGTTTACTATATAATAAATGTCTAATCCTCCAAAACCGCCTCCTCTTTCTGATGAAATTAGCGCTGTGTTCGGGTCTGCTGTTAGTCTGTAGTACATATCATCGCCCGGACTGTTAATAGGATATCCCATATTTACCGGTTCTCCCCATGTTCTATCTGGCTGTCTTTCAGATTTGTATATATCGAAACCACCCATACCCGGCAGTCCGTTTGAAGAGAAATAAAGCGTGTTTCCATCGGGTGTTACATATACGCTTGCCTCGTCTAACGGCGTGTTTAGGCTTGTCAGGTTTACCGCCTTGGCAAATCTGTTATTACCCTTTCTTTCTGCAAACCAGATGTCATTTCCTCCCATTCCGCCCCAACGGTTTGAAATAAAATATGCATCTCCGCTTGCCGTAAGACTAATGGTTCCTTCTTTAGAGTTCTTTTTGCTGATATGTCTGTTAAACCTTTTGTTTTTATTTGGCTTTTCATCGGCATTAAATTGAACTCTAAAAATATCTCCAAAGCGTTTTTTGCCTCTAAAATACAGCAATACGCTTTTTCCCGAGCTGTTATCTACTCCTGCCACGCTCAAATGTCTGTTTGGCGCCCTGAGTCTTGAGTTCATAGCTTCACTTGCTGCTCCGTTGACAAACTGGTGCGACACAAGAATACGTTCGGGGTGCTCGTTAAACGATTCTATATCCGTTCTGTTGTCCGGTGGACGCCGCGAAGTAAAATATAAGGAAGGTGTTTCGCCTCCAAAAAATTCTACAGCATTGTAATCGTCATAATAGCTGTTAACTTGTGGTCCGGCGTTATTAACAAACACGGGCAATGAGTCTTGTACTGCTTGCGCCGAAAAGTTTGATATAGCTATGAAACGATTAATTTTGGCATCTTGCCCGCGCAGCTGTCGCGGTGTGAGCCTTTCTCTGTGCCGCACAAAAGATTGATTTGCCTCTTCAAATCTTTTGTGGTATATCAACGCAATTCCTTTCAAACTGTAATAATCAGAAGCTACACCGGGGTCTGTCTTCTCGAAAAACTCAAGCGCACTCAAAGGATTTACGCCATACAAATGGCATACAGCAATCTTATAGTTGAGCGGCGAGTGATCTTCGACAACGTTGAACGCCCTCATATATTGCTGTAAGGCTGCATCATACATTCTATTCTTAAAGTACGAATCGCCTTTTCTGATTGCTTTTTTAATATTGCGCGGCTCAGACGATGCGGCAGCAATCGCCTTCTTGTCAATACTCGGATTATCCTTTGCCTGCAAAGTAAACCCGGCTACAATCAGTAGTATTGAAATAATATATTTTAGCATATTACTTTTATTAAAAAATTTCGCGGCAAAGATAAGTTTTTTTTTTGTTTAAAAAAAATAAAAATTTTATATTTTTTTTTGATACTTTTTTAAATTATCTCATAACTACCTCTGCATCTATGCTTTCTAAATAATGCGAAAATTCTTTTGTTATATTAACTTTTTGTTTTCGCGAAAACATTTCAATAGTTTGATTTGTTTGGGCGTCAAAAATTTTGAACCTTAGCATCACATTGCCTTTATTTGCCTCTACATTAGTATTCAACTCGGTCATAAATTCATCTGTAATTCGCTCTAATGGCAGTGTTAGCGATACTGTTTTTAACATTTTTTCGCGCACTTCGCTTAAATAAGTGATAGTTCTCAATTTAGGCTCTAAATCGCCGCGGTAACTTCGCTGAATACCCCCTTTTATGAACAATGGCGCGCCTTCCACGATAAAACTTTGAAATTTTTCATAGTCTTGTCCAAAAAAGCGAAATTCATAAGCTCCGCTAAAATCCTCTACCGTAATTGCTCCCCATGGTTTTCCGTTTTTGCTAACAGCATTTCGCGCCGATGTTACTAATCCGGCAACACTAAATTCTTTTCCCTCGGGCATAGAACCGTTGAAATTACCTAATTGCATATTAGTCAGATGGTTAATTTCCATTTTATACGGGTCTAAAGGATGCGCCGATAGATAAATTCCTATCAGTTCCTTTTCGCGATTAAGTTTTTCAAGTATAGTCCAATCATCGACTATCGGTAATTCAGGGCGTGTTATGGCTACCGTATTTGTGCCGCCGAATAGCGAGTTTGTATTGTCATTCTTGTCAGTTTGCATTTTAGCTCCAAAACGCAGTAAAACCTCGCAAAATGTTTCGCCCGTATTGTTTCCGGCAAAAAAATGTTCGCGCTTTACATTCTTTAAATTGTCAAATGCTCCCGACTGCGCTAATGCCTCCATGCTTTTTTTGTTGCACGTCTGCATGTTTACTCGTTCCACAAAATCATAAATATCATTGAAGGCGCCGCCTTGCGTGCGAGCTTCCACTATAGACGCCACTGCATTAGCGCCCACGCCCTTAACAGCGCCCAAACCGAAACGTATATTGCCTTGCTTGTTTACAGTAAAAGTGAGATTACTTTCGTTCACATCGGGGCTTAAAACCTCAATTCCCATGCGGCGACACTCGTCCATAAACTTTGTTATTTCAGTAATATTAGAAATATTGCGGCTAAGCACGGCAGCCATGTATTCCGACGGATAGTTTGCCTTTAAATATGCCGTTTGATACGCCACCCACGAATAACATGTGGCGTGCGACTTGTTGAAGGCGTATGACGCAAAACTCACCCAGTCGTCCCAAATTTTGTTTACGGTTTTTTCATCGTGTCCGTTAGCATTGCAGCCCGCTACAAACTTCTCTTTGAGGGAATTCATCACGCTTACCATTTTTTTACCCATTGCTTTTCGCAATTCGTCGCTTTGTCCGCGTGTGAATCCCGCAAGGTCGCGGCTCAAAAGCATCACTTGCTCCTGATATACAGTAATTCCGTATGTTTCCTTCAGTCGCGCCTCCATCACGGGCAGGTCGTAAACTATAGGCTTGCGACCATGCTTGCGTGCCACAAAATCGGGTATATAGTCCATCGGTCCGGGACGATATAACGCGTTCATAGCTATCAGGTCTTCAAATTTTGTCGGGCGCAGTTCGCGAAGATATTTTTTCATGCCATCGCTCTCAAACTGAAACGTACCGGTGGTTTCACCCTTGCTGTATAGAGCGTAGGTAGGCGCATCGTCAAGTGGAATATTGTCAATATCTACGTCTATGCCGTGCCGTTGTTTGATGTTTGCCAAAGCCTCCTTGATGATAGACAATGTTCGAAGTCCCAGAAAGTCCATTTTCATCATTCCAACATCCTCGATTACAGAGCCTTCATATTGGGTAACCAATAGTTCAACGTTCGTTTCCTTGTCTTTCACAATGCTTATCGGCACAAAGTTGGTAAGGTCGTCTGGTCCAATCACTACTCCGCAAGCATGTACGCCTGTTTGCCGGATAGTGCCCTCGAGCATTTGCGCATATTTAATAGTGTCAGCAATCAGCGGGTCAGGCGATTTAAGAGCCTCCTTCATTGCCGGAACGTACTGTATTGCATTCTTAATGTTCGTTTTGTGGTCGCGCGGTATGTCGTCAATGAGTTTGCTCAGGCGTTCTGCCTCCGGAAGTGGTACATTTTGCACCCGCGCCACGTCTTTAATAGCCGATTTAGCAGCCATAGTGCCGAAAGTAACTATATGCGCCACTTTTTCGCGTCCGTATTTTTCTGTAACCCATTGCAATACCTGCCCGCGTCCATCGTCGTCGAAGTCAATATCAATATCGGGCATCGATATACGGTCAGGATTTAGAAAACGTTCAAAAAGAAGGTCGTACTGTATGGGGTCTATATCGGTTATTCTCAGACAGTATGCCACTGCCGAGCCAGCCGCCGAGCCGCGCCCGGGACCAACGGCAACACCCATGTCGCGGGCAGCAGAAATAACATCCTGAACGATTAAAAAATATCCGGGGTAACCCATTTTTTTTATTGTATCTAACTCAAAATCAATTCGTTCTCGTATTTTTTCGTCAATATTGTCGCCGTATCGTTTTTCTGCACCCAAATATGTCAGATGTCGCAAATATTCATCGCTATCTTCAAAACCTTCCGGCAAGGGAAAATCGGGCATAACAGGGGCGCTGTTAATATCGTAAAATTCGACCTTTTCAGCTATTTCATTCGTGTTTTCCAACGCTTCGGGCAGGTCGGGAAAAATTGCCTGCATTTCGGCGCGCGTCTTAAACCATTCCTGCTGGGTGTAACGCAGTCGTTTAACATCGTTTAAATCAGCCTGAGTACTTATACAAAGCAGCCGGTCATGCGCCTGCGCTTCACTTTCGTTTACAAAATGGACATCATTTGTGGCGATACACTTAACGCCGTGTTTTTTAGCCAATTCCGTTAGAACGGGATTAACATCGCTTTGACGCTCAAAAACATCGGTAGCTGCTCCGGGTTTGTCTGTTTTGTGGCGTTGCAGTTCGATATAAAAATCATCGGCAAAATGCTCTTTAAACCATTGAATTGCCTCTTCGGCTGCAGCGATGTTTCCATCGGCAATATATCGCGGTATTTCACCAGCAACGCAAGCCGATGAAACTATCAGTCCTTCGCGATACTGCGCAAGAATTTCCTTGTCTATACGCGGCTTTGAGTAAAAACCTTCAATATAACCTAACGATACTAATTTTACAAGATTATGATATCCTGTTTTGTTTTTTGCCAACAGTATCAGGTGGTTACCTCGGTCTTCCCGTCCCTTTTTTTCAAAACGGCTGGTTGGCGACACATAGACCTCGCAACCTATAATGGGTTTAAAGGGCTTTTCTGTTTTTTTTCCGGCAGCCTTGGCATAATTAAAAAATTCCTTAACGCCAAACATATTGCCATGGTCGGTAATAGCCATAGCAGTCATACCGTCGGCTATTGCTTTGTCAATAAGCGCCGGTATTTGCGCAGCTCCATCAAGGGTGGAGTAATGCGTGTGAACATGCAAATGTGTAAAATTATTCATAATGCAAAGTTACAAAAAATAATTGAAAAAAAAAAATAAAAAAATTAAAATGTATCCCCAAACCACCACACTAATGCTATTCGAGCGTAAAGAACATTTCCTCTTGCCTGCTTGTATTTGTATTTTACGGGAATATTATATCCGGCGTCGAAACGAAATTTTAGGCGGCTTGGGCTTGGCATTGAGTTTGAAAATCTATCCTTCATGGCGAAATTCAGCACATTGATTTCAGTACGCAGTCCGGCGCCAACAAGAAACGAATCGAATATTTTAAATTCAAGTTTGCTGTCGTCCGGATTTTTGTAAAGATCGCTTTCCAAAGTAGACCCACCAATAATGACATAAGGCATAAGTTGCAGCCAGTCATTTTTATACGTTGTATAACCTCCAATAAATCCTCCGTCGATGTATGAAAAACGGTCTTTTTTCCAAAAATCTTGCTCGTATCCGGTTGTTTGTCTCAAAAGATCCGATTTTAATTTCAAAAAGCCTGCATTTAGCTGTAATCCTAAAAGTAAGTCATTGAAATAAAAATCAATAGAGGCGTTAAATCCGGTAGCATTATTAAAATAATTGCTCAAATTTCCTTCGGGAAAAATTTGTGTTGCACCCATACTTACAGCCATTGCAAGAGTGAACAAAGGAGCCGGCAAATAATTGTTCACAAAATCGTTGTAACGTGAATGGGGATATTTTGCCTTAAAATTCTTAAGCATGTTTCCATAAATTTTGCCTCTATCATTTTCGATAATATGAAAAAATATTTCCAACAGCAATTTGTCTTCGAGTGTTGTAATTTCAATAAGTGCATTTTCTAAATGTTTAGAGACGTTATTTTCAACTTCTAAAAATAACGCCCTGCCGAGCATTTGGTCTCGAATTGGAATACAAAAAGGCTTTTTATTTTCTTCATGATAATCTTCTATTTTTGCAAAAAAATTGTTCCAATTGTTTGTCAGTATTGAAATTAACAACTCTTCATTGTAGGTAAAAGGCGAGCAATTCCATTCGTTCGCTTTTTCGCTCAAAAAATCATAAATTTCTGCAACCTTGTAATATTCGTTTGCCTGCACGTGCCGCAATAGCAGCCTCCTGCCGTTGTTTACCAACAATTCGGTACTGTCCACAAACGATACAATTTCGTCCTCAATTTGAGCTTTTGAAGGACTTAATACGCTAAAAAGCAAAAATATGCTTAATCCTATTTTTATTTTTTTGAAACTATTATTCATCTGTTGTTTGTTGTTTATAATTCGGTGCAAAAATACAAAAAAAATATTAGTTTTGCAAATAAAAAAAAACGACTAACATCCCAGCACTGTTACTTCTCCATCTACATCCCATGTTATCCTTTCGTCCCACGGTGTTTTTTGATTTTTAGTGCGACGGTCGAAAATAATTAAATATACTCCGGTAATGTTTTTATGGCTTCCCACCGGCGGCACAAATGTATCGCGATAACGAACTACTTGCGTCATTCCTTTTGCTTTAACCCAGTCAAAAGTTTGTCCGCTTCGCAAGAGTTTTACTTCTATGATGTTCCATTCGCCATTGTATTCAACGGCAAGGTCCATACGTCCACTACCGGCGGCATATTCGCGTTTTACGCGCCCTTTTGCATTTACCACCCTTTGCAGAAAAGCCATAAGCAATAGTTGTGGAAAAGCGTGTGTATATGCTGTCCAACGTTGCCACGTATCAGAGTTGTGCCGCCAAAAATCCTGAAATTCACGCAACAGCAAGTTCATATCTAAGCGTCCATCATGGGTTTGCCACCGCCAAGTGGATGGCGATGGTAAACTATCGTGGAAGCCAATATTAAGTACTCGCGTAAGGACTTCTTCATAAATAGGATTGGCTATTGTGAAGCCGGTATCAGCGTCCCATTTTATAAGTCCCAAATCTGTTGCCAGCATTACGTCTGGATCCATCCTATTAATGGTACCATCTGTTTCTCCTATCATAATTGTTTGAATTACACGGCGAATGCGCGGGTCTTTCAATCTTTCGGCTAATGCGTCGAGATGCGTTTCGCGCGCCATGGTCATTTTTTCGTGTGCCTCTTCGATATGCTTGAGTGTTACTGTTTCAACGCTCTCTTCGTCCAAAATCTCTAAGGTTGCGCGTTTGAACAGTGAATTAACAATCCAGGGTTGCCCTTGCGTTTGTTCGTATACATAATCCAATGCTTCTTGTGTAATTTTTTGTCCGGTTTCGGCGGTTCGCAATGCAAAAAGTTTTTCAACATCATTTTTGCTAAAATTTGCCAAAGTAGCAGAATCTTCTTTTATATTGAATGGCGAGCCCGGATTGGGCGCCACTCCGTCTTTTGAAGCAGTGATATAATCTCTCAAATCGCGCATCCCCACCAAAGCAATCGAAACGGGAAATTTACCTACTGCGCGGTCGTAGAAACCACCACGCAACTGACGCAGAAAACTGATCATCGTATCGCCTTCCAAAACATCTACCTCATCGAATAATACAATTAACGGCTTGGGAGCGACAAGTTTAGCCCATTGACCTAAAATAGCGTCAAGCATACTTCCGGGTTGCGTTTCCGGCATATCAGGAACAAGTAAGCCCGAGCGTTCGGCATAAATACGTATTGCTTCTGCTATCAAGGGCATACTGCTTGATACCTCGACAAAACCCTGACAACGCTCAAGACTAACATAACAAGCTACAGCATTGCCCCCTTTATTTATTTCCAACGCCCAACTCTGCAAAAAAGTCGTTTTGCCAACTTGTCTGGGCGCATGAAGAACCCAATAGAGTTTATTGCGTATGTAGCGTTCTAACTTTGCCCCAACAAGACGCTCTTTGGGCGAAAGCATGTAATGTTCGTTCGGATCACACGGTCCGGTGGTATTGAAAAAAAGTTTAGGTAACATCTTATTTTACGTATTAAATTTTTTGCAAAGTTAAGCTTTTATTTTGATAAAACAAAAAAAAGACCTCATATGCACAATTTCGAATATCCGTTTCCTTGCGGAATAATTTCTATATGCGTTGCTATTCGTTCTTTTAGCTCGCTCAAATGCGAAATAACTCCTATCAATTTGCCCTCGTTTTGCAGGTTAGACAATGCCGACAATGCAATATCTAAATAATCGTTATCAAGCGTTCCGAAGCCCTCGTCGATAAACATTGTTTCTATATTCATATTTTTGCTTGCCATACTTGCAAGTCCTAATGCCAAGGATAGCGCCACAATAAATTTTTCGCCTCCGGATAAATTTTGCGCTGTTCGCTCTTCAAAATTTTGAAACTTGTCTATTACCGACAGTTCGAAAGGGTTTGCAGCGTCGCCGGCGCGTTTGAGAATATAACGCTCAGACATCTTTTGTAGTTGAACGTTCGCCAAACCCAACAAATGCTCAAAAGTCAACGCCTGAACAAAGTTGCGGTATTTTTTGCCGTCC
>Ga0099364_10012648_pt1 | contig 11358 bp, 6 predicted proteins | sample TergutTh196P3_FD_73070 | JGI IMG/M metagenome (GOLD analysis project Ga0099364, IMG submission 73070) | Microcerotermes parvus P3 segment gut microbial communities from Pointe-Noire, Republic of the Congo - Th196 P3 | ecosystem: Host-associated > Arthropoda: Insects > Digestive system > Gut ...
TGACACATTTCTCTATTTTTCCACTACAATTTGCACTCTGCGGTTAGTTCTGCGATTTTCTTCGTCAATGTTCGGAACCAACGGTTCGGAATCGCGTTTAGATATTGTTCCGAGTATACGACTTTCAGCGATACCTTTTGAGAGCATATATGCTTTGGCTGTTTCGGCGCCGTCTGTGGTGGCGGTGGCGGCAATGGTCGTTTCCCAAAGACTGAAATTGTGACCTGATGCGTCTATCTTGCGGGTTTGTTTTTCGTCGCAAATAGAACAAATGCGTTCTACGACATTTCCTACAACTCAACTAAAAACTTCCATGCGGGCAATACCTCTATTCGTTTGCCATTGTGCATAAAAGCATCTTGTTGATTAAAACTGATTATTAAGCCTTTATCTGTTTTGAAAAAATCCATTGCTTCTTTCAAGCCGCGAATTTCGCGCTCGCGGTTTTCAGGTAATAGTTCGTAACAAACCTGTATAACCTTTTCGATTTTTTGATTTTTCATCACTACAAAATCACACTCCGACTTGTTTTCGTTAAAATAACATAGTTCTTTACCTTGTCGTCGCAGTTCCCAATAAATCATATTTTCAAGCAAATGACCCTTGTTTTCGGTAAACGAAGTTGACGCTACCTTTACAATTCCTGAATCTATTACATAAATTTTGCGGGGATTAACAATTTGTACCTTATGCGAATAACTGAATTTTGGCATGAAATTTACCAAATACGTATCTTCCAGAAACGAAAAATATTCTAAAATAGTTGCCGCCGTTTTTATATTCAATGGTTGCTGTAATTTACTTGCTGTTACGAGATTACCAACATTGGAAGCCAAATAAACAGCAAGATTTTTTAACGAGCGTGCATCTCTTATTCCGTGTCGTACGATGATGTCACGGTTAAGAATATCATGAAATAGTTCGGTCAAAATATCCGTATTGCCGGTTTTGACAAATTCAGGAAAACCGCCGGTATCAATATATTGTTGTAATGAATTTTCGTTTGCCTGCATAGTATTGAAGTTCAAAAATTCACGATACGAAAACGGAAAAAGTTCCTTGCTAATATGCCTGCCGGTTAGTTTAGTACCCAATTCACGACTTAACAACGAGGCATTAGAGCCTGTGACGGCAACGCGAAAACCTTCGTCAAGTTTTTGACGAACATATAATTCCCAGCCCTTAATAACCTGAATTTCATCAAGAAATAACGTTTCAACTTCTAAATTTTCAATGATACTGTCTAAAATTTCAAAATCTGAAAGTTCAAAATTAAACAGGCGAGGGTCTTCAAAACTCAAAAACAATTTTTTACTGTCGTCAGTTTCAATCATTTGTTTAAGCAGGGTACTTTTCCCGCAACGTCGTATGCCTGTTATTATCAATGCATGTGATTGTAAAACAGGCATATTGGGCAAAAGTTCGCGTGTCAATCCTGTTCCTAAACTCAAAATCTTTTTATTTTGAGTATCTATAACTCTCTGTAATACTGCTTGTTGTATCATATTATTCAATTATTAATTCGGACGCAAATTTACAACTTATTTTTGAATAAAAAAAATCTTATATTACTAATAAAAAAAAGTTTTTATTAGTATTGAAAGGTAGTTTGTGTTAGTAGTAAAAGGCATTCGGATCACTTCACCCAAAATATCTACCTATCAACCCCAAAATTTCTACTTTTTTTCAGAAATTTTCAAAACATAATTGATTATAAAACAATCATTTTCTCAAAATATTATCCTACTTATTATTTCTACCATTGCAACAAACTGCAAAATTTGTATATACTTTTGTCGCTTGTTTTAATTTTTTTTAAAAAAATATATGGTAATACATTGTAATAGAGCATCAAGCAAATTTAAGCGAATGTTTTTATACATTTTGCTGGGAATGTTCGGTTTAGTCTTACATGCTCAAACAGTTTCGGTTGGCGGGAATGTTTCTTGGTCAAACCCTTCTGTGAAAGGGAATTGCGAGACGTTTTGCGAAAGTATTGTCTGCACGTTTAGAAAAAATGCGAGCCACAGGAGTGCGATTTTAGTCATTGTGCGTAATGGCAGCGCTGTTGTTGGTATGGGCGTAGTCCTTAAAAGTCTGGTTCATGCCAATGACACATTTCTCTATTTTTCCACTACAATTTGCACTCTACGGTTGGTTCTGCGATTTTCTTCGTCAGTATTGGGAACCAACGGTTCGGAATCGCGTTTAGATATTGTTCCGAGTATACGACTTTCAGCGATACCTTTTGAGAGCATATATGCTTTGGCTGTTTCTGCGCGCTGCAACCCCAATCTTTCGTTTACTTCATTGCTTCCGAGATCGCAGGTATGACCATAGATGTAGAATTGCAGGTCGGGGTATTGATGCAGTAATCCGATTATGTCGTCCAATTCGCGTGTTTGTCTTGCGTCAGGGTCGTTTTGCGACAAATGGTAGTCTTTTATCGGTTGTTCAATGAGTTCTATTGCAGCCATGCGTTTATCTGCTTCGGCTTGAGCCGCTTCGCGCTGCGCAGTTTCCTCGTCCGCAACTACGAGTTCAATATCTTCAAATAAAATGTGTAATTTTTCTTCTTCAGCAATTTGCAAAATTTCTGTCAGTTCCGGTTCCGGATCAGCGACTGGGTCAGCAGCGTAGACAATAATTCGAGGCATAATTACAGGCTCTTCAATGTCTTTAACTGCTTCGCTTTTACTGCCGCCAAACGCCAATCGCAGCGTTACGCCAGCCGCCACGGGCGTTACCTTGTCGGTGAACGAATGAGAAGAACCGTTGTGCGACCGCATTACAGAACTTACTGCGAAACGATTGGGAACAATATCGGTGTTGTATTCAACCACAGGCGGTATAGAACTCGCTTTGCTGTGAATGTTATTCAAACCGTAATCCAAATACACGCCTGTATAGAGCGACATTCTGTCCTTCAACTTCCATTTAACGCCAAATTCAGCCGATGCAAAAAACGCAGTATTAAAGTCCAAACTACCGTTATATTTGTCTTCAAATTTGTCGAAGCCCCAGAAGCGGTCGTTGTCATATACAATTACTTCAAGTTCATATTTTCCTGCGTTAACCACCGTAGTCTCTATATCGTATTTTTCTCCTATCGGAATGCCCGCCTTTGCTCCTGCCGCTGCATAGAACTGCCGTCTGCCGTTGCCTGCGGTCTGAAATTGAAGCATTAATGGTATTTGAAGCATCATAGTTTGCTGACGTTCGTTGAAATTGCTAATGTTGGTAATGAATTCAAAAGTTTTGCCGTCAATATCAAATGCAGGGTTTATGCTGTATCCGAACGTTGGCAAGGCTGATTTGGCATTGTACAGCCCTAACTCAAATCCAACGCCCAAACCCCAGCGATTATTGAAAAAATAATTGTAGCCCGCGCCAAATCGTCCACCAAAACCGTTGGTATGAGCGCCTGACGACAAGTCGTAACTCAATGAAGATAAACCGCCACCAACGCGCGCTGAAAATTCATGCTGGGCAAACAAGCCGCCAAGTCCCGCGAGAGAAAATAATATGCTGATTATTATATTTTTCATTTTTTTATTTCTAAATAATTACTAATTTCTGAAAACTGAAAACTACTGTACCGTTATCTTAAATTCCATACTGAATCCGTCTATGCCTTTCAAAATAAAAAAATAAAGACCGTTTCCATAATTCACAGGCACTGGGGTTAGACGACCCTGCGCAATAAGCCGGTCTATCAAAAGTCCCGAAGCGTTATATACTTCTATTATCGCGCCTTCGAGCATAGCATCGTCAATGTCTGTTTCTATCCATAACGTCTGACCCGAAGAAATTGGGTTTGGATATGCTTTCGGTTCAGAAATATCCAACGAAACACGCCCTTTGCATGTACGAAACTCGTAGTTTCCAGCCCATAACACCAAATGAAAACGGTATGCCGAACTTATCGCCTGTCCGCTGGAGCCATCGGGCCAAGTCTGATTTGTACCCACAAGTACATCGTCTCGAAACCAGTTAAATTCAGTAAAATGGTATCCGTATGCGTTATTGTCGTTGATAACTGTTATACGGTTGTTTTGCCATCTCGTCACAACTATCTGATCATCAAACGGAACAGGTTTTTTTATTAATAATTCATACGTACTCTCAAATTCTACGTTGTTTTGCGCTTGTACTGTAACAATGAAAAGGTTCTCGAATAAAACCAGATCGTCAAAACTAATTCTAAAAGAGTTATTGCCGAGTTCAACAGACGTGATATTTTCAACGCTTTCTAATTTTGCAGTTGCGTTAGGCGTATCAACGTATATTATTACAAATTCCTCTTCGCACGAAATCCATGCTATGAAACAGTCGTCCTCTCGCTCTGCCTGAACGCCTTCAACGGTAATGTTATTTACTATAATGATGGGCTGGGGATAAATCGTGAAATAAATTGTTTTAGTTCCCATGTAGTTTCCTGTGCCTGTTATTTCAACGCTTGCCGTGTTTGTTCCAGCGTTAACGTTGTTTTCATAATTGTCGAGAACATATTCCAAAGGCAACATGACGAGCGATGGATTGATAATTGTAACGCTTGTAGGAATCGGGTATTGAGGCAATCCGCTATATATAATCTCGTCAAATTCTGCGACAATATCAATATTAGCGTCAGAGATGTCTAAAGGAATAATCTCAACAGTTTCAATTACAGTTTCAACTGCATCAAATCCTTCGCTTGCAGGCAGCCATGCCTGTATTTCGTACTCGCCAACATTGACGGGTTTTCCTGTTGCCCAATTATCAGCGCCCGTTAGCCTGTAGCGATAGTTTGGTTCGCGACCGCTTGGCGAGGCTGTCGCAACAGGCGCCTGTCCGACGCCGTTGTACGAAAAGACATAAGGCGCAATATCGGAAAAAATAATATTATCAGGCATATTAACTTGTACATATTCATAAGCGCCCACATCAATTTTTACGCCCATAAAACGCGGATTACCAGCAAGATCTGTTGTGCCTGCAACGTCATTGCCTACAGAAAAACCACGCGCTGTAAAATACAGTTCATTGTTGCCCGCATCAATGGCAGGGCTACCATGCTGAAGACGGAGATTGGCATCTAACAGCGGATCGCCGCTGATGTTGTTCAAACCGCCGCTGTAGCCTTCAACTATCGAATATTGAACATCGGGGGCGCTATTGCCATTATTGCTCAAAATACTTCCTGAAATACTAAAAAGAAAGTTTCCCCAAATAATGCTATTGTAAATTTTTGGCGAAGAATTATCGTTATATATTCCGTCGCCTTCGATGAATGCTGTGTTTCCGCCTATTGTAACATTGACGAGCTTTGGTTCAGACAGTTCGGCATTGTAAATTGCGCCGCCTTGTAATGTCATGCTTTGTCCGATGAATACATTTACAAGCACAGGCGAAGAGTTTACGTTGTACATTCCACCACCTTCATAAGCATCGTTTTCGGTAATAATAACGTTACGCAACACAGGCGAAGAGTTTACGTTATAAATTCCGCCGCCCGAATTACTTTTTATTGCCTTATCGTTTACGAAAATAGTACGAAAAACGTCAGGTTCAGGGCAGCATAACGCTTTCCCGTTTTTGATACTTACTCCGTCTATAAGCGTTTCTCCGTCATCGGGAATATCAACGCCTATAATAACGTGGTAGGAATAAAAACCACCGAAAAGATCGCCCGATAGATAAGTAACGCCATTTCGTCCCGGACTGCCAAATGGCGGGGCGCCTTCGGCAGGGTTATCAAGGTCGTATCCGCCATAAATCTTCACTCCTGCAACAAGTACAAATGAATTATTGAGATCATTTTCTGTTTTTAAGTCGGGAAAACTACCCGTTATAAAATTGAAGTCCGAAGCGCTGTATTCAGGCGAAAAAGCCCCCTCTGCCACTCTAATTTCGGTAATAAGTTCATCATCGTTTGTTGCCGCCGAGTTTTGTTTTGCAGCATGAAGCAACGCATCGGAAAGTTGAGCGTAGGCTTTTCTCCAGGAAGAGCCATCGCCGTTTGAGTCGTTCCACTTAACGTAAATTATTCTGTCAATATAAGCGGGGAAATTATTTGTTTTGCCATTGAGACCGGGCAATTTCCCATCATCGTATTCCCAATTATCATCATCGTCAAACAAATTTACAAAAAAGCCGCCTTCTCTTAAATCGCCTGCCGCTTTGCCCAGCCCGTCAATGTGGTTAAGAGCGTTGCCTATTGGATACTTGGGATTGTCGCCAATGGTAATTTCCATACCATTCCACGCAATATTGCCGTTCAGAGTGGCACTACTTGCGCTATTGCCAGCCAAGCGCCCTACGTTGCCGGTTCCGCTTACTCTTGAATTTAGCGCGGCGCAGTTTGTAATAACGCTTGTGTTGGGATTAAAATTCAATCCTGCCAACCCGCCGACGTAATTTATTCCGCTAACTGTTCCTGTGACATAGCAATTTTCAATCGAACTGTTGATATAATTATTTCCTACTAATCCTCCTACATTGTTTGCGCCGCTTACCTCAACTACAGCATAGCAGTTGATAATTGTTCCGCCGTTGTTGCGTCCTGCCAAGCCGCCAACAAAATCGGCGCCATTAGTCGTTCCTGTGGCGTAACTGTTTAAAATTATGCCGCCAAAGTTATCGCCCACCAACAAGCCAACATCGTTGCGTCCGTTTATCGTACCTTTTACGTAGCAGTTTTCTATCATGCCTCTGTTCTGTCCTGAAAGTCCGCCTGTATATATAGCGGTATTGCCTTCGTCCGTAACGCTAACGTCTTCCAAGCCCAAGTTTATTACCACGCCAGTTTCGCATATATAGCCAAATAGTCCATGATACATACCGTTAATCCTGTGTATAAAAAGCCCTGTAATCTTTTTGCCATCGCCATCGAAGACGCCTGTAAATTGGTTTCCGACTGCGGTTGTCCCAATAGGAGTCCAGCCTCGACCGTTATCATAATTCATGCCGTATTCGCTCAAATCAATATCGTTGCCCAATTTGAAATTAGAATTCAAATACTGACCGCGCAAAGCGTTTAATTGCTCCGCCGTTGTAATTATATACGGATCGCCTAACGTACCGGTGCCGCCGCTAAACTGCGCAAAAGTTGTAAACGGCAGCAATAAGGTCAGAAATAATACCTTTATCAGTAAAAATAAACAATTTGCCATACTAAAATTATACATTTATACTTTATGCGACAAAGATAATAATATTTTTTTACTTTACAATAGCCATCAAGCAATTTTATTTTGTGAAAAACTCATCAATCCGAATACCATACTGCATAATTGGTCTTAAAGCATGATAGTTTAGATCTGATTTTTTGAAAAAAATCTAAAAAATAAATGTTTTGTAAAAATTTTGTTACTTTTGTATCGAATTTTATTAAAAAAAAAAATCGAAAATGAAAAAGTTATTTTTAGTATTATATTTTTTTACGTTTTGCTTTTATGTCTTTTCGCAGACTATAATTCATCGAGTTGCCGGCGTTAATGACATGGTTTTGGAAGTCAATTCTGATTCATTGCAGGCTTATGTATATCATTTGGTCACGTTCAAATCGCGTCATTCGCACAGTTCACCACTGGTTGAAGACCATGAGTTAGGCGCGGCTCAAGAATGGTTGTCAAACAAGTTTAAAAGTTATATTCCGCAATCGGGCGGGCGGCTTTCAGTTCGGACTGATTCATACGTGTTGCCTCCTTCGCAACGTTTCCCGGTTGAGCATACATATAGCAATGTTGTCGCTACAATCAAAGGTACTGATGAAAACGATACGCGTATATTTTTGGTAATGGCGCATTTAGACAGTCGCGCGGGAAACGGCAACGACGCTCACGCCTACTCGCCCGGCGCTAACGACGATGGCAGCGGTATAGCCGCTCTGATTGAACTTTGTCGTATTTTGAGCGCGCGACCCTTTTCGGCAACAATCATGCTTGCCGGCGTTAGCGGCGAAGAAGTCGGATTATTGGGAGCCGGAGCGATGGCTGAAAGAGCAAGAAACGAAGAGTGGAACATTTCAGCTGTTCTAAACAATGACATGATAGGGCAAAGTCACGGAAACGGCATAGACATTAGAGATAATACCCGCATGAGAGTTTTCAGCCAAAGTACTCCAAGAAACGAAACTGCCGAGGAGCGCGCATACCGAATGTACAATAGCATGGAAAACGATGGCAAATCACGTCAGTTGGCTCGTTACATAAAGACGGTTGGCGAAACTTATGTAGATAACCTTGACGTTATGTTGATATACCGCGAAGACCGCTTTGGACGCGGTGGCGACCAAACGCCTTTCTTAAATCAGGGCTTCACTGCGGTACGATTGATGGAAATGAACGAAAATTTCGACCGTCAACATCAGGATATTACAGACGATATTTCTAAATATGGCGATGTTCCTCAGGCAATGGACTTTGAATATTTGCGAAAAACGACGGCAGTTAATCTGTCGGTAGTAGCCTCGTTAGCGTCTGCTCCTTCCGAACCGCAAAATGCGCGCGTAAGAATCAACAATCAGGATAATAGAAGTCTGTTGAGTTGGACAGCGCCTCAATATGGGACGGCGACCGGCTATTATGTGCTTGTTCGCGAAACCTCTGCATCGCAATGGCAAAGAAAATATTATACAAGTGCAAACGAGTTTGTTTTACCCTACACGAGGGATAACTATTTTTTCGGCGTTCAGGCTGTTGGTGCAGATGGAACAGAAAGTATGATAACGTTTATAACGGCAAGATGATTATTTGACTCATACAATTCACCTTTATTTGGCATAGAGGCTGCATAAAAAGCCTGTCATTCCGCGCTTGACGTGGATTCATCATTACAAACAATATTGATTATTAGGGGATTAACTTCGGTAAAAACGCACGTGTGCTTCGATTGCGGGTCAAACCCGCAATGACGGCTACTTTTTTTGAGGCTTTTCATACAGCCTCTCAATAGAGTGCGTGACTTTCTAAATACATTATTGTTACTACATTTCGATAATTCCCCAAAAATATAGCGCCTCAAAATATTTTTTAACCTTTTCCCGTTTTTTCCCTCCATTTTCATTTCATCGCCCATTTTTCCGCTTCATACCCCAATTTGTCCGCTTCAGTAAGTTTTTAGAAACAACGGAAACCCTTGTATACTACTTTTGTGCCGTTAAATTTTTTCAAAAAATAATATAAATAAAAAATCGAAATGATAAAACAGCGTATTATAGACGGAGCGTCGGAATTGTTTGCTAAAACGGGCATTAAAAGGCTCACTATGGGCGACCTTGCGAAACATCTGGGTATCTCGAAGCGAACGATTTACGAAAATTTTAAGGACAAGGAAGAATTGTTGATAGCATGTATTGACAATTTCAGCGTTGAGAATGAGGAGTTTCCGCAAAATATTCTCAATCAGTCGGACAATATGGTTGAGGCTATGTTGGCTGTGCTGCAAATAGAAGATAGTCAGGCATCGAAGCGAAAGCACAGTCTGATGGAAGATGTTAGGAAGTATTTCCCGCAAGTGTATAAGGAACATGTAGTTCGCGTGATTGGCGAGAGAAATCATTCCTTCGAGCAAATCATCAAGCGCGGTATGGCGGAAGGCGTTTTTCGCGAAAACCTGATACCCGAAATCATCGTGCATTTCTTTAACAGCAGGATAGATAATATTTCGCTTGACGAGCATTATTTGGTAAAATATTCGCTTGGGGAAATACTTGAAAATGTAGCGTTTACCTTTCTTCGCGGAATGTGTACGCAGAAAGGGCTTCAAATTATCGAAAATAGTTATAAATCAGTTTAATATAAATTTTTTAAATCAATGAAGAATAAAATCATTATTTTTATGGTCATGCTTCTAATCGTGTGTGAACAGGCGTTTTCGCAACAAAGCGACAATGTTTTGCGCCTATCCGTTGAAGAAGCAAAGGACTATGCCGTTCAACACAATAAAAATGTGTGGAATGCGGGGTTATCCGTTTCGGAAGCCCAAAAAAGAACGTGGGAGGTCATTTCGGCGGGGTTGCCGCAAGTAAACGCCAGCGTGGACTATTCAAACATGATGGGCTTTGCGATGTCGTTTGCGGGAATGGAAATATCGTTGCCGCCCACGAGTAACTTTAATGTACAGGTTACGCAGTTGCTTTTCAGCGCGAGTTATTGGGTGGGTATCAAAATGTCGCGGCTTGGCGAGGAAATGACCGAAACGGCGCGGCAACAAGCCGAACTCGACACGCGACATCAAACGCAGTCGGCTTATTATGCGGTGTTGGTGGCTTCGGAAAACAAGGATATTTTGGCGCAAAACCTTGTAAACCTTGAGGCAATAGCGCAAACTACCGCAGACCTCGTGCGAATAGGCGTTGCCGAACAGACTGACGCTGACCAGATTAGAGTGCAGGTGTTGATGATGACAAACGTTATCAAGTCAATAGAGCGCAGTATAGAACTGGCGTACAATTTGTTGCGGTTTCAATTAGGCGTGGACGGCGATACGCAAATCGTGCTTACGCAAACGCTCGAAGACCTGATGAACGCCAACAACTCCGCTGCATTGCTCACAATGGATTTCGACCTGTACGACAATTATACGGTACGGCTTCTCGAAGGGCAAATTGATTTGGCGAATATGCAGATTAGCCTTGAAAGAGCGGCGATGTTACCAAGCGTGGCGGCGTTCTACAATCACACGTATAAAATTGCGCGTTCAACGTTTGATATGTCGCCTAACAATGTGATTGGTTTACAGGCAAGTATCCCCATTTTTGCGTCGGGACAACGCCACGCCAAGACGCAACAGGCGCGTATAAAACGCGAAGTAGCCCAAAACAACCGCGATTTAGTTACTGAAAGTCTGCTTTTGCAGGAAAAACAGTTGCGTTTCAACCTCAACAGCGCAATCGAAGCCCTTGAACTGCAAAAGGAAGCGATGGACGTGGCGCAGCGCGTTTTCGAGAGCATAACGCGGAAGTATCAGCACGGAACGGCGTCGAGTTTAGACGTTACCACCGCAAATACGAGCCTGTTGCAAGCGCAGGGGAATTACATCAATGCGATGATGGACGTGTTTACGGCGCAATCGGAAATTGAAAAATTGTTTAACACCTTATAGTTTTCAGTTATCAGTTATCAGTTTTCAGAACTTATTATATTAAAAATAAATTAATTGTAAATAATTGTAAATCATAAATTAAAAATTATAAATTGTAAATATCATGAATTATTTAATCGGAAAAATCGAAAATCAAAAATCAAAAATCAAAAATTGTTTGATTGTAGCGGCTATTTCGCTGTATTCTTGCGGCGGAAGCGGAAATGAGCAGTCGCAGACTGAAAATGTGCAGGACGAAATCGTTTTAGTGAAAACGCAAACCGTAAACCT
>Ga0099364_10012649_pt1 | contig 11357 bp, 8 predicted proteins | sample TergutTh196P3_FD_73070 | JGI IMG/M metagenome (GOLD analysis project Ga0099364, IMG submission 73070) | Microcerotermes parvus P3 segment gut microbial communities from Pointe-Noire, Republic of the Congo - Th196 P3 | ecosystem: Host-associated > Arthropoda: Insects > Digestive system > Gut ...
CACAGAAATAGCCTTCCGAACGCAAGGGCGTGACCAGTTACCTGGTCACCGGCACTGATTAGATTGCAACTCATGCGCTGCTTGACGCAAATGATTCGATATGATACAATCCTCTTACTTAAAAAACGAAGGAGAGATATGCATGACGCCAAAAGAAAACTATCTCCGAATGATGCGCGGGGAAATACCGGAATTTGTGCCATCTGCGTTCTATGAACCACACAGCCAGCAAGTCGAAGACGAGTTGCTGACGCCTCGCATGGCGAAAGACGGGCCGATCGTGACCAGCCTGGGCGTCACGTATGTCGGAGCGGGCGAAGACCTCATGTTCGGCGCAATGCCTGAACCAAACAAAATCATCATCGATGACATCACAAAATGGCGCGACCAGTTGAAAATTAAGGACGTGTCAGACCGCGACTGGGAATCTTACTACAAAGAAGCAAGCAAAGATTTTGACAGGGAGAACAAATGCGTTGGAGTCGGCGGTGGTGACTATTGGCTAACTCTCGTCAGCCTGATGGGCTTTGAAGGGGCTATGCTGGCGATGTTCGAGGAACCTGATGAAGTCATTGAGCTGTTAACGGAAATCTCAAACTTCTACATGACCGTCCTCAAGCAGCAAATATACTACCTCAAACCCGAAGTGCTTGGGCTAATGGACGACGATGCGGCATATCGCGCTCCTTTCTTCTCGGTTGATATGTACCGCCGCATTTTCAAGCCATTCCACAAGCTCCATGCGGATCTCGCGCTTGAAAACAACATGGTCATCAGCAGGCACGACTGTGGAAAATGCGAACAGTTCATCGATGACTGGCTCGATATTGGCATCACGGAATGGAACTCTCCACAGGATTCGAACGATCTTCTGGGGATTAAGAAAAAATATGGCAAGCGCCTTGCTTTCCCCGGACGCTGGGAAGGAAGGCCGGAGGCTGGTGAGCAAGTGGACGAGAAAACGCTTAGGGATTCGCTTGTCGAGTATGTCGATACATATGCTCCGGGCGGCGGTTTCACTTTTGGCGCCATGGTTATGGGCAAGCCCGATGACCCAATAGCAAACGAAACCCGCGAGATTGTTAAGAGCTTCTATTATGACTATGCGAAGGATTGGTATAAAACGCATTGATTAAAAGTGCCGGAGCTTTGCATTTCCGCTGCTTTGGAAGGCGCTTCATCTGTTTCCCAAACTGCAAAAACCGGAGGCATTTCGCCATATGAAGAGCAAAATTAAGATGGTCACGCCGATAGTCGAGATGGACGGGGACGAGATGACGCGCGTTCTTTGGCAGCTCATCAAAGACAAGCTGATTAGCCCTCATGTTGACCTTTTAACCGAATATTATGATCTCGGGCTTCAAAACCGCAACAAAACGCAGGACCAAGTGACGATCGAATCTGCCAACGCAACAAGAAGTCTTGGCGTTGCGGTCAAATGCGCAACGATAACTCCCAATAAGCAACGAATGGAAGAGTTCCCCGAACTGACGAAAATGTGGAACTCTCCAAATGCCACCATCCGCTCAATTCTCGATGGAACCGTGTTCAGGACGCCAATCGTCATTAACAGCATTAGGCCCACTGTCAGGACTTGGGAAAAGCCAATCACGATTGCGCGCCACGCTTATGGCGATGTCTACAAGGCTGTTGAGCTTGCGACGGACGAGCCGGGCGAGTGCGTTTTGACATTCATCGGAGACTCAGGCGCGAAGGAGACGTTGTCCGTTCATAGAGCAAACGGCCCCGCTATCTGGTTAGGCCAGCACAACACGGAGGCGAGCATTCGCAGTTTTTCGCGTTCTTGCTTCCAATATGCTCTTGACACGCGGCAGGATCTTTGGTTTTCCGCGAAAGACACCATATCGAAAATTTATGACGGGTTTTTCAAGTCCGTGTTCGAAGAGGAGTTCTTGAGCTTCAAACAGCGTTTCGATGACTTTGGGCTCGAGTTTTTCTACACTTTAATCGACGATGCGGTCGCTCGCGCTGTCCGTTCAAAGGGCGGTTATATTTGGGCGTTGAGGAATTATGATGGCGATGTCATGAGCGACATGGTTAGTTCTGCTTTTGGTTCGCTTGCCATGATGACGAGCGTTCTCGTTTCTCCCGATGGGAAGTATGAGTTTGAAGCTGCTCATGGAACCGTCACAAGGCATTACTATAAGCACTTGAAAGGCGAAAAGGTTTCAACGAATCCTATTGCAACTATTTTTGCATGGACAGGAGCTCTAAAAAAGCGCGGCGAGCTTGATGGTTTATCTGAGCTTTCGAGCTTTGCCGTTTCTCTTGAGAGAGCTTGCTTCGATGTTCTAAATGCAGGTTTCATGACGACTGACCTTATTGCGCTGGTGGAGCCGGGTTTCGAAAAAACACCTGTAAACACTTGGGAATTCATCGACAAGGTTTCTGAAAGGCTGAATGAGTCGATTAATTGTTAAAATTCACGCCTTGCCGGGTAAGGCATGTGATTTGAGCTGAAAAAGAGCTGGACTCGAACTAACAGGAGGCCTTGGCAATTTGCCAAGGCCTCCATTTTGCTGTTGCTAGATTGCGAATGATGGTTTATTGCGTTGTGTTGTTGGCTTAGTCTTCGTCAACACCGTCTTCGTTTAAATCATCATTAACGTCATCAAACACGCAATCGCATTCATCGAGGACGCAATCGCATTCTTCGTCACAGTCGCAAAGCTCAGGCTCGGGGTCGAAATCGTCTATGACGACATCATAGAAGAACACATCGAACTTCTTGATGTTGGAGCCGTTGCCGGCGATGTCGAATACAATGTATCCGGTTCCATCTGGTAGATCTGCGCGGCCGCTGACGTTGCGGTTGTTAACGTTTGTGGCAATTATGAAGTTAAAGTCACCGATTATGAGGTAGAGGTTTGCTTTATTGTTAGCATCGAGGTACAGCTGGCTCGTGGCAAGGCCATTTGCGCGGATGCTGTATCCGAACTCATACATTGCTTCGTAATCAGTCAGAGCTTCAGTCGGATCGAACACAACCGTTACGAATCCATCGACGATGTCAACTTCCTCGCCATTGACAAACGCTGTCGTCGCGGAGAATGTCTGGCAATCGAAGAGTTGCTCAATCGCGATCGTCGCAGTGTACGCTACATCGCCGTAGAAGATGTCGGGATAGACCGCAGTGCCGACTGCCGGGGACCATGCCACGCTGACAGCGATGCCGTCGGTCGTCGTGGTCGCTGCTTCGGGGGCTGCGAACTTCACGGGAGCTGTCAGTTCAATGTCGACATTCGCGATGTCTTTGTGTCCGTGCATCTGGCAAGTCTGGCAGAACACGACGCATGTGCAGGAATAGACTCTGCCGCCGCAGCTTCTTCCGTTAGCAACACCAGCTACCGGGATGCCCGGGCATGCGGGTGGCTGTGCCGGGGTGGCTCTGAATCCGGAGGACGCGAAGCCGGACGAAATGGTCGGCGTGGCGTTGTTGATTCCTCTTGCGAGGTATGACGGCCAGAGATAGAAGAGCCTGGAGTCGCCTCTCTCGGAGGTTCCCCATGAGAGATGCCTGAACGGATATGAATCCGGCCTGTAGAGTCCTGACTCGTCATAGAGCAAGTACGATACGTCTTCTGTGTGGCTGAACTCAGGATATGAAGGTGTAGTTCCGTTATATCTGTTGGTGTAGACTCTATACTCTAGGTGTTCTTCGATCACAGCTTCTGTTGGTTCTTCGTGGTTAGGTACAACCAGATATGTGAAGTGGTTGGTGCCGCCCATGAACCCTGTGCCGGGTATAGTGACAAGCAAGTCGTTGACTGTGTACCAGTTTGAGCCAACGGCCAAACCATTGATCCATGTTCCGAGCTGATAAACTACGAATTGGAACCTTGTGGCGGTGATGTCTTTGCGGTATGAGTGTTCGCCGCCTGCTCCAAATCCCATCCACCAGCAATCGGTGGTTGAGTGGACCATGCGCATGTCTCTGCCGCGGTCTGCTGTCGGGATATTGTCGAGGTTAATGAGGTTGTGGTTAGAAGCAGCGAGTACTTCGCCCGCAACTATGTCTTCCGTTGCAACGAGATCGGAGATTTCGGGTTTCGCAATGAGCTCATAAGGCTGATCGCCATATTTGCCTTCCGTGTTTGCTGCAACTTTTGCTTGAAGGTCTGTTTCGCGCTTGTATTCAAGCCTTCCTGTGGGCGCTGAGAACACTGCTGTCCTGTCGTTTTGCGTGTTAACAAGGCCGAATCCATTGCCCATTTCATCAACACCGGACGTCTCCATCCAGATGTATGTGATGATTATTCTGCCGTCATCGCGGAGTTCATGTGAGTCTTTGCCATCCGGATCGGCTTTGCCATCGGGAACAATGACCAGCGCGAGGTTATTAACTGAATACCATTGGCCTGTGATTATAGGATCGACATCGGGGTTATGCGGACGGATGACAGCTTCGCCTGTCTCCCAGAGTTTCAATGTGCCGCCGCCAAGGATTCCCACGAAGTCGCCATCGACGACATAATCATCGCCAGTGACCCATCTCGGATCGCGGTAGCCATTCGGCGTGAGCTTGTCATCAATGACCGGCTGACGGATGTCCATCGGCACGGGCAGGGGCGCCCATGGCACTGATGTTTGATCCTCGGAGAGGACTACGCGGATGCCAAGACCGCCGTCTGAACCGTCGATCGAGCGGATTTGGCGGGATGCGGAGTAGCGCGTGTAGGTTTCAGCGCCGTGAGAACCGCCGCGGCGCGTCCTTTGCGCATGGACCGGTGACGGAACGCCCGTGGGGTTGTCGCCGCCGTAATGGTCGGTGGACCATGCGTTCCATACCCACTCTTCAACGTTACCCGACATGTCATAGATGCCGAGGATGTTGGGTTGTTTAGTTGCTACGTTGGCAACTGCGGAGCCTACGTGCGCGACATCTGCTTCGTAGTTGCTGCCGGAGTAGATGTAGTCATGATGTCCGGCTGCTTTGCCCGGAAGTCCGCCTTTTGCGGCGAATTCCCACTCAGCCTCGGTTGCCATACGGTAAACTTTGCCGGTGAGGACATACAGCCTGCCAAGGAATATCTGGACTTGGTAGAAGTTGACGCCCGTTTGCGGACGCTGCCTGTTGGCTGCCGCCGGTTGAGCTTGGCCCATAACGGCAGAATAGAATTCTTGCGTGATTTCCGTGGCGCCAATCCAGAAGCTGTCGACCGTGACATCGACCGGGGTCGTGTCTTCCGGAGGGATGACTTCATGGCCATCGAATTCCGTGGGTCCCGTGTAACCCATGATGAAGTCGCCGCCTTCGACGAAAATCATGTCAAGCGAAGCAGAATATGCTTGCCTGACTCGGACGGTCTCTGTGAAGTTTCTGTCGTTCCATACGACATCGTCCAACTCCACCGCCACTGCGGGGACGAACGAAGCTGCCAGCACGAGAACGAGAAGAATTGCCAATGCTTTTTTCTTCATTTACCTGAAAACCTCCTGTAATAAATAAAATCAGTCGCCTCTTTTGCTCTCCGGTTGTGGTTCCGGTATGCCGAATCGCTCCGGCACTTTTCAGCCTCTTTGGTCGCGACCAAAGTGCTTAGACGGCCTCTTTTATTCTCCGGTTGTGGTTCCGGCACGACGGGAAGCCCAGTCGTTTTTCAGCCTCATTGCTGACGCGCAACGTGGTTAAGCGGCCTCTTTTGTTCTCCGGTTGCGGTTCCGGATCGCCGGGCAGGTCCGGCGGTTTTCAGCCTTGATTTTTCAAAGGCAACTTTTTCCAAATGTTCTTTTCCGGTCAAAAAGACTGTCATCGGAAAAAGCCAAACCCAAAACTGACCTCCTTCTCTTTCTTTGTTATCATAATATCCTCTGTTGCGTCTATGTCATGTTTTGCTTTTCCCACTATTGCAGGAGCAAAACTATAACTTGGAAGTCTTTGCTGTGTATTATGCTGCATTTTTCTAAGTGTTTTTATACACTATGACCAAAAGACTCAACATATCGCAGGAAATTATTCCTCATTCTAACAGTTATGCGTTTCAGATATGTTTCAAAAGCGATTTTGCATGTTCCCATTTTTTACAAATCGTTTACTTTTTATATTCTTTGCTTGATTATCCGCAATTGCCCGTTGTATAATGCCGGCATAGGGTACGTTTTTTGAACGCAAGTATAGGTAACTGTTCACGCTTGACCGTGAAAGCCACGTAATCTTCGCCGAAAACCGCATGCCTTCCCAGCTGGGCGTGAATTATAACCAAGTTAGTAAAGGAATGGTCTTTTGTTATGAAGAAAATATGCAAGGCAATAATCGCCGCTGTCCTCGTTGCTTCTTTGCTTGTGGCGTTTGCAGTTGGATGCAAGCCGAAGGACGATGGCGATAATGAAACAGCAACGTTCGAAAATGGCTCTGATGGGAACAACTCGCAATTCGGCAACGCAGGAGGTAACGTTTTTGGGATCGACTTTGATGCGGCTTTTGCTGCATTTTCGCCGGAAACGGTCATGTTCACTGCCGGTGGTTATGAAGTTACTTGGGAGCAGTTCTTCTTTTACTTATATGGAAACATCATAAACATGGAGCCTTCAACCGCAAGGTCATTTGTTTGGTCTGATTCGGCGGGTGGGGGCTTGACTCAAGCTCAATCTGTGCTGCAAGCAGCGATTAGCGATGCTTTGCAATATAAAGCTGCCGAATATGGAGCTGCTTTGCGCGGCGTTGCAGCAACCGAAAGCGACTATCTCGGGATGGAGGCAGAATATGAGTTTATGGTAGAAAGCGTTGGCAGTGAAGAAGAGTTCCTCAAGCAAATGTGGGAGATATCAGGCTGCGCCAGCCGCGAGATGCTTATATACATCCTTGAAATAAACTACCTTGGCAGCATCATATTCGATGATCTCTATGGCTTTTATGGCGTGAAGGTTTCGGACGAAGACGTGGAAGAATTCGCTGCTGCAAACGGCTTTATGATGGCAAAGCATATAGTCCTCACAAAGCCCGCTTCCGAAGAGGACGTTGCAAGGCGCGAAATAGAAGGTTTGTTGGATCAGCTGGATAATTATAGCGGGGACGATTTCGATTCTTTTTTCACCACGCTTATGCGGGAGCATTCAGAGGACAACGCCCCTGCCTTCCCCGATGGTTATCTGTTTCAAGATGGCGACCTGGCCGATCAGTTCCACGATGCTTGCGCAAATCTCGAAGTTTTTGAACATAGCGGCATTGTTGAGACTGCGGCAGGATATCACATTATTTATCGTATTCCTCTTAATCTCGACATCGTTCCGCTTGGCTATTTGAATGAAGACACGCCGCTCCGCTTGATGGCTGCAAGTTCATTGTTCATGGACTTAACGGACGAATGGGCCAATAGCTTGCCAATAGAAAACACCGCCGCTCTTGACTCTTTTGACATAGCGGAGGTGTTTGCGATAAACAGGGGATAGCATATATGGCACGCCAGTCTGCCGATGAGGCGTGTGATTTGAGCCGAAAAGGCGCTTGAGGGTATCGGGAATATCTATCCTTCAACATCCTTTGGCAGGCTTCTTGGCTCGATTGTGCGCGTTACGCATTGCAACAAATACCCCGACTTCGGGTGCGTCTGCCTGAGGTTCGCTTGAATTCGCTCCACGACCAGTTGCACGTCCTCATAAGTCGCCGACTGCATGAGGACCAGATATTGCATATTGCTGCATCTGGTGACTATGTCGCCTCTTCGCAGCGATATCTTCACAATGTCGAGAAGCCTTTCCATAAAACGCATCTTCGAGCGCTGCCCCGGGGTTTTCCCTTTTGAAGGCAAGACCGTTACCAGAACAATTTGAAGCGCATGGCCTGTTCGGATGCTTTCGCGCGACTTAATCTCATAAAGATGCTTGAACGGCTCATATTCGACATAATAAGCGCCCAGGGCATTCGTGCTTCTGTCCGTGAGCGATTTATAAATCGTGTCGATGTCCGTTTCGGCACCTTCTTCGTTTTTTGTTATGAGCTTATATATCTCGCTGAGCTTTTGCGAAGGCGTTATCGCCAAGTCGTTCATAAGGACATGGGTTATGTGGTAGTAGTGTTCTAGAGCCATTTTTTGCGCGCCCAAGCTGACCAGTGCTTTCATATATGCGATTTGAAGCGTTTCGGAATATGGCTCCAGTGCGATGGCATTTCTGCAAAGCTCAACAATGTCGCGCGCAAAGCTGAAGCTTTCCAAAAGCGAGACGGCTTCTTCGCATATTGAAACATACATCGAATGGTAGTATGTTTCTTGGATCATGGCCCATTGGTTATATGCAGCGCCATATAGGAAACGGCCGGCATATAGCCTTGCTGCGCTCAGCAGCAGTTCAATACGCTCTGACCCACTGGCTTTTTGAGACTCTGCATACAGCTGCGCGAACAGCTCCGTGTCGATTTGCATCGGGACATCCCTGTTCCATGAATATGCGTTGTTCCTGCGCAATATCAGGAGCGCGCCCATGCCTTCTCCAAGTTTGTCAAGCTCGGCTCGCGCCCTGTGCACGAGGATTCGCAGCGCTGCGATTGGGTTTCCGACATCCCCTTCGTTTGGCCAGAGCAGCTCGATTATCTCTTCGAACGCAACTGCTTCTTTGCCGGAGAAAATCAGATACTCGATCAGCAGCCATATCTTGCTTGTTGGGCGCTTGCTGTCGGAAAGTTTGAACATGACGCATTCCATGTTTGAAGCATCGAGGGCGGATATGGAAAAACCGCCGAAAGATGATATGGACAGTATAGTTTCATGTATCTTGCTAATGATCATCTCTCCCATTTTCTTCACTCTATAGCGAGTTTTTTGTTATGCTGCTCAATAGAATATTATTATATACTGATTTAATTTTTTTGCAAGTGTTTTAAAGGCACATTACTATTGATTTATAAAAAAAAACAGTATACAATGCATGTATTAAATCTATTTCGCGGAGGTGCTTTGGCATTGAAGGACATGCTTTTGAATCAAGTTGCCATTATCACGGGCGCTACGAGCGGCATGGGAGAGGCAATCGCCAGGTTGTTTGCTGCCGAGGGTGCGTTTGTCGTTATTGGCGGACGCAGCGCGGATAAAGGGAACGCGCTTGCCGACGAGATTTGCTCATCGGGCGGCGTTGCCCGCTACTATGGGCCTATGGACATTACGAGCGAGGACAGCATCGATTCAACCATCAAAGCAACAATTAATGAATTTGGCAAGATTGACATTCTCGCTGCTTTTGCCGGAAAAACCTTTGATGGCGACGATTTGAGCCCAAAGGAAAACTTCGACAAAACGATGGACGCGAACATGACCGGAACGTTCAACACCGTTTTCGCTGTTTTGCCGTATATGAAAGAACGAAGGTCGGGAAAAATCATTATCTGCTCATCAAATGGCGCTTTTAACCCCACGACGCCGGCATATGTATACCACATGGCAAAGGCTGCTTGCGAGTCGCTCACCGTCAACCTTGCCATGGAGGTCGCTCCGCTGGGGATTCGCGTCAACTGCATCAAGCCGGGCCCGATCGAAACTCCTTTCTGGGACGAGCTTGCGGCGCAAGGCGCAGACATCGATTCTTTGCTCCCCGGCATCGCGGCCCATGAGGTTCCGATGGGTCGGATTGGTTCAGCAGACGACATTGCGGGCCCCGCGCTTTTCTTGGCGTCGGAGCTTTCTTCATATATTACCGGCCTTTGTTTATACGTTGGCGGCGGCATTGGTTATGTTTATTCCCATGCGCAGTCGTTCATTTTGGGAAAAACTCCAACCGGTGCCGGAGGATAGCTGTGTTTTGCATTGCTATTATTTGCCCACAAACGCTTTTCCGCTCAAATCACATGCATGCCACGGCGAGTGTTAAATTGCAAGCTAAAATCCTGCCCCTATTCAGATGGGTCAGACCTTGCGCTCAAAACACGGATTTTTCACAAGTCTTGAAATGACACTAAATCTTAACTCACGGGAGGATCGTTATTATGGGAAACAGCACATTTTCCACTCCAAATCCGGTGCTTTTTGGAGCTGGCACTACCGCGCAAACAGGAGAGCGCCTTTCGCAGCTGGGGTGCAAGAAGGTATTGGTCGTATATGACGAAGGCATCAAAGCAGCCGGAATCGTTGATAAAGTCATCGGCTTCATTGAAGCATCGGGCATTGAAGTCGTTTGCTTTGGCGACGTCGTTGCCGATGTCCCTGACTACTCCGTCAACAAAGCAGCGGTGTTTGCTATCGAAGCGGGCGTGGACAGCATCGTCGCTGTTGGGGGAGGAAGCTCCATAGACACCGCAAAAGCGGTTAGAATAATGCTGTCGAACCCGCCGCCTATAAGCAACTATTATTCGCGTCCCGGCAAGCCGCCGGATGCCGATATGGCAACGCTAAAGCCTCTCATTGTCCTTCCCACGACATCGGGAACAGGCAGCGAGGTTTCCCCGGGCGGGGTCATCATCGACACTTCAAATAATGTCAAGGAGCATTTTCAATGTCCAATCACGCTTGGCATAATCGACCCTGAGCTAACGCTTGCCATGCCTGCGTCGGTTACTGTCATCACCGCTTTTGACGCTCTTGGCCACGCCATTGAAGCCGTTACGTCCGCCGAACCGAATATGTTCAGCGAGCTTATCGGCCTAAAGGCCATTTCACTGATTGCGGAAAATTTGCCAATCGTCATCAAAGACGGCAACAATCTTGATGCTAGGAGCGGCATGCACCTTGCTGCTACCATGGCGACCATGTCGATCCTCGGCCCTTTTTGCAACATCCCTCACGATATGGGTCTTGTGCTTGGGATGGAACACGGCATGCCTCATGGAGTCGCAGTCTCCGTAGCGTTGCCTGAGGCTCTCAAGTTTATCGCTCCCGCCATTCCCAATACGCTTAGAAAAGTATCCGAAGCTCTCGGCGCTTCCGTTTCTGCCGATGCTTCGCCCGATGAGATTGGTAGCGCTGTTGCGCAAGCAGTTGCAAACCTCATGCTTCTTTCGGGCCTCCCATCAATCAAGCAATATGTAAGTTCAAAAGACGAGCTTTTGGCATCCGTTCCAAAAATCATGGCATCGCAAGATTTTCATTTCTCTCCGCGCCCTGCCTCGGAAGATGATATTCGCGGGATTCTTTCCAGGGCATATGACAATGCGCATGCATGAGAGCCGGTTTAAGAGCCGGTGAGGAACGGTTAAACAGGTAACATAACTAAAACAATCTGGAGGTAGATTTGAAATGCCAAGCGTTTTTTCCAGCCCAAACCCAATACTCTTCGGCATCGGTTCGTCAAAACTGGTCGGAGAGAAGCTCAAAGAACTCGGCTGCTCAAAGGTTTTAATGTTTTATGACAGCGGAATCAAGGCAGCGGGAATCGTTGACAAAATCGATTCCATAATCACCGGTTGCGGCATA
>Ga0099364_10012651_pt1 | contig 11356 bp, 9 predicted proteins | sample TergutTh196P3_FD_73070 | JGI IMG/M metagenome (GOLD analysis project Ga0099364, IMG submission 73070) | Microcerotermes parvus P3 segment gut microbial communities from Pointe-Noire, Republic of the Congo - Th196 P3 | ecosystem: Host-associated > Arthropoda: Insects > Digestive system > Gut ...
CAATGTCGGCCAGGACGTCCAGCGCTTTGATAAGGGTTTTGTCCAGGTATGGATCCAGCGCGGACATTCTTATATGCGAGTTCTTGCGAATGGCAATCGCCGCGGACAGCACAGCCATATAGGCCATGCACGACAACACGACCTCTTCGGTCCACGCGGGGTCGGGAATGAACGGCACGTAACGGCCGGTGACGGACATGCAGGTGATAACGATGTCTGTGATAAGCAGTATCTTGCACAAAAACAAAACAACCTTGTGGGTAATCTCAAAAAACGGCTTTGCTTTGTCAAGGGTTACAAAAATACCTGGCATAAAAACTACTCCCCCCTCTTATATAATAAATTAATAATAAAAACTTATAAAAAAAGGCGCCGGGTATGCCCCGACACCCAGCAGCAAGGTTTTCGTCATTTCATGTCCAGAATCTTCCGGTAGAGTTCAACCTGCCCCGCGGTGGATAACGCGATGATATCTTTACATGCTTCGGCCCATTCGGTCTTGTCGTGAACCTCCGCCACGTTCACGCCGGCGGCAATCAACGCCTCGAGGTTCTCTTTTTCCGTCCGCGCCGAGATTTCGGCGTTGAACCTCTGCGCGTGAGCGCCTGCCTCATACAGCCATTTCCTTTGGTCGTCCGTCAGTTTTCTCCAAGCGTGGTCGGTGATGATAATCTGCATGGCGCCGAGCGTATGCCCGTTCAGAATCAGGTTGGGGGCGACTTCGTTGAACATGTTGTTTTTGTAGTTGGAGATTGGCTGTTCCGCGCCGTCCACCACTCCGGTTTGCAGAGCGGAATACAACTCGCCGAAGGAGACGATGGTCGGATTTGCGCCAAGGCCCCTGACCATGCCGTTCATAATGGGGTCGTTGGAAACGCGCAGCTTCATGCCGGCAAGGTCTTTCACTCCGCTCGCGGGTTTGACGGTAAAAAAGTGGCGGAAGCCTTCCTCGCTGTAAAAGAGGCCGCGCAAGCCCAAGCCGATATCCGCGGGCTCGTTGAGAAATTCATAGGCCAATTCGCTGTTGGCAAAGTTCCAGAAATGCTCGCGGCTGTCGAATGTGTAGGGGATAGAGAGGAGTTTTGACTTTTCGGCGCCGTAGGGCGTCAGGATGAAGGCGGAGATTCGGGAGATGTCAACGGTGTCGCCGCCGCCGAGTATTCCGTCCAGAACGTCGTTTTCAGAACCCATAACGCCGCTGCCCCGAACGACGACGTTGATGGAACCGCCTGAAAGCTCCGCCACTTTCTCGCTGAAAAATACTCCAGTCCGGCCGGCAATGGTATCGAGCGGGTTAACTTCGGCGTAAACAAGCCTGACCTTCGAGTCTTTTGCCGCCGGCGGCGAGTACCGGACCACAATAACGGCGAAACAGAGAACCGCAAAAGCCGCAAGAGACGCAACAAGCAATAAATTCACAACTTTTTTCATGTCCACCTGCTCCTACTATGTGATTTCAGAACGAATTTCACGCGCAAAGCGTCCTTTTGAAGTATAACATCGGCTATCTTCACCGGTCAATTGAAAAAGAGAGTTAAAATAGCGTTAAAGAACGGCGTTCATTTGTACGCTTTGACAGCGCGGGCGTATGTAAGCATATGCTGTATACTTATAAAAAGCTCTTGTGGATAGTTTATAGAGGAGAGTAAAGGACATGAAGGTTACGGTTAAAAATCTGGGGATTCTCAAGCAGGCGGAGTTCGAGGTAGGAGGTCTTACCATAATATGCGGCGGCAACAACACCGGAAAGACTTATGCCACGTACGCGTTGTATGGGTTTTTGACGTTTTGGAATGAAGCCTTCGCGCTTGCGTTATTGAAAACGGACGAACTAGAAAAATTGTTCAGCGGCGGCAGTGTAAAAATAGCCTTAGAGGATATAAAAAATAAATCCAGCGAGATAATTTCCAGAGCCTGCAAAGAATATCTTTCCTATTTGCCTACGGTATTCGCCGCTCCTAGTTCATATTTCAGTTCATCAAACTTCACTATATCTCTTGATCATTCTGAAATAAAGGCGCCTGACGACTATAATTCAACTATAGGTCCCAAAAGAAAGCCGACCTTAAACATAGTCAAAAGAAGTGGCGAGCCTTTTTTGAGCATAAATATCATAGCTAAAGCTGAAGATGAAGAAATAGACAAAGGATGGATTACTCACCTTGTCAATCGCCACATTCTTAACGCAGTGTTTGGAGGTATATTTGTTACTCCTTTTATCGCGAGCGCCGAAAGGACAGGCGCGGCTATTTTTTATAGGGAATTGGATTTTACGAGAAACCGCCTTTTGGAGCAGATGAGCAACAGGGAAAAAGAAATAGACCCCAGCACGTTGCTCAATACATATTTTGACAAGGGATATGCGCTTCCAGTAAACAGAAATGTTGACTTTGTAAGATTTTTGGAAAATATAGCCAAAAACGAAAGTGTTACGGCGCGCGATAATTCGGAAATACTTACATCCTTTGGAGATATTTTGGGAGGAGAATACAGAGCGACTAAAGACGGGCTTTACTTTGTTCCATTTAAGGGTAAAGTTCGGCTCAAAATGGGAGAGAGCGCGAGTTCGGTAAGGTCCCTGCTTGACGTGGGCTTTTATATCCGCCACATGGCAAGGCCCGGAGATATTCTTATGATCGACGAACCGGAGCTGAATTTGCATCCGGCGAACCAGCGGCGCATGGCGCGGCTTCTCGTCAGGCTGGTCAACGCCGGTGTGAGGGTTTTCATCACCACTCACAGCGATTATATTTTGAAAGAGTTCAATACTCTAATCATGCTCAAACGCGGCGGCACGGCGGCGGCGCGTGTCATGGAAGAATACGGCTATGACGAGAGAGAACTGCTGGACGCCGCGAAGGTGAAGGCTTACATCGCCCAGGAAGCGTTGATAAAAGTTGACGGCGCTTCGCGAAAGCAAAGATGGCACACCTTCGTGCCCGCGCCGATAGGCGAATATGGCATAGAGGTAGAGAGCTTCGACAATACGATCAACCTGATGAATGAGATTCAGGACGAGCTGATTTGGGGATAATTAAAAAATGGATTCGTGTGAAATGCTTGAGAAATTTAACGCATTGTTTACGGATTCTTTTATACGCGTTCCTGACAACGACAAAGGGAGCCATATTTTTATTTTGACCGAAACTGATAAATGCGCGAAATGGCAGGCAATAGAAATCCGAGGCGTCCCTCAAAATTCCATTTTGTTGAAAATGCATAATTACCCGCCGTCCGATAAGGTATTCAAGTCAACTAAAGGCGAGCGTAAAATGTGCGATTATATTCTCCTCACATCTTACAAAGGGGACTTGTATTTCATTTTTATCGAGATGAAATCGCAAAACCTGGATAATCGGGATATTGTTCCTCAATTCATGGGTGGGGATTGCTTTATGACGTATTGCGCCGCCATAGCGGAGAAATTTCACGGCGCGCGTATCTCCTCCGGCCTTTTACGAAAGCGGAATATTGTGTTTCATACACCTTTTCCTTTAGGTAAGAGCCCAACACGCCTTAACAGGAAACTCCAAAAAACCGTCAGAACCGCTCCATCGCTTTCCGATCCGATAGTCCGTATTCCTTGCAAAATTAAAAACGGTATGGCATTTGCTTTTTTTGAGAAATTGGCATTTGATATGTCCGAGGATATCCGGGATGTCTAAGCGGCCGCGTGATTCCCTGAAGATAAACGTAACTGTCGATGCTAAGATTTTCCGCGGGTTTGCGCTTTTTGACAGTCTGCGCCGCAAGCGGATCTGGGTTTTGCCGGTTGTTTTCGCCTCGATGATGTCGGCGTTCGCGCTGGCGTGTTTTGCCATGCGCGGACGCGCGGAGCAGGCCGTTATGCTCGGGTGCGTGTTGCTGACAATCGGCTTGGGGCTGCCGGCGGCTTACATGCGGATGTTTTTCAAGTCCATCGGGGAACAGATAAAAGTCATGGGGCTTGAGAGGCCGCGTTCCGTTTACTTCCTGCGGCTCTCCCGCGAGCCTGACGGCGTTCAGGTTACTATCAAGGACAAGTCCGCCCGGTACGAATGGGACGGGCTGTTTGGGGCATACCGCGTACGCGGCTGCATTTATTTGTACGTGGAGAAAAACAAGGCATTCCTTCTGCCGGACGGGCAGGCCGAAGGGGGAGCGGATGTCTGGCCGTTTCTGACCGATGTGTTGCCGGCTGAAAAGTTACGCGATTGCCGTGATAATGTAGATAAATTTGTACGTTAAAGGGGTGGAAGCATATGGCCAATCTTCCGAAGCTGCCTACAGGCATTCAAACGTTTGAAACAATCAGAAGCGAAGGCTACATTTATGTTGACAAGACAAAGTACCTCGTTGACCTCATAGACAGGGGCAAAGTTTATTTTCTTTCGCGCCCCAGACGCTTTGGCAAGTCCCTGACCGTATCGGCCTTCGAGGCGCTGTTTTCCGGCAGGCGCGAGCTATTCAAAGGGTTAAGCGCCGAGGGTTTTTTTGACAGGCCGGATTACAGGCCCCATCCGGTCGTCAGGCTGGACATGAGCCGGGTTACGACGGACATGGGCTTCGACGCGCTGCGCTCGTCAATTTACGCTCAGGTTCGAGAAAGCGCCGCCCAGCTTGGCGTGGATATCGAAACGACGACGCCGGGCGACGCTCTTTCCGATTTGCTCGGTAAAACGGCTGAAAAGTACGGTACGACTGTCGTAGTTCTGGTTGACGAGTACGACAAACCCATCCTCGACAACATGCACGACCCCGAAAAAGTGGAAACCGCCCGCGAAATATTGAGGAATTTTTACGTCAGGATCAAGGCGGCCGACAAGCACGTGCGCTTCGTATTTATCACCGGCATCAGCAAGTTTTCCAAAATGGGCGTATTTTCGGCCATGAACAACCTCGTCGACGTTTCCATGAACGACAGATACGCGGCGATGCTGGGCTACACGGAGGAAGAACTGTTGACGTACTTCGGCGGGCACATCGAAGAAACCGCCGCCTTGCTCGGGAAGGCAAAGGATGATCTGGTGACCGAAATACGCGGCTACTACGACGGGTTTTCGTTCGACGGGAAAACCATGCTCTACAACCCGTTCTCGACCTTGAATTTTTTTAACAATCCGGTTTTTAAGAATTACTGGTTCGAGTCCGGCACTCCGTCGTTCATCGCGCGCTATATGAAGGACAGGAGGCTGACGGTGGCGCAGTTCCGCGGCTTCGGAGTATCACGGGACTTTGCGTCTTATCCGGGAGAAATAGAGAGCTCGACTGCCGCCGGCTTCCTGTACCAGTCTGGTTATCTGAGCCTGAGGCCCGGACTCATCGACGACTATTCGCTGGATTACCCTAACCACGAGGTTCACTCGGCCATGTCGGCCCTTCTCACTCGGAACTTTCTGGGGGCCGAGTCCTCGATCAGTTCCGCCACGCTGATGAAAAGATTCCTGATGGAACTCGACGCCGAGGGAGTTGTGGAGGAGTTCAACCAACTGCTGGCGGCCATTCCCTATGACGATTACGCGGCGGCGGCGAAGGCCGCGGTAAGGCACGGGGGGCTCAAAATGGGGCCGAACGAGTGGCTTTACCGCTCGACGCTGCTGTCGTTCCTTTACGGAATCGGGCTGGACGTGGAGGCCGAGTCTCACTCCAGCAAAGGGCGGGCGGACATGCTTGTAAAATTCAAGGGGCGTGTCTGGGTGATGGAGCTTAAGGTAGCGAAGAAAGGCGAAGACACCGCGAAGTTGGCAGACGCCGCGCTCGCGCAGATAATGGAAAAAGGTTACGCCGATCGGTTCAGCGACGCCGTTCTGCTTGGAATGGCGATAGACGACGAGCGGCGTTCCATAGGAGAATACAGGGCTAAAAAAGAAAATAAGGGGGGTTATTAAATGAACGAACGGTTGCCGAACCTCGACTTGAAGAGAAGTTACGCCGCCATCAGGGAGGAAATTCAGGAGGCGGTTTCGCGGGTGCTCGACTCGCAGTCTTTTATTTTGGGGCGGGAAGTGGAAACGTTCGAGGGGCATGTTGAGAGCTACCTCGAAAAAGGCGTGGCCATTGGCTGCGCTTCCGGGACGGATGCCCTGATTTTGGCGTTGATGGCTCTGGACGTCGGCCCCGGCGACGAGGTTATCACTACTCCGTACAGTTTTTTCGCCACGGCAAGCTGCGTGACCAGGCTCGGGGCTGTGCCGGTGTTCGCGGATATCGACCCAAAGACGTATAACATCGACCTCGATAAAGCGGCCTCGAAAATCGGGGGAAAAACTAAAGCCTTCCTTCCCGTGCACCTGTTCGGCCAAATGGCGCCGCTTGAGGAAATATCGGATTTATGCCGCGAGCGGAACGTCGCGATAGTCGAGGACGCGGCTCAGGCGTTCGGGGCGTGGCGCAGGCTTGAGGAAGGCGCGATAGTCAGGGCCGGGGTGATGGGAGATATCGGGTGCTACTCGTTTTTTCCGACGAAAAACCTGGGAGCTTACGGCGACGCCGGAATGGTGGTGGCATTGGACGCAAAAATCGGCGAAAGGCTCAAATCACTGAGGGTGCACGGCGCAGGAACGACGTATTTTCACGACGAAGTGGGGATGAACAGCCGCCTCGACGCGATGCAGGCCGCGATACTGGACGTGAAATTCCGCTATCTTGAGGAATGGAACGCCGAACGCAGGGTTATCGCCGACCGGTACCGCATGTTTTTCGGCATGAAGAACCTTGGGGAAACCGTAAGCCTGCCCGCTGAACTGGAGGGCAACCGCCACATATACCACCAGTACGTCATACGGGTTCCGAAGCGCGACGAGCTTATGTGGCATCTGGAAAATCTGGGGCTTTCCACGAGAGTGTATTATCCCATGCCGCTGCACCTGCAAAGGTGTTTCGCCTTCCTTGGTCATTCTCCCGGCGACTTTCCCGAATCCGAACGCCTGGCGCGGGAATCATTGGCCCTGCCCATATTCAACGGGCTTATGCCGGAGGAGCAGGAGCGCCTCGTCAACGCCATAGCGGATTTCTTTTGAAAAAAAGCGTTTCATCGAAAAAAAACGGGCGGCATAATGCCGCCCCTACGTGAATAAAATCAAATCTTCGCGGTCCATTGATGTTTCATAAAAACGCCGATTTACGTTTTTGTTACAATATGCACAGCCTTCCGTTACTGTTTTCGTTTATTCTTGCACTCGCAAGGCTGACTATTTTTCATACTTTTAGGAGGAGTGGCGTAAATGTTCAAAGCGAAAGGAAAGGTTTTTGCGGCTGTAGCGGCTTTTATTCTGGGATTCGCGGGCTGCGCGGCCGCGTCCAATATCAAGATCAACGGGTCCACGACCGTGCTGCCGTTCGCGCAGATTGCGGTCGAGCGGTTTATGGCGGCTCAGCCGGAGGTGGGGATATCTATTTCCGGGGGAGGCTCCGGCAACGGCATCAAGGCATTGATCGACGGAAACACCGACATTGCCAATTCGTCGCGAGAGGTCAGGAAAAGCGAGATTGAGCAGGGCGAGGCCAATGGCGTGAAAATCCACGAAACGGCGGTCGCCATCGACTGCATCGTGGTGATGATTCACCCGTCAAACACCGTTACAAACCTTACCTTCGAGCAGTTAAAGCAAATTTACACCGGCCAGGTAACCAACTGGAAGGAAGTCGGCGGTCCCGACTCCCCGATAGCCGTGGTCGGACGCGACTCCAGCTCCGGAACCTACGGAACATGGCAGGAGATGGTGGTTGAAAAAGGCGACGGCGAAACGAAATCCAGGGTCACGGCAAGGGCTCAGGTCGTGGCCTCCAGCGGGGCCATGCTTTCGACTATAGCCGGAAACAGGTTCGCCATCGGCTACGACGGAATCGGATATGTTGACGCAACCGTGAAATCCGTCGGCGTTGAAGGCGTGGAACCCTCGGCGGCGGCGGCAAAGGACGGCAGCTACCCGTTATCCCGCAAACTTTACATGTACACTGACGGCGAGCCCGCCGGAAACGTCAAGGCGTTCATAGACTACCTGCTGTCACCCGACGGGCAGAAGATAGTTTCCGAGACAGGATTCATAGCAATAACGCAGTAACGTATCCGCTCATCATGACAGATTCGGCGGTCTGGACGCTAAAATCGCGCTCCGGGCCGCCTTTTTTATCTCCGGAATATGACGCTATAATGTACCGGCACTCTGATGTACTACAGAATCGAGGTGTGGAATCTTGCCCGGCAGAATACTGGTCGTCGATGACGAACCGGCCATAGTGGACTTGGTTCGGCAGCTCCTTATGCGTCACGGTCATGAGGTGATAACGGCATCGGACGGGGACGCCGCCTTCAAGGCCATTTACGATCTTAGGCCCGACCTCGTCGTGCTGGATCTCATGCTTCCCAAACTTTCAGGATGGGAAATCTGCCGCAGGGTCAAGGAGGATAAAGACGTGCGCGACATCCCTATCCTGATGCTGACGGCGCGGCGTGATGACAGGGACCTGGTTGAAGGGCTGGAACTCGGCGCGGACGACTACGTGAGAAAACCGTTTTCCACGGCCGAACTGGAAGCCAGGGTCGCGGCAATCCTCCGCCGGTCGAAAAAGGAAAAGACGGCCAAACGCCTGATCACCGGAGACCTCGATATCGACCTGGAAAATTCGTCCGTTACCCTGCGCGGCGCGGAAATTTCGCTGAGCCCGACGGAATTCCGCCTGTTGGAGGCGCTGGCGGAACGCGACGGAAAAATGGTCACCCGGGATAACCTTCTCGCGTGTATATGGAACTCGCTGGAATGTGAAACGCGCACTATCGACGTTCACATCTCGCGCCTGCGCAAAAAACTGGACGACGGCAGGACGCCCGCCCTGACGATTCAAACTCAGCGCGGACGAGGATACCGCCTGCGCTGGGAACCGGCGCAGGCGGAAGCGCTCCCGGAAGGCGAGCCGTCATGACCCTGAAAAACAAGGTCATGACGTTTTTTGTAATATTTTTAACCTCTGTCCTGGCCTTTTGCCTGTTGTCTTTCTACAGCGCGGTCAAGGACGAGATGATAAAAGATAAATTGGACTACATAGCCCTGCGCTGCCAGGCCATGGAGCGCATACTCGCCGGAGACGGGCTTGCCGGACTGCTTCAACGTATTCCCGGCACAGCGGAGTCCGTTCGGGTAACCATCATAAACGAGGACGGGGCTGTGTTGTACGAGTCGTCGGAGTCCGAGGCGGAACGCATGGACAACCATGTCCGACGCCCGGAAATTCAGGACGCGTCAAGGCACGGGACGGGAAAAAGCCTGCGTTACAGCGATACAAGGCGCGCCCACATGCTCTACTACGCGCTGAAAGCGGAATACGGGCAAGGGAATAACCTGTTCATCCGCGCGAGCACGCCGCTTTCCCCTCTCTCCGGCGTACTCTCGGCGCTCATGCGGCGCGCGGCCCTCACGGCGGTTTTGATAGGCGCGGTGAGTTTCATCTTCTGGCATTGGCTGACCAGGCGGTTCTTCCTGCCTCTGGAGGAAATCGTCAGCCATGCCGAACTTGCCAAACTCTCCTCAAATATTGACATGCCGGGAGCCGGCGAGGTTCGTTTTCCGATTTTCAGGGACCTGGAACTCCAACGGCTCTCAATGGCTTTGAACACCATGTCCAGGCATCTGGGAAAAGCCAACGCCAACATTCAGGCGCGGCGCGACGAACTGGCGCGTATCGTGGAAGCCCTGCCCATAGGCGTGGTGGTAATCGGCGCCGACCGCAAGGTGCGGTATCTCAACGGAGTCACCAGATCCCTGTTCGGTGAAAAGGGCGGCGTGGTGAAGGGCAGCCCGGTAGAGCTTTTAATCCGCAGCGGTGAAATTTATGACATGCTGGATGGGGCGGATGCCTGCAAGACGGTATTTTTGCCTCCGCAAGTGCATGTGTGCGTTGTCACCTTGGGTTCCGGGCGGCTTATGACCCTCAGGGACGTCACCGACGAACGCCGCCTTGAGGAGACGAGGCGCAACTTCACCATCGACGCCGGACACGAGCTTCAGACGCCGCTTACCGCCATACGCGCGGCCGCCGAACTGCTTCTTTACGACACGGATGAATCGGAAGAGCCGGAAAAACGAAAACTTCTCTCGACGATCATGCGCCAGCAGGAGCGCATGACATCCCTTATCGACGACCTGCTGCTCCTGGTGAAGCTGGAGGGCGGCGAACCGGCCGACCGCACGGAGGAAGACCTGATGGAAATACTCTCCGCGCTCGTCGAGGAATTCAGGGAAAACCCCGCGGCCCGTCACGTGAAGTTCGACCTGACAGGCCCCGACGCCGGCAATCCGGCCGCCCCGTTCAAGGCCAACCGCCCGGAGTTGCTCAGGGCATTCTCAAACATAGTTGACAACGCCGCGCGTAAATGCGGCGAAAAACATGGAGATAACGGCGGCCTGGTGAGGCTGAATCTTTGCAGGGAGGATCGCGATGAACACGCCGAATGGGTTGTCACAATTGAGGACAACGGCCCGGGCGTAAGCCCGGAGGCCGCCGGCCTGATCTTCACGGAATTTCACCTCCCCGGAGCGCGAAGGGATAAATGGGGAAGTGGCGGACACGGCCTCGGCCTGTCCATAGCCGCGCGAATAATCAAAGCCCACGGCGGCGCCATCGACCTGCTCACCGAAAACGAAAAATCCCGCGAAATTACGGAGCCTTTGAGCGGCGCCGTTTTCAAGGCGCGGTTCAAGGGGGCCGTGCTGTGACAAGGTAAAGTCGTTGTATTTTACGAAGGTTTGAATATACTATACATGACATGGAGGGTGCGCCAGTTCGGTGCATGTATAACAGTGCGGTGAGAGACCGCACCCGGCAAAGCGTAGCGAGCAGCCGGTACTCAGCCTTGGAGCCGAAGCCGCGAGGTTAGGTTTAAGCGTAGGCAGAGGAGCGCAAGAGCCGCAATGCGAAAGCGTGAAGCGATTCAGCCTCGTAAGTGTGGAAAAAAACGGAAGCCGATACTTTCCTCCTGGTAGCAGGCAGCAATGGCAGGTCGATAAGCGAGATCATGTCAGGTTCCGTCGGGGTCATAGAGCGTGGCGAGTGCGCAAAGGGGATACATGTATACCTGGGAGGTCTGGCAGGTTCCGGCAATAGCCGGTAAGGGCGATTGAAGTCTTGGAAATGGAGAGAACCTGACGACCTGTCAGAAGTCGGACTGCTTCATAGTAGCGGAGATACGCGTGAAAGCGTGAGGAGCGAAGGGAGCAGCAAGTTGTCGATCCCGGAGGGGAAGCATACGAGGCACAGGAGGCCGTTACGTATGGAACAAGACGCGAAGGGAATAAGGAGACAGTCAGCAACATACCCGAAGGTGCAGAACTTGATGCACAACGTCAATAAAAAAACGCTAATGGCGGAACACGTGAAACAA
>Ga0099364_10012652_pt1 | contig 11356 bp, 10 predicted proteins | sample TergutTh196P3_FD_73070 | JGI IMG/M metagenome (GOLD analysis project Ga0099364, IMG submission 73070) | Microcerotermes parvus P3 segment gut microbial communities from Pointe-Noire, Republic of the Congo - Th196 P3 | ecosystem: Host-associated > Arthropoda: Insects > Digestive system > Gut ...
AATAAATAACTATGTAGAGTGATTTTATAAATAATAGAGAAAAATATAAATTTTTTGTTTTAATTTTTTTTTTTGTTTTAATTATAATTAGTATATAAAGGGGGGGGGGGGGGGGGGGTAATTAGTCAATTTTTGCACTGCGATTTTCACGGTATTCTCCTTTAAAAAAAGCAAATTTAACCTAGTTAAAACTATCAGAATAACTATATCATACCCAAGGCAGACATGTCAATCAACAACTCAACACAAAAAACCCAGCGCCTAAATTCTTAGGCGCTGGGCTCTAATTTAACTTAACTTTGTTGTACTAGCGATACAGTGAAGACCTTTCGTTAATTACTTCCTGGCCTCCGGAGGCAAGCCAATCGGCTATACCTTCATCCCAAATACGATCAAAGTCCGCAGGTCTTGCCCTGATTGCCTGGGCAAGGAGAGCGTCGGCTTTCTGCCGCAAGACTGCTTCGTACTGGTTAACAGTAGTAGTCGCCTGAAATACTGCGGCAGCACGCGCATTGCGAACTGATGTTGAGTAAGCTTCTATAATAACCTCGGCAGGAACAGAGCCATAACCGAGAGCTAAAACTCTGGCGTTCATTTCCATGCTTCCCAACTCTATACCGTTCATTGGCATAGTCATATCGATATTTTGAGCGGAATTCTGTATCCATTCGCCTTCTACAGCCTGAATACTGGGAATTCCATTAACTAGAACATGGTTTACACCTTCCTGACCAATTTGAAGGAATCCATAATTTTCCGGTTTTGCAAGCCAGTTAAGATACTGAAGAGCGGCAATGTGCGCTCCCCTTGCTTCGGCGGTTTTGGGAATAAACATCTGCAATCCTACTTTGTCGAACATATCTTTGTTATTAAAGCAGTCAACAGGAACATAGTTTGCTCCGGGAACATTTCTTTGAAGCTCTGTAAGAATATTCAAGTCCGTACGATAAATTAAATCCCAGTTTTGGCAGAATGCGCCGACAACACCGCTCTTAATCTGATTATAAAAATCATCTGCTGTGTTCATAAGAGGGAAATCTTGGTAAATGAGCCTTTCATTGTACCATTTGTTCATTTCGCGTACGCCTTCTTTAAAACCGGGCATAGTAATATAACGGTCATGAATGCTGTTAATCCAGCGATCTCTGTCGCTTAAGTTTGCATCAATAAAATGATGAATAGGATTAGCAAGACCCCAGCGGGCATCATCGTTCTGACCATAAGGAACAATCCTGTTTACACCCAAAGTTGCGGCATTGTCACGGAAAGCGACAAGAGCCTGATAAAATTCTTGCGGAGTAGTGGGTACTGCCAAGCCAAGCTTATCAAGCCAGTCTTTGCGGATAAACACATTTCTTTGTGCCAATGCAACGCGGAAACTGGGGATTGAGTAAATCTCTCCTGTTTGCGGGTCTGCATTACGATAGATAAAATCCTTACCGGGGAAAGCAGGGTCTTCGCCGAGCAATTTTTTAAGATCCGGCAAATAACGGTCGATATACGGAGCTAAGTCCATAACACCGCCCTGATCACGGAAAGCAGCTATCATTCCGCCTGAATAAGTGTAGCTCAAATCCGGAGCGTCGCCTGCTGCCATCAAAGTTGGAATAATGTCGCCTTCTTGCCAACGGCCTACAGGAACAAAAGTAACATCAATGTTAAGATCGGCTTTAACTTTTGCCCGAACCCATTCAGTCCATGCATTCTCATTTGCTATAGACCTTCCGCCATCTGTACCGCGATCAAAAATCTCTACGGTAAGCTGAGCCGGCTCTTTCTTACAGCCGGTTGTTACAAGAGTCATGGCTATCATTAAAATAACCAAAACTAATGCCAATTTTTTCATAAAATCCTCCTAAATAATTATTATATATAGTTACTATATATACTACCCTTTTACGGCTCCAATTGTAACCCCTGCGATAAAGTATCGCTGCAGCCAGGGGTAAACCACAAGTATTGGAACGGTTGCAAACATAATTGCCGCCGCTTTCATCGCGTCTGACGCCCTTGGAACAGTTCCTGCGACCATTTCCACAGTGCTTACATCAATTGATGATACATTTTGAATTAACTGCCATAACTTTAACTGAATTGGAACCCACTGGGGAGCGGAAGTGATATATAAAAGAGCATCGCCAAATCCGTTCCAGCGGCCTACCGCGTAAAAAAGAGCAAGGGTAGCAAGAACAGGACCTGATAATGGCAAATAAATCCTTATTAAAACCGTAAAAGGATTTGCGCCGTCAATTTCGGCAGATTCCCGTAAACTGTCGGGAATTCCAAAAAAGAAACTGCGCAGAATTATCATATTAAATACAGAAAGACAATTTGGAATAATTAATACTAAAGGATTATTTAAAAGACCTAAAGACCTCATCAATATATAGTTGGGAATAGTACCGGCACTAAAGTACATTGTAAAAATAATTATTGTATTAAGAATGCCCCTTCCCTTTAGCCAGCCGTAAGTAAGCGGATAGGCGCAAAGGATTGTCATTGCAAGAGAAACTAGAGTACAAATTACCGTAAGAATTGCCGTCCACCACATGGATCGTGCAAAGGATTTATCCAAAAAAACATATCTAAACGATTCCAGCGTTGCTCCAAAATGGTATGTATTATCTTCCATATTATGGACAACAGGAGTAAACTTAACTCTGTTGTTTATAACAGCCTGAGAACTGCTTAAAGATTGAGCAAGAAGATTTATCATAGGTAAAATACAGAGCAATATTACCGATAAACAAATTAGAGTAACCATGTAATCGCCTAATCTTGCCTCTTTTAATCTAGCCATATTTTCTCCTTACCAAATTCCCCGCTCGCCCAATCTTTTTGCCAGCGCATTGGCTCCTACAAGGAATACAACACAAATAATTGACTGGAAAAGCCCGATGGCAGCTGTTAATGAAAATTGGAAAGATTGAATACCAACGCGGTAAACCAAAGTAGCCAACACATCCGCTACCTCTCTTACAATATCATTTGCCATTGTAAAGGGGCGGTCAAGCTCACTGCCTAAAATTCGTCCAATATTAATAATTAACAATACAACAATTGTTGGTCTTATCCCCGGAAGAGTAATACTCCAAAGTTTACGCAAACGACCTGCTCCGTCAACTTCCGCCGCTTCGTACAATTCGGGATTAATGCCTGTAATTGCCGCAAGATAGATAATGGTTCCCCAGCCCATTTCCTTCCAAACTCCAAAAAGTATATATGTTATAACCCAATTAACTTTATCCATAAGAAAATCGATTGGACCAATTCCGAAATTATCAACAAGGAAGATATTTACTACCCCTGTTGTAGGAGCTAAAAGCCTGGTTGCAATACTTGATACTATAATCCACGATAAAAAGTGCGGAAGATAAATAATTGTTTGGGTTAATTTTTTAAAATCTTTAAATATAAGTTCGTTTAATAAAAGAGCCAAAATAATAGGGGCGGGAAAGCCCATTAGAAGGTCTAAAAAATTGAGCCATAAAGTATTGCGGACTGCCCTCCAAAAATCCCTTGTATTAAAGGCTGTTTTAAACCAGTCAAAGCCAACCCAATGACCGCACGCCTGCCTATGACCATAAACCTTACAGCAAACAGAGCGACCGCAGGCTTCTGTATGTCCATCAATTCTTGAACTAACGGCATATTGAACATCTTCCCCTGTTTCAGGGGTTCCGTGTGCTGTTTCCGTTACAGCTTCCGTTTCCCCCGGCTCCCCCGACTCCGCCGGCTCCGCCGATATATCGGTAAGAAAGCCTAAAAAATCACCGCCGGTTGGTCCGCCGGCTCCGGCTCCCCCCGATGCAGCCTGAATAACAGGTTCCCGTTCGTGACACCAATCTCCCCCGGAAGTCCAAACCCCCTGAAACATATTGTAATTTTTAAAGGCAATGACAATATTGGTCATGGGGATATATCGAAATATGATAAAAAACGCCACCGGAAGCAGAAGCATAAGATAAAGCATCCATGAGCGCTTAAAATAACTGGAATCTGTAAGTTTCTTTTTCACTTAAGTATGATATAATCTATTATTGAATATGTCAAGGTCAAAATTAGTTAAGGGGAGCAATTATGAATAAGCTTGATTTTCCGAAAGATTTTATATGGGGAACGGCTACTGCCAGTTACCAGGTAGAGGGGGCAGCCCATGAAGGCGGCAGGGAAGAATGTATTTGGGATTCGTTTTCCCGTAAACCCGGCGCGGTTTATGCAGGTGAAAGCGGAGCCGTCGCCTGCGACCACTACCACAGATACAAGGAAGATGTGTCGCTCATGGCGGAATTGGGGTTTAAATATTACCGATTTTCTATAGCGTGGCCGCGGATTATCCCCAAAGGAACAGGCAAGGTTAATCCCGAAGGAATTAAGTTTTACCGCAGCCTTTGCGAAGAATTGCACAAGTACGGAATAAAAGCCTGTGCCACTCTTTACCATTGGGATCTTCCCCAGCCATTGGAAGATGCGGGCGGCTGGCCTAATCGATCAATCTTAGACGCTTTTGAAGAATATGCAAAAGTTTGTTTTAAAGAATTAGGCGATGTTGTTGATATGTGGTTTACTATAAACGAACCCTTGTGCGCCGCGTATCTTGGCTACCTTTCCGGAACACATGCTCCCGGGATCCGCGACATACAAAAGGGAATATCGGCGGCGCATCATTTAAATATGGCGCATGGCATTGCCGTAAGAGAATACCGCAAAACAGGTCTTAAAGCGCCAATTGGAACGGCATGGAATCCTTCTACGGCAAGACCTGCCACTCAAAATAAAGAAGATATAGAGGCCTGCAATAAATCTATGGCGGAGAATGCGGAAATATTTATCCTTCCATGTCTTGGCAAGGGTTATCCTGAAGTAATTCTTAATAACCCGGAATATAAACTGCCAATTAAAGACGGAGATATGGAAACAATAGCACAGCCGATTGATTTTATGGGAATTAATTATTATTTTGAACATCCTGCAGGAAAAGCGAATAATCCTTCATGGCAGGAAACTACTTATATGAACTGGCCTATTGTTCCCGGCGGCTTAAAGCGAATGTTGGAATGGATAACCAAAGTTTCCGACGGGAAAATACCGATTTATGTTACGGAGAACGGCTGTGCGTATGATGATACAACTGCACCTGACGGCAGAATACACGATGCAAAACGCATTGAATATTTCCAAAAACATCTTACAGTCTGTGCCGATGCAATTAAACAAGGTATTCCATTAAAAGGATATTTTGCATGGTCGCTTATGGACAATTTTGAATGGAGCTATGGTTACACAAAACGCTTTGGTCTTATTCATGTTGATTTTAAAACGATGAAACGCACAATAAAAGACTCAGGCTATTTCTTTAGGGATGTAATAGCAGGTTACGGCGAATGGTAAATAAAAAAAGCCCGGCAAACACCGGGCTTCTTTTAACCAATATTCAAATTAATAAGGAAGATAAAAGAGTGTAATTTCGGTTACTTCGATATAGGCTACACCTGGGTCGGAGGCACTTTGGAACAGAATAATCGAAGGTGCTTTATCAAGGGAAACAAAAGAGCCTTTTTCCGAAGAAATGCCCGAAGCTCCGTCACGGGAACCCATAGCTATTTCGCTTTCTTCAAGGTCTTCTTCTCCGGGTCTTCTGCCGTTTGTAAGGTTAAAAGCTTTAAGCGGAGTGTTAGGACCAAATGTATCGGCAGGACCTCTCCAATCTCCTTCAGGATCATAAATTAAAGATACCATAACTTTGCTGTTAGCAGGGTCTAATTCATTAAAGTCATCATAGTAATATCTTACCCTGGCTCTTGCCCTGTTAAAGCCTGACCAGTCAATATCTTCCGGAAACGGCGGCAAATAAATCGGAAAATCGACCCATGTACCTTCGAGCGGTTCGGCATTCATGACAACCATTGTTTTTCCTTCGCAGGTTGGGCAGATACCGCAGGCATCATCCTTTCCTTCGAAAATTCCATCACCCAATTTGTCTTCATTCGCACATATTGTTGAAGTCCACGGAACCTGAGGTAATAAGGAAAGATCGATTGTGTAGGGGTCATTCATCACTACAGGTTTTTTTGCATTGCATCCGGCTATTAAAACAACAGCCAATACTGCAATAAGAACAAAAGCTAACGCTTTCATTGTGTTTTTCATAGAAACTCCTTTCTTTTAATTAAGATATATCATTTTAACAATAAATTAACAAAAATAGCAAGCTTATACGGAAATTATTCTCTAAAGAAGGTAATTTCCTGAATTTCAATAAATGTTACATTTGCCGCCGCATTTTGAAAGACAATTCCGGCGGGAGCTCTTGTAAGCGAAATGGCTCGTCCTTGGTCTTGAGATGCCGGAGCCGGACCTGTTAATCCGATATTATCGATTCTAGGAATAGCTATATTGCCGGCATCAAACCAGTTTCCGGAATAATCATAAAAAAGATGACAATGTGCAATACCGCTGCCCTGCCTGATTTCGGTTTGACCATTTGCTCCCCTAAAGTATTTTACCCTTACAATAATTCTATTCATTTGGGTCCAGTTAACATTTGAAGGAACAGCACCTTCTATATTGACACCCCAAAAATCAAATTGTCGTGTAAAGGCAACAGGGTTTCTTATTGATTCTAATTGTGAAAGGTCAACAGAAACTCTATTTTGAGCAAAAAGACCCCCAATAACAACAAAGAAAAGTGCCAAAAAGACAACAAATTTCTTCATATATATCCTCCTATAAAAAAAGCCCTGTCTAACGCCCACTGACTAATAGACACTGGGCGGACGGGCTTTTAAATAAAATCTTTAAGCAATTATTGCTTAAAGAATGTTAATTCTACAAGCTCAATGGTAGCTACAGATGTATTACCCTGTCTTTGTAACCACATAGCTTCAGGAGCTCTGGTAAGCGGTCTTATTGATTGTCCGGCTTCTGAACTTGGTCTTTGATTACCATTCGCACCGCCGACATTCCAAAATTTTACCGGTGTGTTGGGTCCAGGACCTGTATCATTTTCTTCAAAAGATCCATTTCTGTCATAGGCGATAGTGATACCTGCTTGGCTGGCACCCTGCCTGATTTCATTGCCATTTGAACGGTAATATCTTAATACTACCCTGCACCTATTATAATCTGCCCAAGGAAGATTTGCGGGGAATGTTCCAGCGGGAAAATCGACTTGATAGAACCCATATGCTGCTCCGCCGCCCCTGGAAGGTGAAATTGCTGTAGATCTTACAACAATTGTTCCATCTCCATTAAGAGAAGGCTGCGCATTTGCCAATTTTGACAAGTCAACTGTAAAACTGTCCTGAGCAAAAGCACCAATAACTCCTACAATCAGGAAAAGTGCCAATACGATAGTAATTTTTTTCATAAATTACTCTCCTTAAAGTTTTTCTTACGGAACATACATTCCGCATTTCATTATATACCCAATATAACAAAGCGGTCAACAAAAAGTTTCAAAATTTCTTGCCCCCACAAAACAACAAAAAACCTGCTATAGTAATATAGTGCAAATTATATGAATATTGTTATACTTTATTCTTTCTTTTAAAAGGGATAAAACTATTGACAAATGATTGAATTAGGGATATACTTGGTATATCCTGTGAGTTGGAGGGCAATTTATGCAAACAACTGTTGTAAAATGGGGAAACAGCCAGGGAATACGGCTGCCTAAGGCTTTTCTTAAAAATATCAATATTTTTGAAAATGATCCTGTTGATGTAACTTTAAAAAATGAAAAAATAGTTATAAAAAAAATAAAGGCAGAAGAATACAAAACTCTTAAACAAAGGCTTTTTGAATTTTACGGAAAAGGTTATGAAAAAATTGTTGAACTGCAAAAAGAGTATGATTGGGGCAGTCCGGTTGGAAAGGAAATATGGTAAAACAAGGCAATATAATACTGGTTGATTTTGATCCGCAAGCCGGGCACGAGCAAAAAGGCAGACGCCCGGCATTAGTAATAAGCAATGACCTTTTTAATAAATTTTCAGAAATGGCGATTGTGTGCCCAATAACAAATACAGATAAAAGCCATCCCCTCCATGTAAGATTAAATGAAAAAACAAAAACAAATGGCGTAATATTATGCGATCAGATAAAAACAATGGATATTAAAGTTCGTAATTTTAAATATTTAGAAAGCATCCCTCCAAATATTTTGGAAAATGTTTTAAATATAGTTTTTTCACTAATGGAAAAATAAATCAATAAAAGAGAATCTCTAAAAACTAAAAGTTTTAAGAGATTCTCGGTTAAAAACAATGTTTTTTGCAGCAAAAGCTGCAAAAAAAGCTCATTTGTTATTGTTAGGTAACCTCTAAAAAGAGTTTTTAGAGGTTACCAAAATTAAAAAACCTCTTCCATTACATAAAAAACACTCGTATCGGTGCCAAAGACTATTCTTTTTCCGGCAATTACGGGGGCGGATAGTATCGAACCTTCTAAATCCATATCCCAAAGCTGGCGGCCATCATGGGCGGATAGGCAGACTAGTTTGGGTGGGGTAAAATCATTCCCCATAACGCCAAAGTAAACCCTTCCGCCGGCTATGGTGGGGGGCGAACTGACGGGCGTACCAAGTGTGCGCTCCCAGCGGACAGCACCGGTTATTGCATCAAAAGCGCGAACTACGCAGTCTCCCCCTGCAAAAATGACATAATCCTTCCAAACTGCAGGCGCCATAAAATCCAGTGTATCGATATTTCTCATAAAAAAGTTGTATTCCGCCTGCGGATCAAAAGCATGAAAAACCCCAAAGGAGCGCGCCTGCCATTGTATCGATCCTGTGTGGCGGTTTATGGCGTAAAAAGCAAGCTCTGTTCCATTCCAAATGCCCGCCGTTCCCATGTACAAGAGGTCGCCCTTTACCGCCGTAAACGAATACCAAGTTGACCTGATTTCTTCATAGGGAAGAAACCACAAAAATTCTTTTGTATCGATATCAAACGGCCCGACAAGGCTGGTGCGAGGTCCTGTACCATGATAAATTATTCCATCATCAACAAGGAAGGTATATTTGTACCAACCGGGATTATTAAGCCGATACTGTTCCGCGCCGTCAGTGGAAAGAAAATAAAATGCATCGGCATCTCCAACAAAAATTATGCTGTCTCCGTATTTTTGTACAAGGGAATTTATTTCTCCATAAGCCTGGAAAACCCATTTTTCTTCTCCGCTTTCCCGTGACAATGCGTAAAGCTTGCCGTCTTGACTTCCAAAATAAACCTGCTCTTTATCAACATACGGTATTGAGTTAATACTAGACCCGCTTTTAAAAACCCACCGCATATAGCCTGATTCCGCATCCAGCGCATAAAAGTTCCCATCATGAGAGCCAAAATAAATAGTGTTCCCCATTACTACAGGCGGATTGAGCGATTCCAAAATTTCGTTATTGTCCTGCAGTTTTATCTTCCATCGTACTCCGAGGGGCGGCGAGATACGAGTGGAACTAGCGCCTCTGCCGCCTTCCCCCCTAAATTGCACCCAATCATTGCTACGGGTACAATTTAAGAAAATTAAACCACATGCCTGCAACAGGCAGGCAAGGACACAGAGGACTATTTTATTTATTATTTTTTTTGTTTTTATTTTTATCATAAGTAAGCTAAACCTCTCAAACTAATTTTTCTTATTATACATCTATGTACACCTTTGCTTTTTGTTGATTTAATAATATTGTCATATTCATTCTTGAGCTTATTAAAACATTCTTCCATTTCATTCTTATCATCAAATTCTCTCCATCTCAACTGAGAATATAACGAAGCAAAACACTTAAATTCTTCCTCTGTGCTCTCTGTGTACTCTGTGGTTAAAAATAATTCCGAATATTCAGTAGCTGTCTTAGACGCAGGTTTGATTGGCTTACCATCTGCGGCTAGTTGAGCCAACAACAACAAATACAGAGCCCGTGCCCCCTGCCGTCCGCCTTTGCGAGCTCCAAAATATAAAACAGCTTCCCTTGCATATCTAAGAATATACGCCGCAATAAGCAAAGAAACCGCCAACCACCCTGCGGCGCGGAAGACCGCTCTCCAAGGGAATTTTCTAAAATTAGAAAAAGTTTTATTTTGATCGATAACTGGGATTACAACATCCCATGTGTTAAAGTCGCCGCTTGCGACAGGCGGGATTGCAAAAGCGGTGGCTTCAAAATCCAGCCAGCCGTATTCAGAAATGTAAAACTGTGTCCACGAATGTGCATGGAGATTTGTTACCAAAAAGAGATTGTCAAAAGGGAATTGCTGAAGAATAGGGAGCTGCCTGCGCAAGTTTGCAAGGCCTCTAAGGTGAGCCTCTGTTTGTAAACCTTCAGATACAAGATACCCCGTAACCACGCGCGAGGGAACGCCCGCAAGTCTGCCAAGAAGAGCCAGACTGTTGGAAAATTCAACACAGTCGCCGTCTTTGGTTTCAAAAAGAAATTCTTTAAGAGATTCTATAGTGGCATCTTCGTTATAACTTAAATTATATTGATACTCCGTAAATGAATTAAGGATTGCCAAAATATATTCCAGTTGTTGGTTTACAGGCGGAGACGGTTTATCCGATTCATCCGATTCATCCGGTTTACCCGATTCTTCTTCAAAATAAAAAAGCGATTTTAAATAAGGATCGTTATTAATAATTTCTTCACGGTTATCTGTCCATTTTTTAATAGCAGCTAACAGCCATGTGTTAAAAAGCAATTCATCTTCTTCTTCCAGCGATATTTTTAAATATTGGGAAAGCCGTTGTTCTTCTCTTGCTGTTAATCCCTGCGAAGGTTCTTTAACGAGAGCCAATGGGTCTCCAAAATGAATAAGCGATTTCGCCTGATGAATGTAGCGCATTGGCCCTGAGTCCTCGCTTAAAATTGTGGGGTCAACAGAAACAGGAAAATACGGCAAATACCTTTCCCGTAATGTAGAAAGGGAAAATATTTCCAGTTGTATTCTGCCTGTATCATAATTTCCTTCACTGTTCTTCCATGTAGCAAAAAGCCTCTGTTGTGAAAGGGCGTTTAACGGCTCATCTTCATTTGCAAGGAAACCGTTTACAGGATCTAGCTGTCCGCGGAAAACATCCGCCATATAAACAGGTTCTGTATCAGAAGCTACAACCTTCACAAGGTATTGCATATTATCTTCTGAGCTGCCGTCTCCTCTGTTTCTGCCTCTGCCTGAGCTTGACTGCCAATCATGTTCGGACATACCGCGAAGACCCGGCTGCCGTCCGCTTCCGTCTCTTGGCAGTGTTCTGCGCCCTTGCCGTCTTCCTTCTCTTGGAATACCATTGTCCGAACTTTCAGGAATGCTCTCCGGCGCACGATCCCTGTTTATGTTTTCCACTATGGAGTTACGAATAA
>Ga0099364_10012653_pt1 | contig 11355 bp, 27 predicted proteins | sample TergutTh196P3_FD_73070 | JGI IMG/M metagenome (GOLD analysis project Ga0099364, IMG submission 73070) | Microcerotermes parvus P3 segment gut microbial communities from Pointe-Noire, Republic of the Congo - Th196 P3 | ecosystem: Host-associated > Arthropoda: Insects > Digestive system > Gut ...
ACTCTCTGGCGAGAGCGGTCGAAGTTTTTTTAGTTGGCTATAAAGGTCGTTAATTTCTGTGAACATAACCAAACTCCTCCTATTCGAATAAAACTATTATTTTATGCAAATTTGAACTGTTCATAAACCGAACTCTTCGATCTTATCTTGTACTTTAAGAAGAGTGCGATTTTTCTCCAAGCATTTCCAATAAGACATTGAGTTCATATCGGCATTATCACATTGAAATTCAGATTCTTTAATTTCATCTTCTAACCATTGTAAAAAATCTTCCACTGTATACCCCCCTTTTTTTTCTTAAAAATCTTCGTTATCGCTAACACAAATTGCAAAATGAATATTTCTCATTTTTCGTTCCCAACCTCCTTATTATACCACGTCATTTCAATCTTGTCAAGCACTTTGTAAAATTATTGCCCTTGCGATTCTGTCAGCCTCGTACACATTTCGAGATTCACATAATCTCTGCCGGTCATCTTCGGTTGGTCTTATCTTAAAGTCGTTGAATAACCGTAATTTTGAGGTTATGTATTCCTCTAAGGTCGTTTCACATTCACCATGTTTCCTCATAATCGCATCCTTTCTCCAAGCATTATGTCCGTTTTAATCCGTATCCATGCCGAGCCTTTTACACAGAAAATAAACCAAGTCGTCCATTTCTTCGCTACCGTATTTTGATTGAGTCGTTTCAATATCCTCGTCTTCAGGTAAATTATATCTCAAATCTTGCGAAGCATCATATAAGGCATCGTGTACTGTATAGTCCTCAATTACATTATCAGTTTTTTCATCGTATGAGTTTTTCCAGTACAATTCTACGGCTCTGGTGAGCAACGATTCTTTGCTGTCGTCAACACATATTTCTTTAACATATTCTATGAAATCCTCTGTTGTAGAGCATCCTCCTAACCACAAATAAGCATGGCATTTATTCACATCCATATCGTCTTCGCCATGCGTTTGACAACCACATGAATAATCACCATTCTCGTCAGCCGTAGCGTTTTCACATTCAAAACACAACTTTTCCGCATAGTCTAATTCAACAGGCGTTAATTGTGCTTTTAGAACCTCATAATCTACACAATCGGAGAGTGTCGGGTGTTGAGCCTTTATTTTATCTTGACAAAGAAAGCAAGTCGGCCAATCATCAGAATCCAAAAACTTACTCATATTGCCATATCCGCCATCCCAAATCCCTTGTTTACCACAAACTTCACAGGCTGTATACATCTTATCGTGTTTTTCACAGACGTGAATTGTTTCCCCGTCGCAAGTATCCAACTCATAATCTGCATATTCTTCGCAGTCTTTTTGTGCAGAATCACCTTCGCTATCTTTATGGTGATAACACAGAACCGGAACGATGTCGAGTTGCCAAAAGTCGGCGATATAGTCTATAACCTCGTCTTCGGGAAGAACTTTTAGTGTTTCAACTGCTCCGTCGAACTCATCACTCTCAGCCCAACCAATAGCTAATTCTCTCCAGTCTTTGACATTAGCGACGTGGTTGAGACACCAACTTGTCCCTTGAAGGTCTTCAATATTTTTATAAAGCATAAGTAAAACCCCTTTCTTCTAATCGTACCATCCGAATTCTCCAGCAAGCACAAGATTTTCTAAATTATGTCCCGGTTTAATCTCGCGCTCCGTAGCCTCGTTATCTCCTCCCAATTTAATTTCTGTTGTATTGCTGTCGTCAAAATGGACAAACAGGCGAATGTCTTCTTGTAAATACCTCGTGCTAATAAGCTTAGTTTGAGTTGTTTTTATTATCAGGTCGCGCAACTCTTCGGTATAAAACATATCAATTGCTTCTTTGGATTCCTTGTAAGATACAAGAATATCCTTTTCGTCTGTGTTGTACAAATATATATGCAGTTCGCGCTTATAATTGTTGTGTTTCAAATCAACACCTCCGTTTTTTCATAAACGATTGCTTTTATTTGCAATCAGCACAAATAATTTCTTCGTCATAACTAATTGTTTCAGGCGGTCGCGCAACATACTTCCCGCACTTCTCACATTCCTCTGCTCCGTATAACCATATTTCATGCTCTTTAATACCAAAGGCACCGTCAAGCAAAGATTTTAGATAATGCTGTGCATCCTCTGTATCTACAAAATCCTGTACTTTAATATACTCAATGATATTTTTAACGAGTCGTGTCGCAGTGCCATCAAGTGTATAATTCTCCATGATGTAATTGTAAAATTCTTTTGTTCCCATGATAACTCCTTTTTAAATTCGTAGAATAAATCCTAATTTCTCACAAGCCCACTCCGGAACAGTCAATAATGTATCTTTGTCTTTTTTATATTGCTTGTTCAATTCATCTTTAGAATAATTTAAGAGCTGGCAATACTGTTCCAGTTTGTTTTGCGAAACCAATGCCTTTAATGGTATAATGTGTTGTTTCAAATTTTACCTCCAGTTTTCATAAATGTTTGGATTTATGCGGATTCAGAGTCGTTGGCATTTGCAATACTTTTTTCAACTTCCTCTGCCTTTAACTCTTTAATTCTTTCGACAGTAGCATCGCCTCCCTTGATTATTACTGATATAAGAATAACAAACGCAAACATAACCCACAACCAACGCACGACTGGAATCATGCACATAAATACCGTAAAAATTAACGAAAGTAAAACGTTGTGTTTCTTTTTATAAATGCGTTTATAATCTTCCCACAGCCCTGCATTTTTAATATGCCTTTTTATGTTGAAGATGTAATGGATTAACACAGCGAAATTACCCGTTATACAAATTGTCATAGTGATAATGGTTTTTACGAGCCACTGTGATTCTAAGATTGTTTCAATAAGATTTTCTAACATAATTTCCTCCTTAAATTTTCATACCAATTATTAATTTTGTGAAATTCCTCGACCTTTTGAGACCGAGGAATTCACCCAGGCTAACTCAACCCTTTTCTTTCAGCAGAAAGTCGTTGTTGATGACCTTGAACGATTGATTTGCTGAATAGTTGCTAATTTCCTCATAGTACAACTTCTCCTTTTCAGATTTCACATTGCCTTATTGCAAACGCAATCGTCAATAACATTGATGTTCAAGCGATTCTTTTCACTCCTTCGATTCTCGTTGTATTTTCTAACGATAATCTTTGCAAGGGTAGTCACGGTGCTCTCCACTTTGCTACTATTGAATCGAGCAGTCCGCTCTAACGCCACGGGATTATATGCCGACAACTTTCTTGACATATCTTTCAAGTTTATCTCATCATACAGCTTTATAACCAAACCCATAGCTGTGAGCATCGCTGCCGACGTAGCACTTTTGTCATTGCCCCAAGCCTCTTTGAACACGATTAAGAGGTCTTTGAACTTCTCGTTTGTCATCGTTGCGTGGACTCTCTTAGCTGTAACCGGGGCATTAACATGAATGTATTTTTTATTGCCCTTGCCTTTGTCAATTTTCGCATTTAATCCAAGAGTATACCCGGCTTCATTTGCGGCATTGACAAATCCGACATAATCCTTGTTGCCTTGAACAACAATGCTGTTTATTCTGTCCTTAGCCTTTTGACGTGCCGTTTTGAAATTGATTATCTCATACAACTCGGCTTCTTCCGGCTTCGTTAGACCGTACAAGACATTGCAATCAACGCTTTTTCGACGCAAAAGCCTTAAAGCGGTCTTCCTGTGGTTCCCATCTATGATATAATATTTCCCGTTTCGATAGGACACCAATAAGGTCATCGGTATACTGTCATTGAAATTGGCAACCATAGTCCTTACTTTATCAAATTCAATGTCTCTTTGATAGTCTGCGACGAGCAAATCCTCTAATTTGATGTTTACGACTTTGGTTTCTCCGGACGTTGTGTTGTTTCTCATGACATAAACTCCTTTATTTTATTATTAACTTTTGTTAGCTCAACTTGAAGTTCTTCCATGCTACGCATATACCTCATCAACTCATCTTGAGACATTTCTGCATATTCCAAATCACGGAATTTGTACTTGTCAAGAACAACAGATGCTTTGAAACAGGTCTCATGAAACAATTCGTAGTCATATTCCACATTGTTTTCCACAGATCTTTTTATGCTCAATTCCATTTTTGTATCAAGAAGCTCTTCGTTGAGCTTTTTTACTTCCTTCTTCTGCCTTTTTAATTCCTCCTTAGTTCTTTCATAATCAGGCGGGACAACCTCTTTTATCACCTCCACTTCAACAACTTCTTTCGCCTTCCCTTCCTTTTTAAGTTTATCAACCTCCTTCTTCAACTGTTCGCAACGCTCGTAGCTTCGTCTTTCGCGGGCTTCGAGTTCTTGTTTTTCCGTGAGCAACTTGCTAAGCTCTTCCGTGCTGGCTTTGTTGTCGTCACCTCTGGGCTTGGCTTTTTCGCTTTCAAGCAGCATTTCCAATCCTCTGATTTTGTTGACATATTCTTGCATTTGTGCCTGTGTTGCTCCTTCGGATATTTCCGCCCCAAATTGTGCAAGGAGCTCCTGTTGCTCTTCTTGGGTAAGTTTGACAAGAATCTTTGAAGCCGTGGTTTTTGTGAAAGCACCGTTATCAAGAATTTCTTTAATTTCGGGAGTAAGTTTGCGTTCAATATCAAGCATTTCATATAATGTTGATTCGCTTACACCTAACTCATTAGCAATTTCTTTCTTAGAAATACTCCGATTATCGGAGTATTTTTTGTTTCGCCCTTTTGTCTTTTTCCCTCGCAAAGTATCGTACTCTGCCGCAATCCTCCTTTGTTTCTTATCATCATTTTTATGTCTTCCGAAGTTTGCGGCAAGGAGAATTTTTAACTTCTCATCTTCATCAGTTAAATCCTCCCGGATAATCACCGGTAGCTGTGTCACTCCTATATCCTGAGCGGCTTTCAACCTTTGATGTCCGCTTACCAGTGTCATATCATTCGCTACTATAAGAGGTGTTAAAACGCCCTCTTCCTTGATAGAGTCACGGAATGTCTCGTACTCGTTCCCGCTGATGTCATCGAAAAACTCTATATTTCGCGGGTGGATTTTCACCGCCTCTGTTGATAGATTAATTATGTTTTGCATATCAGTTTATCCTTTCAAAATTTAATACTTTAATAAATACAAGATTCGGTCATAATTCAACCACTCCAATCAACACAAGCACAGGGGCAACTACAGCTAAATTCAAAGAACGAATCTGCAAAATTCTCAAAATCAAACCCTTCGGTTTCATAATCTTTAGGGTCTTCTAAGCAATAAATACCCGACTCCATCGCTTCCAACATTGTATAACCCATATCATTAGCGAACAATCCAAAGCTTTTTCCTGATTTCAAGTACCACGGACCACTTGCCATATGGTCGTGCATAATTGCATTACACTCAAGGCATTGAATTGATAAAACAACGTCTTCGTCGTTGTTGTTGGTTATGATTGCGATGAAATCATAATCGTGCCCGGTGCGTTTAATTTCAATCTTATTTTTATCTCTCATTCAATACACCCCTCATAATTGCTAAGTTTTTCTTCTACTTCATTTAATACATCAAGTTTTACACTCTCTCGTTCGACCATATAACCGCATAATTCTGCATTCATATTACCTGACATTAGCTTATCTTCCAACCCTTTTATAGACTCTTTAATTTCATCTTGCATATCCCAAACAATTTGCATAATATCGTCCGTAACCATACTTAATCTCCTCCTACAATTTCATTCCATAATTTCCATAACACAGGATGTTCCTCCTCGAGCAAATCCCTCATACACTCATCTTCTCGGTATTCGGCATCTCTAAACTCACCAAAGCAGGAGAAACTTTCACCACCGGGGAATCCTTTTTCTTCGTCATAGTCTTCAATATTATAACCCCTACTACTTACCCACTCGTCTTTGTAAATCGGGTAAATATCCTCAGCCAAACAATCGAAACGCGTATCCTCTATTATCTCCTGTGCGTAACTATCTGTTCTTGCTCGTTCATCTATATACTCAACATTGTAATCCGTATCAATTTTAGCTATTGTTTTACCCTCTTCGTTGTGACTATTGGTCAGCCACGCATCAATATAGGTTTTTCGCTCGTATTTAAAGTCGCTTTTGATATAACTCCAAATACTCATCATTATTTCTTCCCTCGCATTTAGCCTTTCAAGAACATCTTTATACGAATCTACACGTCCTTGACAATACCCGCTTGCGAAATCGTTTGACTCTGACGATTGTTGCAATTCATGCTCTTCTCTGGCGTTTTTGTGTAATTGAACGATGAGTTGAATAATTTGCTCTTTTGTAAATATAGCATTACCTCCGATTTTATTCACCATACTCACAAAGCAAAGGTCAAACATTTTTTCGCTTAAGAAGTCGGTTAAATGAATCGAATCATGAGAATACCACAATTCGTATAATACAAATTGACACTCACTGTTATACTCAATAATAAAGTCAGCAATACCAACCTCTTCGCTAACACGGCTTTCATCTTTAGAAACTCCGGTGTCTTCGATTAACTCCCGCCCCAATAAGTCTTTTAACTTTTCGGACATTTTTATTCTACAGCAAAATGTATCATCATCTAACCATTTGGTATGTGATACACTTGTCGGAAGAATCTCAATCAATTCTTCTCGTACCGCATCCCAGTTTATTTTTTTTAAACAATTCACGCTTTTTACCACCTTTCAAAACTCTCACCAAAATTACCCTTTCGTGCAAACTTACTCTGTGAAAAATCCACACACTTTGCAAGCCGTAAATGACTCGCCGTTCGTCCCAATGCCATCATAAAGTTTATTGAAATTACATTCGGGACAAATGCCATTGCGAATTTTATCTGCATCACTAATTTCCGACGGGTCTATTTTTCTCATATCATCAATGCTCGAAAAATGCCCATACATTCCGCCTTTTCTGTCGGCTCTAATCGAATAAAAACACAAGTCTTTTCCATTAATATCTTGCAAACATCCGTTCTTCATATTCCCACCTCAACTCTTATTATTTTGCTCTTCTAAAAAATCCCAACCCTCTCTTTCAAAATCCCATTTCCATATAATATCAAGACTTTCCTTTGTCAACTTTTCTATGAGTTGAAAGAGTTCTGTTTTCGATAGGCTTTTTGTCGGGTACGATAATTGGCAATCCCTCATTGTTATGTTGTCAACCAGATGCACAGAGTAGTGGTATTCGTCAGACTCCAACCCATCTGTTTCCACGGTAACTTGAACAGCTACTGTGGCACCGTTACAGTCTTCCAATATTTGATGATATCGACTAATTCTTTCACCATAGCTATTGGTTTCATGTCTTTTTTCCATGTCACACAACACATAGTGTGTCACAAATTGCGGAGATGTTATATATAAGTTCATTTACATTTCCTCGCCTTCTATTTCGCTCTCATCATTGAACGCAGTCAACAAAAATCTTTTTAATTCCTCTTTGTCGAGTTTATTAGCATACTCGTTGCTAAGTTCCGAATAAGAAAAGTTTTCGGCAAAACTCTTAATAATGTAAACATAAAGCTTTTCTTCATCGCACATATTCATCAAGTCAATTCCAATATGATTGACGTTGAAGTGTTCAATAAACTGGTCTTTAAGCCATTGTAGATTACCCATTTACATTTCCTCGCTTTCCTCAATAATCTCATACAGCGGTTTTTCGTCTACAGTTTGCTCAATTCGGATAACATCAGAGACAGGAAGTTCTTCAAAATGACAATTGAGTGTTTCACAGTTCGGACAACAGTCGTAGATATCTTCATAGTCACCCACCCAACTTTCGCCGCAATTATTACATTTCCAATATTCCATTACAGAGTCTTTCAGAAGCTCTTTACGTGTTATCCTAATCACTGTCAATCTCCATTTCGTAGAAATTCTCATCGCAATATACGCAAACATAATCATACTGTGGTAAATCACTCGAATACAAATCACTCGTACAATGAGGACATCTTTTGTCAATAAATAAAAGACTGTCTGTTATGTTACTTAATTCTCTCTCGATTTCATTATAAGGGATTTCTGCCCCCACGAATATAATTTAATGCTTTTACCAATGTACTAAGACTGACTCCCGACATAACGTCTGCATATTCCTTATAATTTTCTGTTCTCTCCCTTGGGTTATCAAACTCATTAAGTGACATTTTCTACACCTCTTTCCCATTCCTCAACAATATCCTCCAATTCTTTAGTGGAAAAGCAACACAGATTATCGTCCCAACGCATTCCCTCTACGGCATTATCTCTGTATTCCAACTCCTCATAGACTTGCTCAAGTGTTACATCACTATTCATTAAATTGGTAACGGCAATTGGTGTGGGTGTGTCACTCCATACAGTTTCAACCACCCTGCACTCATCACCTAAATCCAACTCCATGTCTTCGTCAAGCGGATAATAAATTCTGTTGATTGTTGCACCACCAATTCTTTCGGCTTCCGCAACAGCATCCTCAAAATTGTACTCCGACTCTACACTTATTATATTGCCAAAGCTGTCGCAAATTTCATAAACACAACCCTCTTCGATGTCGTCCACGTGAACAGTACAGGTTTCGCCGTTTTCAAATTGCACAACAAGATACCCAAGCTCTTCTGCGTTCTCGTAATCGTCTGTTGCATGCCCAACAATCACACCGTAACCCTCGATTAACGCAGAGGGTTTTGTCTTTATATGTGAACCGACCATCTCAATTACCCTTTTACTCATCGCTCCAACCCTCCCAATCAAATTTATTCTCGTTTATGAATCTTTCGAGATTCTCATAATCTGAGCGCGACATATCGTCGTTATAACCGCTTGCTAAAAACGCTTCGTATGTATTTTTGCATATGTCGTAAGCATAGTCACACTCAGTTGCTCCGCGCCGGATTATTCTATCCCGCAACAGGTCATAACCTAAAACGAAGATGTAATAATTATCCATATCACACACTCCCCTCTGTTTTAAATTCCGGAAACTTTTCAACTAAGATATATTTATCTTCTTTAGCTCCGCATTTATAACACTCTTCCTCTTTGCAAATGTTCCCGCACTCACATAACCAAGCCTCGCCGTCACTAAGCATATGTTCATCACTTGCCCAAACATGAGTATCACAATGGCTTTGACGTGGACAATTGTCGAGACAATGATTGTATTCAACGGGTTCGCCGCAACACAAATGTCTGTCTTCGTCTAAAATAAATCCATATTCGTATACTCTTTCTTTTAACATAAAGTTTACTCTCCTTTTCTAAAATTCGTAACAAATGCCCATTTTATTAGAACAATAATACCTCGAGAGCTTCAATAATTTCATCGGGTGATTCGTTACCAACCCGACATTGTATAACACTCTCAACAACACTGTCAAGCAACTCTTCATCTTCGAGAAGTTCGTCAACCTCTATACCCCAGCGCTCCTTAAACTCATCATCACCGTACTCTTCTACCCACTCTTTGACTTCCCTGCGAGTGTCGATTCTGTTACCATATCTACAAAGTTCCCAGAACTCTTCGTCCGACAATTGTGCTTTACCCAAAATCACCTTGCCCGTAATGGTTTTTAAATTACTTAACTCAAATCCTGTGTCCGTTTGTTTAATAGTCATCAGTCTTCCTCCTCGTACATTTTTATTTTCAAATCATGTGTGGGGTCATTGGTATATTCATCGCTCCAAACATAGCACTGGACTGTTTTAGGGATTATTTCACTATCGCCGCCCACGGTGGTTATTTCTGTTTCGGCTTGTTTAACCAAAACAATATCTTGTATGACAGTCCCGTTATCATCTGCCAAATAAACAGCAATTTCGGGAGCCAACTCGCCGGGATACTTGTCGAATAATTCCGCTACAAGTGTCGCAAACCCGAGATTTAATGTAATTTTGTTGTTCATACTTCATCCTCCAATTCCTCAATTCCGTCTTCCTCGACCTCGAAAGAATCATCGAGATAATAACCGTCGTCCGGAAGCCTGCATTGGGAGCTATAGGCATACTTAACAGCTTCTTCTTGACTTTCTGCCTCAATTATGAGACTCCCGCTCATTTCCCAATAGACGGGTAGCTTAAATTTTTTCATTATTAAACATCCTCCCAGTTAATATAAAGTCCGCAATCATCACCATCTATAAAACATACCTCGAAACTATCGGAGAGTTCAATTACGCCATTAATAATTGTTATTGTTGGAATTATTATGTCGATTTTGCGTGTTGCCTTAAATGTATCTTCGGACACAGTGCAGACGAAATCAAACAAGTTGTCCTCGCAAAATCCTTCCTCTCCAATATCCTGTGCTAAGTTATAACCATTGAAATAATTGTACAGTTTTATAAACGCATCACCTTTATAATTGTTTACAAATTTCATAATGGTTAATTCAACGTCGTTTTTAAAGGCATTTAATACTTCTTTTTGAACTTTCGTGAAAGTCATAACCACTCCCCCTTCAAGTCCGCCCAGTAATCGAATCCATTTGCGTTTTCGTAAACATAAACTCGTTCATCATTAAGAACGATATACTGTTCTTCGCAAACTTCCAGACCTTGAAGATTTGCAACTCCAATATTTATTACATTGCCGGTAGACGTATTAACCATTGCCGTTGTTTCAACCCTTATCCCACCATCCCATACCGAAACGAATGGTACTTTAAGAAGGAGTTGATTTTCAGCTGTATTTTTCATAAACGCACTCCTCACACATAAATTGTATAATCTATCTGCGGGTATTCGTACTGGACCCCTATTGCACCAAACGCTTCCCGAATACCGTCGTAATAATCAAACGCCTCGTAATCACCATTATTATCATTGCCCCACTCGGTTATATAACCTTCAAACGCTTCCTCCAATCTCTTTGCTTGTTCGTCATTTATTCCACTGTGGACGAAGATATTAATGTCAGTTTTGTTATCACATTGTCCTTTAAAATTAATCCAAAAATACTTCTTTTCCATTTTTCCTCCAGTTATATTAATATAGCTTCTTTTAATTCGCGGTCATTCCAGTGAATTTCCCCTCGATACGACATGAATAATGCCAACTCTCTTATATCATCGGAACTTAAATTGTCAATGTCAAGTTGTGTATCGTTTTCCTCGTTATACTCTTTAATGTCATTTTCGGAAACATCAACATGCCCAGACTCAATATCGGTAACGCCGATTGTAATTGTTTTCATAACTCTCAATCCTCCACGCAATCTGTGAATGGTTTAATATAATCACTTTGCTCAAGCCCGTCTTTACAATTTTGCCAATAATTTAACAGCATAACTATATCTCCCGCTGGAATATAAAAAGAACACCCGGGTTTATCTTTACTGTTATATTCCGTTATCTTAACATCATCATCTCTCATTTGCTATAATAGATTTACAGTACAAAAGC
>Ga0099364_10012654_pt1 | contig 11355 bp, 10 predicted proteins | sample TergutTh196P3_FD_73070 | JGI IMG/M metagenome (GOLD analysis project Ga0099364, IMG submission 73070) | Microcerotermes parvus P3 segment gut microbial communities from Pointe-Noire, Republic of the Congo - Th196 P3 | ecosystem: Host-associated > Arthropoda: Insects > Digestive system > Gut ...
TACAATATAATAATTATGAATTATGATTCATTGAACTGATAAACTACATAAGAAAGGCTTCGATCGCCAGTCGGTACGAATCCAAACCAAAGCCGGTTATCACTCCCTTGCAGGCTGCCGAGAGAAGCGATTTATGCCGGAAAGGCTCGCGCGTATATACATTAGATATATGTACTTCGACGACCGGGGTTGTCACCGCTTTGATTGCGTCGTGCAAAGCGATGGATGTATGCGTATAAGCTCCTGCGTTTAAGATGATACCGTCGAACGAAAAGCCTGTTTCGTGGATTTTTTGAATCAACTCCCCTTCGATATTGCTTTGATAATATGTAATCTCACATTGCGGATACATCTCTTTCAGCGTCGTCAAATAGCTTTCAAATGAAGTATCGCCATACACTGAAGGCTCTCTTACGCCCAGCAGATTCAAGTTCGGCCCGTTGATAAGTTGAATTTTTCTCATTTTCTTGTATCTTTGTGTTATCTTTGCCTCAAAAGAAGGAAATTTCTCTGAAATCATGTACAAAAATAGTGATTTTTTTTGATGAACAAACAAGAATTTACTTACATCGACAAATATACGCTCTATCTTCGGTTGGAAAAAGGATTGTCGCCCCATACGATTGAGGCCTATCTTGATGATTTGAATAAATTAATACAGTTTATTACCAATGAGGGATTACATATCTTTCGAATCACCTATACTGACTTGCAGCAATTTGTAGCTCAACTCAATGACCTCGGGATCTCGTCGCGTTCGCAAGCCCGTATCATATCGGGTATCAAGTCGTTTTACAAGTTTTTGCAAATCGAAGATTACCTGCGCATCGACCCGACCGAATTACTGGAATCTCCTAAAATAGGGACAAAACTGCCGGAAGTGTTGTCGGTCGACGAGATCAACAGGATACTTGATGCGGTTGATCTATCCACCCCAACGGGGCAACGCAACCGCGCGATGCTTGAGGTATTATACAGTTGCGGACTGCGTGTTTCGGAGTTGGTACGTTTGCGTTACCCTGACATTTATTTTGAGGAAGAATTTATCCGGATCGAAGGAAAAGGCCGGAAGCAGCGACTTGTCCCCATTTCACAAGCTGCCATCCGTGAGATCAGTTATTACCTTGATGACCGCCGTCAGATTACCGTGCAAAAGGGATCGGAAGATATTCTTTTCCTCAATCAGCGGGGTGCAGGATTATCGAGGGTAATGGTGTTTCATATCATCAAACAGTTAGCCGAACTTGCCGGTATCAAAAAGACGATTAGCCCCCATACCTTTCGCCATTCATTTGCAACCCACCTGCTTGAAGGAGGGGCAAACCTGCGGGCTATTCAACTCATGCTTGGACACGAGAAGATAACAACCACCGAACTGTATACCCATATCGATCGCGAATTTCTCCGCAAAGAAATCATAACACATCATCCGCGAAACAGGACTTAATCGAAGAAAATTTATGACATATTTCGACGTAGCGTGGTCAGCAGTCTCTATAATCCTTCCCGGATGACCAATAAAGACAGCAAAACCTGTCTCTGATTGAATTTATGCCCTTTGATGTATCCGATAAACTTGCAATTACAACCTCATCCATCTTTACAGACTTTTGAGACTGCTTCGTCAGTGGATACAAAATCCATTATTGTTTCACCGGTTCGATTCCGAAAGTGAAGCCGCTTTTGACTCTTTCAATCAATTCGGGGACAATGTCTTCGTATTTTCCGGTGATGCCGAAGTCGGCATGGTGAAAAATGGATGCTTTGGCGTTTTGATCGATTGCGACTATCTTACCCGATTCTTTGATACCTGCAATGTGCTGGATGGCGCCTGATACGCCGATGGCAACGTATACTTTCGGGCGGACGGTCTTGCCGGTTTGTCCTATCTGACGGGCGTATTCCGAAAATCCTTCGTCTACCACTACACGGCTGCAGGCCCATTCGGCTTTGATTCCCTGCGATTGAAGGGCTTCTGCAAGCGCTTTCACTAAAGACAGTTCGTCGCCTACCGTTCCCCGACCGCCGGATACGATGATATCGGCTTCGAACAATCCCTGCATACCGCCTGCGCCGCGAATGGTTTCGAGTATCTCAACGACAAAATGTTCTTCTTGCAGTTGTGGTTTGAAAAAGGATAGTTTTCCGGTGCGCCCCTTTTGTTCGGCTGGCATCTCGAAAGTACCTGCACGCGCCGTAGAGACCTGCGGAAATTCAAATCCGAGGATGGTCGCTAACTTACTCTCTCCGTAGGTAGGCCGGCGGGAGTATAATATCGGATAAATAATCTGTTTCTTCTTCCGGTCGACATGGTTGCCTATTTCCAATCCGGTACAGTCAGCCGTAACGCCGCTTCCTGTCTTGACGCATATACGCGGGGCAAGTTCGCGTCCCGAAGTAGTTGCCGCAAAGAGTGTTATCTCCGGTTTGATCTCCCTGATGACCTGCGCAAAAATATCTGCGAAAGGCAACACCAAATATTCTTCCAACCGGTCGTCTTCAACTACGATCACTTCATCGGCGCCGTGTTCGAAGAGCGTTTGTGCAAGCGGTTTCACATTTTTGCCTATCAACAGGGTCGTGATTTTCGTGTTTTCATCCAATTGATTGGCCAAATTACGAGCCGGCGTAAACAATTCGAGCGATGGGCGGGCGATTTTACCATTCGTGATTTCCGCCCAGGTCAAAATGCCTTTTGCGCCGTTCCGGATATCCACAACGGGAAAATCGGGCAGTTCTTTGGCTTCTTTTTCCTTTGTTTCAGCCTTTTGCAAGGTATTACCTCCTGTGTTGAATTTAGCGATGAAATCGTCAACCAACTGTTTATCACCCTGTCCTTCGGCCATCATCACCGGCGGACGGTCGCTCACAATGTCCTGCACTGCCGAGACAATGGTCGGCGAACCTGACAGTCCGATTTTATCTGTCGCCAGATTGATATCCGCCACTCCAAACACATTGACTTTGGCATTACGCGCTTGGATGGCTCCGACCAACGACGGTTTACGCGGAGAAACGCCTGTCGGGGTAAGCGAGATGACACATGGCATCGGGATCTTCATCATCTGATGACCGCCTTCAATAATTCGTTTGGCAATGATATTCCCGTCATCATCCGCCTGCACGCGTTCGACAAAAGTAGCCTGCGGGATATCCAGATTTTCAGCCACCTGCGAGGGTACATGTGCCGTATCGCCATCGCTTGTCTGACGTCCGGCAAAGATGATAAACGGTTCCTTGCTGTCTTTTGTGAATCCTAAATGCTTCAGCATCGTAGAGATAGCCAAACCGGTGGCATAGGTATCGCTTCCGCCTAATTTACGGTCGGAAAGCAGATAAGCATCGTCATAACCCATGGAGATAGCCGTTCGCAACGCCGTTTCAAACGACTGCGGTCCCATTGAGCAGGCAATCATGCGGGCGTCGGGGTATTTCTTTTTCAGTTGCAGTCCGGCTTCCAAACCAAACTGACAATCAATGTTAATGATTGATTTTGCTTTTGTCCGCTCCATTAATCCATCATCGCCCATACGCATTTCGCTGGGAAGCGGTACTTGTTTAATTAAAGATATTATTGTAAGAGCCATTGTGTATTATTATTTATTTAAATTATTATTGAATTATATTTGATTTAATTCCCTACGTATCATTGATTTAATTTCGTTTTCAGGGAAAATAGTTTTATATTCAGCAACTCCGATTGGTTTGAGAAAGTCGCGTAAGGCAATTTCTACATCAATATTGTCTTTTTCAGCACATAGAATTATTCCGATGGAGGGATTTTCATCGGGCATTTTCATTTGGTCGTCCAATAGTCCCAAATAATGGTTCATTTTTCCAATGTATTCCGGCTCAAATGCGCCTATTTTTAAATCAATAGCAATCAGCGATTTAATTTTACGATTAAAAAACAACAAATCCACAAAATATTCTTTCTGATGGAGTATGATACGGTGTTGATTGCCGATAAATGAAAATCCTTCTCCCAATTCGAGCAGGAAGAGTTTGATTTTTTCTACAAGACGTCGTTCCAATTCCCGTTCTTTGATTTGATGTGTAATACCCAAAAAGCCTAAATTGTACGTATTTTTTAATATTTCATCGGCTTGATCCCGCAGATGTACAGGAAGCGTTGTTTCAAAATTATGCAGTTTTGGTAATTCTTTGGCATTGTGATATGTATCGGATTTGATAAAATGAAGTAACACATTTCGGGTCCAACCCATTTTCACTGCTGCTTCTGCATAATAGAGAGCCTCTTGCTTGTCTTTTATTTTACTTAATATAAGCCTGTTATGTCCCCAAGGTAATTCTGCCACAACCTGTGGCAGAATGTTGTTATCAGAAACTGCCACAGGTTGTGGCAGAATGTTGTCGTCTTCTGTGTAAAAATCGTACAAACGCTTCATATCCCACAAACTGCGAGGAGAAAATCCCTCAATATCAGGAAATTCGATTCTTAAATCAACCGATAATTGTTCAACCACTTTTCCTCCATATCCTTTTTCAAATTTTTCAGCAGAAAGACGTTTCCCGATATTCCAGTAAAGTTGAGTTACAGAAGCGCTTAATCGGTTTGCAATAACAATCCGGGTCATTTTTACTTCCAAGATTATCTCGCGAAGCATAACTTCGTAATTATTATTAGAAATACGTTTGTTTTCCGGTTGCATTTGACTTTCTCGTAATTCGTGATCGAATCTTACATATATTTATATTCCGGTCCGTTGCCTCCGTTCGGCACGTTCCAGGTGATGCCGTCGGCAGGTTCTTTGATATCGCAGGTTTTACAGTGCAGGCAGTTCTCGAAATGGATTCTTAACTCCCTGTGTCCCTCTTTATCGGTATGAAGTTCATATACTTCGGCAGAGCAATAATACTGGCAGGGGGCGTCGTATTCATTGATATTGATGGCGCCGTATGTTTCCGGATTGTTGATTTGCAGATGCGGCACCTGTTTTTCGTCGTGGAGCGCTCCGGAGAAATAGACGTCGGTCACTTTATCGAATGTCAGTATTTTATCAAATTCAAAATCCGATGTTTTGTCTTTAAACAACTTCTTCCTGAAATCTTTGAGCGTTTTTGTCGCCTGACTGTCGGAATGTGTTTTCAGTTTCCCGAAAAATCCGGCGCCGAAAGTGACAAGTTGCGTTCCGAAATTGAAAGCCCCCATGATCATCCCGTATAAAAAGCCCTGTCGGAAATTACGCACGCGATACATTTCTTTTTTAATAGAACTTTTGTTGACCAATTGCTCGTACAACTGCAAGGTCTGTTCAGAGAAATCGTTTTTCTCCAATGCTGTCAATGCTGTTTCGGCAGCCAACATCCCTGAGCGCATAGCCAGATGGATTCCTTTGAGTGCGGGCATTGTTAAAAATCCGGCGCTGTCGCCGATAATAAGCGCATGATCGGTATACAGTTTAGGAAGCGAATACCAACCGCCCTCGGGCAGTGTTTTGGCTCCGTATTCAAGCATTTTACCGTCTTTTAAGGTTTTTGTAACGACCGGATGGGTTTTCCACATCTGAAATGCTTTGTGTACATCAAACGTTGGGTCGGGATAGTCAAGCCCAAGCACCAAACCCACTGCCACCTTATTGCCGTTTAAACCATAAATGAATCCGCCGCCGAACACATTGTTTTGCATCGCCGGATATCCCATCGTGTGGTATATCTCACCCGGCTTAATCCTTCCTTCCGGCACGCTCCAGAGTTCCTTGCATCCCAACGAATAGATCTGCGGATTCTTGCCTTTCTGCAAATCAAACTTTGTGATCAGTTTTTTTGTTAAACTGCCGCGAGGTCCTTCGGCAAGAATAGTCAGTTTGGCTTCGACGAGGCTGCCGGGCTGAAAATTTTCCAACGGTTCACCGTGATGGTCGACGCCGGTATCTATTGTTTTTGCGCCGCACACCTTTCCGTTTTCGTCATACAGCAGTTCGCTCATGGCAAAACCGGTATAAATCTCAACCCCTTTCTCGATGGCTTTGGAAGCCAAATAGCGGCATATTTCACCTAACGAAGCGGTATAATTGCCTTTATTACCCATATACGGCGGTTCGAAGGGCGATTTTATCTTCCCTTTCTTACTGATCAGAAACAACCCTTCTTTGCTCACCTTGGCATCGAAGGGGATTTCATCAAAGTCCGTATCCGGCAATAATTCTTTAAATACCTGGGGACAGACGACTGCTCCCGACAAGATATGGCTTCCGATAGAATTCCCCTTTTCAATCAGCAGGATTCTGCGTTCAAGCCCTTTCTGTTTTAACAAATCGGCAAGGTGAATAGCCGTAGCCAAACCCGAAGGCCCTCCGCCGATAATTAAAATGTCCGTTGACACTGTGTTTGCATTACTCATTTTCAGTTTATATTATTTTTACTGTTTCTGTTAAATATGAAGTGCATTTCCAAAAATTGAGCAAATGTAGTCACTTTTAATGTAAACAAAAAAATAAATAATAACAAAAAATAAGTAATTTTGCAACTGCAAATTGAATTATTCTCATTATGAACGATTACCGCCTTCAAAATGAATCCGGCACAGTGGCGAAAAGTTTCCATGCGGAAGTAGGACATTTTCAAATCAACCACGAAGGGGAGAAGATTAACGGCGACGTATTTCTGTCGAAAAGGATCCCTGAGGAAAACCGCGTACTGTGTGTTCTGTCGGACGGGATGGGGCATGGCGTGCGGGCAAATGTGCTGGCAACGCTAACCGCGACCATTTCGCTCAATTTTTCGTTGGAACACAAAGACGCCAATGCGCTTGCCGGTATTATTATGAAAGCCCTGCCTGTTTGCAGTGAAAGGAAGATTAGTTACTCAACCTACACAATCGTAGATATTTCTGTCGACAGTAATACCGTTTCTATTTTGGAATACGATAATCCTCAAACATTGATTCTGAGAGGAAACAGGATTTATGAACCGGAATGGACACAGGTGACCTACAAGGGAAATGTCAAAGATAAACGGATCATGAATCTAAGGAAATGTTCCTTTGTGCCTCAAATTGAAGACCGTATCGTTTTCTGTTCGGATGGGATCGTTCAGTCGGGATTGGAAAAAGGGCTTACCATGGGTTGGGGGAGAAATGACTTGATTCGGTTTGTCCGGGGAATCGTCGAATCGACGCCGACTATTTCAGCCGCCGACCTTGCCGAAAGAGTGGTCAAACGCGCTGCAGCCAATGATTTGTTTACGCCGAAGGATGACCTCACTTGCGGGGTGGTGTATTTTCGGCAACCGCGCAAAGCGATTTTATGCACAGGGCCTCCCTACAACCCTGAAAAGGACAACGAATTTGCCTCCATCCTTAAAGATTTTGAAGGGAAAAAAATTATCAGCGGCGCCACCACAACGGAAATCATCGCAAGAGAATTGGGACGTACCGTTACGGATGAAGAACGTACAGATCCGGCTTTGCCTCCAAGTTCGAACATGAAAGGCATTGATTTGGTCACAGAAGGGGTGCTTACATTGAGCAAAGTAACTCATCTGTTGAATAATATCCATCTCAATTCGAATATGCAGTTTGGAAAAGGGCCTGCCGACCGAATCTGTAAGTTATTGTTGGATACGGACGAAATATCCATTTTGGTCGGCACCAAAATCAACGAAATGCATCACGACCCGAGTTTACCGGTCGAAATAGAAATCCGTAAACACCTGATTCAGAGATTAACCAACGTGTTGTCGGAGAAATTTATGAAGGTAGTAGCGGTTGAATATATGTGAAAATCGGGGGAAACCGGGGAAGCTGGGGAAATCGGGGAAGCAGGGGAAACCGGGGAAGCAGGGGAAATCGGGGAAAAATATAAACTAAAATTAAAATATATGAAGAGTTATAAACGTTTTGAGGATTTGGAGATTTGGAAAGAAGGAATGGAGATTTGTAAGGAAATATATGTTTTGTTGAATGATTGTAAAGATTACGGATTGAAAGACCAAATGCAAAGGGCTTCCGTTTCTATTCCTTCCAATATCGCTGAAGGTTATGAACGTAACGGTTTGAAAGAAAAACAACAGTATATGTTTATTGCAAAAGCATCATGCGGCGAAATTCGTACGCAATTATATTTAGCAGTTTTTCTTAATTATATAGATCCCGAAAAAGGAAATATATTAATTAATCGTGTTTCAAAGTTAAGCATAATGATTTATAATTATATCCAATTTATTAATAAACAATAACCCCCCAAAGCCATGCCCGTTTCCCCTGCTTCCCCGGTTTCCCCTGCTTCCCCGGTTATTATCCGTTTAGACAAAAGCAAATGCAAAGCCTGTTATTCCTGCATCCGGACATGTCCCGTAAAGGCAATTCATGTGCGCGGGAATACTGTCTTTCCTTATATTGAAGAAAAAAAATGTATTTATTGCGGCTTGTGTATAGGCTCATGCGCGTATGATGCAATCAGGCACCGTGATTCGAGAAAGGGCGTTATGCAATTGTTAAATTCCAAAGGAAAAGTGGTTGCGATATGCGCTCCCTCCATTGCCGGAGAATTTGACGATATTTCGGATTATCGTAAATTTGTCCGGATGATCCGGCAACTCGGTTTCTCTTATGTGACGGAGATGGCGTTTGGCGTGGATATCATTGCCGAAAAATTCAGAAAACTCACCCATGATGATTTTAACGGAAGATACTATATAACAAACTGTTGTCCTTCTATTGTCGCGCTGGTTGAAAAACGCTATCCCGAACTTATCGGGAATTTGATTCCTTATGTATCACCCATTGCCGCGTGCGCTATTGCTGCCCGGAAAACATACGGGACTGACTTGAAAGTGGTACACATCACCCCCTGTGTGGCAGCGAAGAAAAATGTAGACCGGTATACCGGTTTGGCAAAAATAAACGAAGTGTTGACATTCGGTGAATTGCGACAGTTATTCGACGAGTTTAAAATCAGTGAAACATTTAGTGAATATTCCGACTTTGACGAACCATTGGGATACAAAGGGGGCATGTTCCCGATATCGCAGGGGTTCTTAGAGGCTGCCAACTTGGATACCAGCCTGTTAAAAGAGAATACCATTACGGTTGATGGGAAAAGTTCGGTTTTCGCCATCAGGCAATTTCTGGATCATTATACGATCATCAAACATAATTACAACGCCTTCATCTGCAAAGGTTGCATCATGGGGCCCGGTATGTCCAAAGGGGGAGAAAAATACAAACGATACGCATTGGTCAAAGACTATGTAAGCCGTCGTCTGGCGAATTTCGACGTGGATAAATGGCGCCACCACATGGATATTCATACCAATCACAAGGAATTAAATACTACTTTTACCAATAACAAATACGAATTACCGCTTCCCGATGAATTTGCAATCAAAATAGCGCTCAATCGCATTACCAAGCGGAACAATAATATGGAGATCAATTGCGGGGCTTGCGGTTTCGCTACCTGTAAAGCGTTGGCTCGCGCCATTGCTCAAAATACGGCAATTCCCGAAATGTGCGTGACCAATGTGCAAATCGGCAACAGGGAAACATCACACAGTTCTAAAATCATGGCGGAAGAGTTGGATATGGTTAAAAATGAACTAAATACAACCAAGATATCACTTGATGAAACGAAAGAATTATTGTATGCCAAAAACGAAGCATTGTCCATTTTCGTGAGGGGATTGAGTTCGGGCATTGTTTTTTGTGATGAAAACATGAAAATTGTTGAATCCAATCTTGGTTTTATTGAAATCATGGGAGAAGAGGTAAAAGACATACACGATGTGATACCTTATCTTATTGGAGCAGACCTCAAAACATTATTACCTTCTGTACTGATCACCCAGTTCCAATTCATATTGAATCACGACGAAACAGAAATCAACCGCGATGTGGAGATTGAAGGAAAATGGGTGAATATCTCTATTTTTCAACTCATCCCCCAGAAATTGGTAGGCGCCGTCTTTCGCAACTTACATTCGAAAGAAGAGCGTCCAGAAGAAATCATTCACCGCGTCAGCGAGGTGATTGAAGAAAATTTACGTCAAGTGCAACAAATCGGCTTTATCCTTGGCGAAGGCGCCGCAAAAACGGAAAAAATGCTCAACTCCATCATCAAGTCTTATGGGTAAAGCCGTTTATTGTGAGATTCTAAATCCCAACAAACCAATTGCTTTCAATGTTTCGATGGCTGTTTTCCGGTCATACTCTTTTACACTTTCAGGTAATTCACCGTATGGCACAAGGCATGGATGCTCTTTTCGTTCGTCGTCACGTATATCCCCATATTTCCAACCTTCGGCTATGCGGGTGGATGCCCATGCTTCATGGACATGGTTATTGAGGGTGCAATACGGGATTTCCTGCTGTACTAATATCGGGATATGGTTATCATACAGTTCGTCGGGCAGGTATAACCCTGCAGCAAGGGCTTGGGGAGGGAACGAAAAGCATACAGCCACAGTCAGATAGTGCAACTCAAACCGGCTAAATAATCCTGAATAGCCGGATATTCCACCCCTGCTTTGATAAATTCAAAGGTTAATACGGTAACAATCACTAGAAAGGACAACTGTTTAAAAACCGATTCGGAAATGATATGGTCAATTTGCCTTTGTATCTTTTTACGAAAACGGGCAGGCGTCGCAAAAACAATGAAGATGAAAGCGAGGACGACCGGAATGAAAATGATGAAGCGCATGAACGGTTAATTATTCGATTATATATTCTTTTGTTTACTAAATAGTTAACAACTAATGTTGTTTTGCTAAATCAAGTAATATGTGCTTGATTGTTTGTAATAAAGGCTTAATATCGTTTTGTAGTGATTTATCATACATAAATTAAGTCTTTTTCTATACGTTTTTTAAATCGGGGATTCATATGCTTGTGCATCCGTACAATATCGACCGGCACGCCTAAACGTTCTTCTAATGAAAGACAAAGACCGGAAAACATTAATAATCCCATTGGTTGCGCTTCAATGCAAATATCTATATCGGATTTTTCGGTTTGTTCGTTCCGGGCAACTGAGCCAAAAATCCCTATTCGTGTTACTCCAAATCGATTAGCATATTCATCTTTACAATCTCTTAACAGATTTAAATATGACTCTCTTACCGTTTGATGAGATGCTTCTCTTTCCATAAATAATTCATATTTTACTTATCCCAAAACTATGATTATATCATAAATTTCACAAAGGTAAACATTTTTATTTATTCACCTTGTTATAAACCCTGATTTTATCATTAAAGTCGCCACTGTCAATTGTTTTGACATGCAACTCATTGTCATTTATCATCGTTATTTCGCTAACAGTCAAAACATTCTTCCTCGCATTGTATTCTTCCATAATGGTTTTATTATCAATCTGTTTAAACCGGTAACGG
>Ga0099364_10012655_pt1 | contig 11355 bp, 4 predicted proteins | sample TergutTh196P3_FD_73070 | JGI IMG/M metagenome (GOLD analysis project Ga0099364, IMG submission 73070) | Microcerotermes parvus P3 segment gut microbial communities from Pointe-Noire, Republic of the Congo - Th196 P3 | ecosystem: Host-associated > Arthropoda: Insects > Digestive system > Gut ...
TTGCCGGTCCGTTTTGCGCGTCCCTGCGGATAGATGTACCAAGAGGTGGCGCCAAGCGACAGATGACGCAAGCGGGCTTTGTCTTGAGCAACAGAGCCATAACCTTCGTCAAGCGTCCAGTAGCCGATAAGTCCGTATTCTCTGCCCGATTTTCTCAAATCATTGTCAATCAAAATATCAACCAAAGTGCGCGTCACTCCGTAGAAATGCAATTGCGCAACGGCTCCTCTGAAACCATCGCCTGTAATTAGTACTCCCTCCGTATCAGGAGTAGCAGTCAACGAAATGCCTGTAAACAGTGTTACAGTGTTTGCGCCGTCAAGAAGATATACCGCAACGCTATTGTTTTCGCGGTCGTAAGCCATGGCGATATATTTCCATGTATCGTTGTTGCTTACGGTTTGCACTGATGTGTAGGTTTCGTTTCCTATTCCGACAATCGCATTTCCGGAGGCGTTAAAGCCAAGCGAAAGACCGCCATACGAAAACAACGTTCCGGCAGTACTCGGCTCGCGCTTAAACCATGTTTCTATTGAAAACGAGCCACTTGTGAAAATAGGCAGTTCGGTACGCGCTGATTGTGTTCCCGTGAAGGAAAGACCGGTTGTTAGCGCAGCAATCTGCTGTTCATTCAAAATGCCTGTGATGCTGAAATTTGAATTGGTAAGCGCGCCGCTCTGAATATCCTCGTTGAAAAGTATTGAAATTTCATCGCCGGCGGCAAGTATGCCGTTTGCAGGGGTTGGTGCGCCAAGCGGTCGCGCGGGTCGAACGTCTTTTGTGATGAGGATTTCATCACTTGAGGAAATAATTTGGTCGTTTCCAATTATACTTACCGTTACCGCACGGAATACGTATCTTCCATCGGGCAGCGTTGTGTTGCCAAGGGTAAAGTCAAAGCCGTGAGTAATAATGTGGCTGTCTATCATTTCCCAGTCGGATGTGGTTGTGTATGTATCAAACGCATCATCGTTTACAAACTCTTTGATAGTTGTCCACGCCGTTGGGCTATGGTCATTTTCATTGCGACGTTGCAGACGAATTAAACCAAAACCGCGAAACGAGCGTTCATATTCCGAAATTGTAAAATTAATTTCACCGCCGTTGTACAACAAATCGTGATTAGCAACCGTCGAATTTGCAGTCAGCGTAACTGGGCTTGATGCAGGCGTAAAATTCAAATCAAATGTAACATCGGAATAAATATCGTCATCGCAAGCCGAGCCCATCACAAGTCTTATACCTTGGTAATCAAGTCTGTCTACCGAAGATTGGCGTACCCTTACTGTTTTAATGAGAGGCGTCCCGTAGGGAATAGTGTAATTGCGAGGTTCAATGAGCGGCAAGCCATCAACACTTATTGTTAATTCGTCCGGACCCTGATTAGACATCTCGTCAACCCATAGTTGATAACTGACTGTGCGGTTAATATCGCTATTGTTATGCAATTCAATGGTAAAAGATGCTTCTCTACCAGTCGGGATATTACTCAAAATATCAGATTTGCCTCCGCCGTTGATGTACAATTCCGGATTTTCTACTTTAAATGTGCCTTCATGAATAACGTGCATACCGGTTTGGAAATATAATGACAGTTCTTCGGCTTCGTGAGGACAGGAAGTCTGACCGGCACGACGTCTAAAAACATGGCCATGCAGGTTTCTCAACTGAACATTATCCAAAACTCTTGTTCTAACAACATTTTCCAAATCCTTGTCAAGCGGACCAAAAATATCGACCGACAAGGCATCGTTGAGTCCATCGTCGGCAAGCACATAGCCAAAAGTCATTTCGTTTGAACTGCCGACATTTTCAGTGTCTTCCCAGACTTCTCTTGTAGAGAATTTCATTTGTACTGTTGTTCCATCGCTGTTTACCAGAGTGCCTTGGTCTGAATCTTCGTAATCGCCGTGAGACCTCATGTCGAAACTCAACTCAATATTTTCAAATGAAACAGTGGTAGATGCGCTCACATTGCCCACACCACTGTCAAAAGAACGATTAGTTGCTGTATTTGTCGAAAATAGACCTACTCTGTATCTTTCGCTTGCTTCAATTGTTCGTTCCCAATTGTCAATCCCTTGATTTAGTTCGGCGACTAAATCAACTTTGAAAGTTGCATCGGGCGCATAAAAGGGACGATAATTGCCTTGAGTTCCGAAATCAGGGTCGTCTTCATCCGATAACGTTGTGAAATATTGTGGCATTCTTTCATTATCCAAATCTAAAGACGGCATCCATGCTGTCGGCATAACTTCCACCCATGTTATCAAGCCATTGCGTGCTTTCTTAATATCAGGTATTAAAGAGTTTACAATAAAATTCTGGGTGTATGCAAATTGTGTTAAGTAAGCATCGCCAACGGCTGTAATTTCTTTCATTGAGAGTTTAAAGTCGCCTTGTTCTGTTTCAAAATTTATACCCGAAGTTATCATATCGGCAGGAAACAAGGTCAAGTTACGCTGTTTTCCAAACATTCGCAAATTGCTACTGCCGATGTATACATCTGCCATAGCGCCTACGTGGTTGGGGTCGCTTCTTGTTTGTATACGTTCATTGAATGTAGTGGTAGAAATTTTAGTATTGCCTGTCACTCTTTGTTCTTCATATTGCACACCGGTTGCTCTGTTGTTGATGATTTCGGTAACGGGAGGACTGTCGCCAAAAGCGCCGTGTATAGCGCTGCCAATTTGCGCACCTCCGCTAAAAAATCCGCCGATAGCAGAAGTTTTATCAAAGCCTCCAAGTATGGAGCCAACTCCATCGGCAACTCCAAAACCAAATTCCCACCAATCAGTATCAGAATAGATACTTCCGATGTGTCGAGTTGTTCCTATAATATCGTTGCTTTCGGTTCTTGTAGTTGTGGTAACTTCTTTAGTCATAGTACTACCACTTTCGACGAATGAATAACTGTTAGAGCCGGGAGGGTCATAAAGTATCAAATCCACTTGGTAAGGACCCATTGTAACAAAGTTACTGCCATCTACTGGCGCAAATCCTAATAGATATGATGAAAAATAGCCGGGCGTGGTAAGCGGATTTTCCCATTCAATAGTCTTATTGTTATGGTAAGGCATGCTAATTGTTGTTGTAAGCAGATGGTCGCCCCCTAATTTTGGAAAACCGACAGAGAATCGATAATTGACTTTGCCGTCGCCATCAAATATAAGCGTTTGTCGGTAAGAAGTAAGAATATCGTCGCTGCCATCTTCGAAAACTTCTATCAGATGCGATGCTAATCCATTGTTTACATTTACCGGTAACCCAACAACAGGAACACGGTCAGTGCGTTCTTCCAGTGGTTTTTGTTCATCATCGCGATTAACGTATACTTCGTATGCTGAAATTTCCCAGTGGTAGTTTCCGGTAGTTTGGGTAAATACCGGATATCCAAGCGTATATTCTATTTTGCCTGTAGTTTTGTCAACCGTATAAAGCGTAATATCGGCAGATTTATCGGGATTTACATTGTCTATATATCTGAAAATACTATCGCCAAATGCGCCCTTTTCCGCTCTCAAATCGCGAACGGCAATTTCAGGTTCATTTATGACCCAAATTTTCAACGAATCATGGTACGCAAAATGTCGTAAGACACGGGCTTGCGGGTCAAAATATTCAACGTTTTTCAACGAGTTGTGCGGGTCTATACTTATGAAATCACTACTGTAAAAAAAATCATTTCGGTCAGTGTGTCCATATTCTAAAGTCGTAGCGCCTGAAATAGTGAAGTCTATCGGCGGCAACTCGGCTAAAAATTCGCCCGTTACGGGGTTGGTTTTTATCTCAACCACGCTACGCTGACCTTGCGTCCACCGCTTGAAGATGGTCTCGCTTACTTCTTTGTTTTCAATTACAGATTTAACAGACCTTTCGTTGCCTGTTGTATTCAAACTGTTATTACTGGCTGTTTGCAGGGTAATTGTTGCTTGTCCGATGTTTGCATTACTCAAGCCAAAGCCTAAAGGCTTGTCATGTTCGCGCATACCTCCCACAACACGCCCTACAAGTCGAACAGTAGTAAGGTCGGTAAAGTCAATATCGCTTATATTACTCTTAAAGTCGTGTAATGAGTTAAGAGGATAACGCCCTTCGCTGACGGGAAGACCATTGCCATCTGCAAAAACATGTCCGGGTTTTGAAACGCTTATAAAATGTTCGCCAATAGGCACTTCTACCCAGTAACTGCCGTCGGTTTCTGTAGTAACCGGTCTTCCATTTCTGCGTTGAGGCACGCCGTTCACGGAAATTGTCACTCCTTCAACTGGATAGTCCGTGTTTGCATACGTTATTCTTCCTCTTACGATGAAAAACGAATTGTTGATAAAATCTGTTCCACTATGTACCATCGAATGAGGGCTTATATAGCATAAACGCTGTCGAGGACTGAACGTGTTGCCACCCATTGATGGAACAATTGAATAACTTGTGCCTTCGCCTGAAAAAGGAATACCGCTGATTTGATAGTTGCCATTGCTGTCGGTAACTCCTTTTAGCGCCAATTGATATGTTTCATCGGGTACAATTGTTGAATATTCAAGCGTATTTGTAGTGGCATGGTTGCCGTTGTAGACTGTTCCTATTCGTGACATATCGAAGGCATATCCCGGCAATACATCATCGAAAGTCCAGTATGCTATCAAACCCTCTTCATTGCCTACCAAACGGCGACTGTAATTGCTTAAGATTTCATCTTCGTCAAGTTCACGGTTCCAAAGGCGAACATCGTCTATATTGCCACGAAAATCGTGTCCGAAAGATACACTTGTATCTCCATGATACCAGCCATACATGCCGTTAATTTCACGTGATGTATTATTTATTTGAACATTGTTAGGGTCTGTATCATCAACCATATAAACAGTTACTCTTTCTGAGTTTTTTATAATTGTGATATGCGTGAAATGATTGCTGAGAAGTGTTTTAGGAAATACAAATGCCCTACCATCAGACAATAATTCCCTATTGGCAAATGCAAGTAAATTACTACTATTGATCATAAGTCGTAATATATTGATTCTTGCTAAAAAGCCACCATACCTTTCATCTTCTTCATCAAGTTCATCTGGTCGTACCCAAAACTGCAGTGTCCAGTCATTCATCCAAATATCGTTAAAGTATGTTGGGTCTGGAATCCATTCAAATTTTTGTCCATCTCCGTTAGAACGCAAAGAATGAAATTGGCTTTCGTCGGGTCGCATATCGTTACGTTGCATCAATATATTTACGCCTTCAATTCCTGTGCCTGCTCCGTAAGAAACGTTCCCCTCAATCGTGCCAAACGCTTGTGTAAACCCAATGTCAGTTTTTATTTGCAGCACAGTTTCTACATCATCGCATCTTTGATAAGACCTTACCTGATATTCATAAAATATACCTGTATGTGCATTATAGTCTCTCCAAAAAACGGTAGGCGCGTTGCTTGTTATAGTTTCAAGTTCCTCCCAGGGGTTGTTACTATTAAGAACGCGACGAAACACGCGATATGTTTGTATAGCGCCTCCTAAAGGTAAACTCATATTCCATTGCAGTCGAACGTGATTTGCATGTTCGCCCTTTGATGCAATAAAAGGCGATTGATTTGAAAATTCAAACCTAATGTTATTCCTGAATGTTGGAAGGAAAGCAATACCTCCAGAAAGTGAAAATTCATCAATTGCACCATAACTTGAATAACGAAATGATTTTGAAGACATTGTATGTGATTTGAAATCGTCTACTCCATTTCTATTAGCATCACTAATACCTCTATTTACTACAGTTACCAATATATTACTTTTGCCATCCCATTCAAACGGTTCAGAATTTCCCCAAGCAGTAAGCCAATTATCAGTCAACAAACCCCCACCAAAACCATTGAAAAAAGGAAGATCGCCAGTAATTAACGGAATACCTTCATTGCCTGTAAATTCAGATTGCTGTACGTTTTTAAGATAAATTCTACTAGAAAAATAGTAATTGTTATCATGTATTAACTGAAACCCGACCGATATTATCTTGCCGGGTGAAACGCCCGTTGACCGTAATTCTTCAGCAGTGTATATTTGCTGCGTATAGTTATACCATTCTACTTGATTTGATATTTCCTCGCCTTCGCCAATTATGCTTGTAGAATTTCTGAACTGAAGTGTACCAGTAGTACGTGCATCATCAGAAATTTTTGAATTATTTGTACCAAAAGCGTCAATTGAAACTCGATATTGGTACGAATTGCAGGGGTCAGCGCCAACATTGTGAGTCCATTCATATTCCGTTTCACCATCCAAAGTCCATGTGTGTAAATCAATAAAACTTCCGGTTCCTCCGGTTCGATATGACAAAGTGGCAGCAGTTCTTAATCGATTATCAATATTATTGAGTGACACTAATATCCTTGCATTTTCGCCTCTTGCTGTCACTGACCAGTTGTCAGGTATTGTAGAGGTGGTATTAACAGTAGGTAATATAGTTCGGAAATTGGCATCAACATCAGACTCAGGAAATGAAGGCGCAACGTTTGTGCCTTGGGTAAATGCTATAAGATATTGAAACGACTTGTTGAAATCATCCGGAGCCAGATTGTGATGATAAAACATAGTTCGATTGTTTCCATGTACTACCGCTTGAGTATTCAAATGTTCCCAATTGCCCGATGTTCCTTCGCGTCTGTAAACATGAAATCTTCCCATCGTAATATTGTCGGGGTTGTTGTAAGTCCAGTTGAGCCTTACCCGCTCATCCCACTGTTCGAAAACAGCCGTTGCATTCAGAGGATGCGGTATTTCAATCCATCTTGCCCAAAACATTCTGTTATTTATACTGTTTACCGGTATTGAATTAATTCTGTTTTCTATAATAAAATTGGAAGCGCTGTACCATCCGTCAAACACAAAGCCTGTTCTGGTTGGGTCTTGAAGGTTTACAGGAAGGGTCTGAAGCGTATATGTTGAAGGATTTGACGGATGATTTGTGCCACCACCAAGATCGTAAGAAATATTGTACGAAATTGGTATCCATTGTGCATAGAGCGTAAGAGTTGAATTATCGTCTACCACGTCTACAGTTACCCTATCATTTGCAAAATCCCATTTTGTCCCACCAGTTTGTGCAGTCCACCAACCATTAAATCTAAAGCCTGCCATTGTAGGATCGGATGGCGCTCCTTCAATTGGTCTTCCATTCAGAACATTGGTTATCCAATTTGGAATTACCGTTGAACCGCCATTGGAATTGAATGCTACTCTGTGTAAGTATGTAATAATCATTCTAACTTGACCGTTGCCACCTCCGCTGCCGTTGCTTCCAACGCCACAATCAGAATACATTCCTGCACCGCCGGCGCCTATACCAGGGCTCGTTGTATGTATTGTACGTACGTTACAAGCTCCATTTTCATTACTCCAACTGTGATTATGTGCGCCCGCACCTCCAAATGAAGAGTGGGCATCCCCGCCTTTGCTTTGGACTACTGATGTTCGATTTCCATTATGACCATTTTCTCCTAATCCTCGGTCGCTACTAATCATCCCAGAGGGTATGCGAATTATTGTGCCGCGTTCGCCGCCTGTAACATCTTGGCTGTTTGTTGACCTATGTCTACCTCCGCCTTTGCCGCCTTCCACAAAAAGGGAATTGCCATTCCAACTCACACTAGTGGAACCACCATTTAGAACATCCCCGCCTTCACCTGTCGGAGGAGTGCCTCCACATTCATGTTGATAATGTCCGTTACCTTTACGTCCGCCTTGTCCGACGTCTATAGTAAAGGTGGTTGCTCCTGATATATCAAACACCACCCTGGCTGCCGCACCGGCTCCACCAGCACCACCTGTTCCACGGTCGTATCCAGAAGTACCAAAAATATTGCAATTTCTGTCAGCATTTCCGCCCTGTCCGCCACCGCCGGCTCCAATTGCAATGATCTCTATTCTTGCTGGTCTGTTAACATGGGTGGACTGACCAGCGCCAACATTAAATGTTCGCTCTTCATATGCTGTCTGCGCCGCCACACCCGATGGCTTTAACACGCTACCCACCAGCAGTGCTCCTAAAATAAGACACATCCGCCCCACGCGGTTAAGCCCATTTCGACACATCCGCTTCGCAAAGCGGGAAAGTCTACAAAAAAAATCTAATTTACTCATTTCTACTATTTTTACTATATTATATTATTACTCAAAAAATTACTAACTAATACAAACAAAAACAGCGGATTGAACATTACCCGCCAGTGAGGTTCTAGGATGACCCGTTGTATCAAATAAGCAGAATCCGCATCGCTGCAGCACCTTACCCATTCTTGACAAACTTTGAAATTTCCTAGATTTCACTGACAAGAACATAGCAAAACTCGCTATTTCATTAAAATTTTTCAACTTGTGGGCTTCCGCAAAGGTTGCCCACGAATTGAGCGGCAAAGATAGGCATATTTTTCTAATTTGCCAAAAAATATTTCCGTTTGGGAATATTTTTTTGAAAAAATTTTGACACGTCCGCTCGGAAAAGCGGGAAAGTCGAGGGTTATCGGTTAAATAACTTGTTGTCATGCTGATTTATATCTATTTAGGTTTAAAAATTTACTTTGGTTTAGCCGTAAAATCAAAAAGCGTGGAAATTAAATCTCTTTGTCTGACAGACAGGTTTCCACGCCTATAGTATCTAACAAGTTTTTCCACGCCGCAACTGCGACGCTTACTAACCCGTTCTTGATGCGATAACCCGAAAAAAACGGACTACCAGTGGAAATGATGAACAAGAACAGTAGCAAACTGCTACCTACTTAACTTTACTTTTATATTTTTGGTTTTATGGCATATTGTCTATATATTAATGTATTAGGTTAAAGATTTGGTTTATTTTTTCGGTTACGAAATAAGATGAACATTCCTGCCACCGATGCAATAACGACAACTGTTCCAGTTGCTACAGCCGGGTAATCGTTCATAATGGCAAAACATGCTACTGCAGCCAATAAAACAACAGAAGCAAAGGCGAAGAAAACCCCCAGAAATGATGAGCGAACGATGTTGTCCACCAATTTATCATCATTTCGCAACCGAGAGGCTGCTTCATTTTCAGCCATCTTCATGATGCGTTCCGCCAAGCCGGGCACAACTACATCATATTGCTTAAGCGCTTCCGGTGGCGGTATAGGTCCCGAAAATTGCTGTCGCGAAACAATTATTTGTTCGCTACTACTATCTATTTGCGTTTGCGGCTTCGTGTTCATATTGTCCCATTGCATTACTTATGTACATTCCTACACGTTCCCAATCTCCACGCAAATTTTTGGCGTCAATTTCCCAGCCTTGCAAGCCTTCATTTTCGGCTTTTCGTTCCAGGTAGTACTTTTCAATCGGATTTTCGCCAACACCGAAAAAGTACGCTACGCCATCCATAAACGACTGTATTACAGAATTATTCATGTCTATTCGTTACTTATTTTACCGTTGCAAAGATAGGTATTGTTTTTTTAACCACCAAAAAATATTTTCATTTTTGGATAAATTTTTTTGAAACTGCTACCTACTTAACTTTACTTTTATATTTTTGTTTTTATGGCATATTGTCTATATATTAATGTATTAGGTTAAACATTTGGTTTGTTTTTATCTACGTCTTTACAAAATTTTCAAATCTCCTATAACTTGTGCAATTTGCACAAAATCCCTGTCATTGTGCAAAAGCAAGAGGTTGTTCTCTATTGCTATTTGCGCAATAATCATATCCACAGTGCTTCGTGGTTTAATTCCTGCTTTTCTGCATTTGAAATACATCATTGCGGCGCTTTCGTACGATTTTTTTCCATATCGGACATCATAAAAATCCATAGTGTTCAAGTATTCCTTCAACACGTCAAATTCATTTTTGCTTTTTGCACCCTGCAAAACTTCCTGATATACCTGATTACAGATACCTAACGCGACACCTTGGGCAATAAAATCGTCCATCAAATCGTGAGGCCTTTCGTTAAACCCTTTGAGATAGCCTATTATAACAGATGTATCAAGCAAAATCATATCTAACAGCGCATTAGTTTATAATCGTAATCATCGCAAAACTCAATTTTACCTCTCAAGTCTCTCAATGTCTTACTGTTTCTTCCTGCAATAAAGTCAGTTAAGATTTTACTTGCGCTATCATCGTACCCTGACGTTTGTACTCTTATCGTTTTCATGCTCTTATGCAACACATTAAATGGTAAAAATATGACAATAGAAGCATTTCGCACAAATACAGACATGCTCTATTGACAAATTACAAATTTTTTAACGCGGCAAAGATAGATATTCTTTTTTGAAAAAACAAAAAATATTTTCATTTTCCCATGATTTTTTGGGAGAAATTCGCTCAAACAGACGATGCCTGCCAAATGTTATTCCCGTTAAAAATGCAAAAGTATCGTTAGCCCACAACATGATGAAGAACCCAAGCAGAATGTCGGGCATATATTTACCGTCAGGATTGCTTTCAACCGATGGAAACATCATGGCTGTAATTAAGGTAAACGGCAGCGCTATATAGATTATACCGCTGACAGTAAGGGCAATAGAACGAAATGAATGGGGATTCGTCTGATATAATTGACTAATAAACAGCAAGACTATCAATGGTATGATAAACAGAAATATATTGCTGGAGACTATGTTTTTAGCATAAAAAAAGCCGGCTACAAAAATCAAAATACCGCTCAATACTCCAATAAACTTATCGGTTTTTACCCCGTCTTTTTCAACAATATGGTAATATTCAATCATTGCCCACACTATAATTGCAAGTATCATTGCAGCACAGACATACGCTCCCAGTAAAATTGACCCGATTACAATTGTTATGAAAACAGCCCCCGAAATTGTCCTAACTACAATATTTTTTGCTTTTGCCATCAAACCTGAAACTTAAAACCTGAAACTTGAAACTTGAAACCTGAATCTACTCCTCTCCTTCTTTTTTGAACTCTCTTTTTCCAAAAATTCTTTCTAAATCTTCGGTAAAGATAACTTCTTTTTCGAGCAGCAACTCGGCTAATTCACTTAATCCGTCCTTATGTATTTTCAAAATCTCTTTAGCTTTCTGATATGCAGTATTTACAAGGTCGAAAGCCTCTTTATCAATCGATTCGGATGTTTTATCGCTATATGGTTTAGTAAATGAATATTCCGATTGACCTGATGAATCGTAGAAGCTCATATTTCCCAACTGTTTTCCCATTCCGTAATAACTCACCATTGCATATGCCTGTTTAGTAATACGTTCAAGGTCGTTTAGCGCTCCTGTCGAAATAGAATTGAATGTTAGTTCTTCGGCGGCTCGTCCACCTAATGTTGAACACATCTCATCAAACAGTTGTTCGACTGTTGTTATTTGTCTTTC
>Ga0099364_10012656_pt1 | contig 11355 bp, 8 predicted proteins | sample TergutTh196P3_FD_73070 | JGI IMG/M metagenome (GOLD analysis project Ga0099364, IMG submission 73070) | Microcerotermes parvus P3 segment gut microbial communities from Pointe-Noire, Republic of the Congo - Th196 P3 | ecosystem: Host-associated > Arthropoda: Insects > Digestive system > Gut ...
AGCTCTGCGCAGAAGGTTTTGGGGTTTGGGCTGCGGATCAAAGGGGCCATGGATATACGGCGGATATAAAGATTAATGATCCGGGGAAGGGCGGGGTTTTAGGGCATTGTCATGACGAAGACGGCTTTAACCGCGTGACCCGGGATATAGATGAAATAAACCGCCGTATCCGGAAAGAAAATTCAAAAGCTCCGTTTTTTCTGTTCGGACATTCCTGGGGTTCTTTTATTGCCCAGAATTATATTGAAACCCACGGAGGAACATCCCCTTCTGTTTCAGATCCGGTTACACTGGCGGGCTGTATATTATCCGGAACAAAAGGGCCCGAAAACACAAAAACAGCAATGGGTATTATCCTTATGTCATTCGCCGCATATATTAACGGAAAAAGAAAGCCTTCTGCCATTACCCGTATATTGATTGACAGACCCTATAACAGGCATTTCAAGCCTTCAAAAACAGCCCATGACTGGCTTTCAAGGGACATGGCTGAAGTTAATGCCTATGAAGAAGATCCGTTTTGCGGGGTACAATGTTCGAGTGGATTTTGCAGGGATATGCTCAAAGGCTTAAGACAAATCCACAGGAGCGAAGCCATTGAAAAGATACCTAAAGGGCTTCCCATATATATTTTTTCCGGCAGCGCAGACCCTGTGGGTGAAATGGGAAAGAGTACCACAGACCTGGTGGATATTTACCGCAAAACCGGCATCCAGGATTTGGAATATGTTCTTTATCCTGACGCAAGGCACGAAACCCTTAATGAAACCAACCGGGAAGAAGTTATGGGTAATCTTCTTGCCTGGCTATTAAAACATACTTGATAAACAAGACAGAGAGGCTTCTTTGCGTTTTCGTTATTCGACAGATGAGAAAGGCAGGCTTGTAAAGAAAGCTGTTGTTTATACGCCTGAAGAACACAGGATCAATTTTGATGATGTGGACACCCAGGCTGTTTATATTGTAGAACGGCTTCGTGCAAACGGTTATGAAACATATATAGTCGGCGGCGCTGTCCGCGATCTTTTGCTTAAGAAAAAACCCAAGGATTTTGACATTGTTACAGCCGCAAATCCCGCAAAGATAAAGAAAATATTCCGCAATGCAAGAATAATAGGCAATCGTTTCCGGCTGGTTCATGTTTACTTCGGACCCAGGATTTTTGAAGTTTCCACTTTCCGTTCAATCAAGGACGGTCCAACCGGAAATCTTTTTGGCACAGTAGAAGATGACGTGCTGCGCCGTGATTTTACGCTTAACGCGCTTTTCTATGATCCTGTAAAACAGCTTGTGGTTGATTTTGTGGGGGCAATGAAGGATATCAAGGCAAAAAAAATCCGGCCCATAATCCCCATGGCTCAAATTTTTACTGATGATCCTGTCAGGATGATAAGGGCTGTAAAATACGGCGCAGCCACAGGTTTCAGGCTGCCCCATACCCTGCGCCGGCGGATCAAAAAACAATCGTCATTGCTTTCATCAATTTCAGCTTCAAGGCTTACGGAAGAAATTTTCAAGATTATCAATTCTCCTTATGCCGGCGCCATAGTCGAAGCCCTGGATGATGCGGGCCTTTATAAATTTCTTCAGCCAAGGGCCGCGGAATTGTTCAGGACAAGGCAGGGATTCAGGACCCGGTACCTTAATACCCTGTCCTCTTTTAATTTTCAGGAAAGGAATGCCAAACCAGGTGAAGCATTGACAGGCCTTATACGCGACTGGCTTGAGGACATCGTGGACTGGAAAGGCAGCGGCAGGCAGCCCGGGCCGTCTCTGACGGAAAGGTACAAGAATGTCTTTACCACAGCCAGGAAATTTATTATGCCCATGAATCCGCCGCGCACTGAATTTTCCCAGGCAATAAAGCTCCTGTTTGCGGAACACGGTGTTGTTATAAGAAGAACACGCTTTATTACTTGAACTATTGCGGGCCGGCAAAAAAGAGGTTAGAATTGCAGGTATGGATAGAAGGTGAAAGTCATGTTCAAAATGGTTTCCGCAAAAGAAGCGATTAAACATATCAAGGACGGTGATTGTGTATCAGTCAACTCGTTCCTGGCCTTGTCAAACCCCGAAGCTCTCCAGGATGCCCTTTACGAAAGTTTTATTGAAACAGGTTCTCCCAAAGACCTGCGCATTTTCTGCACAGGCGGCCTTGGGGCCTGGGATGAAGATCGTTACCTTGACCGCAGCGCAAAAGCAGGGGCGATCCGGGAAGTGATAGCGAGCCATTATAACAGCATGCCCGCAACAACAAAAATGGCCCTGGATAATAAAATCGAAGCCTATTGCCTTCCCCTGGGTTTATTGTCCCATTCCATCCGGGCCGCGGCTTCGGGCAAGGAATGGCTTTTTAGCGAGGTTGGCATAGGTATCTTTACCGACCCGCGCATGGACAACTGCGCCTTAAACAAGATATCCAAAAAAGAGATTGTAAAAGTAAAGGAAATCGAAGGAAAAGATTATTTGTTATTCAGGACTCCCAAAATAGATATCGCGTTTATCAAGGGAACCACAGTTGACCCTTACGGCAATATTTCTTTTGAGAAGGAATATCTGACTGTTGACGCGCTGTCCATGGCCCAGGCAACAAAACGCAATGGCGGCAAGGTTATTGTACAGGTAGAGCAGGTCAGCCATGTGTTTTCCCGGCCGCATAGCGTGATCGTGCCAGGGATTTTGGTTGACATGGTTGTTGTATGCGAAAACCCGCCGGAAGTTATTCCCTACAATCCTGCCCTGTCAGGAGACATTCATGTTCCGCCTGCGCACATGGATTATTTTGTAAACAAGATAGCTGCAAGTAAATATAAAAAGCCGGACACAGGAGATAAAACCAGCGATATAATAGGCGAGCGGGCCGCAAGGGAACTGAAGTCGGGCCACATAGTCAATATCGGCATTGGAATCCCAGAAAATGTCGGCAGATACGCTTCAAAACTGGGTATATTAAAGGACATTGTCATTACTGTTGAAGCGGGCGGCATAGGCGGACTGCCGGCGCCGGGCATTGCCTTTGGCGCGACCATAGGCGCCGATATGATTTGCGACCAGGCCACCCAGTTTGATTTTTACGACGGCGGCGGCCTTGATATCTGCTTTTTGGGCGGGCTGGAAGTCGACAGGGAAGGCAATGTGAATGTCCATAAACTCGAAAACGCTTTTGCGGGTATTGGCGGTTTTGCAAACATCACCCATGCCACCAAAAATATTGTGTTCTGTTTGAGTTTTAATGCCAAAGGATTAATTGCGGAAAATAAAAACGGCGAAGTGCAGATAAAACAGGAAGGCTCTGTAAAGAAATTCAAAAAAGAAATTACTGCCATAAGTTTTTCCGCAAGAAACGCGGTAAAGCGCGGCCAGAATGTGTTATACGTAACTGAAAGATGCGTTTTTGAACTGACAGAAAAAGGCTTAAAGCTCAAAGAGGTATTCCCCGGAATTGACGAGGAAAGGCAAATCCGCGCGATGCTTGACTTTGAGTGTTAGGGTCCTGTTCCGCCAAAGTATTTTGTAATAAAGCTGTTAAGTCCGTCAGTGTAAATATTTAAGGATTCCAAAAATCCCGAGTTATGTCCCCCCTGGATTTCAAGGAAAGTTTTTTCATTAAAATTCCCGTTTGATCCGGCTGCCTCGAAGATCCGTCTGCCCTGGCTGTAAGGGATTACATCGTCCTCCTGGCTGTGTATGCAGAGTGTGGGGACATTGAGGTCTCTGGCAGTTTTGACAGTGTTCCAGAAATCGCCTCCCAGCAGCATCGGGGCGACAGGGGCGGGGAAAGGAGTCATATCAGCAAGGGAAGAAAAAGTGGATTCAAGAATTATGGCCCCGGGAGTAACCGAACGCATCAATTCCATTGCAACAGCCCCGCCCAGCGACTGCCCCAGAACAATGATATTTTCTGCGGGGATTTGTTTATCCTCCGTAAGCCATTTCCAGGCAGCCAGGGCATCGAGATTAACGCCCTTAATCGACGGCCTTCCCTGGCTTTGCGCATAACCCCTGTAACTTGGGATAAAAACCGACAGGCCAAGTTCATTGAAAATCCTTAAGGAATCAAGACGGTGGGAAATATTGCCGCTGTTACCGTGGAAAAAGAGCAGTGTTGCACGGGCATTTACAGCGGGGATATACCATGCCTGAAGCCGGACATTATCCGATGCTGTCATGGTTATATCATCAAAAGGGAGGTCTATTTCCATGGGAGTGGCTCTTATATCTGTTGACGGAATAAAGACAAAGCGCGGAAGAACAAGCCGTATTCCGATCAGCAGGAGGAAGATTAATCCAAGGCCAAGGTATAGTATGAACATTTTTTTCTTCATATACTATTATATACGGATTACACTTTTTTGATAAGCATATATAATAGACTTGTATAATGTTTAAGAGAATAAATATGCGGCGGGGTTGCGTGGTTGATTCTAAAGTAGAAAACAAGTAAGATTAGAGTGCCGGGGGGTCGGACAGTGGCTAGTCCACCAGTTTTGGGAACTGGAGATCGGGGGTTCGAATCCCCCCTCCCCGAATCCGGGCTTTGCCCATGCTTGCGGGAGCAGGCGCGTCCGTGACCTAAAGTACATTATGGAATGGATAACAGTATTTCTGTCAGCTCATCCGTTCTGGCTTTATATCGCAGGGGATCAATGGCCGCGGCTCTCTCCAGCCAGCTTATGGCGTCATCGCGCCTGCCTGCCCTTGCCGCGTTAAGGCCCAGAGCGTATGATACAAGCGCTTCGTCTCCGCCGTAATAAAGGCTTAAGAGAAAATACTCTTCCGCCTGCACGTAGTTGTTTTCATAATAAGATGAAAGTCCCACATAATAATAAGGCGCGTAATGAAAAGATCTTTGCCCGCTGGCTGCGAAAAAATCAAAATACGCCATATGAATATTGCCTGTTTCAAGGTTTTGCCGGCCTTCTTCAATATGCTCTGCAAAGGTTTTACGCAAGGCAATATATTCCAGAAGCTCGCCATGCATAACATTAAAATCCGTCCATACGGAAAAGCGTTCCATTACAGCGCTGCTGTTTTCTTCTGACGTGTTATGCGGCGATAAAACCATAAAGCTCTCTGTTAAGGTGCGGAAATTTTCGTTTGAATTCATCAGGAAAGAAACCAGCGCCCAGGAACTAATGCGCAAATCCGCGGAAAGCCGGCCTTCTGCGGCAGATTGATCTCCAGCATTTGCCAAAAGGATTTTGTCAGGGCTGACAATATTTTCTCCAAGGCGTTTTGCAGCATCAAGCCAGGCAAGATTTTCTTCGTACTGCAATATGCCTGTTTCGCTGTCGTATTTAATGCTATTGAAGTAAATGCCGAATCCCTCAACTATCCATAAAGGAGGATTGGGAATAAAGGCTTTAAGGAACTGGAAAAAACTTTGGCTTGCAAGCATCGCGGTTTCATTTCCATCCCTTAGGACAACAAGTTCCCGCCAGATATGGTTATCATAATGTAGGTAGATCGCGTCAGTTCCTGCGGCCCCCTGCCTTGAGTTCAGGTATAATTCATAAGCATTCCTGTCAGTAAAAACACGGACTTTCAATGGCGAAACAAGAGTTTCCGCATTAAAGCGGAAGACCCTGTTGTAAAGCTCAAAGCGCAGTTCAAGTTCCTGCGTAAGGGCAGTGAGGAGGGCGGCGGCTCCTGGCTCTGCGATTATTTCATAATGGGCGCTTAGAAAGGCAATGCCGCCGGGGGGGATATTCAATCCGGTCTGGGCTTCAAGAGGGACATTGTGCAATATAAGAATAATTGCGGCTAACATGGCGCGTATGTATTTTTTCATTTTCCGTATCCTCCGTTGATTTCTACTGAATTATTTTATCAATGATGATATTGACTTCCTCGATCAATATTCCGGTATACCGTTCGATATTTTCGATTATATACTGCTGAAGATTATGAATGTTCCCGCTTAACTGTGTGGCGTAGGGAACGTCAATCATTATTATAAGACGGTAGCCCCTTTCATTATCCCTGACTGTTATTTTTTTTATTCGTATGTCGGGATTGTTTTCCGCTACACAGTGAATGACCATCTGGCTTAGCGCCGCTTCCGAGATTATTACTTTTCCGCGTTTGGAGTATTCCGGCCTTACCACAGACTTTTCATGCATTTTATGAACAGGGCCTATTCCTGTGGGCTTTCGTTTGAAAATTTTTATCGCGTTAAAAAATATCTGCGGGTAACTGCGTTTAATTTCAATGGAAGGAACCGGAATTATGTGTTTTCCCTCAAAGCGCCGTGTTCGAATCGCTTTTTCAATTTCTTCCTGGGTTGCAATGTCTTCAATCCTTACATACTTGAACGGCGCCGGAAGCTGAAGCCGGGCAGCGATTTTATTAACCATTTTTTCCGATGTCCCGAGTATAAGGATTTTTTTTGTTTTTTCACCCTGGAGCTTTCGGGCAACCTCGTCCCTGTGGGCTTTCTGATCAAATAGGGCGACCTTAACCGCGGCCATAAAAGTTTTTTCCTTTTTTGCCGAATTTCCCGCAAGAATACGGTTGTCGCGAATCAAAAGCCCGTCGTCTATTATCAGGTCTATATTGTATCTTTGGGCAACCAGCTTGGCCCGGAAACTTTTTCCGGTTCCGCTTTCGCCTATAAGCGCGTATACCTTGATTCTTCGAAGTACAAAAAGGAAATCCAGCAGCATGGTTTATTATAGAAATCTGCGGGCTAAAGGTATATACCCTAAATCAAGCCAATTAATCTACCTGCCGTATCGTTCCATCATTTTTGAAAAGAAGATTTTGGCTGTTTCCGGATCATCGCCTGTGCTTTTATAATTTTCGATAAGATGAGGAGGTATTTCAAGAAGAAAGGGCGAAGGCTGCTGCTCATGTATTTCCTTGAAGCGTTTTCTTTTATTGCAGCTTGTTATAAAGAGCTTTTTTCCGGCTCTGGTAATGGCAACATAAAAGAGGCGTCTTTCCTCTTCCATGGGGTTAAAACTGCCCGCTTTGGAAACGTCCGATTCTTCGAGGTTTCGTTCATGGGGAATGATTCCGTTTTCAGCGCCTGCTATAAAAACCACAGGGAATTCCAGGCCCTTGCTGGCGTGTATGGTCATAAGGTTTACCTTGCCCAAAGAGCTGCTGTCTGAATCATCATCGTTGTCGGTGCGGGTAAGAAGGCTTATGCGGTTAAGGTAGTCGTAAAGGCCGGCAGACTGATTATCCGGATCATTTTCCCAGTTCTCCATCATTTCAATAAGATAGCTGATATTGTTGAATTTCCAGCGCGCCTTTTTTTCATCTTTGCTGAATTCCGTAACAAGGTAGCCCCAGTAATTTATTGTGTTTACCATTTCCTTTATTTTTTTTGATAAACTGTTTTTGCCGCCGGACAGCATTATTTCCCGCTGCTCTTGTATAAGCTGCATAAAGCTGCCAAGCTCATTGCCCCCTTTGCCAAAAAGGTTTTCCTGTCCGTGCTCCCTTGCAAGGCAGAGGCGGCTTAGACTGTCCCAGAGGCAGCTTTTGTTTTTCTTCGCGATTTCGGAAAGCTGGGCAATAGTGGTTTTACCTATGCCCCGCCGCGGCGTGTTGATTATTCTTAAAAGGTTTACATCGTCATTGGGGTTGGCAATTACCCTAAGGTAGGAGAGAATGTCCTTTATCTCCCTGCGTTCAAAGAAACTCATGCCGCCGGAAACCCTGCACGGAATGTTTTCCGCAAGAAAGGCTTCTTCTATACAGTCAATCTGGGAATTGGTACGAAGAAGCACGCCGAAATCGCTGAATTTAAGATTTTCCGTTAAGCGCATTTCCCTGATTCGTTCCGCGATAAACCCGGCTTCTTCACTTTCGTTTTCAGGATAATGGATTTCTATGGGTTTCCCGCTTTCTCCTCCTGTCCAGAGGATTTTTTCTTTTCTGTTTGTGTTATTCGAAATTACGCCGTTTGCGGCTTCAAGTATGGTTGTGGTAGACCTGTAATTTTGTTCCAGCTTTATTTCTTTTGAGCCTGGAAAATCCCTGTCAAAACGCCTTAAGTTTTCGTAGCTTGCGCCGCGCCATGAGTAAATGGATTGATCGTCATCGCCTACAACACAGATGTTTGCCCTTGATGTTTTGGTTTTTTCCGCAGGCGGTTTGGCCGCAAGCGGTTTGGCCGCAAGCATTTTCATTAACTCATACTGAATAAGGCTCGTATCCTGAAACTCGTCTACCATAATATAACGGTAGCGGCTGCGGAATTTTTCCAGTATATCAGGAAAATCCGTAAAAAGTTTTATGGGAATTGCCAGGAGATCGTCAAAATCAACGGCATTGTATATCCTAAGGCTCCTCTGGTATTCGTTATACACAGGTTCCCAGCTCGTATCAGCGTACAATCCCGAGCCATCCGGCACGCCCCATTGCATGCGTCCGGTTTTTATACCGGAAAAAATCCGGCCCAGCGCATAAAGGTCGCTGCCTTCTGTTGAATGTTTTATATCCCTAAGACATTCCTTGATTAAATCAATGCGGTCAGTTTCATCATAAATTGAAAAATTTTTTCTGTAGCCCAGGGTTTCGATTTCTTCACGCAGTATCCTGACTCCAAAGGCGTGGAAGGTGCTTATTGTAATTATCCTTAATTTTTTTCCTGTTAATTCCCTTACCCGGTTTTCCATTTCCCTTGCAGCCTTGTTCGTAAATGTCAGGGCAAGAATGGCGGACTGCGGGATTCCCTTTTCCAGCATGTGCGCAATTCTGTATGTAATGACTCTTGTTTTTCCTGAACCTGCGCCCGCAATTATCTGCACCGGCCCTTCAAGGCAAGTGACTGCCTGGAGCTGGGGGCCGTTCAGTTCTTTTGTGATATTAAGTTTTGACACTGTTGCTTTTATTCATAAAAAATTATCGTTTGACGAAACGTTTATAGTTAAGCGAAACTATATACACCACCCACGAAAGCCATATAAACGCAAATGCGATAAAATATCTGCCGGGAAAATATTCTCCGAATACAAAATAACCCAGTATAAATTGTATGGTAGGGCCCAAAAACTGGATGAACCCCACTGTGGAAAGCGGCAGTAATTTCGCTCCCCTGCCAAAGAAATAAAGAGGCGTTGCTGTAATTACTCCGATCATGACAAGCATTACCAGTCTTAAACCCGGCGTCTGGAAGCCGGCGGCAAACTGTAAACCAGCCGCCGGCTCGCTTAAACCCTGCGATGAAATCCCCTGCGGCAGAAAAAGCAGGGCAATACCTATTGGCAGGGCTGCCAGAGTTTCCGCGCCCAGGGATTCCAGAGAGCTTAACGCAACCTTTTTTTTCAGTAAACCGTAAATGCCGAATGTAAATGCAATGATAAGGGAGATCCAGGGCAGCCTGCCGGACAATATCGTAAGCGTTAACACTCCAAGACAGGCCATGCCAAAAGCCAGCCATTGCAAAGGGTTTAGTTTCTCCCGCAGAAAAATAAGTCCCAATACTATGGAGACAAGCGGATTGATGTAATAACCGAGTGAAACTTCAATGGTATAACCCTGATTAATGGCCCAGACATAGACTCCCCAATTAATGCACAGCACAAGCGCAGACAGTAATATTAAGGCGCCTTCTTTGAAATCCCTGAATATGGCAAGCCATTTGAAATCCCTGTTTATTGCGAGTATTATGCCTGTAAAACACAATGATGATATGATTCTGTATCCAAGTATGTGCACTGAATCCATGTCAGCGAGAAGTTTCCAGAATAATGGTGAAACACCCCAGATTACAAATGGTCCTGCGGTAAAGATAACGCCGGTTCTGAATGTGGAATTATTCATTTTATCTCATCAACCGGCTTATATACGGGCGAATTAAAAAACAGCGGTTCAACATGGATTGTTGAGGCAATATTATATTTATCCAGTATAAGTTTCTCTATGGCAGAAGCAATTTCATGGCCGTTTTCTATGGAGAGATCCTTGTTAAGCCTGATGTGCAGGGTTAATTCCTTGTGCGTAATATAGTTGTGAATATGCAGATGATGCAGCTGCATATCCTCGTCATAGAAATTGATTATATCATTCGTAAGGCAGTCAATAAATTCCTGGCTTGGCTTTTCTCCAAGCATTTTGTTAATTGCGCCCTTGAGTATTTTTACGGTGGCATAGAAGATCATTAACGCGACAATGAATCCAAGAACGCTGTCGATCCACCAGAACTGCTTCGCGAACAAAATGCCGATCAGTACAATCACCGATGACAAGGCGTCGGTTCTGTGATGCCAGCCGTCAGCGCGGACACTCTCGTTGCCGGTTTTTCTTGCAAGATAAAACGCATACTGGGCAAGCAGTTCTTTTACAAGTATTGACAAGGATGTTACGACTATGGCAAAAATCCCGAATTCAACATGGGTCCTTTGTGAAAACTGTTCAATGGAAGCTTTTGCAAAATCATAGGCAATAATACCAAGAAAAACCGCAATAAACAGCGTCGTAATTTGATCCCAGCGCCCATGTCCGAACGGGTGATCGGAGTCTGCTTTTTTTTGTGATAATTTTGCACCTATAATAACAAAAACAGAGCTTATGCTGTCAGAGAGAGTATGCCAGGCATCCGCTATAAGTGCCAGAGAACCTGTCATAATTCCGGCCCAAAACTTTGCTGCAAAAAGAATAGTGTTGACGATTATTGAAACCACGCCTTCTGTTACTCCGGCTTTTATACTGTTCAATCTATCCTCCGGTATATTTTATAAGTACAGCCGCAGCCGCGCCCGGGCCTGCTGTAAGCTCTTCAAAAAAGCCTTCTGTCTTTTCTCCAAGGCCCGCTTCATAAAGGTTGACGGCAAATAATGTTTTGTCTTCCAGAATGGGTCTAAGGATCTTTGTAAACGGCCCTTTCTGCCCCAGATTAAGGCCAGAAAGCGCGGCCCTTAAATCTTCCAGCCTTGGGTCCGGGCTTGGGGTAAAGGCATTGCCCTCATCGTCTATTCCCATAAGATAGCGCAGCCACGCGGCAATTACAAGGGGAATGAATACAAGGCTTTGCGGATTATTAACGCCTTTATTCAAACTGTTATTCGACATATAAGCCTTTATGGTCTCGCCGTAACGCACGGGAATTTTCTGCGAGCTGTCCGTCGCTATCCTCTGCGGGGTATCAGGCATAAAGGGATTTGGCAGCCGTATATTGATTACTTCATCAATAAAGTCTTTTGGCCTTATGATGCCTGGATCAATAACAACCGGAAGCCCTTCTTTATAACCGATATTTTCTATCAACCTTACAAGAGCCGGATTTTTCATCTCATCACTGATCCTTGTATAACCCAAAAGACAGCCAAAAACCGCTAGGGCAGTATGAAGGGGATTAAGACAGGTAAAGACTTTCATTTTTTCCGCCTTGCCCACGGTTTC
>Ga0099364_10012657_pt1 | contig 11354 bp, 9 predicted proteins | sample TergutTh196P3_FD_73070 | JGI IMG/M metagenome (GOLD analysis project Ga0099364, IMG submission 73070) | Microcerotermes parvus P3 segment gut microbial communities from Pointe-Noire, Republic of the Congo - Th196 P3 | ecosystem: Host-associated > Arthropoda: Insects > Digestive system > Gut ...
TACAAATAAATTAAGTTTTTTGGGATTTTTTCCAACAAATTCGATGCAAATATACTTTTTTTTAGTTAATAACCATGAATTTGTAAAAAAAATATTTTTTTGTGTGATTTTTTTTAAGTTCATCTTGCCTAATGTATCAATATTTTTGTTATTTTTGTAAGCAAATTTTTGAAATTGAGATAAAAATATGTTGTCAGATCTTATTTCGAGACATAATCAACAACCGCCTATAATACCTGTATGGATCAATTTTTAGACAAACCGTATTATGCCGCATTCCTTCAACAATTGGAATTGAAGGAAATAAAGGATGAGACACAGTATCTTTTGACATACCAGGGCGGAAGACATTGGTCTGTCGGTTTGGATGAAGTGGCGCATGCGTTGCGAACGGTGCAATCCCATGATGTAGCTTCGTCGGAGGTACTTTCAATTTTAAAGTTTGTGATTGACAAGTTAGACCGGAACAGGAGCGTACCCCGATTTGCAAGAACTTACATGTGCAGAGATGCTGTGTCGCGTGTTGTTTTACAGCGTTTCAACGAAGAGACAGGCGAATCATATACAAGCCTGACCGAATTATCGTACAAAATAAGCGATAATATTGAGGAGGCAAATGCAATTTTTAATTCAATCCGTTTCTGCGATCCGGCTATGGGTTCCGGTTTGTTCTTGGTCACTTTGTTGAATGAAATGATTGCGGCTAAATCGCAGTTGGGTATTTTGGCGGATCAGGATGGGAATCCGTTGTTTCGTTACAAGGTGGCGCTCGATGATGAAGGTTTGCTGATCATTGATAAGAAGACGTTCAATCCCTGTACATTTTCTTTTGCTGATCCCGAAAGCAGACGGGTTCAAGAGACATTGTTGCGGGAGAAGCAGACGATGATTGAAAATTGTTTGTATGGTATTGATAAAGATCCATTTTTCGTATCGATCAGTAGATTACGTATGTGGGTAGAACTTTTGACGCATGTTTGTTGGCAGAAACAACCTATCCAATCTTTTCCGATGATGGAAGGTAATCTTCGTTGCGGAGATGCGCTTGTCAGCCGGTTTTCTATGCAAGAGGACTTGAAAAATCTGTTTAAACGCATAGGATACAGTGTGATTGATTATAAAAAGAGGGCAGAAGAGTATAAAAAAGCCAAAACAAAAGAGGAAAAAAATGCACAAGCCCAATTGATTGCAATGATTCAAAAGAAATTGCAGCTTGAAATCACGTTGGATGCCCGGAACAAAGAAGATTTGCTGCGATGGAAGAAGGAACTGGCGGTATTGCAGGCGCCCGGTCTTTTCGAGATGGAAGAAAATGAGGCAAAAACGTTAAAAGCCAAGCTGATTGAAGCGCAATCAATGGTGGACAAATATCAACAAAAGATTGACGATACAAAAAATAATCCGGTTTTTGAACAGGCGATTGAATGGCGATACGAATTTGCGGACATGTTGGACGAAACGGGAGAATTTATCGGATTTGACTGTATGATTGGTAATCCTCCCGATACGCAAAATCAGTTCATTTATGAATCGCAGGAGATATATAAGCATCTCCAGACCCACGCATTTAAACGCGTTGGAGAGGAGGGCGATCTTTTCTATGAGTTAGGATTTAAACTTTTGAAACCCGGTTATTTTCTTTCCTATCTCACTTCGAATAGTTGGATGCGGTCGGTTTCGGACGCCAAAATGCGTCAGTATGCCATGTATGAAACCAATCCTTTGTTACTCATTGAATTTGAACGTACAGCCACCATTGATAATACATTGGCTGGATCAGGAATCATTTTGTTGCAGAAATCCCACAATCAGTACAGGATGATGACTTGCCATGTTAAAAAAGACTTTGACCCTTTATTGATCGGTATGGAAGATTATATCCAGAAAAACGCCGGATTATTCAGGATGGATGCGGAGAAAACGGCTGTTTCGCCAACCTTTACCATTCTTTCCGATACCGAAAAACGTATCAGGAGCAAAATGGAACAAACCGGAACATCGCTTGAAAACTGGGATATTCAGATGAATACAGGAATCAAGACAGGATTTGACGAAGCGTTCATTATTGATGGCAAGTTGAAAGATGAATTTATTCTTGCAGATTATAAAAATTCAGATATCATCAAGCCATTATTATCCGGAGAGCTTATCCGGCCGTATGATTCTGAAAAACCAAATCAATGGTTGATTTGTATTCCCTGGCATTTTCCTTTGCTGTATGACAAGACGATCAAATCAGCTTCCGAAAGAGCAGAAGAGCGTTTTCGTCTGCAATACCCCGTTATTTATAAACATTTAGTACAATACAAGAAGAAATTAATAGCCCGCAATCCCCATGAAGTCGGTATTCTGTTTGAATGGTATGCTTTGCAGCGTTTTGGTATGAGCAATGAATGGGATGATTTTACGCACCCCAAAATCGTATGGAAACAAGAAACGGCTGTTCCCTCGTTCTGTATGGATTATAGTGGTTGCGCCATCATGGATACGACATGTTTCATCACCGGACAACATTTGAAATATTTACTTGGCGTTTTGAATTCAAAGTGTTGTCGTTTTTTGTTGCGTGATTCGCCACGTTTGACAAATGGAGATAGGCAGATTAGTATTGCGACGCTTGAAACGTTGAAAATCCCGATTCCAAATACAAAAACGGAATCTGAAATGCTTTCGTTCGTAAATAAAAGGACGTCAGATTCATATTATCTTGATTATGCAGATCTGGATGAAAAGATTAATCAACATGTATATGATATCTATGAGCTGGGCGAAGAAGAAAAAGAGTATATAGAAACGAATATCATAGATTAAAATCTATATTTCTTTTTCAATCCTGTATCTGTTCCGGCCGGGCGAATTTCGGGAAATCAATTCGCCAAGAAATCCGGTCAGGAATAGTTGGGTGCCTAAAATCATAGCAGTCAGCGAAATATAAAAAAAGGGCGAATTGGTAACCAACGGACGCAAGTCTCCTGCATAGATGGAAATCAATTTAAGTACAAGTACATAGACAAAAGCTACAAAACCAACGAAGAACATTAAGCTGCCCCAGAGACCGAAGAAATGCATTGGTTTTTTTCCGAACTTGGCTGTAAACCAAAGGGTAATCAGGTCAAGGTATCCATTTACGAAACGATTCATTCCGAATTTGGATGAACCATACTTGCGCGCCTGATGTTGAACCACTTTTTCCCCGATTTTATTAAATCCGGCAATTTTTACCATATAAGGTATATGACGGTGCATATCATTGTATATTTCAATACTTTTCACCACCTCATTCCGGTATGATTTCAGTCCGCAGTTAAAATCATGCAATTTCACGCCTGAGAATTTGCGGGCTGTTGCATTAAACAGTTTGGTTGGAATCGTTTTGGATAACGGGTCATACCGTTTCTTTTTCCAACCCGAAACCATATCATATCCCTCTTCCGTAATCATCCGGTACAATTCCGGTATTTCGTCCGGGCTATCCTGCATATCCGCATCCATTGTAATCACCACATCGCCCTGAGCGCGTTGAAACCCACAATGCAGCGCTGGGGATTTCCCATAATTACGACGAAACCTGATTCCTTTCACCGCAGGTGATTCGTTGGCTAATTGCTCAATCACTTCCCACGAATTATCCGTACTGCCATCATTCACAAATAAAACTTCATACGTATAATGATTTTCAATCATTACACGATTGATCCATTGATACAATTCCGGTAACGACTTTGCTTCATTATACAAGGGAACAACAACTGAAATATCCATTCGTTCAAATTTTTCGACAAAGTTACTATTTTTAGTTGAAAAAGAAAAATTCAGCATAAAAACGAGCCGCATCTCTTTATTGATTCTCATTGTATGTTTTCCATGCATTGGCATTTTTGGCATTTCGTTTTTTTGCGCGGTGGCTTGGCCAAAAGATGGTGCGGAGAATATCTTCAGCGCTAAAACCTCCACCGCCCCCTGAACGAATCGTAGGCACATTGAATGTAATAGCATGGCGGTTTATGACCGGTATTGAATCTTTAGGGTTGAGTATCTGTAATTGATACACGGCAGGCGGTAGTTCGGATGGATGTTTGCTGTTGGATTCCGGCGCTGTAATCCCTTCAAATGATTCAATAATCGGAAACTCTTTCGGACTGGCTTTCAATTGTTTCGCCTCCATCGGATTATGAATCAAAGCGCCTGATTCAATGGCTTTTCGCGTTGCATCATTCAATTGGATTTTTTCAGTACCGTTCAAAATACGTTTAAGCCAAACCGAATCCTGTGCTGTCCATTCCTGTGCATAAATGACAATCCCGGAATTTAATACGATAATATAAAAAAGACAGTTATATTTACTCATTGCCTCTTATTTGAGGCAAAAATAGGATGAAAAAAAGAATGGACAAGATAAATTATACTAATAATACTAATAAAATGTTGGCGTTTTATAATTTAAACGTGTTTCTATACAATTTTAACAACTTTTGGCTTTCCGGTTAATCGTTTGCCTTTAATAGATCATACAGATAACCGTTGAAACGATCGGTGTTTTTCCCTAAGGTTTTAAAAAATTTGGAGTCCGCCTCCCATATTGTTTGAATGGCTTTGTGCATCAATTCCTTTCCTTCCTGCGTAAGACTGACGGCTTTTGCCCTGATATCGGTCGCATGGGTTGTACGATATATATAACCTTTGGACTCCAATACCTTAAACATTTGGGAAATAGTCATCGGGTTTATCTTCGTATGTTGAGCAAGGATGGTCTGTGTAACTTGTTTTCCGCTATACAGTACGAGCCAGTAAATACTTGCCAATACGGCATACTGCATATGGGAAAGGCCATGGTACCTTTTTAAGACTCTATCATGTAGATTTCCCCATAAGTTCGAAACCTGAAGAATCAAAAATCCACTATCCTCTTCAAGATTTTCTTTTTTAAAAGGCGATTTATCTTTTTCCAAAACAACTTTGTTTTTTATTTCACTTTGCAAAGATAATATATTTATATAATAAAACCAAAAGAATTTTGATAAGAATTATAACAATTAATGATTATTTTTTTTAAATGCTACTATTCTTTGATGTTTTTATTCGTTTTTTCGGTCATTTTTTACCCTCTCGCGCCTTATTTCATCCAAATTTCACGATGAAAGATGATGAACTCTTCATAAAATTCCAACATTTTAATATTAAGTTGTTTGTGAGAAAAAACGCTCTTTTTACAAGAAAATCATATGGCTTGTTTTGGAAGGTTTTTCCCTGTTATTATAGGTGAAAATCAATAATATAATTATAAAATATTATATAATATAAAGTATAATAAGTATTTACGCCGAACATTATTAATTATTTTGTTTTTTACTTTGATTTAATCAATGATTAGAGAATTCATTTGTCATTTTTACTTTATCCGCTAAAAAAAATCGTAAAATATTAGATAAAGTCAATAAGAAGCAGTAACTTTGAGGCGTAAATTTTGTGTTTTTTAATAGAATATAAACATCCACCTTTCTGCCGGAGAGGAATTTTAGAATGATTGTATGAAATTGTTTAGTGTTTTTATAGCATTTGTACTGGCGTTTTTTATAGGGCAAGCTATTCTTAAGAAACTCTATATATTTTCTTTTAGGCGGCGACTGTTTGATCCTGTAGATGGCAGAAAGTCTCATCTGGGTCTTATTCCCCGTATGGGAGGGATGGCATTTTTGCCGACCCAGTGTTGTATATTCATGTTGGTGATTATCGTACTACGGTTTTTTGAACTTATCTATGTCGAGTACGAACTTTTAGTCCGTTTTTTGTTGTTGATCATGGGATTAGGTCTTTTATTCATCACGGGAATCGTGGATGATCTGGTAGGTATCTATTACAAATGGAAATTTGGCGCTCAATTTGTGGCTGCTCTTTTTATACCGGTTTCCGGTCTTTGGATCAGTCATATGGATGGGATGCTCGGTATTGATACTTTACCTGTGTGGATTGGAGTACCTATAACGATTTTTGTGATTATATTTATTATCAACGCATATAATTTGATTGATGGAATCGACGGGCTTTGCTCGGGTTTGACGATATTGGCTTGTACGGTTTTAGGCACTTTATTTTTCAGGCACGCATCGTGGTTGCCTGTTATTTTTTGTTTTATCACGGTAGGCGTATTGTCGCCATTCTTTTATTACAACGTGTATGGAAAAACGAAAAGAAAACGGCGTATTTTTATGGGTGATACGGGAAGCATGACGTTGGGATTAACAGTGGCTTTCTTAGTGATCACTTATACGGTAGGCGAGCCTGAATTACTCAATCCGGCAGGAAACTTCTTAGTGGCTTTCTCGGTGGTACTTGTTCCCATGCTGGATGTGGTCAGGGTTATTTTGATACGTCTTTTAACGCATAAACCTCTTTTCCTTCCGGATAAAAACCATATTCATCATTATTTGCTGGATTTGGGTTTTTCAAAACAAACCGCTTTGTATATTATCTTAGGGATATCATTTTTCTTAATCGTTTTCAATATGTGTATGGTCAAGTTTGTTTTTAATAATCAGACTTTAGTGTTGTTATTTGACGTAATTTCGTGGTTTGGAGGGTTATGGTTGTTAGGTAAATTTAGACACTCCTACTTGAAAAAGAAAGGACAAAAATCAAACAGAGAAATAGTGCAGCATGAAACGTAGCATGTCCCTTAGCATACCAAAGCTGAATGAACATGCGGGTTCCATGTTTCTTGCGTGTTGTGTTAAAAAATAAAGAATATATACATGAAAATTAGTATTATAGGCGGTTCGGGTTTTGTAGGTTGTCGATTGATTAGGTTGTTGAAGGAATTGCCGGATATTGAGCTGTTGAATATTGACAAGAATGAAAGTTTGCTTTATCCGGAAATTACACGCATAGCGAATGTACTTGATTTGGAGACATTTACCAACTTGCTGCAAGGTACGGATATGGTTGTGCTTCTGGCGGCTGAACACAAAGATGACGTATCGCCTGTTTCATTGTATTACGACGTTAACGTGAAAGGAGCTGAAAATACGCTGATCGCCATGGAACGAAACCAAATCAGTCGATTGATATTTACCAGTTCGGTTGCGGTATACGGTTTGAACAAAAGTAATCCGGATGAGGCGACTCCCGTCGACCCTTTCAATGATTACGGAAAGAGCAAATGGCAAGCGGAATGTGTCTTGCAGCAATACTCGGGGGCTTATCCTGATTGGAACATACAGATAATCCGTCCGACAGTGTTGTTCGGAGAGGGCAATCGTGGGAATGTATATAACCTGCTTCGCCAGATTGCTTCAGGACGGTTCATGATGATTGGGAAAGGGGCGAATAAAAAATCAATGTCATACGTTGGCAATTTGGTTGACTTTATCCTGTTTCTGATCGAAAATCAAAAGGACGCTAAAGGATGCAGTGTATTCAACTATGTGGATAAGCCCGACCTTACGACGCGTGAATTGGTATCCATCGTGGGCAAGGTTTTGAATAAACGGATTCCTGCAATCCGGATTCCTTATTGGATAGGGATGTTTGGCGGTTATTGTTTTGATATGCTGAGTAAGATTTTGGGTAAAAATTTGCCGATCAGCTCGGTTCGGGTAAAGAAGTTTTGTGCGGTAACGCAGTTCGACGCCACAAAAGCAGAGGCCACGGGCTTTCAACCGGTGTTTACGCTGGAGGAAGGATTAGAACGGATGTTGAAGAGTGAGTTTGGAGGGTGAATCTATCCGGAAAACAGATGATAAGAATTACTGTAAGATTTTTAAAAACAAATATTAAACATATAAAAAAGAAAATAATACGCTATGTCACAAGAAAAGCAAATAAACGTTTCATCGCCATTGCTTCCTGATTTGAATGATTTTTATGCAAGTTTGAAAGAAATCTGGGATGCCAAATGGATCACCAATAATGGCGTCTTTCATCAGAAATTGGAAGAATCGTTGTGCGAACATCTGAAAGTTCCGCATCTCTGCCTTTTTACGAACGGAACACTGCCTATGATGCTTGCGTTACATGCACTTAGAATTACAGGCGAAGTGATTACTACCCCTTTTAGTTTTGTTGCTACAACGCACTCTATATGGTGGTGCGGCATCAAACCGGTTTTTGTCGATGTCGAAGAGAAGACAGGCAATCTCAATCCTGCAAGGATAGAGGCAGCCATAACTCCCAAGACGACAGCCATTATGCCGGTTCATGTCTATGGAAAACCCTGTAATACAGAGGCCATACAGGAAATTGCCGATAAATACGGTTTAAAGGTGATATACGATGCCGCTCACGCTTTTGGCGTTGAAAAAAACGGAAAAAGTATCCTCACTGCCGGAGATATCTCGAGTTTGAGTTTTCACGCAACGAAAACGTACAGTACTGCAGAGGGAGGCGCTTTGGTTTGCCATGATGAAGCGACCAAAAAACGTATAGACTTTTTGAAAAATTTCGGTTTTGCGGGCGAAACCGAAGTGGTTATGCCCGGTATCAATGGGAAAATGGACGAAATCCGCGCTGCCTTTGGTTTGCTCAACCTCAAAATTGTGGACAATGCCATCGAAAAAAGAAAACAGATCGCGCTACGCTATCTTCAACAATTGAACGATGTGAAAGGAATAAGAATGGTTGAAGACATGCCCGATGTAAAGTCCAACTATGCGTATTTCCCCATTTTTGTGGACAAAGAAACGTATGGCATAAGCAGAGATGAATTATACGATAGACTAAAGTCTCATAATATCTACGGCAGACGTTACTTTTATCCCTTAATAAGCACATTTTCGCCCTATCGCGGATTGGATTCGGCCTCATCCGGCAATTTACCGGTTGCAACCAAATTGGCTGACAGTGTAATTTGTCTGCCGATATACCATGATTTGGAAATTGATGATGTGCACCGAGTGGTTGATATAATCAAAGCATCTGCAAAATAATAGTAAGTTCAGCCAATGAGCAATATGACGGAAACAGAAAAATGGACGACAGTCATCAAACCTAAAACGGGTTTATTAGAAATTGACTTCAAAGAATTATTCCGCTACAGGGATTTATGGAGGATGTTTGTGAAACGGGATATTGTTACCCAATACAAACAAACCATTTTGGGGCCTTTATGGTTTTTTATCAATCCAATCATTACAACGGCGATGTATATGATTATTTTTGGCGGGATTGCCAAAATCCCGACCGACGGCTTACCACAACCTTTGTTTTATCTTTCGGGTATTTGCCTGTGGAATTACTTTTCGACCTGCCTGTTAAAAACTTCAAACACATTTAAGGACAATGAACATATTTTTGGTAAAGTGTATTTTCCGCGACTGGTCATGCCGGTCAGCACAGTTACTTCTTGTTTATATGTTTTTGGTATTCAGTTATTTTTATTTATTGTTGTCTATGTATATTATTTGATTTCAGGGGTGCAGGCGACGCCTAATATCTATATTTTGTTAACGCCTGTATTGGTTGTTATGATAGCGGGTTTGTCGCTTGGGTTTGGTATCATCACTTCGTCTTTGACTACCAAATATCGTGATTTGAGCATTTTATTTACGTTTATCGTTCAAATATGGATGTATGCCACCCCTATTATTTATCCTTTGAGTATGATGTCTCCTAATAAACAATGGATAGCCGCTTTAAATCCGGTTACCTCCATTGTTGAGACTTTCCGGTATGCTACGTTGGGAACCGGTACGTTTGATTGGGGACAGTTAGGATACAGTTTTGTCTTCATGTGTGTAGTCTTAGGAATTGGGATCGTGGTGTTTAATAAGGTGCAACGAAGTTTTATGGATACTGTCTAACGAGAAAAATGAGTACGGCAATTACATTTGAGAACATATCCAAACAATACCGTTTGGGATTGGTGAGTACAAGAACCTTGAGCCACGATTTGAATCGTTGGTGGCAAACGGCTGTTCTGCGAAAAGAAGACCCTTATTTGAAGATAGGAGAAACGAATGTTCGTTCGTCCAAAGGGGAGAGCGAATACGTTTGGGCGCTCCGGGATATTTCTTTCGATATAGCGCAGGGAGATGTATTGGGAATTATTGGGAAAAACGGCGCAGGAAAGTCTACTTTGTTGAAAATATTATCGCGCGTCACCACTCCTACGACCGGAATGATCAAGGCTAAAGGACGTATTGCATCTTTGTTGGAAGTGGGCACCGGTTTTCATCCGGAGCTGACGGGACGGGAAAACATCTACATGAACGGTTCCATCATGGGAATGACGCGTAAGGAAATTACCCAAAAGTTAGACGAAATAGTTGATTTTGCCGGTGTAGAGCGCTATTTGGATACGCCCGTGAAACGCTATTCTTCGGGTATGACAGTGCGCTTAGGTTTCTCTATTGCAGCGCATTTAGAACCGGAGATTCTCGTCGTGGATGAAGTTCTGGCTGTGGGAGATGCCGAATTCCAGAAGAAGGCGATTGGAAAAATGCAGGATGTGTCGAAAGGAGAGGGGAGGACGGTGTTGTTTGTGAGTCATAATATGACTGCCGTAAAAAATCTTTGTAAATCCGGTGTGATGCTAAAAGACGGTAATGTGCAATTTGCCGGACATATCAATGAGGTAGTTGATTATTATTTGTCGGACGAGACGGCCAAAGGAATTGTTAATAATTACTGGGATTTTAAAAATGCGCCGGGATTGGAAAAGATAAAAGTAAAAAGCGCTTATATACAGTATGAAGGACAACAATTGACCGTAAAAACACCTTTCGATATGGTAACGGAATTTTGGTGTTTGGAGGAGGGTTTCCCTGTCAATGTGAGTATGCACTTGTTTGACATCAACGGACAATGCGTTTATAATATCGCTACTCCAAATAAACCATTGCAAAAAGGCTTGCACAGCGCCGTTTTCCATATTCCGGCAAACTTGATGAATGATGGAATTTATTATGTGAACAATATGTTTGTGTCGAATGCCCAGGCCTATTTCTATCACGAACACGCGCATTCTTTCGAGATTATAGAAGACAGGGTGTCTTCGGGCTGGCATGGCAAGTGGGTAGGATCGGTTCGTCCTACATTTATTGAGAATGATTATCAATTTGTTGAGACAATTTGAATAAGACACAGATGAACATCAACATTCCCAAAATATTACAGCAAGGCGAAGGCGTTACGATTGAGTTTAAAAGAGCTACCGGAAAACTTCCCGAATCGCTTTTTGAAACCATTTGTGCATTGCTCAATCGCAACGGCGGAATCATATTATTGGGAGTCAATGACGATAAAACCATTAGTGGAGTTGACCCTGATAAGGCTCCCACGCTGTGTAAGGATATTGCCAATTTGAGCAATAATCCGCAAAAACTGTTTCCTTCATTTTTGTTGGACGTACAAGCTGTTGA
>Ga0099364_10012658_pt1 | contig 11354 bp, 4 predicted proteins | sample TergutTh196P3_FD_73070 | JGI IMG/M metagenome (GOLD analysis project Ga0099364, IMG submission 73070) | Microcerotermes parvus P3 segment gut microbial communities from Pointe-Noire, Republic of the Congo - Th196 P3 | ecosystem: Host-associated > Arthropoda: Insects > Digestive system > Gut ...
TTTTTAGAAATTATAAGAGCAGATGAACGCGTTTATGCCGCTGGGTTTAATTACGATTGGGATCCTGCACATGTAGTTGTACGCTTGGTTAGTTATAGCGGGATGCTATCTTTTATAAACGGATATGTTAATACGTTTGGTATAAAGCATATGGTAGAAAAGTTAACTTCAATATTTTTTTATTTGCCTAATGACACGCCCGAACAATTTGACCTTATTGATATTTTCAAAAACGACCCAAGAGTTTTAACTGTAGGTACATTTGCAAGACAATTGCCCGGCAAGATAACGATAACTCCAAATTATCCTTTTAATCTTTTGGAATTTTTATCAGATTACGCAGATTATGATTTAAACCAAATAGGAAATTCTAATTCTGAGTTCTCTTTTAATTACAGTAAAATAAGTATACCTGATTTTGTTGAGCTGTTGTTAAATGATGAAAGGGTCGAATCGGCAACACCTTGTTATATAGGTATATTTTCTGATAGATATGTCTGGGCACCGGGTGAAGTCATGATAAAATTCCAAGATGATATGGAACGTAGCGACATTGAGATATTTATCGCTGATTATGAACAATATCAACTGCGTTTTTTAGAAGGTGGATATGGTAGCTCACCTCCATATGAAATGCAACTCTGTTTTAACAATAGTATTATTGAAGATACAGAATTTTTAGAAATTATTAGAACAGATGAAAGAGTTTATGCAGCAGGGTTTAATTATGACTGGGATACGTGGTATGTAGTTGTACGCTTGGCTCAAGTAAGCATGTATCATAACTTTCTCCCTGATTACTATCAGTATGGATTACGTTTACAGACATTTGATTCTACAACTTTCATATTTTTATGGACCTATGATACGATCGATCAATTTGATCTTATTGAATTAATAAAAACAGACACAAGGGTTGTGGCTGCAGGCACATTTGCTCGACAAGTACCTGGGGAAATATCGATGAGTTTTATTAGTCCCTATAATCTCCAACAATTTTTATCAGACTACGCTGAATACGATGTAATACATCGTTTTTCAGCTTATTCTATGGAGGGCTTTTACTTCAATTACAGTAAGATAAGTATGCCTGCTTTTATTGAATTATTGTCTTATAACGTGGGCATACAATGGCCTACAGCTAATTATATTGGCATATTAGAACCTATTGAACCGCCCATTGTACATATAGATAATGATATTTTACCTATAAAAACTTTTAACATTTGTTCCTACCCCAACCCTATAACCCACGGTGAGGTTACAATAAAATGGAATACTATACAAACGCGACAACATGAAAATATGGAAATTGCAATTTACAATATTAGGGGTCAGTTAGTACACAAAACAAATGAGTTTCAGACAAAAAATGGTGAAAACAGTTTTGTTTGGAATGGAAGAAATCAAAACAACCAAGATGTAGCAAACGGTGTTTATTTTTATCAATTACAAACAACAGAAAAGAACTATACCGGAAAATTTTTAATGCTAAAAAACAAGGAGTAAATTATGAAAATCAAGATATTTTATATGTTCCTAATTCTGTTAGTAGGAACATCGGCTATGTTAGCTGAAATTACCAAAGAAAGAATTGATGGTGTAATTATTGTTAAATTACATGTAACCGTTCAAGGACAATTACTAGAAGACTTCATAAAAACATATTCAGCCTATGAATTTAAAGAAAAAATGGATCTTTCCTATAAAGACAATCTACGTTCTTTCACTTTCAATCCAAAATTAATAAGCCATGAAGAGTTTAAAGAAATGTTAGAACGCGATAAAAATGTGATAAGAACAGAGTTTAACTACTCTTTGGGACCATTACCAGAGTATATTCCATCAGATAATATGTTTTGGGCACAATGGGCATTAAAAAATACTGGTAATGCCTATTATTATGATCCCATTGTTCCGGAATGTGTAGTTAGCGCAGATATAAAAGCCACACATGCTTGGGACATCATATCTAAATTACCATCTCAAAATAGAGAAATAACAGTTGCTGTTTTTGATGTTTCATTTTATATGGAACATCCTGATATGAACTGGGATTATCAATACGCATGGAATGCTACAGATAATAACCCAAATATACCTTTTTATGGTAATCATGGCACAGGGGTTAGTTCGGTTATTGGTGCTAAAATGAATAATGAAGGTGTAGCCGGTATAGGTTTTAACAATAAAATAACAGTATTGCCTGTTCATGTTGGACTAGGTGATACACCGAATCAGATAGATATCGATGGAGTTTTAAATGCATTTACCTATGTGAATAATTTAAGAGATTTATATAATGAATCTGGAGGCACTCAAGGAAAATACATTGTTGCAATAAACGGTTCGATACCTGTTCCCAATAGTCCAAATTTACGCCAACGTATATCCGAAGCCGAAGAACTTGGTATAATTACAGTTTTTGCCGCACATAATTATGGTTATAATTTAGATTTGTATCCAACGCACTGGGCTGTTCAATATAGTACGCTATTTGAAACCCTAATGACAGTTACCGCATCTTCGCATAGGGATGAACGAAGTTACATAGAATATGGCACAGATAGATTATTCACAGGTAATTACGGAAGAACGTCTGTCCATTTATCTGCTCCTGCTTATCTTGTGCGTTCTTGTATCTGGAATCCTGAAACCGGAGCATTATACGGTTCTGGTGGAGCAACAAGCATAGCCACACCTCATGTAACGGCTGTTGTAGGATTACTTCACCAAGCTGCCAGTGACGAGTTATTGGAAGAATATAGTGAAAATCCTAAAGAATTATCTAAATTATTTAAACAATATATATTAGAAGGTACAGATCGTTTACCAGACTTTGTTGATAGAACAATAACTGAGGGGCGTCTAAATGCGTTTAATGCTGTGAAGAGATTAGTAATAGACCATGAATTTATAAGAGAGGATACAGTATTAAATAACAATTTAGACCTTAATCGTAAAATTGTAATTGACGATGGTGCAACAGTTTCAATAAGCAATGGCAATATATATTCTAGCAGTGTTGAAGAATTTGCTTACCTTTATGGTATCGAGGTTCGTCACGGTACTTTAATACTAGATAATGTTGATATTAATATACCTTATTTAATTGCTGGTGGTCCAGAAAGCTCGATAGTTTTTCGCAATTATAATGAAGGGTTGATAAATGTAACTAATATTGAAATACGAAATTCTGCGGAAATAATAATTGAAGATTCTGAAATTAGTTTTGTTAACACAAGTATGCAAGGGTATGCCCCTGTTACAAAAATCCACATTAACAATAGTAATATAAATGCCACAAACTCACAAATAGGTGTATTTTCTGATGCACATTTGATTATAGAAGCATCAGAATTAACAATGTTTGATTCAATCATAAGAGCTAGATATTCAGCAGTAATAGAAGTCCAAAATGCTTCTTTTGTAACTTTGTCTAATAATAGCAGTATCAATGTAAGTTTAAATTGCATCGTTAATGTAACATCAAATTCAGAACTTTTATTTAATTCAAGTCTTTTTAGAATAGACAAATCTCATGTCACATTTGATAACGCTAAATTAACAGCAGAAAACAATTCGAATGTATTTTTAATTAATATCGCATTACTTGAACTTGATGCTAGTAACTTTATTTTAACTACAGGCTCTGTCATTCGTGGACATACAAGAGGCTATGGAATACACACTGCTCCTGATTATGTTTGGGGCGATAGAATGTTTATTAACAACAACAGTACCCTAGATTTTGCATTGAATTCTTCTATAATCGGCGGCAATAACGGTGAAATTTGGGATGGTCTTGTTTTTTCAAATTCAAGAAGACCTAGTACATTGAGGGGCTTAATAACAGGATTTAGATTTCTTTCAATAACAAATAATAGCGACTTAAATATAATCTCTGCTTATGTTCATTCAATAGAACATTTTGAAGTTTTACAATCTAAACTTAGAGTGTCAGGTTCTGAAATTGTGAATCTTTCCAGTAGCCTTATTATTGATGATAACAGTTTTCTTGATATGATCTCTACAATTGTTAGAAATAATGGAGAATCAGGTGTATTTTTTGGTAATTCTGTGCAAAGCAGCATAATACAGTCTTCAAGATTTTACGAAAACAGGATTTCAGGGATACAGGTTTTAAATAGTCCTGTACAAATTGCAAATAGTTATATAAATAATAATTTAATGCATGGTATTTTTAGTATAAGTCCTATTTCTATGTCAATTTACGATCAAAACAGAATCGAGAATAATCTTGATACACAAATTGTGGCAAGATTTAATGCGTTTCCAAGATTTTACGCTTCTACACCGCAAAGAAAATCTACTGTAAGTTATGCCAATCCGCCATCACATGTTAGATTTCTATCGGCTGTTGGGTCAAATGTAGTGCCAATAAACCCACCCATCAATGTAATAGATTTGAACGTTGACAACTCGGTTCCATCACGCTTTTTACCAAGTATAGATAGCTTTGAATTTGGACGCGGTTCAAATTCTTTTAATTTACTGCCAGAAACACTGTTTGAAGAAGCCATAAATCATTGGGTAAACAGAGAATACGAACTAGCTAATGAACTTTTTAAAGAAATAGTTTTATTTCATAGTGACACCTACTTTGCACAGAAAAGTATTGCTTATCTGCCATACTTAAATCATGCCTTAGAAGGTGATACTCAAGAATTATTAGAGTTTTTAGAAAGCATTATCAGCAATGTTACACTTGAACATATTGTAAAAGAGATTAAAGGATTAACCTTAATGTTTAACACGCAATACCTTGATGCAATTTTTGTATATGACGAGATAATTGACAATCCACCCGGAATTATTGAAGGTCTTATAGCAGAGATAAATCAAGCTTATTGTTACCTTAAACTAAGTGAAGTTAATGCAAGAAATATTCCTGTTACACTGCACAAACCAAAATCTTTCACCGAATACAATACATTGCAAAATGATATTATTAAAAAGATTATGGAAATTATTGATAACAACAATATTTCGAGTACACCTCCTGAAAATTTTGAAATTTACTTGAATAATTACCCCAACCCGTTCAATCCTGAAACTGTAATTTATTTTTCAAACCCTACGTTGAGCGAGGTGAGTATAGAAATATTTAATATACGTGGACAAAGAATACGCTTATTAGTGAATGAAGTTATGACAGCTGGAAATCACGAAGTGTTATGGAACGGACTGGATGATTCGGGACGTAATGTTGCCAGCGGTGTTTATTTATATAAACTTGTAGCTGGTGAACAAAGTTTGGTACGGCGAATGGTGTTATTAAAATAGTACGGAACGCATTTATTCGTTCCTAATTCGATATGGATCCCAACCGAACTAGGAACGAATAAATGCGTTCCGTACAGGCATAGATGGGATCCCAACCGAACTAGGAACGAATAAATGCGTTCCGTACAGGCATAGATGGGAGCCCTTCGAGATGATGTGGATTTATAAATAAATACCACCTCACACCGAAGGTGTCGATCGCTATGTAGAAAACGATGCCCCACACACCAACCGCATCCCGTAGGGATGCAACAAAATGCGTAGATTGTTGGTCGCATCCCTACGGGATGCGGTTGATGTGAGTGTATCCGTTTCTACCGAGCTTCACATACCTACGGCATGTGTAAGGTATGATTTATATATTTACAGAAGGAACAAGGAACGAATAAATGCGTTCCGTACAGAAAACTCCCCCCTGCCCCCCTCAGAGAGGGGGGTATGGAACGAATAAATGAGTTCCATACAAATAAATCCGCAAAACAGGCATCCCTGTTCTGCGAAAAAGAATAAAAAAAACAAAAAATAAAACGGAGGATAACTTATGAATTTTTTAAAGAAAAGTTCAATTTTACTTGCTTTGATTTTGCTATTCTCATTTGTAAGCCTGTTAGGCGAAATGTCACGTTCTGCTGAAAACTTTGACTCCAAAGCACTTGACATCAATCGTTCTCACAATGTTGGAAACGCATGGCTTAGAGTGAGTAACTATGGTTTTTTTGGGTCTGGTAATGCAAACCCTCAATGGCCATCTCTGGAATATCCCGGTGGTAGCGGCATCGACTACCTGTACCAAGGAGCTTTATGGTTTGGAGCTCAAAGGGTACGTAGAGATGCATCTAACAGGATATTCTACTGGAAAGGTGACCCGAATGCCCGCACTGAGGCAGAAAGACCGACATCAGACACCGACATGACAACCGAAAATCGTCCAGATTTCGAGGAAAGATTTCGCAACTGGGTTGTTATCGACACATTAGTCTCTGTAGGCTTCGATGGTTACTGGGGTATTATGGAATTTCTACCTGCATGGAACCCATTAGAATCACAAACTTCTGGTTATAGTGAAAATAACCGTCTTGATGTTATTGCTGAAGCATCTATACGTTTTAATCGTAGAGCTTTTGATGATGACGGTGATGGTTTCATTGATGAGGATCCTGTAGGTCGTGCTTTCCCTTTCCGGAAACTAAGAACTTTAATGGATGGGGATTATGTTGACCTTCCTAAGCCATATCATGAATTTGCTGGTATGTTTATACATGAAATGGATAGTCGCGGAACAGAAATTATATTAGCCAATGATGGAATTTGGTTTCCTCTTGGCTTCCAAGATTTGTCTTATACAGCAGACGGAACCGATGGTCGCCTTGAAAAACCAATTGAAATTAGATACAATCTATCACATCGTTGGGATGACGATAACGACCTTATTATTGATGAAGACGGAGCTCCTGTTTCTGAACAGGATTATATTTCATATTACTATGATTATAGTCCGTTTAGTACGGTGGGAAGTAGATCCTACGGTCGTGACGCTAGTCGGAACAGGCATAGTCCATTAAATGTTCGTGTTCGCCAGATGAGTTACCAATGGTCATATGATTATATTAAGAATCTTACTTATGTAGAATTTAATATAACAAACATGAATCCTTTTGATACTTTATTCAATTGCGTTATGGGTATCTATATGGATTGTGACACTGGACCACAATCATGGGATTCAGAACAAAGTTCTATTCATGACGTGTCAGGTTATGTTTCTGGTGAAAACCTGGAGTTTGCATATACTAGGAATTATACATATCCTACTATTACACCACATTGGATTGGAGCACGTGTTGTTAACCCCGACCCTGAACAGCTTCATTATTCAGCTTGGACATATTCACGTATGGATAAATTTGGGCCACATGATCACGAAACTTTAGTTTATAATTATCCATCTCAAGTACTTGGAGACGGTCGACGTACTTCTAATGAAAAATATTGGCTTCTTTCTGGACGTAACCCTGATACTGCCCGTTTTGTACCAATGAAACAATATGCTGATGAATCTGCTCTTGGACAATGGGAAGAAGACAAACATACCGACACACGTTTCTTATTTGCTTTCTATGGTGATATGAAAGGCTATCCCCCATTAGGTGAGCCGGGTTCTACAGCTACTGATGAATCTTGGAATTTAAAACCTTTCGATACTATGAAAATTGTGGTTGCTATTTTCCCCGGTGAAAACTTAAACGACTTAAAACGTTCTGCAAGATGGGCAAAAACAATATATAAAGATGGACAAAACATGGCTGAAGTTATACTTCCAGACACACTACGCCACTATGAACCACCTGAACCACCTGATTTTCCACGTTTAAATTCTATTTTACGTGAAGAACCACAAGGATCTAATATTATAAATCTTGATGTATATTGGAGCAACCATCCTGAATATTGGAAAGACGAATTTATAGTAGATAGAGCTATAAGAGGTTGGCAAGATGACACTGACCCTAAAAAAATGGATCTTGATAGCCATATTAGCAATTGGGATCCAAGCTGGCCAGCTGAGTTCGAGCCAATACCAGATGGAAGATGGTGGAATCCGCATGCTGAAGTAAACCCATACACTGCACACCGGATACAACATAGTTTTCAAGGTTACACTTTATGGTCACGTTCTGGTCGTGGTGACAGGGACGCATGGATGCGCCAACACACTTACGACAAAATAGAAACTGAACAAGACCATATAGATTATAGAACTAATAATGCTAATTTTGCTGGCGATATAGGAATTGACGCTGGTTTACCAAACAGACATCGTGGTAATAATGGTTTTCTTCTAGAAGAAGATTTATTACCCGGTGGAGCTTATCATGGTTTCTGCGAAGGACACGCTGATTGCTCGAACTTAGTTGACGGCAAATGCGGTGGCCATGTTTATACTATCTTATCAGATGATTATTTCCTAAGACCTATGGAAATTGGTGATATGGTATTCGGAAAACCTCTATACAACATGCTAACACCTAAACAAGCTATTGAAGGATTTTATAATGAAAACAATGTTTTTATGAAAGCCATTCCACCCGGTGCACCGCCAAATATTTTCACTGATGAACAAAGAAGATATAACCAACTATTATTTAAACATCGTGATGTTGATGAAGAAATTTATATGGCGTTAATGTCTGATACTATGATACCTTTACCCGGACATTTTGGACAAAACAATGTGATTACTGAAATTGAAAATAGTGGAAGACTTCGTAGAAGCAGCCGTAGCGAAGAAATTGGTGATGAAAAACTTGAAGCTAGATACATGCGTCTTGGACAAAGATATTACCATGAAACTATTAGAAATTTACCTAAAGGTAAAGAATTTTATGTTGCCGCTTCATCATGGAGTCGTGGTTTACCAGCAGAAGGATTAGGTGCTTTAGAATCAGGTAGAGATGCTAATATGCAGTACTTTTTCCCAGGACCGCTACCTTCTGTAGAGAAAAGAAATATTTATGTAGTTCCAAATCCATACAGAGGCGCTAGTTCATTTGATGGTGCTGTAGAAGGTGACCCATTAGGTGATAGAAGCAGAAGAATATGGTTCGTTGGATTACCTGCACGTGCTAATGTACAAATATATACTCTCGCAGGTGACCTTGTTGACGAGTTTGAACACTATCCGGGAAAAATGCACCCTGTAATCACTATTAGTAAAGAAATTTACGAAGCTGCTGGTTCGGGTACTATTCATCCTTGGGATTTATTATCGCGTAATAACCAGATTATTGCCAGTGGTTTATACTTCTTCTCTGTTAAATGCCATGACACTGGTGATGTTCAAGTTGGCAGATTTGCTGTCATTAGATAGGAGGTAAAATGAAAAAAATATTAATCACAATCCTCATTGTAATCGTGTTTTGTATGCCTATGTTTGGAAAGATATTTCCTAAAGCGGGAACTGCTTCACTACAGTTCTTAAAGCTAGGTGTAGACGCAAGAGCTATTGGTATGGGTGAAGCCTATACTGCGGTTACAGACGACATTTCTGGCATTTACTGGAACCCTGCTGGTATTGCTTGGAACTACAACACACAACTCTTCTTCTCACATTCAAACTGGGTAGTTGATACATATCACGAGTTCTTAGCTCTCTCTACTGAAACAAATTATGGCTTTGTTGCCGGATTTGCTTCTGTGCTTCATGGTCCTCCTATGGATGTCACTACTGAAGAGAATTTCGGTCCTACTGGTGAAACTTTTTATTTCACTAACATGGCTCTCGGATTATCTTATGCTAACAGATTTACTGATAGATTCTCTTTCGGGGTCACAGGTAAATTTTTGTATGAACAAATTGCTGAAGACAATATGTACGGCTTTGCTTTCGATGTTGGGTCTATATACAACACTGGATTCAGAAACATTACTATTGGTATGGCGTTAAGAAATTTTGGTCCTGATGTTGGATACGATCTCGGCGACGAAAATAATTATTCTGACCCACTAAGACATGTGGATAATTCGGGTTCTAATTTTCCGATTCCTATGACTTTCTCACTAGGACTTGTCGGTGATTTGTATCGTACTAGAACAGATTATCTTATTGCTTCTATTCAGCTGGACAACAGCATTGACAGAAAAGAAACTTGGAACGTTGGTGGTGAATACAAACTGCATAATCTATTTTTAAGAGGCGGATACCAAATTGGTTACGATGCGGCTTCTTATTCTTTAGGTTTCGGTGTTGTTGCTACAACACGCCTTGCTATTTACAACATTGACTATGCTTTTACTGAAATGGGTAGACTGCAAACAAGTTTCTGGACAGGAGCACACAGAGTTTCGATTAAAATGTCACTGTAGACAGAAATAGTTGTGAAAAATTAAGGGGCGATTTGTTTTTTCGCCCCTTTTTTTTAAAGGAGATTACATGAACATTGTTTTATTAAAAGGTGGTTTCTCGCCGGAAAGAGAAATTTCTTTAAAGAGCTCTGATGCAATTGAAATGGCTTTAAATAAATTAGGACACGATGTGTGCACTATAGATCCTGCTAGTTTTTATATTTTAGAAGAAATGATGATGGCGATAAGAGAATCAAACCCAGACTTAGTTTTTATTGGGTTGCATGGAGCGGAAGGTGAAGATGGCACTACACAAGCAGTTTTAAGGGGTATGAATATTCTCTTCACTGGATCAGACAGTCAGGCTTCTGCAATTGCTATTAATAAATATTTAGCTGCTTCTATTGCTAAATCTTGCGGTTTAAACATTCCGCGACAAAAAATTCTTCACACTATTCCTAAGGATTTATCAGATATAATTGAATATATCAAATTTCCTATGGTAGTGAAACCAAATTCTTCTGGCTCTTCCGTTGGTGTATATATTGTTGAAAACGCTGAAAATATGCTTACTGCTATGAGAGATGCTTTTACTTTCGATAAAAGCATTCTATTACAACAATGTATTAAGGGAAGAGAACTTACTGTTAGCATTTTAGGAAATGATGTTTTACCTGTAATTGAAATTAAGCCTTTCTCGGGATTCTATAATTACGAAAATAAATATACCGCGGGAAAAACAAACTATATTTGTCCTGCTGTTTTAAATGATCTTGAAATGGAGACTGCTAAAAAATATGCAAAGAAAGTGTTTTTTGAAGCTGGATGCTATGCCTATGGTAGAGTTGATTTTATATATGACGGTACTGATTTTTATTTTTTAGAAATTAATACTCTGCCCGGTATGAGGGAAGAAAGCTTACTACCTTTAGCTGCTTTAGAAGAAGGGATTGAATATCATCGCTTAATTGAAAAAATTATCAAACTAGCTCTGTAGGGAACGCCCCACCACATCATCCCGAAGGGATCGATCGCTACGTAGAAAACGATGCCTCCACCACATCATCCCGAAGGGATCGATGAATAGGCGTTATTTTTCTGGACATTTTCATAGGGACAAAAAACAATGGTTCAAACCTTAGGAGAATGATGAATTATGATTTACAGTGACAACTTCAAGATGATGATTCTTGCACGCAAGCGGA
>Ga0099364_10012659_pt1 | contig 11354 bp, 4 predicted proteins | sample TergutTh196P3_FD_73070 | JGI IMG/M metagenome (GOLD analysis project Ga0099364, IMG submission 73070) | Microcerotermes parvus P3 segment gut microbial communities from Pointe-Noire, Republic of the Congo - Th196 P3 | ecosystem: Host-associated > Arthropoda: Insects > Digestive system > Gut ...
CACCTACTAACACACAAAACCTCTTCACCACAACACAACACCCACTAACACACAAAACCTCTTAACCACACCACAGCACCAACTAACACACAAAACCTCTTCACCACACCACAGCACCAACTAACAAAAACAAAAATCTCGCCGGTTCCTTGAAATCAATGCTTTACCACACAGTGAATTTAGAAGTACAATCACTAATGGTAACGCTATTGCATGCATTCAAGTGGGCCGAGATAGCGCAGTCGGTATAGCGCCTAGTAACGTTCTGGAACGTCCGGGCATCGAATCCCTGTGGGGACAAGTTTTTCCGCACTTTTCCAGACCAGCCCTGAGGCCTACCCAGCCTCCTGAATATAGGGTACCGGGTCTTTTCCGGGGGTAAATCGTCCAGGGTGTGGAGTTAACCACCCACGTCTATCTAGTGCCGAGGTTAAAGAAAGAGTAGAGCTGTACCTCTTCTCCACCTCTGGACCTTCGTGCCCTCTTCTAGGGTGAAATTTACTTTACCTTTATGGCATGCATTCAGAAGATAGCGGTTTCGAAACTCTGTCAAGTTGCTGTATTGTACAATGTAGCCAGGATATCAGCGGTTGGATCTCAGTCGGGACAACAGCTAAGGTTATTTTGTGTTTCCTCAGGCACTCAATGAAAGTGACGATAAAGTTGCTGTACTGTACAATGTATCGAGGATATCAGTGGCTGGATCTCAGTCGGGACAACAGCTAAGTTTATTTTGTGTTTCCTCAGACACTCAATGAAATGACAATACCGCACCCTGAAATACGCTGCGATTGCTTCCTCGTAAGTTCTTTTTGGTGAGGTCGTTCGTGTGAATTCCACGAAGACATGTGAGGGAGTGAAGGTATAGCTCCACTCGTTCTCAACGTAGAAAACTTAATAGAGTCGTGTGATCAGCTTCACGTCCCGGTCGTTTTATCTCAGAGGAAAGATCCAATGGAACTCATTTAATAGAAACCTGGATGGAACTCCTGATGCGATTTGAAGAGGGGAAATCTCTTGACACTTCCTGAAAAATAACCACAAATCATCGTTTGATATTATAATAAATATTAGTAAATATTACACAAATCGTCCGTCGTGCAGCACACAGCCTGGTCACTATGCCTCCTGAGATATCTGGGCCCTAGTTCATCGCTTATTAACCTTCCTGCCATCTCCCTCGACGCTGCCCTCTGAACATTTCCCTGAACACAACAGAATATTTTTGCTTCTGAACTTGCTGCCATGCGGTACTTCCGTACAAAACTTTCTTAATTATCTCCTCAGTTCTTTTCTCGGAAACCCCCGATTTTAAGATAACTGGATACAATTTTCTCCTTTCTTAGTAGCAAATACCTTTCCCATCGCCACGCCCTCTTGGTATAATTTGCACACTGCCAGACCCACACAGCCGCCAGGATTGTCAGCGACAGACCTAGTTGACCCTACTCCCGCAAACAGCGGTAGTGTCGCTAACTAATCAGACCTGTTGCTGACGATGACGTATTTCAGTTCAGACGGTGACGTCATCCATTAGGAACGTACGCACAGCGGTTCCCAGTTCGTGCTACACACATACCCCGCCAAACTTCAACACGTATGAGCTGATATCTGGCAGCGTCAGCCTTCACGCTCCGGAAAAAAAATGCTAATGTGTGGATTTTATCAAATAACTCAGCGCCAGGGCCGAATCGGTCTAGGCCTGCCCAATTTTACAGGCAGGAACTGTACGACCTGCTTCGACATTAACACACTGCATTTTCTCGCAGACAGCGTGAAACCCAGCACTAATCAGTTCACTATGTACACTCTGTCGAACAAAAATGCATCGGCCTGAAATTTTTGTAAGTCCCGAACCAGAAGTGACAGTACAGTTGCCATCATAATTCGAGTCGTCTTAATTTCCCCCTATTTGCGAATTCGTGGCGTTTTTCCTTCTCCCATTCATTACAATCAATCACACACCGTATATAAGAACAGAAGACAAAAATACATTTGCTTTATTTGAAATAAAACATTAATTAAACTTCATTAACTTTCCCAGACGTGAGGCTAACTACATGGCTGTGCTGCTTGCAGTCTGCAGGTGTAACCCATGCAGTTCAAAGCGTGCGAGCAGTAGCCTTCGGAATTAAACTATGTTGATTCGAGTCCCACTATCACTATATTTCTTTATGTAGCCCAGGCAGTTCATTAGAGAATATGTTCATGCTTCATCCGATTTAGTTACAAATGACTACATAAGATGTGCATGCATTATCCGATATTACATCCACACATAATTTTGATGAGCTTTTGTGAGTACTGTGAAAATATGAGCTGCGGACCGTACCTTCATTTATGGCCATCCACAGCGAGTACCGGGAAAGTAAAAAGCGCTCTGGTACAGTCTGTGTATTGTGTCACAGACTGCAAAATTTCCGTCTATATATTCCAAGGAACTGATAAGCTGATCTCCGCCAGGCAGGAGGGAAGTTCTGTTTCCAATTTCAGAATTTCCCTGAAGTTGAAGGTAGTGGTATCCCACCTAGACCTAGTATTCAGCCACCAAAATACGAGAAGTCATATCTATGGGAAAAAGAAACAGAGTGAACCCTTGCCACTTTGTGTGACGCTCCGAATCACGGGTAGGGCGTCGCATTTGTAATTGAAAGTAATGTCACTTGTTGTGGGCATGTCACACTGGTTAGATACACAGTGAATTTTGGCTTCGTCAAGGGTACTTGAGAGGGGGTTCTTGACTGAATTGGCTAGCCCTCTATACATCGTAACTCCCCCAACCGTTAGTTCGAATTTTTCACATAAAATTCATGACCCATCTCCATGTAGGGTATCACAAGACTAAGGCATATTCCAGTCACTTATAGTTTATAGTCCTCAGACCCTGTAGAATACAGAACTGTACGGAGCATTGTCCTTCTCCAGGATGTAACAAATCCTCAGCTGTTGCATGCTTTCTTCTGGGGAATTCCCCGGCGTCTGAATTTTATATGCCGACGTTTCGGACACACTCTGTTCCATCTTCATAGACGGATAGGTTCTTCATACTTAACTGCCTATGAAGATGGAACAAAGAGTGTTCCGAAAAGTCGGCATATAAAATTCAGACACTGGGGAATTATTCAGAAGAAAGCATAAAAAATTCAGAACAGGACGAAAGTTTGAAATCAAGAAATCCTCGGCTGGTCAACAAATTCCTCCAATTTTTTAAAACGGTGAGCCCATTACAGTAACTACTCGGTTTACGAGCATAATTCGTTCCTCTAAAATCGCTCGTAAAAACAAACTTGTAAAACGAAATTAACTTCCCATTATTTCCTATTTTATGAATATTAATTTGCTTCAAAGTGATAACTTTTATCCGACCTGCTCACCTAAACACAAAACAAATCATACTTAATTAGCAATAAATGATACTAATCACCACGTAACCCTTTCTCACACTCTCACTCACTACACTATGCACAGACAGTTGTTACGTTAATGAATTTGTAAGGAAAATGCATAGATAATTGACATATATCGTACTGTAGATATGAACTGTGGATCAAACAAAAGTTTATTACATTTTGGAAAGGTAAATCTTTCATGATGGGGCTCGAATAGGCGAAAATTGGTTAGCAGATTGAAAAAGTGCACTAATTTTTCTCTTCTTATAAGCGAAATGCTGGAAATACCTGAAGTTTGGTAGGATCATGACCTTAGTCCGAAATCATTGAAAAATGTGAAAAATGATTCGACATCTTCACATGTTTCGTTGTTTATTTTGTGTGACGCACCACGTGTCACAACGACGTAAGCACTCTCACAATGCTGCGAAGAATATTACTCCAGTTCAGACAACACCTAATATAAATCACATCGCCAGTTGCCACTTATGACTTTCACCAAATACAAGGTAAAAAAAGTCACTCGAAATTTGTATGGGGCACCAGTGCAGGGGCAGATGACCGAAACGTCGTTTATATGTTACTGAATGTGTACTTCTTGAGTCCTGGAGAGATGTGCACCACAGTTTGAAAACCACTGAACTAACCTGTGAATGGCCTGGTCCACATAGTATGGTGTTGACTAGTGGAGACTGAAGATGTGACAGGTCGCATGACGAACTGAAATCTGAAGAAGACGGTGTGATACTGTCAGAGGTATAGTGAACATGTCATATGAAGGGAGGTGACAAAGAGTTGCGTGTTCAAACGAAATTAAATGCTGGGTTTATCCAAGTGTGTCATCCTTACAGGACCTGAAGACTGTCAAGGTAACATATGTTAGATTTGTGTACGTATTCCCCCCTCCCTTTCTACTCCCCCACACCATAAACTAAATTATCTCAAGTCACTCAACACTTAACAGTGCTAAGATACTGGAGATGAAATGAGCAAATAACAGGGAGGAGGCTGCGCAGAGGAATGTTACTGGCAACCTTACAATGTTACTGGCAATGTTACTGGAATGTTACTGGCAACCTTACAATGTTACTGGAAATGTTACTGGAATGTTACTGGCAACCTTACAATGTTACTGGCAATGTTACTGGAATGTTACTGGCAACCTTACAATTCTAATATAATTCTAAATATGTCTTAATATTTTATATGTTTCTTTTATCTCGCTTCACTGTTTAATACACTTAAAAAAATAGAGTTTCAGGCAATAGAGTAAATATAATATACCGCTTATTGTAATGTAATATAATGTAAATAATAATAATAATACCTTACAATTGTACGTTACTGGAATTTATTACACACTAATTCAATTTGTGACATTAAATGGTACACACCAGCTTCTGGTTTATGTTGATGTTTACCGTTTAATTTCACAAATCAAATTACCAAGTACATGGTCATGTCTAGAGGTCAGAATGCAGGACGAAGTCGCAATATGAAGATAAATAATATATCCTTTGAAAGGGTGGGAGATTTAAAATTTCTGGTGACAACTTTAACATATCCAAATTCTATTGAGGAAGGAATTAAGGGCAGATTGAAATCACGGAATGCTTGCTATCATTCGGTGCAGAATATTTTGTGTTCCAGTTTGTTATACAAAAATATAAAGTTTAAGATGTACAGAATTATAATATTTCAATTCGTTTTGTATGGGTGTGAAACTTGGTCGCTCACATTGAGGGAGGAGCGTAGGCTGAGTGTGTTTGAGAGTAGGGTGCTGAGGAGAATATTTGGGTCTGGGAGGGACGAGGTAACAGGAGAGTGGAGAAAAATACAAAATGAAGAGCTTAATAATCTGTACAATTCACCCAATAATACTGGGATGATAAAATCGAGAAGAAATAGATCGGCGAGGCATGTAGCGCGCACCGGGAAGAGGAGAGGCGTATACAGGGTTTTGGTGGGGAATTCTGAGGGAAAGAGACTTTTGGGAGGCCCAAACATAGATGGGAGGATAATATTAAGATGATCCTGAGGAAATGGAATAGGATATGGAATGGACTGAGCTGACTCAGGAGAGGAACAGTTGGTGGGCACTTGTGAATGTGGTAATTAACTTTCGGGTTCCATAATATGCGGATAATTTGTTGACTAGATGAAAACCGTTTAGTTTCTCAGGAAGGATACTTTCCCATGGAGTAAGTAAGTAAGTAAATACAGTATATAAGTAATTTCATTTGTGGCTGGCCACTTGCGCAGTGTGAATGCTGACTGTTTACTGTTTACAGCTCCTCTTACTTTTCCTCTTGTGTTTGTGTTCTCATATTTTAGCTGATAACTTTAATTAACTTCAATTTATTTTAGTTGGTCACGGCTAGTAACGTCGGTCCTTGCCTCAACTGGGCTTTCTGCCTTGCGCTAAGTCGTTCGACACTGCCTTTTCCCCGTGTCCTGTCTCATTTCTAACAAGAACCAGGTTTTTTTCATGCATACGCTGAAAGTGTGGAGTTGTTTCATGGAATAGGAACGTTCTTTGGTGTGAAACCGCAAACGACTTGAGTTTTGATCATCTGTAAATTGATTAATGTACATAATTGTGTCCATGAAGTTAATTTGATTTGGTGCGAGATTTTTTATGACGCGGGCGGGACATGTGGCACATATAGGGAAGAAGAGAAATGTATAAGAGATTTGGTGGGGAAATCTGAAGGAACGAGACTATATTGAGGTGTAGGGGGGAGGGGGATATTGAAATATATTATTAAAGAAATAGTTTGCGAGGGCGTGGATTGGATTGATCTGGCTCAGGATGCTGACAAGTGGTGGCCTCTTTTGAATACGGTAATGAAATTCTAGGGTCCATAAAATGAGGGGGGGTGGTATTTTTGAATCTATGAGCAACCATTAGCTTTTCAAGATGAACTGTTCTGCTCGGAGTTACAGTTTTTAGGCTTTTTCGCATAATTGCGAAAATCGACTATTAGCTTCCTCAGGTATGTCTGTCTGTCTGTATGTCCACAGTTCAGCATTGAACAACTGGGGTACTGCAGGATGGATTTTTAAGAAAATTGACACTTGAGTATTTTTCTAAAATCTGTCGAGAAACTTCAAGGTTCATTTAAATGTCACAGGAACAATAACAGGTACTTTACATTAAGACTTATATGCATTTATGTCAGTATCTAGCTGAATTCTTCTTACAATGAGAAATGTTTCAAACGAAATCTGTACTGAATATGACAGCACACATTTTATGTTCAATAACTAATTTATTTCCTAATATCTTGCCTTTTGTGAGATAATGTTGAGAAATATGGTACAGCAGGACAGGCTACAGACCACAATATAACAAAACGCAATCGCTTTGTATGCTGGATACCCCAAGGCTACCAACACAAACTCTCAATATGTAACATTTATTTCTTATGCACGTCAACAATGGTTTCGCGAAAGCACCTCAATGTTACGTTATAGTACATTGCCTGCCTTTTCATGACTTTTAATAGATGGTTCTGGTGCAGCACTCCTGCCTCAGTTTCGAAACGGCCTGGGTTCAGACCTGGAATTGGAATGGTATTTTTATGATATGTGTAGTGTCTTCAGGCACCTGCAGGTTACGTTTATACTGCTTCCCCTCCAGTTCTATGTTTTGTTGAGTGGTGTCGTAGACCAATTCAGTCCAGGGCCTGACGCCATTCAGGTGTCTAAAGCTTATTTATAGAGGCATGGTTGGGTTCCCTGGAAGGGGAATCGGCTTGTCCCAAGGTCTCCTCCACCTACACAGAACCACACAAACACAACATAAACGTACACCTATATCAGTGCCCTATGAGGGGTTCAAACCCATGAATCCGTCGTCCACTGGCAGAATTCATTACACGTTTTAGACCGCGTGTCCACCGCGATCACCTGTACTCCCTTCTGTATCACTATGCAGGTATCGTACTATCGGCTGCCACTTAGTTGGGACAGTTCTAATATCCTTTGTTACATTCACCAACAACTGCAGTCTGTCAGTGAACGAATCTACGCGCACCTAAATAGTCGCGAAAAGCGCCTGTTAGCTGCGTCATGCCCATCCGTCTGTCCATCTGTCCGCCCGTCCCCATATATCAATACGGCTCACAAGGGATGAATTTCCGTGAAATTTGATACTGGGTGTGGGAGTGGGGAGTGTTCATGAAAAACCTGTCGAGAAAATCCCAACCTGTTTAAAATCGGCGAAAATTATCAGGCACTGTACGTGCAGACAGAATTATATTTCATCTTTGCCGGCGATATTAAATCGCCATAAATCACTCTCTTTACCATGTCAGACAGTAACAGGCTGTTAGGATAGCCGAGGGCGTATAAATATTACACGAACTTTCCACAGTGTTATGTGATATGTACGGTGACTGTGTTTGTAAAGAATGATAGACTGGAAGGAATTTTGTACTTGAGGTTATGACCACAACAGTGTTGATGAGGATAGAAATCTTCAGAGATGTTACAATGTGTCTTTGAATAAAGAGTTCCAGTTGTTTCGAGCGACTTAGTGTCTACATCTTCAGGATAAAGCAGTCGAAAAAGTGTTGGAAAGTGCTGCATTTGTGTGTAAGGTTGCAGTAATTTGTGTGTAATCATATTATTTACGAGTGAGCACTTTGCAGTCTATATGATACGCTGTGTACAGACGTCATTAAATAACTGCTAAATTGAGATATCGTGCCTGCCCATTAGCACGTTGTTTGTAGGTTGTCATTCGATGGGCTTATATACAATCTGTTATTGGAAATGTATGGATTTTCAAATTTGCGGCCAATTTAAGAGTGGTTGTATTTCGTGTATATTTATTGTAGACTATGCTTCATGTGTAGCTCGTATCTACGCAGCCTGCGGTGCGTGATTTTACTACAGGGTGTTTCTGTCATTAGCAGTAGATTTGTGTCTGCGATGGATGAACTAAGGGGCAGATATATAACCTGTTTTCCGCAGCACAGAATGAGTGTAATGTACATGCAGAAGGCGCACCAAAATACAGTACAGTTGTGTTGTAACAAAACACAACATTTCGATATCCACACACTGTTGTGTGTCTTTTAATTTTTCCCCTTCAATTATTTCTGAACCAGTTGAGGATTCTCAATTTAGTTGTGGATAAAACGCAGTTAGCAGACATACCGCATTTGTATGGTAAAATTATATATATATATACACACATATTATTTGGAAATTTTAAGGCCACGAAAACAGAATATATAAAATGTATATAGGTGCTAAATACGTGCAATGTATACAGGTACTAAATATGTACATTGAAATATATGTGTTATATATGTACAATGCGTATAGTTGCTGAATATGTAAAACGTATACAGATACTGAATATGTACAGTGCATGTGTGTGATAAATATGTACAGTATACGAATGATGAAATTTTTAAAGGGCAAAATAAGAGAGATTACTTTTAAAAAATAGACGCTCCTTGGAGAAAGAGAAAATACTAATACCTATTTGCTCTCGCTACAGCTGGTTTAAAAAAAATCACGTAACTACAATCGGTTAATAGCGAGATAAAGAAATGTACGGTCAATTGTACTATTAGTTATGAGAAATATTTATTTTAATAATTTCTGACACGTCACTATGTAGAACACATTAAACATAATTGTATCAAACAGTCAGATATTTGGTTACGTCACAACTTCGTTAATATAAGTTATTTTCACGTATAAAAGTCAACTATATTTAAGGTGTAAAACAGAAAAATATTCTGTCTTTTGTAGCAAATAACTACAGACGTCTGAGCGTAAACCCGCATTTTATTCAGATGCGACGTCAATGTCAAATATCTTTTTTTTTCTCTCTCTCTCTCTCTCTTTCAGCCACACACATTATCTCTCCCTCTCTCGCTCTCAGCCACACACCGTCTCTTGTTAACAACTACGGTTTCTCAGTCGATATTTATGAAGTTAAACACAGCTCACTTACCGACAGAACGGTCTTTTAATTAAATATCGTCTTCTTATAGAACGCCCTACGCAAAACTTTACTTTAACAAAGAAAATATTTGAATGAGTAACCTTCTGGTATCTGCTGGTAATATTAGAAATGAGCTATGACTGTACATACATTGTATACATTTGACGACGTATATTTTGGTAATTTAATAATATATTACTTACAATTTTTATTGTGTAATATATAGCGATATTTTCCAGTTTAAACTAAAACTAGCAGTTTAATTGCACACTGTGTAATCCTGCTTTTGCACCAATCAGATAGCAGTTCTTAATAAAAGAAAACAAACATGTTTTTGGAAATAATATTTTCGATACAGCAATTTATCCAGTCAAACACAACCTACAAATAATCATTAATACATATTTGTTGTGTTTGGCGTAATAAATTACTTTATCATATTGTATAACACAACCAGATAGCTACTGTCAAAAAGAAAAGTTTCTCACTTTTTTAATTCTACATTTTCATTTAATCGATAAATTACCATCAACACAACAATATTTACTGTACTAGGTATAACTGTATATTGTTACAGTCAGCTACATGTTTTAGCACAACAGGACCATCTTCAGGTTTATATAAATGTGTGAAAAGTAAAATGGGTTTTTGTACAAATATGTCTTGGAAAATGTGGAATTTATTGTTGTTATTTCTAAAAGATAGCATTGTTAATTAAGTAATTAATTCTTAATTACGACTATAAGAATAAGAAGCAGAAGTTATCGTGAAAAGAATTATGTAATTGATAAGAATGAAAAATCTAAACAAAGTATTTTAAAAAAGAGCTGTAATTCGTACAGAATAAGTGTAATATACGTAATTATACATATCGCAGAAAAAGAAAATATTAGTAGAACTGAACAGACATCGACTAAAAACATATCACATACGTTTAATTACATTTCTTTGCCAAAATCTGTAATGTATCTAATGCTTCCTAACTGCCTGTTCGTTTTGCGTTTTGCCACGCGGTGTTTCAAAATAAACCTGTGGTTAATATTAATAATTTTATCTTTAAATCATTTGGGTTCCATTCGAGTTCTTCAGCCCAAACCCACAATTTCTTTAAATTTTCAAACAGATTTCTCTCTGCTAACAAATGCAAGGTAGCATAAAAATTCAAAATATGTCCCGCAAAAATTCTCCTATGTTCAGTTCCATTTCCTTAGCCCAACTCAATAATATCTCTAATGCCTCTAAATTACTTCTTAAAACTGCTCTGTGCAACGCGGTGTATCCATAAATGTCTTTGGCTAGAAACAATTTATTCCTTAAATCATTTGGATGGAGTTTTGTTTCTTCAGCCCAAACCCACAGTTTCTTTAGTATTTCTACATGGTTTTCCTCTGCTGCCAATTGGAAGGCAGTATATCCATCCACACTTTGAGCTAGCAACAATTCATCTGTATTTATTTCCACTTCCTTAGCCCAAATCCATAATAACTCTAATGCCTCTAAACTACCTCCTAATGCTGCTCTGTGCCACGCAGTGAATCCATAATTGTCTTTGGCTAGAAACAATTTATTCCTTAACCCATTTGGATAGATTTTCGTTTCTTCAGCCCAAAACCACATTTCTTTCAGTATTTCTACATGATTTCCCTCTGCTGCTAAATGGAAGGCAGCGAAACCGTCCACACTTCGAGCTAGCAACAATTCATCTGTGTTTATTTCCTCTTCTTTAGCCCAAAACCATAATGCCTCTAATGCCTCTAATCTGCCAAAGAAAGCTGCCCTGTGCCACGCAGTGTATCCATAATTGTCTTTGGCTAGAAACAATTTATTCCTTAACTCATTTGGATGGATTTTCGTTTCTTCAGTCCAAACCCACAGTTTCTTTAGTAATTCTACATGGTTTTCCTCTGCTGCCAAATGGAAGGCAGTTAAACCCTTCACACTTTGATCTAGCAACAATTCATCTTTGTTTATTTCCTCTTTTTTAGCCCAAAACCATA
>Ga0099364_10012660_pt1 | contig 11353 bp, 9 predicted proteins | sample TergutTh196P3_FD_73070 | JGI IMG/M metagenome (GOLD analysis project Ga0099364, IMG submission 73070) | Microcerotermes parvus P3 segment gut microbial communities from Pointe-Noire, Republic of the Congo - Th196 P3 | ecosystem: Host-associated > Arthropoda: Insects > Digestive system > Gut ...
AAATCATTTGATCGAAACAAAGCCTTGCAATGCAATTTCCCATCTCGAATGAGATATTGCAAAATCTGTAAGCAAGCGGGCGACTGCGAAGTTAAATCGTCCTGTGCCCGTATGGAAATAACAGCCCTGCGTGAATCCGGGTTTCGTTTTAACTCTTCAATCACCCAGGGTACTTGCTTTTCCATTCGCTGATGATATGTGTAATCCCAATTGCCGCGTAAGACTTCAAAATCCAGTATCCCGTCAAGCATTTCCTGTCTGTACTGCTCAAGTGAATGAGGATCGCCTATAAAGAGCTTACTTATCATAGGTTCTTTTAGCGCGCTTTCAACGACAAATGTTACGGAAGCTTCTTTTTGGTTAGTATCATAATCGGGACACGGCGTAATGTCGTGATTGTCATGCAGAGCTTTAATTGCCGCGTGATACGCTTCGGGTAGTGTTTCTCCTCTTACCAATAATTCTTTCACTTTATCTCTCCTTTACGTCTAATGGATTTCTTACATCCGGCATATCCTCTGCTAAAAATACCCTTTATCCCATCATTACCGATCTGTAAAGGTTAAAGGAATAACCAATTCCGTTGTGCTTTTTGAGTTCGCCTTGATGCATCATCTCCCAGTCGGGCAGTATATCCAGATTAGGGAAAAATTTATCTGAATCGGGCTCTGCTTCAATCTTAGTCACAAATGCGTGCAGACACCACGGTAAGAACAGGCTGTAAATCCTCGCTCCTCCTATTACATACACTTTATGACCACCGCTGGGATGGATTTTTTCAAACACTTCGTCCATCGTATGGGCAACGGTCGCTCCCGGAGCTTTAAAATCTCTGTTACTTGTCAGAACTATATTTTTTCTGTTTGGAAGCGGCTTTCCGATACTTTCATATGTTTTTCTACCCGCAATAACTATTCCGCCGTCGGTTATCTCCTTAAAAAACTGCCTGTCTTCAGGAATTATAATCGACTGCGCGCCTTTGTACCCTATTCCCCAATCACTATTAACCGCAACTATAATATTCATATAACCGGTATCCTATAAAACTAAGATAAACATCAATTTTGAGATTAGTAACACATTATACAGCATAAGAAAACGGATATCAACACAGCAAAAATATCTAAAATAATACATTTTGTATATTGACTTACAACTTATACTTGAGTAAAATATGAATAACTTATTCGCAAAGCGTATTAAGCTGCCGGGAGCGTGACTTTAAGTATGATTAAAAGCATTATTACTCTCATGCTTGTATCCGTGATTTTCATTACTTTATTTGGGTGTGCGTTTAGCAGTGGGGTTGTTGGTCAAAATGATCAACAACCTCCTCAACCGACGACTGCGCGATTTGACACGCTTGAAAACATTGCCGATATCACCGAAATGGAAATGCAGGCAATCGAAGCGATAAAAGCCGAGTATGACTCTTTCTCTTATGCAATGACACTCACTTCTGAGGCGTATTACGACGAGGACGGAAATATCGCGGGATTTTCCGTTCTTTTTTGTGAGTGGCTCAGCGAGCTTTTCGGCATACGGTTTGTGCCCGAAATTTTCACATCCAACGAAATGCACGCGAAGCTCGAAGCTATGGAGGTTGACTTTGCAGGCAGTGTTATGCCAACACCCGAACGTATGCGCAGATTTCATATGACCGATACCATTACCGAACGGCAGGTTGTACTCTATCACCTGCGAGGTCAAGAGCTTGTGCCGCCGACCGCTGATTCTCCCGTTCGCTATGCGTTTCTGGCAAGCACTCCTTTTGAGGAAATGATAGCCCGTGTTACACCGCACGGCACATACGAAGTGATAAATGTCTTAAATTACAGCGAAGCGTATAACGCGCTGAAAAGCGGGGAAGCGGATGCTTTCATAGGCCCTCACGTCGCCGACATCAGCTTTCTTGAGTATGGCGATGTTGTTATGACAGAGTACAACCCCATCGTTTTTAACCCCATTGCGATGGCGACGGCAAACCCTCAGCTTGCTCCGATAATCTCCGTTGTAACAAAGGCGTTGCGCGACGGGGCTACAACGTATGTCAGCGAGCTGTACAATCAGGGCGCGACGGAATATAGAAAATACAAATTTCGCTACAGCTTAACAGACGAAGAAGCGGCGTACATTCAAAACGCCGCCCCGATACCTTTGGCGGTGCAATACTTTAATTACCCGATTGTGTTTTATGACCAGCATGAGGAAAAGTGGGACGGCATCACTTTCGATATACTGGAGCAAATTGAGAATATCACAGGTCTAACCTTTGAAGTCGTCAACGATACAAACGCGGAAATGGGCGAGCTAATCGCAATGTTAAGTGACGGCAGAGCGAAAATCTTTTCGGATTTAATATTCACACCCGAAAGAGAGCCGCATTTTATCTGGGCGCAGAACCAATATGCGGCGGGTCAGTATGCCCTGATATCTAAGGCGAGCTTTCCCAATATCAATGTTTATGACATTCCCCACGCCAGAATCGCGTTGGTGCATGATACAGCACATGCCGAAATGTTCAAAGAGTGGTTTCCGAACGCAAAACATATAGATTTTGTAAATGTTGATGAAGCTGTTTTGGCTATGGAAAATGACGAGATAGATATGCTGATGGCGGACAGGAACAAGCTACTTTACTACAGTAACTACTATGAATTTTCGGGATATAAAGCGAACTATCTGTTCAACTACTTTAACTATTCAGCTTTTGCGTTTAATAAAGAAGAAACGGTATTGCGGTCAATCGTAGACAAGGCATTTGACGTAATTGACACCTATCGAATCACGGACCAGTGGATGTCCAAAACATACAACTACAGAGTAGACCTCATGGCGGCACAGCAAAGGCAGACATTGCTTTTGATTGCCGTAGGCGTTTTCTTAGTTGTGACTATCCTGCTCCTCATCATTTTTGTTAAAAGCAATAACGATAAGAAACGTCTAAGCGTGCTGAGAGCAAAAGCGGAAGAAAGCAGTCGGGCTAAGAGCGAATTTCTGTCACGCATGAGCCACGAAATACGCTCTCCCATGAACGCTATATTGGGAACGGCGGAAATTCAGCTCCAAAAAGAAGACCACCCCGCCGAAACAGAGGAGGCGTTTACAAACATTTACAGCTCAGGTAATCTCCTGCTGAACATAATAAATGACTTGCTCGACCTGTCGAAGGCGGAAGCAAATAAGCTCACCTTGTCTATCGCCAAGTACGACGTACCCAGTCTTGTAAACGATGTAATGCAACTGAATCTTTTGCGGTATGACTCGAAACAGGTTGAGTTGGAATTGGATGTTGATGAAAATACCCCTCTCGAAATGATGGGTGATGAGCTTCGGATTAAGCAGGTTCTCAATAACATAGTGTCAAATGCGTTTAAGTATACCGAACGCGGCGAGGTTAAGCTGTCAATTTCTTCCGAGCCTGTAACAGACGACGGAGAAGAAAATAAATCGGAAAATAAAATGGTACTTATCCTGACAGTTCGTGATACGGGGCAGGGTATGACCCCCGACCAAATAGAAAAACTGTATGAACCTTATAGTCGCTTTAACCTTGAAGCCAACCGCACCATAGTCGGGGTGGGGCTCGGTATGAACATAACGAAACACCTTATCGACCTTATGCGGGGAGAAATTTCCGTAGTAAGTCAGGTTAATCACGGTACCGAAATCACCGTTCGTATTCCGCAGGAGCGCGTAGGTTCTGCCGTATGCGGGAGGGACGTGGGCGAAAAGCTCCAGCAAGGTCATTACAAGAACATATCCAAAGCGATGAAGATGAAGATTTTGCGCAAGGATATGTCACACGGAAGTGTCCTGATAGTGGATGATATGTCGTCGAATCTGTATGTTGCGAAAGGGCTGATGACACCCTACGGGCTGAAGATTGATACTGTCAAAAGCGGATTTGAAGCAGTACAAAGGGTCAAGGACGGGAATGTTTACGATATAATATTCATGGATTATATGATGCCGGAAATGGACGGCATTGAAGCCACAAGGCTGATTCGTGAGCTTGGGTACGCAGAACCGATAGTGGCACTGACGGCAAACGCGATTTCGGGACAGCGGGAGATATTCCTCTCAAAGGGCTTTGACGGGTTTATAACAAAGCCTATCGACGTGCGTGAGTTAAACGAATATCTGATTGATTATATCTGGGAGAAAAAGCGCGGAACAACGGAAAGTGATTCACCCGTTGCGCATACTGTTGCTGAAGGTACTCTGGCGGAGGTAGAGCTGTGCTTTATAGAGGATGCCCACCTTACCCTCGATACCCTGAAGAATATCTTCGCAAAAAACCCGACGTTGGAAAGTGACGAGGACATTGAGCTGTACACAGTAACTGTACACGGCATAAAAAGTTCCCTTGCGAACACAGGAAGAATTCGGCTTTCCGCCTTTGCGTTAAGTTTGGAGCAAGCGGGGAGAAAACGCGAAATAGATTGGATAAAAACGGAAACCCCTGTGTTTGTCGAAGAGCTGAAAAGCGAATTGAACGAACTTCTGCCGAACGCTCGGAAGTGAGTAGCTGTTGTTGCTTTAGTTATCGGAAGTTTGGGAAATGGCAATAGCTTTTAGAAGTGTGCGAATTGAAATTTTCGCGTATGTAGGGCGACAAGACCCGTGCTAGCGAAAATTCTCAAGGCGCATACTTCTAAAGCTATTATTCAGGCTGAATAGATGCCGAAAAAATATTTGAAAAATATTTTAGATTTAATACTTTTGTAATACTTAGATGTAGAATAATTAACAAGTAATGAGTATTATTATAAATGCAGGGTCGCGAAAGTATTTTCAATTTATTATCCTCATAATCTGTTTTTAGGCAACAGGGAGCACACGCTCCCTGTTGTCGTTTTTTTTTGGCGCTACTTTAAGAGTATTTGCATATGCTCACTTGCTAAGGGGTGCGAAACTCGCACCCCTTAGACCTACGCAAAAAGCGAATGTACGGCTTACTTCAGAGGCGAATCGAAACTCGCTTCGCTCAAACACCGATTCGCCCTTTTCTTCCATTTCGCCTACATTCGCTAATTTTGCTCCGCTAACCGTTCGCATTATGCAAATACTCTTAAATGAAATATGCGTCGATTACCGATTGTCGTTTTGCAAAAAATAGTGTACAATGCACCAATGAACAATAATAACGAATTTGATTCCGCCTTTACGAATCTCAATGAAATGCAAAGGGAAGCCGTCAAAACAACCGACGGCGCATTACTGCTACTCGCAGGAGCGGGCAGTGGCAAAACCACAGTGCTTATCAGCAGAATCGCAAATTTGCTCGTGAACAAAAACGTCAAGCCGCATCAAATAATCGCCATCACATTTACCAACAAAGCGGCAGGGGAGATGAAAGAGCGGCTTGAACGAATGAACGTGCATGGAGCTTCAAGCGTTTGGGCGAGTACATTTCATAGCGCGTGTGCGCGAATACTTCGCCGCGACATCGACAAGCTCGGTTACGATACATCATTTACCATTTACGACACAGCCGACACAGCCTCGCTGATGAAGCGAATACTAAAAGACATGGAAATAAGCGAAAAAGACTTTCCGCACAAAACAGTGCTGACCTACATCAGCCGCGCAAAGGACGAGATGGTGTCAGCGGAAAAATTTCTGCGATTGGCTGAAAGCAATGAAGACCCGCGCCGCAGAATCATAGGGCGTGCTTACAAGGAATACGAAAAGCGCATGAAAAACGCCAACGCACTTGATTTTGACGACCTGATTCTGCTGACCGTAAAGCTGTTTGACGAGAACCCCGACGTGCTCGAAAATTACCAAAACAGGTTCATGTACGTTCTTGTTGACGAGTATCAGGACACGAACAATCTGCAATACCGACTGACAGCCGCCCTTGCGGGAGGGTACGGGAATATTTGTGTCGTCGGCGATGACGACCAAAGCATATATAAGTTTCGCGGGGCGACGATAGAAAATATTTTGAGCTTTGAAAAGCAGTTCAAAAACGCCCGTGTCATAAGACTTGAACAAAACTACCGCTCTACGGGAATAATCCTCAAAGCGGCAAACGATGTAATAAAAAACAATAAAAGCAGAAAAGGTAAAGAGCTTTGGACAGAAAACAGCGAGGGCGACAAGCCAACGCTGCACATCGTTACGGACGAGCGCGACGAAGCGCAGCTTGTAGCGGGTGAAATCATGGCAAGCGTGGGGAACGGGCGAAAATGGCAAGACCACGTTATACTTTACCGAATGAATGCCCAATCGAATCAGTTTGAAACAGCCTTCAAGAAGTACGGAATACCTTACCGCGTGTATGGAGGAACAGGCTTTTTTGAACGGGCGGAAATCAAGGATATGCTTGCGTATATGTGCGTGATACACAACCCCGATGACGACGTGAGGTTTCGGCGAATAATAAACAATCCTGCGCGAGGTTTGGGCGATACGACAATTGCAAGACTTTCAACGGTGGCGGAGGAGCTTGAAATATCTATGTTTCGGGCTATAAGGGAGGCTCATAAGTATGAGAATCTGCAAAGCTCCGCCCCTAAGCTGATTAAATTTGCCGATATGATTGAGGGGCTTCGTGAGCTTGCGGTGCGCTGCCCGTTGGACGTGCTTTATGACGAGCTTGTGAAAGCGACGGGCTATGTGCGTATGCTTGAGGAAAAGAAATCCGACGAGAATCTGTCGCGTATCGAAAACGTGTGGGAGCTAAAGACAAATATTATCGCCTTTATGAATGAAAACGACGGCTCGCTGTTTGATTTTCTCAGCGAAATGGCATTATATACCGACCTTGACCGTGACGACCAAAGCTCGGACAAGGTTTTGATGATGACAATGCACAGCGCAAAGGGACTTGAGTTTGATACAGTATTTTTAGTTGGAGCTGAGGAAGGGATATTTCCGGGAGCGCGTGTTATCGGAGACCCTGCGGAGATTGAAGAAGAACGCCGTCTGTGCTATGTCGCAATGACCAGAGCGATGCGCCGATTGAGCTTCACAAGTGCGAAAAACCGTATGATTTTCGGGCGCACGACAAGCTCTATGCCCTCTCGTTTTATTGGAGAGATAAGCTCGGAGAATATTGAGATTTTTGACATAGCGCAGGAAAGCGCATGGGAAGAACCGCAATGGGGTAAACCGCGTGGAGATAAACCGCAGGGAAATAAACCGCAGGGGGCGGGGGCTTATCGCAGGGATTCATATAGCGGTGGGTCTTATCGGGGCAATTCATATCGAGGAGATTCTTATCGAGGCGAGAGTCGGTGGGAGAAGCCGCGTCGGTCTGAGCTTGCGCAGGGAGCGGTGTCAGCTCAAAGACCCTCGCAAGGATATATGCCCGTGTCAAAGCCCGCCACCGTGCAGAAACCCGCGCCGCAGGTCGTATACAGCGCAGGGGAAACCGTCCGACACAAAACATTCGGGAACGGCGTAATAAAAAGTGTCACCCCCGCAGGCTCGGACGCGCTTTTAGAAATCGAGTTTGAAGAAAACGGAACAAAACGCCTGCTTCAGAAATCCGCCACCCCGTACCTAACACACTCTTAGAGAACTTAAAAACAGTGAAATTAAACAGGTCGATAATTGTTGACTAAAAAAGAGCCGTAGTGTATAATGAACAGGTCTAATCAACAAAAACAAGGAGAGTGCTATGGATGTGCAATTGTCCCGATTAAAAGAAAACCCTGCAAAGTATTTTGCAATGTCAAACACCGCTGACATTATAGTTACGCGCCGTGGGAAACGACTGGGCAGAATCATTTGCGAGGAAAAAGCCGCAAGATTAGAAAGGCTCAATGCGTTTGATGAGCTAATACATTGCGCTAAAACTGCGAAGTCTGTTCCCGACGAAACCGTTTATGATGCCGACAAAGAGAATCGTTTACGTGAAAAAGGACTATTATGATGAATGTTGTTATTGACAGTAGCATCATCATTGATGCGCTGAAGCCTAACCCGCAGTTTGAAACGGATGCGCAGGAAATACTCCGACTTGCATCAACCAAAACCATAAGCGGATTTGTAGGCGCAAACAGCCTGACAGATATATACTACGTGCTACGTAAAGCCCACGGTATTGCAAAATCAAAAGAAATGTTACAAAAACTACTTCTAATACTTGATGTTATAGGACTTGACCCAATGGATTGCACGAAAGCACTTGCTTCATCTACGGGCGATTTTGAGGATGCAATAGTTGATGTGTGCGCACAAAAAATCAGTGCGGACTTTATTGTTTCCCGCGACGAAGATTTCATTACCGAAAATACCCAAGTTAAAGTAATAACGCCGAGTCAGTTAATATTGACAGTAAATTCTCGCAAGAGAATACTTTCATAACTCGGCTAAGATTATCCTGCCTGTCCTGTCCGACTGTCTGCCTGTCCGTCAGGGGGCGGGCAGTATACAGACGCTCCTCATTTCCTCGATTACAAACTCATCAAATACGCTTCCAAGTCTTCGAGCGAGCCGTTTTTGTATTTTTGCACATCAACACCCGAATCGTTTTCCATATAGTTTGTGACGAGGAAGGTGTCGATACCTAACGCTTCCGCGACCATATCCTCAGCGGTGTTGTTCCCGACCATAATACATTCTCTCGCGGACTTGCCGAGCTTCTCCGTCACCTCGCGGAAATAATCGAGATTAGGCTTGCAAAAACGACTGTTGGCATAATGTGTAATAAGCGCGAAATCGCTCGGAGTAAGTCCGAGCCAGTTAAGCCGCGTAGTGACAGCACATTCGGGAAAAAGCGGGTTTGTCGCAAGCACCACAGTATAGCCCTTATCACGCAAAGCGGGGATAAGCCGCGCAGGAACGTCCGTCGGCTCGACAATCTCTTTTACAGAATCGAACTCGCCGATATAAAAAGCATCACAGCTCTCCTCGGCGATTTTTCTTTGCTCATCGCTCAAATTCATAAACTTAGTAAAAGACTCCCAAAAACGCCCATGATTAAGCATTGCACCGTCATTTGTAATCATGGCTTTTGTGCCTATCCACACACCCTTTATAGCCAAATCCGCATCAAAACCAAGCCTTTCAAAGACCTTCTTCAGCTTCCCGAAATATGTACCGACAAAGGCCTCCTGCGTGACTTTAAGCAAAGTGCCGTCAAGGTCGAATAATACTGTGTTAATCATGTGTAATGTCCTTTTTTAGTTTTATCAAACTGCCGTTTTGACCTTTAATTTCACCGAAATACCGTTTCGACCCCTCATTTCAACTCAAACGACCCCAGAGTTGCCGCGTTTCTGCCTTTATACACGAAGTATAAGGACTGAACTCCGTTTGGAATCGTTACATCTGCGGTAAATTTCTCCCAAACATTAGACGACACAATCGGAATTATGCCAAAAGGCTCGCCGTCCCACGAAAGCCTAACTTCAAACGCTCCCGTGTTATACCCCCTCGTAGTAACCGTGATTTCCTTAATATCCTTACAATCAAAAAACCTAAACCCGACCCCAGTGGAATTAGTGATATTCGTCACAAAACCCTGCTCCTCGTCGCCGTCCCTGCCGTCTTGCGTAATCTTAGGCATTAAACTCGGTGCGAGGGTATCATCGCCCGTGCTGAACAAATGACAGGCAATATATGCGGGATATTCGCCCTTGCCGACAAGCGGCTTGCAGCTTGCGCCCTGCGAGGTCATCTCAACTTGTTTAATACTCCCGTCATCTTCAAGATGTATTTCCTCAATACAGCCCTGTCGGGAAAACCAAGTGCCGTTTGTGTGCCTGTGATAAAAAACATACCATTTGCCGTTTATATACTCAATACTCCCGTGATTGTTGGCATCGGGATAATTCATGGGCTTGTTCGCAGGCTTGTAAGTGTCGATATTCTTGTCGCAGTTGCTGATTATCACCCCGCCATACTCAAAATCTTCCAGCGGATGACGGCTTGTCGCGTAGCATAGCTCGTGCATGGGAGATGAGGAGTAGACGAAATAATATGTGCCGCCGATTTTGCGTATGGATGCCGCCTCGAAATATTCGTGTCCCTCAAAGGACGTGCCTTTTCCGTAGAAATCACCGGGCACGATGAAAACAGGCTCCTCCGTTATGGTGAGCATGTCCGTGTCGAGAGCCATTGCCATTGCGCCCGTCCTGCTTTTGTCCTTGTGTCCGCAAAATCCTGTATACAGATACGTCACGCTACCCTCAGTCAGCACACCGGGGTCAAACTGCGGTTCGTCGCCCTCACGCTCGCCGAGCAACGTTCCGTCTTTGTACTTAACATGACCGAGAAACTCATAGCGACCCGCAGGAGTATTGCAAACCGCCACCGACACAATGCTAACTTTGTCGAGAACATAGTAAAGGTAATACCGCCCGTCAGGACCTCGCGTGACATCGGGAGCGTATAGACACATCTTGCCGTCACGGTTGCGCGGGTCGGACACCTTGGGGTAAATTACACCCTCATAACGCCAGTCGCTCAAATCGTCCACAGGCGCAGACCAGCAAACATAATCATTCATGCAAAAGACATATCCGTTGAACCTGTCGTGCGAGCCGTAGACATAAACCCTGTCGCCCCAAACGTGCGGCTCGCCGTCGGGAATGTACTCCCAAGATGGGTGAAAAGGATTAAAGGCTTGTTTTTTCATAAATAGTAAAGTCCGTACCTTTCTTGAATTGTATTTATTATACAATAATATATTGTTTCATCAAATGCAACGAAAAAATTTGCAACTAAAAGATTTTGAAAAGATTTGACATTCCGCAAGACAACAATATGACGGTATATTATACTGCTTATACCGCATACTGCAAATAAAAAAGCATGAATGGAGTTGCAAGTCATGAAACCAATTTTCTCATTCAAGAGCTTCAAGCCGCAATAGTGGAGCTTGGCGCGAAAATTGCGGACGAAACTGCCGCGAGCTTAATTGAAATCGTGTCAGGCATAGAGGAAAGTAGCCAGATAGTAGCGCAGATTGCCTTAGCCTCTGAGAAACAGTCGAGCGAAATTAAGCAAATCAATACGGGCGTTGACCAAGTGGCGCAAGTCATACAACAAAACAGCGCGACCGCTGAGCAAAGCGCCGCCGTTTCAGAAGAAATGAGCGGTCAGTCTGATATGCTCTATAGCCTGCTTGAGCAGTTCAGGCTAAAAGAAGAAACGCACCGCCTTTCTTCTGGCGAGTAGTGTGAGTTACACTCATGTTATTTTTCCATTACTGCGAGACTCTTAACTTATTAGAAAGGGTTAACAAAAAGCTGTGCAATTAAATTTGTACAATCTTAACAAAAACGGAAAAAGTTTGACAATACTGTTTTAATGACGTATAATTACCGTTGCTTTGTCTTTAGACTGAGAAAACAGACAACAATACGGGGTTCTCAATATGTTGCTCGACCTG
>Ga0099364_10012661_pt1 | contig 11352 bp, 6 predicted proteins | sample TergutTh196P3_FD_73070 | JGI IMG/M metagenome (GOLD analysis project Ga0099364, IMG submission 73070) | Microcerotermes parvus P3 segment gut microbial communities from Pointe-Noire, Republic of the Congo - Th196 P3 | ecosystem: Host-associated > Arthropoda: Insects > Digestive system > Gut ...
GAGGAAAGCTTCGACCGGCCGATGTTAGCCAGAGCGCTTTTCATTGCGTGGACGGTTGTCGTATATACCTTGATTTCTGCGTCGTCAAGATTTTTCGGATTTTCCGTCAGCGTCCGTAGCGCTGAAGCGGCTCTATGTGCGTCCTTCAAGAAAAAATGCACTAATTGCTCCGACACATTAGAAGTCGTTTCCTCAGCGGCATGATAACTGCCGGAATCGAGCGATTGCAGGTCTGAGTCGCCGACAGCTTCAGTTATGTGTCTGTCGCGGACGTACTTTTTCAGAATATCATTCAGTTGGCGCGTATCGATCGGTTTTGAAATAAAACCATCGAAACCGCTCGATAAAAACCGTTCACTCTGACCAGAGACAGCGTTTGCGGTCAAGGCGACGATCGGATGTGTGTACCCGAGATCCCTTATTATTGCTGTTGCTTCGATGCCATCCATTTTTGGCATCATATGATCCATAAATACGATGTCATATACAATGCCTCGTTTTATATTGTCGATCGCTTCGAAACCGCTCATGACGGTGCTGACCGTCAACCCGTATGGCGCCATCAACCCTTTAGCGACAAATGAGTTTGATTCCACATCGTCTACGATCAGAACGCTGCCGTATGGCATCGGTTCGTATATAAACTGCGCTTTTTTTACTTGCCGGTCGCCGTTTAGTTGGAAATTTTGAAGTTTTTCCGAGAGTTCTTTCCCCAGTATGTCTGATGCGACATGTTTCTGCGGCAAACGCACAGTGATGATCGAGCCTTTGTGCAGCTCGCTTTCTACAATAATCTCGCCATTCATAAGCTTTATCAGATTTCTCACAATGCTCATGCCGAGCCCGGTTCCTTCAGTTGTGCGGTTGGCTTCAAAGTTGAAACGTGTGTATTCGTCGAACATCGCGCTTACCTGGGATTCCGACATACCTTGTCCGGTATCACTCACGCAAAAAACCAGCGTTAACTCATCTTCTTTTCCGTCATGCCCGTACTCGGCAGCGAAATTTAGTTTGATTTCGCCTTCCTCGGTATACTTAAAAGCGTTGGAAAGTAGATTATTAAGTATTTGCTTTATGCGCAGCTCGTCGCCAACCAAAGTGGAAGGAAGGTTTTCATCTGCAAAAAGCCTGAACTCGATAGGCTTGCTGCCGGTTCGCATCATGTTTAGAATAACAGTGTCGTTTATAAGGCTTGCCGTCTCGTATTTATGCGGGTTTATTTCCAGTTTGCCGGCTTCGATTTTTGATAAATCCAAAATATCGTTTATTATGTTGAGCAGTAAGTTGCCCGAATTATGAATCTTGTTCAGCCCTTCGCCTACATTTTGCGAAACCGTTTCGTCACGAAGCAGGATTTCGGTTATGCCTAGTATGGCATTCATTGGCGTCCGTATTTCATGGCTCATAACGGATAGGAAATTGCTCTTCGCTTCACTGGCTTGCTGCGCTTTTAGGGCTGCCTCTTTCAACTCGTCATTTTTGCGGATTGCAAACGCGCCTGCTATTATCGAGCCTGCCATCGTGACAAGCCGGAACTCGCCCTCCGCCCAGTTAGCCTGCTCAAACATTGTAAAGAATACGAGATAGCCCGCGCGTTCTCCTTCGACCATGAGCGGTATGTAACAAAAACTCTTTTCCCCCAAATCTGTCGCGGGGTACTTGGCGAAATAAAGCGACGCCTCTTTTTCATAGAAGCATCCCGTCTTTTCCGCCTCGTCGAAAACCGGCTTAAAATCTTCATACGAGAGTACACGGTCGAGCGCTATCGGAGTTTCTTTGTTTATTACGCTTTCATGGCTGCAGAGCAAAGTGCCGTCCTGCTGAAATTCCAAAATGATGGCCCTGTCCGTTCCGGTGAAGTCACGTAACTCAAAAAGCGCGTTGTCAATGAGCGCGTCCAGTTCATAGGGCTGTGTGAACGGCACGGAAAACTTGGAGATGAATTCCTGAGTGCGAAATTCCGCTTCCTTCGCTGCAAACATGATGTCCTCGCTGACTTTACGGGAATAGGCGCCTGCTATTATGGAGCCTGCCATCGTAGCCAACCGGAACTCGCCTTCCGCCCAGTTTGCTTCTTCAAACATTGTAAAAAACACAAGATAACCGGCTCTGTTGCCGCCGATCGTCAGGGGGATATAGCAGAAGCTCTTTTCCCCTAAATCAGTTGCGGGGTACTTTTCGAAATAACGCGATGCTTCCTTTTCGTAAAAGCATCCGGTCTTGTCGGCTTCGTCGAATATCGGCTTTATACCTTCATATGATAGCAAACGCCCATACACATTGGGCGTTTGTTCGTTGATCACGCTTCCATGCGTGCAGAGCAGTGAGCCGTTAGGTTGAAACTCCAATATGATCGCCCTGTCAGTTCCGGTGAATTCACGCAGTTCAAATAGCGCGTTGTCAATAAGTTTATCGAACTCATAGGGCTGTGTGAACGGCACAGAGAATTTTGAGATAAACTCTTGTGTGCGAAGCTCCGATTCCTTCGCCGCAAACAATATATCCTCGCTTGCTTTGCGGGAATGGGCGCCTGCTATTATGGAGCCTGCCATCGTAGCCAGCTTAAATTCTCCCTCCGCCCAATTTGCCTCCTCAAACATCGTAAAGAATACAAGATAACCTGCTTTGCTTCCGCCAATCGTCAGGGGGATATAGCAAAAGCTCTTTTCCCCTAGATCAGTCGCAGGGTACTTCTCAAAGTAACGCGATGCTTCTTTTTCATAGAAACATCCGGTCTTGTCGGCCTCATCAATGACCGGTCTTATATCTTCGTATTTGAGTAAGCGTCCAAGTATCTTTGGCGTTTCTTCGGTAATGACGTCTTCGTGTGTGCAAAGCAGTGAACCATCGGGCTGAAACTTCAAAATGATGGCTCTGTCCGTTCCGGTGAAGTCACGCAGCTCAAAAAGTGCGGTTCTGATAAGCTCATCGAAATCATACGGCTGTGTAAACGGTACGGAAAATTTTGAAATGAACTCCTGAGTGCGCATGTTCCCGGCAATAAAATCCATGGCAATATTTGTCATATTCTCCTCCGAGTTACATTATCGTTTCAGGGTGAAGGCCGAAGCCTTGGTTCCCGCGGCAGTATTTCATAAATGACATAAGGCAGGCGCGGATGTTTGTGAGTGTCTTTTTCGAGAGTTTCCCAGCGCTGTATCATTGTCTATGACGTGCTGCAGGTCGTTTTGAGTAAGTTTGCCTATCCGCTTAGTGCGCATTTTTGAATGCAAGAAAATCCTCGCTTAACTGTCTGACTACAATTTTTAGCAGCTTGACCTCATCCTCAAGTTCTTCCATCCGGGATGAAGGAACAAGTCTATCGATAATCGTCCGCTGCCCTTCCGCGAGAAGATTGAACTGAGGGGAAAACTTAGACTCCATGAGTACGGACACTTCCTGCATCATCTCTGATTTCTGCCGCGCAAGCATCTCGCCGATTGCCTGCAACACCTCATTGTCCAGCATAGCGTTTCCTCCTATTTTGCCGCCCACATAGGGCGGATTTTTTTTGCTAAACATTACCATTAATTATTATTTGTGTCAACAATATTTATCCAAAACGGAAAATATGAAATAAATAATCCCTGTAACCGTTGCAGTTACAGGAAATTACTGTGGTCGGAGTGGAGGGACTTGAACCCTCGGCCTCATGGTCCCGAACCATGCACGCTACCATCTGCGCTACACCCCGACAGCGATGTTAAGTATAAAGCACATTTGCATATTTTGCAAGCACTTTTTTATTGAGATTTCAGATAATGGCTAGTATAATAGGAGCGTTGAGATTAAAGCGTACAAAGTTAGGAGTTATTATGAATGATATTTATGAACGGCTGTTGAAATGTTTGAAAACTGTGCGGGCTGAAAGTATATTTAAGCCCAAGGTTGCACTTGTGCTTGGATCGGGTCTTGGGGGATATGCGGACGGGATTGATATTGAGATGACAGTTGATTATGCGGATATCGAAGGGTTTCCCGTAAGCACCGTACCCGGGCATCACGGGAGGTTTATTTTCGGTTACGTTCATAACATCCCTGTTGTGATAATGCAGGGACGAGTGCATTACTACGAAGGTTATCCCATTAGCGAAGTCGTCATGCCGATTCGACTGATGGGTCTGCTTGGCGCGGAAACTCTTTTTCTGACAAATGCGGTCGGTGCGATAAACGAGTCTTTTGCTCCGGGGGATTTTATGCTGATAAGAGACCATATCCTATATGGTGTCCCGTCACCGCTGATTGGGACGAATATTGAAGAACTCGGGACGAGGTTTCCTGACATGAGCGAGGTCTATGACAAAGGATTGCGCGAGAAAATCCTGATGGCGGCAGCAAGTCTTGAACAGAAATTGCATGAGGGTGTGTATTTGCAAACATCTGGGCCTAACTTTGAAACTCCTGCCGAAATTCGCGCTTTTGGTGCGATTGGGGCGGATGTCGTTGGGATGAGTACAGCGTGTGAGGCAGTAGCCGCAGTTCACATGGGCATGAAGGTCTGCGGCATATCTTGTATTTCAAACCTAGCGGCCGGTATATCAAAAACTCCTTTGACGCATGATGAAGTTCAGGAAACGGCGGACAAGGCAGCGCCGAGGTTTAAGGCCCTGGTTACGGAAGCGATCATGCGTCTTTGAGATTTTGAGGTTTGTATGAATTTACAACTTGAGCGGTTACTGAAAAATGTTCAGAGGCCGGGTAGGTATGTTGGCGGGGAGTTTAATCAAGTCATAAAGGATAAGGCTGGTGTTGATGTCCGTGTTGCTTTTTGCTTTCCAGACACGTACGAGATCGGTATGTCTAATCTCGGGCTGCGGATAATGTACGGCGTGATTAACGATATCGGCGGAGTATGGTGTGAGCGCGTCTTTGCGCCATGGATAGATATGGAAGAGCAAATGCGCGGCAGCGGAGTCGAGCTGTATGGACTTGAAAGCGGAGATCCTATAAGGGAATTTGATATTATCGCGTTTTCGCTCGGTTATGAGCTGTCTTATACTAATGTCATTAATATGCTGGATCTCGCGGGCATTGAGCCGCGCGCCTCCGACAGACCACTGAGTGCCCCTCTTGTTATAGCCGGTGGAGTCTGTTGCTATAATCCTGAACCGTTAAGTGATTTTATTGATTTATTTGTGATCGGCGAGGGCGAGGAGGTCATTGGGGAGATCGTCAGTGTTTTTAGAGACGGTAAAAGCGCGGGCAGCGGAAAGAGCGAGTTTCTTAAAGCGGTTTCTAAAATTGGCGGCGTATATGTTCCTTTGTCTTACGATATAGGATACAACAACGATGGTACGCTCTGTAATATCACACCGCTTGACGGCGCTGCTATGCCTGTAGAAAAGCGAGTGATAAAGGATCTTGATAATTCGTATTTCCCGGTCGGCACAATAGTTCCTTCGACGGAGCTCGTTCATGACAGAGTGGTATTGGAATTGTTCCGCGGATGTGTGCGGGGGTGCAGGTTTTGTCAAGCAGGGAATGCAGGACGACCATTGCGCTCGCGTTCTTGCGAGATTCTCATACAGCAAGGTATAAAAGCGCTTAAATCTTCAGGATATGACGAGCTTGCGTTGTTGTCGTTGAGCACGAGCGACTATGAGCAGCTTTTTGACCTTTGCGACGGTCTGCTTGATTGGTGTGAGCCTCGCAGAATAAGCTTGTCACTCCCGTCGCTCCGGGCTGATAATTTCAGCATTGAACTAATGGAGCGCATACAAAAAGTACGCAAATCCGGGCTGACGTTTGCACCGGAGGCGGGGAGTCAGCGTTTGCGCGACGTTATTAATAAAAATGTTACGGAAAATGACTTGCTTGAAACGTGCCGCATTGTGTTTGAGGGCGGTTGGAGTAGTGTGAAGCTGTATTTCATGCTCGGGCTGCCGACTGAAACAGATGAGGATGTCGTTGCGATAGCGGATCTTTCGCGCTCTGTACTTAATACATGGAAGCTATCCGGAAGTAATAAAAAGAGAGGTGTGCGCATTACTGTCAGCACATCTTGCTTCGTGCCTAAGCCGCATACACCGTTTCAGTGGGAAGCACAAATCACGATGGATGAGTACCGGAGGCGGGTGGATTTACTGAGGGATGCTTTGCGGGCAAAGGCGATAACGTACAACTGGCACTCTCCGGAGCAGGGTTTTATTGAAGCATCGCTTGCGCGCGGGGACAGGCGGATGGGCAAGGTTATCGAGGTTGCATGGCAGCATGGGGCGCGCCTTGATTCCTGGAGCGAGTGCTTTTCTCTTGAAAAATGGCTTGCCGCTTTTGAAAAGTGCGGCCTTGACGCCGGTTTCTATGCGCTAAGGGAGCGTGAGGCTGATGAATTACTGCCGTGGAGCGTTGTAACAGCGGGTATGGGGCATGAGTTTTTACTGCAAGAACGAGAGGCATCAAGGGACGGCAGGGTTACACCGGATTGCCGCGAGTTGTGCTCCGGTTGCGGCGCTTGCAAAGTATTAAAATAAGACGCAGGAAGGAAATATACCTGCAGATGGAAGATTCATCGGCAATAAAGAGCTGTTCAGTTTATTGCTGAACAGCTCCTAAGTACATTTCCTTCCAGATAATTGTCCTACAATCGTCGCTATGTGAATTATCATATAATAGACATATACCTTGCGGCTGATTTTAATAGCAGGCGTTTCGTGCCTATGTCGTCAAACACGATTTCAAGCAGTGCATCGCCGCCGCCAAGTTTAATACTCGTAATAACTCCACGCCCGAAAGCTGTGTGTGTAATCATATCGCCTTTTTTGTAGTCAGGGAGAGCTTCGCGTGATTCGGATTTCGGATTCTGGGGTTTGGATTGAGAGGAGAGAGGCGGAGTTGTAGATTTTTGTGCTGAATGGTCTTGACGGGTACGTTCCGCGAGGTTTGCAGACGTGCGGTCTAAACTTCCGGATTGTTCAAAATCGAAACTGCCAAAACGATTAAACGGTTCGTGAACGTCTATATTCTCTCCGCTGATTTCGCGTACAAAACGCGAGGTCTGCGCCGAGGTCGTTTTACCGAAGATCATGCGCTGACGAGCGCTTGTGAAGTATAGCCTCCGCATGGCGCGAGTCATTGCAACATAGCACAGTCTGCGTTCTTCCTCGATTTCAGCAGGGTCGCCAATTGTGCGGATGCCGGGGAAGACGCCTTCTTCGGTGCCGACAACAAACACTGTGTCGAACTCAAGGCCTTTTGCGCTATGCATAGTCATCATACTCACCCTATCCGTGCTGTTGTCCTCACGGTCCAGATCGGTATAGAGCGCCGTTTCACTAAGGAAATCGAACAATGAGCCCCCGTTTTCATTTTCATTCATAAAGCCGATGATATTCGTTTTCAGCTCTTTTACATTTTCGATGCGAGACAGGTTTTCGCCGGTATCTTTTTCTTCGAGCATTTTGATATATCCCGTCTCTTTGAGAAGCGCATCGTACAGTTCGTCAAGTGGCATGGCATTTGCGGTTTCGCGCAGTCTTTCGATCATATCAGCGAACTGATGAAGCTTTGCTGCCGAACTTCTCAGAGCTTCATGCTTTTGTGTCTCTCTGATTGCTTCATATACCGGACAGCCGATTTCCGCAGCAAGTTCTCTGAGCCTGTCTATGGTTGTGGTACCGATTTTGCGCGGGGGATTGTTAATTATCCTAAGAAGCCTGACATCATCATGCGGATTATGGATCACGCACAGATACGCCAGCATATCCTTTATTTCTGCGCGCTCATAAAACCCTGTTCCGCCAATGATGCGGTAGGGTATGCCGCCGCGTTTGAATGCTGTTTCCAGCTGGTTGGACTGTGCGTTCATACGGTATAGGACGGCGTGGTCGCGCCAGTTATGACCTTCCATGACGCTTGCTGTTATTTTCCCGGCGACAAAAAGCGCTTCCTCGCGTTCATCACCAGTGATGTGCAGCTCCGGTTTTATTCCGGATTCGTTCACTGTCCAGAGTTTCTTACCTTTGCGGCCTTTATTGTTTCGTATTACATCGTTTGCCGCACTAAGGATAAAGCCTGTTGACCGGTAGTTTTGTTCAAGGCGGATAACGCGGGCGTCTTTGAAGTTTCTTTCAAAGCTCATTATGTTTTCAATAGTTGCACCTCGGAATTTGTATATGCTTTGGTCGTCGTCGCCAACGACGCAAATATTCCCGTACCCACCGGTCAGATGCGACGCCAGAAGGTATTGCAGGTTGTTGGTGTCTTGGTATTCGTCTATGAGAACATATTTGAATCTTTTCTGGTAATGCTGCAGCAGGTCGGGGTTTTCCATAAACAAGCGGACAGTCAGCAGTATCAGATCGTCGAAATCGAGGGCGTTTGACGCTTTCATACGGTTTTCGTACTCAAGGTATGCGCGCCCGATTATTTTTCTGCGCATATCGCCGGAATTTTCTGCTTCCGACAAGAACTCCCCGGCAAACGTCATAGCGTCTTTTGCGCGGCTGATATACCCTAAAACGGTTTTATGCGGTAGGGTACGTTCTTCTATGTCGTGTTCTTTTAATATACGCTTCATCAGAGACGCGGTATCGGACGTGTCGTATATTGTAAAGGATCTGTCGTAGCCGAGCCTTTCGATATCGCGCCTTAGTATACGTGAGCAGGCGGAGTGGAACGTCATAGCCCATATATCTTTAGATTCGGGGCCGAGCATTTTCTCAAGTCGCTCTTTAATTTCCCCGGCTGCTTTATTCGTAAAAGTTATCGCTATTATTCGCCAAGGCTCAACCGGGTCCACAGCGCAGAGTTCCTGCATCATTGCCTGCGTTTCGCCTTGCTGAGAATCCTGAGATTCTTGCGCTTCATCGTCAAGGGGGGGGGCTTTTGCATATGTTTCTAAAAAAGACAATTCCTCCTCTGTCGCGCCTTCGGGTACATATTCACTGTCCGAGCCACTTCCGTATTTCAGCAAGTTCGCAATGCGGTTTATCAACACTGTGGTCTTCCCGCTGCCTGCTCCGGCAAGCAGCAAAAGCGGCCCTTGAGTCGTAAGGGCTGCTTCAAGCTGGGTGTCGTTCAGGTGGATAAAATCACAGCTTATTGCCGCGCGGCGGGCCGCAATGAATCTCTGTTCAAAGTTTAATTTATTCATAATAAGCTATTTGATGAAGTCTTCTCACATTTAATGCTTTTAGTATTGCGTTCATAATTACTATCTCCTCCTCACCATCTTCTCAATTATACTCTAAATAATAATTAATTCAAGTGATTTTGCGTTCCTTTGAATTTTCATTTTTTATTGCTAATGCTGCATACAAATATGAAGTAAAAGGCAAACAGGAGTCATAGACTCCTGTTTGCCCAACAGATTATGAGGATAATAAAATGAAAAAAAGATTATTTAGCGACCCTGCAACGTAATAATAACAATTAGTTATTAAGTAATATACATTTAAATATTTCAAATGTATTAAGTTTGCAAGAATTACGAAAAAAATTATGAATATTTTGTAAAATCCAGTTGTTCCAAGGGATTGTAGAGATTGAGAGGGTATAGGTGTCAGTCAAAAGCCAAACCATAGTACGGTGCTGTATCCGGCTTGCCTTTTAAACGCAATGCCGCATCGCCGTCAGCTGCCAGCATTCCGAATCTGCGCTTTTCGGAAGCGTCGGCAGGGGAGCGGGCCGGGCTCCTTACGATGTATTCATCAGCCGGGTATTCCTGAGCTATCGCGGAAATGACGTCAGTTTCATGGATGCCGGACGTCAGGAGTTCTTTTACCCAGATCGAATCGCCGGACTGTCTTTCAATTATAGCGCACGCGATGCCCCCAGGGGCTGTGGCTCGATACATCCCGCCTCCAAAGCGGCCGCAGAGAACAGATTGGTATGACAATGTATGTATATCAAGTTCAATATGCGAAATCTCCATGAGCATGTCTTCGCGCAACTGATTATATTCATTTGACGTTATCACGGTTAGTTCAACAGAGTTACAGAAGGTGGGAGCTGTTGTGTATTTCTTTTCGCAAATATAAAACCAGTCACGCAGCTCTGTATGGGCGCTGTAGTATTCAAACAGTTTATCGCCTGAGGGGCATAAAACAACAGCTTCACAGCCTGCCGCATGACCTGCCGATACGAGCTCACGTACGACTGCCGTGCCAAAGCCGTGATTTCTGTATTCAGGCAGGGTAGCTACAGAGTATATCATCGCACATTTGAGTCTAAGCTCCCCACACTTGAAATTTCCTGCAGGCAGGATGTATCCCGCCGCCGCAGGTGCATCATCAGGTGCATTATTGTGAGCAGCAACAATACAAAGCTCAAGACCAGAAAAGTGGTCGAAGAAGGCAGATTCGTCGCCGCTGCCGAATGCGGTTTTCCATATGTTTAACAGCGCCTGCCTGTCGCCTATATGCGCGCGGCGTGTGATAACAGCCATTAATGTGTCCTCTCACAAGTTTCTTTGATGGCGCGCTCCAGTTCCTTTAAGTCCACAAATGTATCAGGTCTTCGGTTTGGATCTCTCAGCAGGGCAGCCGGGTGGTACAGAGCCATGAATTTCACGCCGTCTTTATCAAACCACTTGCCATGATCGCGCGTTATCTTAAAATCGCCGCTTATAAGCTCCGTCGCCGCTATCCTGCCGAGGCAGACGACTATTTTCGGTTTTATAAGCGAGTACTGTGCTCGAAGCCAGTGAAGGCACGATTCGCGCTCCGTATTAAGCGGGTCGCGATTTTTAGGCGGGCGGCATTTGACGATATTTGCGATGTAAATATTTTTTGCTCGGTCGAGTCCAATTATTTTCAGCATGTCGTCAAGCAGCAGCCCCGCGCGGCCAACAAACGGTTCGCCCTTAAGATCCTCGCTTTCGCCCGGGCCTTCTCCAACGAAAAGTACCTCCGCTGAGCGATTACCGACTCCAAAGACAACGTTTGTACGCGTTTCATAAAGCGAGCACTTCCTGCAGTCGCTGCAAGCGGCTTCAAGGTCTTCCCATGTCAGCATACGTATATCTCCGTCAGTCAATTAATGATTCTTACAATGTACAATCTATCATTCATAGCGGAATATTGCAATAGGCTGCTATTCGGAATGATTTCGTTTGCGTTTTTATTGCACCTGTGTTAGTATTCATCATACTGGTATTTGGATTCAGCCGGACTGCGCAATCATCACAGTTTTTTTACTACATGATGGGGGAGAAGACAGCGATGGACAGTATGAAACTTAAGTATTTCATCTCTGCCGCACAAAGCTTGAATTTTTCAGAGGTTGCGCGCAATTATTACGTTTCGCAGCCCACGATAAGCCATCAAATCGGTTTGCTCGAACAGGAGCTGGGCGTAGACCTGTTCACAAGGCAGGGTACTAAGCTGCAATTGACCGGGGAGGGCCAGTTTTTTA
>Ga0099364_10012662_pt1 | contig 11352 bp, 8 predicted proteins | sample TergutTh196P3_FD_73070 | JGI IMG/M metagenome (GOLD analysis project Ga0099364, IMG submission 73070) | Microcerotermes parvus P3 segment gut microbial communities from Pointe-Noire, Republic of the Congo - Th196 P3 | ecosystem: Host-associated > Arthropoda: Insects > Digestive system > Gut ...
GGTTAGAAGAAAATGAAGTTGATATACGAAGGAAAAACAAAAAACGTGTACAGCCTTGACGACGGCAGCTATCTATTGAAATTCAAAGACGATGTCACAGGCACGGACGGCGTGTTCGACCCCGGCGCAAACACCGTCGGGCTGTCGATTGAAGGAGCAGGCCGCGGCGGCCTCAGACTCACGGAGCATTTCTTCAGAAAAATAAACGACGCCGGATACCGGACGCATTTTATCAGTGCGGACATAGAAAAAGCGGAAATGACAGTACGCCCGGCAAAAGTATTCGGAAAAGGCATAGAAGTCGTATGCCGCTATCGCGCAGTCGGCAGTTTCCTGCGCCGCTACGGAGAATACGTCACACAAGGGCAAAAACTCGACGCACTTGTCGAAATCACGCTCAAGGACGACCAACGCGACGACCCCCTCATCACGCGCGACACGCTCGAAATGCTCGGCATCCTGACCGGCGAAGAATACGACACGCTTAAAAAACTGACAAAAAAAATCACCGGCATAATAAAAGATGAACTAGCATCGCACGCCATGGAACTATATGACATTAAACTGGAGTTCGGACGCATTGACGGAGAAATAGCCCTGATAGACGAAATCTCCGCAGGAAACATGCGGGTCTACAAAAACGGAGAAATCATCGCGCCGCTTGAACTTGTATCACTAATGCTTGATTAGTAGAGACAAGTAACTGCTCAGTAGGGTTTCTAACTCCACGTCTTTGCGAGCGTTAGCAAAGCAATCTAGACACTGAGCAAGCGACAATCTGGATTGCTTCGTCACAGGCTCCTCGCAAAGACGGAGACAGGGGTTCCGTGAGCAGTTACGAAAATAAAAGAAAGAAGGTAGATACTCTTGACGGATCAAATCAACTACGGCAGCGCCCCGGCCGAGTGGCCGTTCCCGGTCAAATATGGCGTGGAAAACAGAATCGAGACAGACGTGCTGATCATCGGCGCAGGAGTGGCAGGCTCCATGGCGGGGATAATGGCAGCCAGAAGAGGAGTAAAAGTAGCGGTTGTTGACAAAGCGCCTATCGAAATAAGCGGCTGCGGCGGCGCCGGCCTCGACCACTACGGCGGCTGCATATCAAACCCGGACAACACCCACACACCCGAAGAGCATATAGAACTGCCGCAGCAAGGATCGTTTGACGGCAGAGGCTACGACCACAAATCATACATACAAATGAAAGGCTCATGGAACAACCTATTGGAACTGGAAAAACTCGGACTCAAGTTCCGGGACGAAAACGATGAGTTTGCCGGCGCCCCATTCCGCGACGACAAAACAAAAATCATGTATGCCTATGACTACAAAAACAAATCAACCATCAAGCTCAGAGGCGGCGCCGAATTTAAAAGGCGATGCAAAGAAGGGCTCGAAAAAGAAAAAAACGCGACGATTTTTGAACGCATCATGATCACCAATCTCCTGACAGAAGACGGAAAACAAGGCGCGAAAGTCGTAGGGGCGACAGGCGTCAACGAAGAAACGGGAGAATTCTATATATTCAGCGCGAAAAGCGTCCTGGTCAGCACAGCAGGCATTGCCATGCAGGGTACCAGCACATGGACATTCAACTCCGAGATGTTCGGCAACGGATACCGAAACGACCCCAGATGCACAGGAGACGGAGTAGCAATGCTATGGAAAGCCGGAGCGGAGTTCATCGGCGAGGAACAATTCGGGCAGTCAATGTTCACAGGACCATTCGGATGGCCCTGGTATGGAATAGGAAACCCGGACAACACATGGCACCCCTGCACAATAGTAGACAACAAAGGCAAAGAAATCCCATGGATAGACGGAAACGGCAAACCCATCTCAACAGTACCCGAACGGACCGTCCCCGCTGAAGGGCAGCCATACATGGGGATGCTCCGCCCAACCCCCAATATTGACCCGGAGCTTATCAAAAGCGGCGAATACGAGCTCCCGCTATGGGCAGACCTTACCTCACTGCCGGAAGACGAGCGCCGCAGCATTTGGGGGCTCATGGTCGGGAACGAAGGAAAAACCCGCACCAGCATATACGACTACTTCAACAAAGCAGGCTTTAACCCGGATAAGGACATGCTTCAGGTCCCTGTGATGAACCCTGAGATCTACGGGAACCGCAGAAAAGACTGGTTCCAGGGCGAGCCGAACAACAACAAGTTCTGGAAAGCCGATACGCTCAGAGGCGTCGCAATAGACTGGAATCAAATGACAAACATAGAAGGCCTGTTCGCAGCCGGAGCCGAATGCGGGCAGGGCGGCTCAGGCGGAGGAGCGGCCGGGGCGTATGCGGGAAACAGGGCGGCGGAATTTGCTATGGAAGCAAAGCAGGGGAGAATCAGCGAAGAGCAGGTCGCCGCCGAAAAGGAACGCGTTTACGCACCTGTAAAAAGGGCTGGGAAACCAGAAGCCAGCGTCAGCTGGAAGGAACTCTGGATGGGAATGAACCGCGTTATGCAGCAGGACTGCGGTGATTTCAGAACGAAAGTCCTGAGTGAGCACGGTCTTATGTGGCTCGACAGCATAAAGAAGCACGAGATGCAGATGACATATGCGCGCAATCCGCACGAACTTGTGCGTGTGCTTGAGTGCGAGAGCAGAATAACCGTCGCAGAGGTATATCTGTACCACGCAATAGCAAAATTCAAAGCAGCTGAAGAAGGCATCGCCAAAGATAAACAGTTGTTCAACAAGCTCATAGGCGGAGAACTAATTACAACATACAGGGAAGACAAATGGTGGCTGAAAGCCCCATATGCGCCGACATATCTCGAAAACTACGTCAAATGCACAGCCAGCCAAGGAGGGAATAAATAATGGACAAAGCTTATCTGGTACCAAACCCGATTGCACCATGCGAGGCGATTAGTATTGATCCCGGCAAGTGCATAAGCTGCAACAAATGCGCGAAAATCTGCCGTACACAGACAATCATGCCAAACCCCGAAAAAGGCAAGCCGCCAATCGTCATATTTCCGGACGAGTGCTGGTTTTGCGCCTGCTGCGTCGAAGAATGCAAAAATGACGCAATAACGATGCGATACCCCATAAACCAGAGGATATTTTTCAAACGCAAAGAAACAGGGGAGGTATTCCGCATCGGCGGGCCGGACTCCCCGCCCCAAAGCTACTTCGAACCCCCCGTCTGCTAAAAAACATAAAGCAAAGAAACCTTGATGAAAAGATCCAAACATCAAGGTTTCTTAATTTGCTTCATATAGTGCCGAGTAAAGGCGTGTTGTGCATCGCAGTGAGGGAATTCCGGCTACTGTCACGGAACTGACCGAACGAAGATGCATAACACGCCTTTACTCGGCACGGATGGTGCGGTAACTGAACCCCAAACCCTACACTTTCGCTTTTTCTTCCTTATACTTCGCGATAGCATCTGTGAGTTTTGGAACAATAGCATTAAGATCGCCTACAATGCCCAAATCCGCGACGTTGAAAATCGGAGCCGTGTTATTCTTGTTTATCGCCACGATATACTCGGAACCTTCCATGCCGGCCAGATGCTGTATCGCGCCTGATATTCCACAAGCGACGTACAGGTTTGGGCGCACAGTCTTGCCTGTCTGGCCGACCTGCCTGTCCTTCGCTATCCAACCCGCATCGACGCTCGCGCGTGAAGAAGAAATCTCACCGTCCAGCACATCCGCAAGCTTTTGGAGCATCTCAAACTTCTCGGGAGAACCGATGCCGCGCCCTCCTGAAACAAGAGCCTTAGCCTCGGTTATGTCAGTCGCTTTATGCGTGGATTTTACGACCTCGCGTATATTAACGGTAATATCTGCATCAGTAAACTTGACTTTAAGCTTGATCACCTCGCCGGAGCGGCTGTTGTCTCTTGCTCTGGCGCTCATAACGCCGGGGCGGACAGTAGCCATCTGCGGCCTGTAATCCGCGCATTCGATCGTCGCCATAATATTGCCGCCGAAAGCCGGTCGCGTCATAAGCAGGTTCTTAGTATCTTCGTCAATGTCCAGTTTTGTGCAGTCAGCCGTGAGCCCGGTGTGTGTCCGCGCCGCGACCCGAGGGGCAAGGTCGCGCCCGATAGCCGTTGCGCCATAAAGGAAAATCTCCGGGTCATAATTAGTAACTACAGTGTATACGCCCTTTGTATACGGCTCGGTGCTATATTCTTTTAGTATAGGATCGTCAACCAAGACGACCTTGTCAGCGCCATAAGCAATAAGCTCCGCGGCGCGTGCTTCTATATCACTGCCCAATAGCACAGCGACAACTTTCTGGCCTAAATCCGCAGCGAGCCTCGCGGCTTCGCCAATAAGCTCAATGCCGACTTTCTGGAGAGCGCCATCGCGCTGTTCGGCAAATACAAAAACATCTCTACTCAATTTTACGCCCTCCTATATGATAAAGTGCTCGGCGAGCTTCTCGACGATTATCCGCACTGACTCATCTGTATCCACTTCAAAAAGCTCCCCTTTGCCTTTTGCCTCTTTCGTGAAAGACTTTTTCACACGCGTGGGGGAACCGCTCAGACCGATGTTGCTCTTATCAACAAGCCTTCTCAAATCATTATATGTCCAGACTTTAACTTCCTTCTCGCGGTATGCGTCAAAAACACCGCCTACAGACATATATCTTGGCTTGTTTAGTTCGCTGAGTGTCGTAATTAGGCATGGCAGCTGCACCTCAATGATGTGATACCTGTCTTCAAACTGGCGCTTGAGGACAATGATTTTATCAGTCACTTCAATGATTTCCTCGACATACGAAACCTGCGGGATATCCAAGTGCTCCGCGATTTGCGGGCCGACCTGCGCCGTGTCGCCGTCTATCGCTTGGCGCCCGGTTATTACAAGATCATAACCAAGTTTCTTGATAGCAGCAGCAACTGTTTGCGACGTCGCCCATGTATCCGCGCCGCCGAAAGCCCTGTCGCTTATAAGCACCGCATTGTCGCAGCCCATTGCCAAAGCCTCGCGCAGTGCGGTATCCGCCTGTGCCGGGCCCATAGTCACAACGGTTACGACGGTACCGGGAATCTGCTCTTTTATACGCAGCGCGGCTTCGACGCCGCTGTTGTCGTCAGGGTTGATGATGCTCGGGACGCCCTCGCGAATGAGCGTGCCGGTGACAGGGTCAAGACGGACTTCGTTGGTGTCCGGCACCTGTTTAATACAAACGATTATCTTCATGTCTTCCCCCTATTTCACGCCGATGGCGGCTGAGATGACCATCTTCTGCGCTTCGCTCGTGCCCTCGTAGATTTCAGTTATCTTCGCGTCGCGCATCATGCGCTCGACAGGATAGTCGCGTATAAAACCATATCCGCCGAAAAGCTGCACACAGCGGCGCGTGACGTCGCTAGACAGCTCGGACGCAAACAGTTTTGCCATGGCAGCATCTTTGGCATATGGCCTTTTCTCGCTTTTTGCTGTAGCGGCGGCATAAACCAGATATTTCGCAGCCGCGGCTTTTGTGTACATGTCAGCCAGTTCAAACTGAGTGTTTTGCTGTTGGCTTAGTCGCTTGCCGAACTGCTTGCGCTCCTGGACATATTTGATCGTTTCCTCAATTGCGCCCTCCGCAAGCCCCAACGCCTGCGCCGCGATGCCTATACGCCCGCCATCCAAAGTCTTCAGGGCGATGGACAGGCCCCCGCCTTCCTTGCCAAGCATGTTCTCTTTCGGGACTATGCAGTTTTCCATAATCAGCTCGCACGTAGGGGAACCGCGAATGCCCATCTTCTTCTCGTGCTTTCCGACAGAGAAACCCGGAAAATCGCGCTCAACGATAAACGCAGAAACGCCCCTTCTTCCCTTGCTTTTATCCGTTACGGCAAAAATCACGAAAGTTTCCGCAAACCCGGCATTCGTAATGAATATCTTTGTCCCGTTAATTATGTAATTATCGCCGTCAAGCTCAGCCTTTGTCTGTTGGCCGGAAATGTCGGTCCCGGCATCGGATTCCGTAAGCCCGAAAGCGCCGAGCTTTTTGCCTGAAAGGAGGTCGGGCAGGTACTTCATTTTTTGCTCCTCAGTGCCATGCTCGAAAATGGGTTCGCAGCACAAAGAGGTATGTGCGGATATTATTACGCCGGTACTGCCGCAGACCTTGCTTATTTCTTCGACGCACATGATGTAAGACAGATAGTCGGCGCCCTGCCCCCCGTACTTCTTAGGGTAGCAAATGCCAAGCATGCCGTAATGGCTTAGCTTTTCAATCGTCTCCATTGGAGCTTCTTCCGTCTCATCGACCTCGTTGGCGAGTGGCTTTACTTCGTTTTCAGCAAACTTGTGATACATCTCCCGCAGCAGATAATGCTCCTTCGACAGATTAAAATCCATATTAAACCGCCATTTCTCAGGCGACGCAAATTGTTGTAAGTACCTTTACCTACCATCAGTCGCCTGTAAAATGATAGGCAGTCCGTGTCTATGTAGCGGATATCGTGTATGAAGCAACGATATCCACTACATATGCTGAGTCTTTTACCTGAATCAGTAATCCAGTGGATCCATTTTCAATACCGGGTGGTCTTTATCCGTAAGGAACGCCATCAAAGCATCCGAATCCTCAGCAATAGACTCATCTGCGACCATTGCGCAGAAATCGTCAATGCCGTACAATTCTTTAGCTGTCGCGTTAAGTCTGTCTTGCACGGTTTCTTTCAGCTCTTTTGGCATCCATACGATTCTGGAGATACCGCCCTCGGCCTTGAGGAACTTCTTAGACGCGATGAAGTGCTTGCCATGCCCCATAAAACCGGGGGTCTGCACGCCGCCGCCCGTCATTGAAGCCATCTCAGAGAAAGTCATTCCCAATGGAGTCACGCCCGCATGTTCGCGGTTGACAATCGAGACGCCGTTCGACGCAGGCTCTATGCCGCAGATACACTCAAAGCAGCCGCAGCTCGTCATCGGATCTTCAAGTATGGAGTAAAGCGTGACCTTTTCAAGTGCGCCGTGAGAATGCTTATTAACAGCGGTGTTAACGTCAACCCACGCGCCGACGCGTTCGTCTAGCAGATCATTTTTAGTAACTAACTGGCATGGGCCGTTCGGGTCAAGCTCATAAGTCGCTTTAGCGTCAAGCCACGATACCGCGCCGCACAGCACAAGACGTTCAGGTGTGACAACGCAAACATGAGACGGTGAAAAGCTTTGGCAAAGGATGCAATTATAGAAGACGTCGACATTCTCATCCGTTAAATTCTTCAGCCGCGCATCTCTGGCGTCATAAGCAACATTCGCTTCCGCGCGAAGAGCTGCGAGTTTATCGGGGTCTGTTACAATAGTAACCTGGCACTTGTCGACAACAGCCTCATAATCGCTTTTTACCTTGGCATACAGCACCTCTCCGATATGCCTGGCTCGGAAGCCGGCGTCATAGGCATCTGTACTGACGCGTATGCGAATCAAATCCCTCTGGCCGGTGTGCATAACGCCTTCGACGCAGTTGAGAAAATGGTGGAACCTGCGCTCGAACACAGGCTCGAAGTCGGGCTGCATGTTCTTTCCGGCAACGTCAACGACAACCGCGAACGGCATTTTTGAACCGGCTTCGTAAGAATCGAAATCCGGACCATCGACAGTGATTTTATGATCCTCAATCTCGTTTACATCTTTCATACGGACCCACTCAAGGCAGTTCACGCGCGAACCGTCGATATCCACATGCATATCCGCCCTGCGTATGATCTCGCCCTCGAAAGCGGGGGAGAATGAAACAGGGATGTCGATGTCTGTGATCTTGAGCTTAATATTGCGCGCCTCAAGGGACGTATCAATGAATTTCTTTGTGTCTTCCTGCACGATAAGGCTTTTCGGGACGCGCCAAATATTCTCATTATCGTTCGTGATTACGGGAAAGCCCATTGATATAGCGCCGGCACCGCAAGCAACGGTGATGTCCGGAACGGGAGCGAAAGCGTTGACGAAAGCCTGGATGCGGTAAAAAGAATAATCATCGAACGCAGCCCAATCGCCGGGTTTGACTGCGCCAAAGATAATAGCTGCGCGCACGACGACCGCAATGATGTGGCCGACTGCCCAGATATCATGCCCTACAGGGACGACACGTAGATTTGTACCCATATGCAGGCCGCCTTTTAAAGCCTGATCGATAATGCCGCCGATGAGGAACACATATATACCCTTGCGCTGATATTCTTTTATCAGCTCAACAGCCTCTTCGTCCGAAGGAGCCTTTTCAATGATAACTACGAAACCGGGGATGTCGCCCGTGACGAGCGGCACGCCAAGCTCTCGAACCTCGGCGTCAGTTAAAACGCCATGGTAAGGAGTACCTTCATAAGGGGTTTCTGAACGAGCATATTTACACGCCTCAATAACCTCAGCCGCCATGGCTGTCGCAACGCCGCTTGTGAACGCGCTACCCAATTTTTGTTCGCGCGTCATTTGCGCCTTGATACCGCCAAGCGCGTCTTTTAACTCAGACAGCTTTGTAACCTTAATTCCGAGATATGCGTAGATGCAAGGCAGATAATAAGCACAACCGGGAAAATGTACAGGCGCGTCTCCGCCTAAATCCTTAATAACCGACGCAACTTCTTGCTCTGCCTTTGCATACATCTCATCAGAGCCTCTGAATACTCTATCAAACAAGCCCATCTACTTGACCATTCCTTTCTGTTTCAGAATCAATCTGAATTTTTATTTTCCGGATATCGTCTATTGCCATGCCGCCCGTGTCGTAAGGTGAGCAGCCCTTTCTGTCGGAGGCGATCACATCTTCGCTGTAGCTTATGAAACCAATAAGTTCGTCACTTGGTATGCTCCCGCTGAGAAAATGCCTGTCCTGCCCGGTGCGCACCTTGTTGGCTACAACGCTTATCTTTCTTACGCCAATATCGGCGGCCAGTTGCTTAACCTTTTTGTATGTCTGAATGCTTCTGGCGCCCGGCTCAATAACTACAACGAACCTGTCCACAAAATCAGTGGTGCCGCGTCCCAAATGCTCAAGCCCGGCTTCCATATCGAGGATAACAACTTCGTTCCGGTTGACGATAAGATTTGAAACAACTCTTTTAAGCAAAACATGCTCGGGGCAAACACAGCCGCTGCCACCGGTCTCAACAGTTCCCATGATGAGCAGCTTCACGCCGTTTTTCTCAAGCGAGAACCTGTCCGGGATATCGTCAACTTTCGGATTCAGCTTAAATAACTTTCCGAAGTTCTCCGCGCCTGAACCGGTCCGCTCAGCTATCAGGGAGCTCATCTCAGATATCGGCTTGAGCTTTTCAAGCTCTTCCTCAGAAAAACCAAGCGCCAGTCCGAGATTCGCATCGGGGTCTGCGTCAGCCGCCAGTACGCGCTTACCTTCTTCCGCATATAGCCTTGCCAGAACCGCCGCCAGCGTCGTCTTGCCGACCCCGCCTTTACCCGTAACCGCAATCTTCATCGTAACCTCATTACTAACTGATAGTGATCGTTGACTCTAAACTGTGCTAAATCCCAAGCTCGGTGCGCTTCTCCTCAACTCGGTCGATTATTGCTTTCACGAGCTTATCGGGGTCTGTCTCGACAAAGAAAGTAGCACCGCAGATATCCTTGACGTCTTGTTTCAGCAGTTTTTCCATAACGTCCGAACCTGTTGTCGGAGGGGAAACGCCAAGGAAAGTGTCGATGCCTGTAGAGATAACATAATGACCGATAGCAACAGCCTTTTCACTCATCCACTCAGCGGCACAAGCAACGACCGGCACTTGCGGAACGTCTATATCCCAGTCCATTGCGATACGGTTTGCAAGCAGCATCATGCGGCTAATATCAACGCAGGCGCCCATGTGGAGCACCGGCGGAATGTCTGCCAGCTCGCAAACGCGTCTCAGACCGGCGCCGCATAATTCTTTAGCTTCCTTGCTGAGCAGCCCCGCTTTGAGTGCGGATTGCGCGGCACAGCCGGAAGCTATAACAATAATATCATTTTTGATACATTCTTTCATAATTTCGACGTGGCCGTAACCCGTGGGAATTTTTGGGTTATTACAGCCTGCCATAGCGACGGCGCCGCGTAGAACGCCGGCTTTGACGCAGTCAATAAGGGGCTTGTATGTCTGACGCTCGTCAACGAAGCTGTTGGTGACGCCGTCGAGCTTTTTAAGAATAGTCTCAAGAGAATAGCCAACGTAACCGGAGTTCTTGATCTGCGGAATGAACACCTTGCTCGGGTCGCGCTGTGCGAAAGCATCGCAAGCCATTTTGACGATTTCGCGGGCTTGTTCAAGCGCCCGGGCATCCTCAAGCTGAACATGAATCGCTCCGGGTATTTGGCAAATCTCCGACGTTGTGATGAACTTCGTGTGGAAACACTCAGTTATCGGAGTGATCGACGGGAACACGCACTGCACGTCAACGACCATAGCTTCTATGGCGCCGGTGAGCAGGACATGCTCCTGCTGGAGAAAGCTTGCGGAGATGCGGATACCGTGGCGCATCGTTACTTCGTTTGCCGTACAGCATATGCCGGTGATGTTTATGCCTTTCGCGCCCTTGCTGCGAGCATACTCAAGAATATCCGCCTGCTCGGACGCTACTGCTATCATTTCAGACATAGCCGGGTCATGTCCGTGTACGACGATGTTGACCTGATCGATTTCAATACAGCCGAGGTTGGCTTCCGAGGTGCGCTCAACCGGCGTGCCGAACAAAATGTCGGTGAAGTCCGTTGCCATCATGGAGCCGACCCATCCGTCAGCCATACCGGTGCGCATAGCTTGTTTGAGCAGAGCGACGGGATCTGTCGAGTTACCCATGTGCGTCATGTGCATGCATGTCGCGATTTCGCGATCAATAGCGCGCGGCGCGATTTTCTCCCTGTCCCAGAGATCCTGCCGTTCCTTCGTGGCGCGTGAAAGATAACGGGCCGTTCCGAAGGGCTTGCCATAATCGTCAAGACCTGCCAGAGCGACCTCGTGCGCGACGTCGTAGATATCGCGGCCTTCCGTTTTGACTCCCCACTCGTTAGCGAGAGCCAGAAGTTTATTCTCATCGGTGATTGTGTACGGGCCATCCGGGCTTGCCGAATGAAGCACATGACAGATGTGGCGTCCGTGGTCGGAATGCGCTGCAGTTCCGCTGGCGACCATGCGTAAAAGGTTTCTTGCGACAATGCCCGCCGCGTCTACCCCGCAAATGCCGCGCGGAGCTTTTGGCGTGATCCGGCACGGACCCATGCCGCAAATACGGCAGCATATGCCGTCCAGGCCAAATTTACACCGCGGTGTTTGAGCTTTCGCCCTGTCTTCCCACAGCTCAAACTCGCAGCCGCTGCACCGCTGTTCCAATGAGCAAATCACTTCATTAGTTGCGGCTTCAACCTGTTCCAACGTGGTAAATCGATCCAAGTTTT
>Ga0099364_10012663_pt1 | contig 11351 bp, 12 predicted proteins | sample TergutTh196P3_FD_73070 | JGI IMG/M metagenome (GOLD analysis project Ga0099364, IMG submission 73070) | Microcerotermes parvus P3 segment gut microbial communities from Pointe-Noire, Republic of the Congo - Th196 P3 | ecosystem: Host-associated > Arthropoda: Insects > Digestive system > Gut ...
ATCCGCAAAAGCTTTTCCTTGCCGTGCTGGTGTTCGCGGTCTTCACCGTGGTGATCTATCAGCTCAGCTTCCGGCTCACCACCGAACGCGTGCCCCCGCCGCCGAAGGAGGAGCGCCACGCCTTCGGCAAAACCATCCCGACCCTCCTGCATAACAGGCCCTTCCTGGTCGTCTGCTTCGCCTCCATGCTGCTGATCATGGTGCAGTTTTATACCCAGACGGTCAACAACTATCTCTTCAAGGACTATTTCGCGCAGCCGGAGCTCTACAGCCTGGTTACAATCGCGAATTACCTGCCCACCGCGCTGCTGCTGCCGTTTCTGGGCAAAATGGTGCTCCGCCTGGGCAAAAAGCGGCTTTGCGCGTATGGGCTGCTGCTGGCGGCCGCCGCGAACGCCGCCCTGCTGCTGCTGCGCACGGCGAATCCCTATGTCTTTTTGGCCCTCACCTTCTTCAGCGGCCTGGGCTCCACCTTTTTGGTGATGGAGATCTGGGCCCTGGTTACGGACGTCATCGACTACCAGGAGCTGCTTTCCCGCACCCGGGAGGAGGGCACCTGTTACGCGCTTTTCTCCTTCACCCGCAAAATGGGGCAGACCCTGGCCGGCGGCGCGTCGTCGCTGATTCTGAAACTCATCCACTACGACGGCAGCCTCAGCGGCGTTTCGCAGGCCCCCGCGGTGGTGCGGAGCATGTACACCACCGCCACGCTGGTTCCCGCCGCCGCGTTTTTTCTGATGTTCCTCGCCCTGGCGTTTTTATATCCCCTGGGGATGAAGGAGGAGGAGGAGATGAGGGCGGAGCTCAGAAAGAGACGGGCGGAGGGGTGATGCCCGAACGGTGTTATAACGTCTGGGTTGGAGGCTGCGAAAAATGGTTGACATTCTCGAACAAAACAAATCCTCATGGAACGCCATAGCTGGCGATTTCTTTGGGGTTACCGCTTTACCTACCTACGGTTGTTTATGTCCCACCGAGGATGAACTTCGTTTATTCCCCGACTTGAGCGGCAAAAAGGTTCTCGATATTGGTTGCGGCAGCGGTCATTCATTGAAATGGTGCGGCGACCAGGAAGCCGATGAGCTCTGGGGACTTGATATATCAGATAAACAGCTTGAAAATGCCGGAAAGTATTTAGGCGAAAACGGATACAAGCCAAAATTGTTCTGTTCTCCGATGGAACAGAATCCCGGATTGCCGCAGGGTTACTTTGATGTGGTGTATTCCATTTATGCCATCGGCTGGACGGTGGATTTAGAGCGGACATGCAAACTGATAGCGTCTTACCTCAAACAGGGCGGGTTTTTCATTTTCAGTTGGGATCACCCGTTTTTGCATTGCGTGGATGCAATTGACGAGAAAATCGTCTTTTCGGGTATATATTACGAAAAAGAACCGTTTACATTCCATAAAGGCGAGAACAGAAGCGAAGTGCGGCACATAGGAGAAAGAGGCTTGCAAAACAGCGGAGGATACTCCTTAACGCTCTATAATCGCCGTCTTTCGGATTATATTAACGCTCTCGCCGCCGCTGGATTTGCCGTGGAGCGTCTAGTGGAGGAAACAGATAAAAACACATTGGAACGGGATGCCGAATTTTCATCGGCTTATTACGCACCGTGTAAAGCAAAACGGTTTCCGCTGTCGCTTATTATAAAGGCGAGGAAATTATAAAAACCGCCAAACGGGATTTAATTATTAAAAAGCATTAAAAAATTAAAAAATAAGAGCTTTTTGGTTATTAAAAAATAAAAAACTTGATTCTTAAAAAAACACTTGCATTCCAGGCATTCCCGTGATATACTGTATTGTCCATTTCACACACACGTTTGATGGAGCCCCCGTGCACGGCGCGCGCCGTGTGGGCCTTGTTAAAAGCGTGTGGCGGAACAAACAAATCAAAACAAGGAGGCAAACTATGGCAATCGTATCCATGAAGCAGCTGCTCGAAGCCGGCGTCCACTTTGGGCACCAGACCCGGCGCTGGAACCCCAAGATGGCGCCCTTCATCTTCACCGAGCGCAACGGCATCTATATCATCGACCTGCAAAAAACCGTGCGCAAGCTCGAAGAGGCCTATATGTATATCCGCGGCATCGCGGAGGAGGGCGGCACGGTGCTCTTCGTCGGCACCAAAAAGCAGGCGCAGGATTCCATCCGCGAGGAGGCGCAGCGCTGCAATATGCCCTTCGTCAACGCCCGCTGGCTGGGCGGCATGCTCACGAACTTCAACACCATCCAGCGCCGCATCCGGCGGCTGGGCCAGCTCAAGGCCATGGATGAGAACGGCACCTTCGACATGCTCCCCAAAAAAGAGGTGCTCAAGCTCCGGCTTGAAATTGAGAAGCTGGAGAAGAACCTGGGCGGCATCACCGAGATGAAGCGCCCGCCCGCCGCGATGTTCATCGTTGACCCCCGCAAGGAGCACATCGCCGTGGCCGAGGCCCGCAAGCTGGGCATCCCGATTATCGCCATTGTGGACACCAACTGCGACCCGGATGAGATTGATTTCGTCATCCCCGGCAACGACGACGCCATCCGCGCCGTGCGGCTGATCTCCTCCGTCATGGCCGACGCCGTGCTGGAGGGCCGCCAGGGCGAGCAGCTGGAGGAAACCGTGGAGGTCGTCCCGATGTCGGCGTAATTCATCTATTATTTTGAATTGATCAGGAGGAACAGATATATGGCATTCACAGCGGCAGACGTAAAGGACCTGCGTGAAAAAACCGGCGTTGGCATGATGGACTGCAAGAAGGCCCTTGTTGAGGCCGACGGCGACATGGACCGCGCCATGGATATCCTGCGGGAGCGCGGGCTGGCCGCGGCCACCAAAAAGGCCGGGCGCATCACCGCCGAAGGCATTGTGGCGGCGTATCAGGAAAACGGCGTATCCGTGCTGGTTGAGGTCAACAGCGAGACAGACTTCGTGGCCAAAAACGCGGAGTTTCAGGCCTTTGCGCTGGATGTCGCGAAGACCATCGCGGCCAATGACCCCGCCGGCGTCGACGCCCTGCTGGCCATGAACCTGGCGGGCTCCGACCGCAGCGTCGAGGAAATCCGGCAGGAAAAAGTATTTTCTATCGGCGAAAACATCAGTATCCGCCGGTTTACGCGCATTGTGGGCCATGCCGTAAGCTATATCCATGGCGGCGGCTCCATGGGCGTTTTGGTGGAATTCAAGGCCGATCCGGCCGTGGCGGCTACGGAGGCCTTCGCCGAAATGGGCAGGAATGTCGCCATGCAGGCCGCGGCGATGAATCCGCAATACCTCAGCGAGGCCGCCGTGCCCGCCGAGGTGGTGGAAAACGAGAAGCGCATTCTGGGCGTGCAGCTGGCCGAGGACGAAAAGATGAAAAACAAGCCCCAAAAGGTGCTTGACGGCATCGTCACAGGCCGCATCGCGAAGTTCTACAAAGAGGTATGCCTGCTGGAGCAGCCCTATGTAAAGGACGGCGACCTTTCGGTGGCCCAATATATCGCCGGCGTGGCGAAGGAGCTGGGCGGCGCCGTTGAGGCCCTGGGCTTCATCCGATATGTCAAGGGCGAAAACATGCAGAAGCGCGAAGACGATTTTGCCGCCGAGGTGGCCAAGGCCGCCGGCCAGGCGTAGGGCCGGGCCCAATTCAACGTAAGGAGAGTATCGCAATGAAGGAAAAAATTCATCCGGGTTATAATACCGTGCAGGTTCGCTGCGCCTGCGGCGAGACCTTTGAGACCAAGTCCACCCGCACGGGCAACATGCGCGTGGACATCTGCTCGAAGTGCCATCCGTTCTTTACGGGCAAGCAGCACTTCGTGGATACCGGCGGGCGCGTAGACCGCTTCAACCGCAAGTTTGGCCGCGGTCAGGAGCAAAAGTAATTCGAAATGCGTCATTCGCAATGGTTTTTGGGGGGCAGTGTAGTGCTGTCTCCCAAAATTTTTGTTTGACAAACACAGCATCTTGTGTTATAATAATTTAATTGTTCTTTAACACATGTAATTGCGCATTACGCATTGAGAAGAAAAGGAGCGAAGCGACAATATGGTGCGGAGCATGACGGGCTATGGGCGCGCGGAGGTCATAACGGAAAGCTATCGCGCGGTCTGCGAGCTGAAAAGCGTCAACCACCGCTATTTTGAGTTTTCCGCCCGTGTACCCCGGGGCTGCGGTTTTTTGGAGGAGAGGCTGAAATCCTTCCTGAACGGAAAGATATCCCGCGGAAAATTGGAATGCTATATACAACTGGAGTCCCTGGGCGAATCGGACATGCTGGTCACGCTCAACACCATGCTGCTGCAAAGCTATCTCGGCGCGTTCCGGCAGCTGGAGCAGGACTTCGGCGTGGAAAACGACATTGAGGCCTCGTCCTTATTGCGGGTGCCGGACCTCTTTCAGGTGCAGAAAGCGCCCGCGGATGAAGACGCCATCTGGGATGCCGTGCGCCAGGCCGCCGAGGCCGCGCTGAAGGCCTTTCTCGGCATGCGTGAGGCGGAGGGCGCGCGGCTGCTGGCCGATGTCCAGTCCCGTGTGGCCGAGATTCTGGAGCATGTGGCTTTTGTGGAGGAGCGCTCGCCGCGGACGGTGCTGGAATACAACGAAAAGCTTCGGGAACGCATGCGCGAGCTCCTGGAGGGCGCGGCGGTGGAGGAGCAGCGCCTGCTGACGGAGGCCGCTCTCTTTGCCGACAAAACCGCCGTGGCGGAGGAAACCGTGCGCCTGCGCAGCCATCTGCAGCAGCTGGAGCAGTTTCTGTCCGGGGAGGAGGCCATTGGCCGCAAGCTGGATTTCCTGGTGCAGGAGATCAACCGCGAGGCCAACACCATCGGCTCCAAGGCCCAGGACCTCGAGATCACGCGCCGCGTGGTAGAGATGAAATCCCTGGTGGAGAAGATCCGCGAGCAGGTACAAAATATAGAGTGATCGGCTGGAGGAGCGCATGCAACTGGTAAACATCGGCTTTAACAACCTGCTCAGCGCGAACCGCGTGCTGGCCATATTGCAGCCGGATTCTCAGCCTGTGAAACGTATGGGGCAGGAGGCGAAGGCCGGCGGCATGCTCATCGACGCCACCCAGGGACGGCGCACCCGCGCCGTGCTGCTGCTGGACAGCGGGCATGTCGTGCTCAGCTACCTGCAGCCGGAAACCATAGGGAACCGCCTTGGCGCGGAAGAGGGGACGACAGAGGAGGAAGCGAATGAGAACGGATAGAGAAGGGATGCTGGTTGTGCTTTCCGGCCCCTCCGGCTCGGGAAAGGATACCGTGCTGGGGGAGCTGCTGGAGCAGGTGGACGATATTGAGGTGTCCTGCTCCCTCACCACACGGGAGCGGCGCAGCTGGGAGCTTGACGGCACGCATTATTACTTCGTGACCCGGGAGTACTTCGAGGATAAGCTGAAAAGCGGCGGAATCCTGGAGCACGCGTGTTATAACGGCAATTACTACGGTACGCCCAAGACCCCCATCGACGAGTGGATGGCGGAGGGCAAGACGGTGATTCTCAAGATTGAGGTGGAGGGGGCCGCGCGGATTCGCAGCATGTATCCCAACTGCGTGAGCGTGTTCCTGGTTCCGCCCTCGCTGCGGGTGCTGTCCCAGCGGCTCTACCGGCGGGAATCCGAGAATGAATGCGAGATCGAACGCCGGCTGGAGATCGCCAAAACCGAGCTGCTCCACGCGCAGGACTACGACTATATCATTCTCAACGATATGCTGGACTACGCGGTCAGCGACTTCCGCACCATCATCCGGGCGGAACGCCAGCGCAGCTGCCGCAGATTATATTTGATTGACGAGGTGCTTCAAGATGCTGAATGTTGACATGCGCAATGTAATGGGCAAGCATACCAGCCGCTACTCCCTGGTGACCGCCGTGGCCAAGCGCGCCCGCGAGCTCGTGGACGAGGCCGAAAGCGACCGCCGCGGTCTTGGCGGCAAGCCGGTGACTTTGGCAATCAACGACCTGCTCGACGGCAGGTTCGCTATTATTGAGCCAGATGAGCTCGGCAACTGAGATGAATGGCGGGACAGAGGCGGTTCGTTTCGCCGCGGTGGCGGTGGAACGGACGGCCTTTCATTTCGATCAGTGCTTTGATTACCGGATTCCCGAGGCGCTGCAGGGGCGCGCGCTGCCCGGCTGCCGGGTCACGGTGCCCTTCGGCCAGGGGACGGGTACGCGAATAGGGCTGATTCTGCGGGTACACAACGAGCCGCCGGAAAACGCCAGGCTCAAGAGCATCAAGACGCTGCTGGACGAATCCCCCCTGCTCACAGAAGAGCTTTCCGCCCTTGTGCCCTGGCTCAAGGACAGAACCTTCTGCACCCTGTACGAGGCCTTTCGGGCCATGGTGCCCTCAGGGCTGCACCAGCGCGTGCAGCTGACCTATTCCGCCCTGCCGCCGGAATCCTGCCCGCCGGAGGCGCTGCTGTGCGAGGAGGGCCTGGCCCTGCTCCAATGCGCCAGGCGGGCCCGGGGGAAAAGCAATTTTGTCAGGCGCGAGGATTTGCTGAAGCGCTGTAAGCTCCCCGCCGATTCCGCGCTGCCGGAGCGCTTGGCGGAGCAGGGCTTTTTTCTGCGCAATACGGATGCCCTGCGGGACGCGGGGGACCTCACCCAACGCATGTACAGCCTTTCGGAGACGGAGGAGGAGCCCCCGTTTCAGCTTACGGCCCGGCAGGCGGAGGTCGCGGAGCTGCTGCGGCAAAACGGCGCGGCCTCCGCGCGGGAGCTGTGCGAGTACACCGGCGTTTCCCCTTCGGTGCTGCGGGCGCTGGAGCGCAAGGGCGTCGTCCGCTGCTGGGAGCGCGAGCTCAACCGGGGCGTTGCGGTTCAAAATTCACAATTCACAGCTCATCATGATTTGCCGCCGGAGGATATTGAGCTTACCGGGGAGCAGCAGGCGGCCTATGACCGGCTGCATGATATGATGCAAGCGGGTCAGGCCCGCACGGCGCTGCTTTTCGGCGTAACGGGCAGCGGAAAGACCAGCGTATACCTGCGGCTGCTGGACGATGCTTTGGCCGGTAACAGGAGCGCCATTGTGATGGTGCCGGAAATCGGCCTGACCCCACAGCTGCTGGAGCTGTTCCGGCAGCGCTATGGGACAAGGGTGGCGCTTTTCCACAGCGCGCTTTCCGTGGGGGAGCGCATGGACGAGTGGAAGCGCGCCCGGTCGGGCGAGGCAAGGCTCGCCCTGGGCACTCGAAGCGCGGTCTTCGCGCCCCTGGAAAATATCGGCCTCATCGTCTTGGACGAGGAGCATGAGCATACATATAAATCGGAACAGGCGCCCCGCTATCACGCGAGGGATGCCGCGAAATTCCGCGCGGGGCAAAACGGGGCGCTGCTGCTGCTGGCCTCCGCTACGCCCAGCGTCGAAAGCTATGCCGCCGCGCTGAAGGGCCGTTATGCCCTGCTGACCCTGGAAAACCGCTTCGGCCCGGCTGAATTGCCCGAGGTGCGGGCGGTGGACCTCCTGGCCGAGCAGGAGAAGCTTCTCACCACGGCGCTGACAGACGCTCTGCAAGAGACCATCGCCGCCGGGCACCAGGCGATTTTATTGATGAACCGGCGGGGCTACAACACCTTTCTGGCCTGCAACAGCTGCAAGCATGTGATCACCTGTCCCCAGTGCAGCATCTCGTTGACTTACCATCTGGCCAACCAGCGGGTGATGTGCCACTATTGCGGGCATTCCGCCCCCGCGCCGGAGCTGTGCCCCCTCTGCGGGAAGCGGACCATCCGCTTTGGCGGTGCGGGCACGCAAAAAATCGAGGAGGAGCTGCGGCAGCGCTTTCCCGCGCTGCGCGTGGCGCGCATGGACGCGGACTCCACGGGAAAGAAAGGCGCCCGGGAGGAGCTGCTCGCCCGATTTCGTAACCGCGAGTTTGACGTCCTGGTGGGCACGCAGATGGTCGCCAAGGGCCTGGACTTTGAGCATGTGACCCTGGTGGGCGTTGTTTCGATTGACCAGATCCTCTACCACGATGACTACCGCAGCCAGGAGCGCTGCTTTGGCCTGCTTACCCAGGTGGTGGGGCGCGCGGGGCGGGGGAGATGGCCGGGCTTGGCCCTGGTGCAGACCGTCGCGCCGGAAAACGAGATTATCCGTCTGGCCGCCCGGCAGGATTACCCTGCCTTCTTCCACACGGAGCTGCGCCTGCGCAGGCTCATGACCTACCCGCCCTTTTGCGACCTGTGCCTGCTGGGCGTGGCCGGCGAGGCGGAGCACCTGGTGAAGGCCGGGGCGCGCTGCCTGCTGGAAATGCTGCGCGAAGCGTCCCAGGGGGAATTCAGCGGCGAAAAGCTGATTGTGCTGGGACCCATGCCAGCGCGGGTGAGCAAGCTGGGCAACAAATTCCGCTGGAGGCTGCTGGTCAAATGCCGCAATTCATCCGCTTTCCGCGGTCTTGTGGCACAGCTGCTGGTCCGTTTCGGCAAAGACGCCCGCTTTCAAAGCGTGACCGCATATGCGGATATGAATCCGGAAACGATATTATAGCGGTATGACCTTACTCATATCGCGGAAGGGTGTGACCCATGGCGATTCGCAGAATTCTAAAGCATGACGACTTAACGCTGCTGAAAAACAGCCGCCCGGTGGAGCGTTTCGACGACCGGCTGGCGCAGCTGCTCGACGATTTGGCACAAACGATGCATGGCGCCGAGGGCTGCGGCCTGGCGGCGGTGCAGGTGGGGGTGCTGCGGCGCGCGGCTGTGATCGACTGCGGCGACGGCAGCGGCGTCACCGAAATCGTGAACCCGGAGATCATCGAAAGCTCCGGCAGCCAGGAGGAGCAGGAGGGCTGCCTGTCGTTCCCGGGGGAATATGGCATCACGCGCCGCCCGGCCGTGGTGAAGCTGCGCGCGCAAAACCGCCGGGGCCAGTGGTGCTTCTACAAGGCCGAGGGCTTGCGCGCCCGCGCGTTCTGCCACGAGATCGATCATATGAACGGGGTTTTGTTCCAGAAGCACGTGATTCGGAAGGAGTAGCGCATGCGAATCATTTTCATGGGCACGCCGGAATTCGCGGTGCCCTGCCTAAAGCGGCTGGTCGAAGACGGCCACGAGCTCGCGGCGGTCTTCACCCAGCCGGATAAGCCGAAGGGGCGCAGGCTCGTCCTTACGCCGCCCCCGGTGAAGCGGGCGGCCCTGGAGGCCGGCCTGCGCGTGGAACAGCCTGTCACTCTGCGGGACGGAACAGCCTCAGCCATCTTTGAGGAGCTGCGGCCGGAGCTCGCGGTGGTCGTGGCCTATGGAAAGCTCCTGCCACCAGAATTGCTGGATCTGCCGAAGCACGGCTGTATCAACCTGCACGCCTCCCTGCTGCCCAAGTACCGCGGCGCCGCGCCGATTCAATGGGCAATTCTGAACGGCGAGAGGGAAAGCGGCGTCAGCACCATGCGCATGGACGCGGGCCTGGATACCGGCGACATATTATTGCAGGATAAAATCGAAATCCCGGAGGACATGACGGCGGCACAGCTGCACGATCAACTGAGTCTTTTGGGCGCGCGGACCTTACAGCGGACCTTGGATTTTTTACAAAACGGCGCGCTCAAGCCCGTCCGGCAGGACGACGCGATGGCCTCCTGCGCACCTATGCTCAGCCGCGCGCATTCGCCTCTGGATTGGAACAGGCCCGCGCGGGAATTATATAACCAGGTGCGGGGCCTGCAGCCCTGGCCCTGCGCGACAGCGGTATGGAACGGAAAAACGCTGCGCGTTCGCGCTGCGCAATTCGCGGCGCGCGATACGCGATTGTCTCCGGGGGAGTTCATTGTTGAGGGGGACCGCCTCTTTGTCTGCTGCGGCGACGGAAATTTACTGGAGCTGCTTGAAGTGCAGCAGGAAGGCAAAAAAGCGATGGACACATCTTCCTTTTTACGCGGCATAAAATAAGCCGGGAATATCTGAAGAGAATAATAAAAGAGAATAATATCTAAAAAGAGAATAATATCTAAAAGAGAATAATATCGAAAAAGAAAATAATTATCTAAAAAAGAAAATAACACCTGAAAGGATTATAATATAAATGTACCTGCCGTTTTATTATGGGATCGACTACTACTTTTTGATTTTGTGCGTGCCGGCGCTGATTTTTTCGCTGGCGGTGCAGATCGCCTTGAAAGGCACCTATCGAAAGCAGTCGAAGGTGCTGGGCGACCGGCAGCTCACCGGCGCGCAGGCGGCCTACAACGTGCTGCGGCATTACGGCATAACGGATGTGCGCGTCGAGCCAGCGCGGGGCACCCTCAGCGACCACTACGACCCAAGGAGCAAGGTGATTCGTTTGTCGCAGGGCGTGTATTCCTCCACCAGCGTCGCGGCGGTGGGCATCGCGGCCCATGAGGCCGGGCACGCCGCACAGCACGCGGAGTCCTGGATGCCCATCAAGCTGCGCAACGCGATTCTGCCGGTGGTCAATATCGGCAATTACCTGGGCGTGCCGCTGGTTGTGCTGGGCGCGATGATGTCTTTCGGCCCCCTGATCACCTTGGGCTTGGCGCTGTTTTCGGGTATTGTGATTTTCCAGCTTCTCACCTTGCCGGTGGAGTTCAACGCCAGCCGCCGGGCCCTTCGGGTCATCGACGAGCAGGGGATGCTGGGCGGCCAGGAGCTCAAGGGGGCGAAAAAGGTGCTGCGCGCCGCCGCCTTAACCTATGTCGCGGCACTGGTAAGCTCCATCGCCACACTGCTGCGCCTCCTGCTGCGTTTCCGGCGGAGAAATTGATGGAAAACAACAAACAACAACCAGAAGACAACAAACAACATCAAAAATCTGCCGATAGAGGCCCGCGGCTCGTTGCCTATGAATTGCTGCTGCGCGTGGCCCGGGACGGCTCCTACGCCAACCTGGCGCTGGACGCGGCGCTGCGGCGGGAGCGGCTTTCGGGTGCCGGCGCCGCTTTTTGTACGGCCCTGGTCTATGGCGTCATCGAACGGCGCCGAACGCTGGATTACCAGCTCGGCGACCTGCTTTCGAAGCCTTTGAACAGCACTCCCCCGCAGGCACTTGCCGCGCTGCGCATGGGGCTGTATCAATTATATTATATGGACGTGCCGGCCCACGCGGCGATTCACGAGAGCGTGGAGCTGGTCAAGCGCACGCCGGCGCGCCACGCGGCGGGGATGGTCAACGCGGTGCTCCGCAAGGCCGCCGCGCGGGAGCTGCGCCTGCCTGACCGAGAAGAAGACGAGATAGCTTATTTGAGTATTCGCTACGCCTGCCCGGACTGGCTGGCGCGCCTTTGGACCGATGCCTACGGCCCGGAACACACCGAGGCTCTGCTGATGGCCTGTTTGGGCGGCGCGCCGGCCGCGCTGCGGGTGAACATAAGCAAAACAGACGCCGAAGCCTTGCGCGCGC
>Ga0099364_10012664_pt1 | contig 11351 bp, 12 predicted proteins | sample TergutTh196P3_FD_73070 | JGI IMG/M metagenome (GOLD analysis project Ga0099364, IMG submission 73070) | Microcerotermes parvus P3 segment gut microbial communities from Pointe-Noire, Republic of the Congo - Th196 P3 | ecosystem: Host-associated > Arthropoda: Insects > Digestive system > Gut ...
AACACGGTTCCCGCCTGATTTCATGTTTCAGCTTACTGATAGCGAATGGGAACATTTGCGGTGCCAAATTGGCACCGCAAAAATGGTAGGGAAAATCAGGTATAATCCCCATGTCTTTACCGAACAAGGTATAGCCATGTTGTCAGGATTATTGAATAGCGAAATAGCAATTAATGTCAATATTAGTATAATGCGTACATTTGTACAATTAAGGCATTACGCCCTTGCCAAACCAGATACTAATACGCAAATCGCCGAACTCCGCAAATTGCTCATGCTCTATATCGAAAATAACGATGAACGTGTAAACGATATTATTATTGCCCTGAACAACCTAATAGAACAGCCAAAACCAGCCAGACGGATCGGCTTTAATGCTAATTAGATATTTTAATGCCGAGGCTTTACTGCGGGACCGGGGGTAAACCTGAACAGCGGCACGGCGGATGGCTGGGAGTGATTCAAATAGCAATTAGCAGAGGAAGAGGGAGGTTTGCGGGCTTTGCTATTTTTATCGATAACAGTATAATGACAATTAATGACCCTTGTATTCAACCCGTCTGCCTTTAAGCACAAGTACACCGTACAGGATGTGCAATTTGCCATGGCAACTGCCATGTTTGACGAACTCATGCCAAAGTTTGCCAACAAATACCTGCTCATCGGCTTTGATGCCAAAGGCGGCATTATCGAGGTAATGTATAATCTGGTCGATGAAGAAACAGCTAACGTATTTCATGTAATGAAATGCAGAAAAGAAAACCTAAAGAAAGTGGAGGAAAGAGGGAATGCCTATTTTGACTGACCAAGAAGCGGATGAGCTGGACGAATTATTAACCAAAACAATCCCCGAAACAGACCCGAACGTACAAGGTCCGTTTATTAAAAACCGCGAAAAAATCGTAGTTCTTGACGCTTTCTCCGCCGAGTACCTAAAAGCCCGAATGATGGCAACTCATCAAACCCCGGCCGCGCTCATTCACAACATGATCCGCCGCGAAATGGCGCAGTCGGCAGGATAAGCATATTTAACGGGGATAACCCTGAACAGCGGCACGGATGTTGGGTGGGGAGTAGGGCAAGACTTATTCTAACCAGTGCTAAAATTAATTAAACAGCCTTCTAATATTTCGATGGGTATTTCGTTGCTGCTGTCCAGAGAAATAATTTCTTCGGTGTATACGCCATCGGTTAAGAGATATTTATATACTTTATCTGTATCCACAACCCAATACTCTCTGACCCCGGCATTTTGGTAAAGTTCTTTTTTGTCGATTAGATCTTTTCCCCGAGTACTAGGGGAAAGCACTTCCGCCACAAAATCAGGCGGGCCTTTACAGGACTTGTTGTCTCTTAGTTTTTTTTCGTCACAGACAACCAAGACATCAGGCTGGAGAATAGTTTTGTCAAGGTCATCATCCTCTGGGAATAACCGGACATCAAACGGAGCTATAATCGCCTGGCAGGTTTTGCCTTCAAGAAAATCGGCTAATTGTCTGTATATCCCGCCTGCCATTCTTTGGTGCCAGAGCGTTACTCCCGCCATCATGTGGGGGATTCCGTCAATCAACTCGCAACGGACATCTTCGCCCCAAGAGAGATAATCCTTGTATGTACATCCTTTCCAGGGCAGGGTACCGACAATCCTGAACCTTTGTCTTTCATCTTCGTATTCGTATTTTTCAGCAGCATCAGCCATATCCAAATCTCCATATTTAAGCCGCATTATCGCGGCGTAGTTAATCGAAGTCTCTGCAGTGCGGAGACAAAGCCTCCATTGTTTCATGGTAACATAATATCATGGGAATTGGTATACGTAAATTTTATGCTGACAATGCGCGTATAATTCTGCTATTTGCCCCCCACTATTCTCCATTTTTCATATCGACATAATTAATGATTTCGCGTATATTAGAGCTAAGGAGATATTATGCGAGTATTTAACTTTTCACCCGGACCCTCGGCTCTTCCAGTGCCGGTTCTTGAAAGAGCGGCTGCCGAGATGCTGGACGCTAATGGCTCTGGTCAATCTGTAATGGAAATGAGTCATCGTTCCAAGGATTTTAAGCCCATTATCGAGAAGACTGAAGCCCTGTTGCGGGAGCTTATGGGCATCCCCGCAAATTACAAAGTTCTTTTTTTACAAGGGGGCGCTTCATTGCAGTTCTCTATGGTTCCCCTTAACCTTGCTGCCGGAGACTCTCCAGGCATAGGTAAAAAAGCCGGGTATGTTGATACCGGCATTTGGTCTGACAAGGCTATTAAGGAAGGCGCGAAGTACGCCGCTGTGGAAGTAAGGGCAAGTTCCAAGGATAGGGGGTATACCTACATTCCGCAGGCTCCTGCACCGGCGCCGGATGACGCTTATTACCATATAACCCTGAACAACACCATCGTAGGAACCAAGTGGGATAAAATCCCCGATACCGGCTCAGTGCCGCTGATTTCGGATGTTTCAAGCGGTATTCTTTCAGAGCCGCTGGATGTCAGCAAGTTCGGCATACTTTATGCCGGGGCGCAGAAAAACCTTGGTCCGGCGGGAACAACCATTGTTATCATTCGTGACGATTTGATTGGCAAGGCGCCGGATTGGACGCCGGTAATGCTTCGCTACGACACCCATGCCGCCGAAGGTTCCATGTACAATACTCCGCCCTGCTACGGCATATACATGATTGGCTTGGTTCTTGAGTGGGTTAAAAATCTGGGCGGCGTAGAGGCGATTGCAAAACTGAACCGGGAAAAAGCGGATTTGTTCTATAATTATCTTGATAATTCCAAATCGTTTTATTCGCCGGTGGAAAAACAGTATCGAAGCCTGATGAACATCCCCTTTGTCCCAAGGGAACAGGATGAAGCGAAAAAGAGTGAACTGGAAACCCGGTTTGTTAAGGAAGCAGCGGCGGCAGGATTGCTGAATCTTGCCGGTCATCGGCTGGTTGGCGGCATGAGGGCAAGCGTTTACAACGCGATGCCTATCGAAGGGGTCCAGGCGTTGATACGCTTTATGGAAAAATTTGAAAGTTAAGGAATAAAGGTATAAATATGTTTCGTATTCAGACAATGAACAAAATTTCTTCCCTGGGACTGGAGCTTTTTTCCAGGGACAAATATGAGATAGCCAGTGATATTCCCAATCCTGACGCTATTCTGGTTCGCAGCGCGGATCTTAATGACATGGAAATTCCTTCTTCTGTACTGGCGATTGCCAGAGCGGGAGCGGGGTACAATAATATTCCCGTTAAACGCTGCACCGAAAACGGGGTGGTGGTCTTTAATACCCCGGGCGGCAATGCCAATGCCGTTAAGGAGCTTGCTCTGGCGGCAATGCTTCTTTCGTCACGGAACATTGTCGGAGGGATCAACTGGACAAATTCAATCAAAGGCATGGCTAATGTTCCCGAACTGGTGGAAAAAGAAAAGGCTAAATATACAGGACCGGAATTGAAGGGCAAGACCCTTGGCGTAGTCGGTCTTGGCGCTATTGGCGTAATGGTTGCCAATGACGCAATTTCTCTGGGTATGAATGTTGTCGGTTTTGATCCCTACATCTCAGTGGATGCGGCATGGAATCTTTCCCGCGAAGTTGTCCGCGCAGACACCCTGGAAAGTCTGCTTATAAAATCCGATTATGTTACCCTGCATGTCCCGTTGAGCGAAAATACCAAGAGTCTTTTGGACACGGACAAACTACAACTTATGAAAAAGGATGCCCGGATTATCAATCTTTCCCGTGCGGCGCTTGTAAAGGACAAAGATATTATTGAAGCGCTTGATTCAGGAAAGCTTGGCGCTTATGTTACGGACTTTCCCACTGCTGAACTTTTAACCTGCGAAAAAGTTATCTGTATTCCCCATCTTGGAGCGTCTACACCGGAAGCCGAAGACAATTGCGCGATTATGGCAGTCAGGCAGCTTATAGATTATCTGGAGGCCGGAGCGGTTATTAACTCTGTTAATTTCCCCCGATGCAGACTCGATCAGCGCGCTCCGTACCGCCTGATTGTCGCGAACAAAAATGTTCCAACCATGTTGGGACAGATTACAACCATACTTGCCGGCGAGAACATCAATATTACCGACTTAATCAACCACCACCGTGATGATTATGCCTATAATATTATTGATACAGAACAGAAAATTTCCGCTTCGCTGCTGGAGCAAATCCGTAAAGTAAATGGAATTATCAGAGTTAGAGCAATCGAAAAGTAAAACATCGCGAAGGACAAATTTTCGCAATGTCAAAATGGAACTGGTCATACCCCTGTTTACGGGGGTATGGGGTTCCCTTCTTCTCTGCGCGTTATTTGCTATCCTAACCGGGTTCTTTAGCCTTGTTCCGGTAACAGCAGAGACAGAAATTTATATAGAAGAAGAACAGGAGAATAGTTATTGGTCTCTCGCCTTGATAGAAAAAAGTACTGATATTGTAATGGAATATTACCGCGACCTGGAATATCAGGAATGGGTAATTGATTTTTTTTCTGGTATTTGTTCAAACAGGGAAATCGCGCAGGCTATTTTGCATAACGCAGATGAGTTTAACGTACCTGTTGCGCTTGCTTTTTCCCTTAGCTGGGAGGAAAGCAGATTTAACCCACGGGCTGTAAACCGGTATAACCGTGACGGAAGCATTGACCGTGGCTTGTTTCAGTTAAACAACCGTTCCTTTCCCAATCTGGATATCAATGCTTTTTTTAATATTCAAACCAATGCACGTTACGGGATCAGCCACCTGAAACACTGCCTGAATACCGGAAGCACAGAAGTTTCCGCCCTCGCGATGTACAATGCCGGAACAGGAAGGGTAACTACAACCGGCGCGCCAAAAGTTACACTGAATTACATAAGCCGGATTTTGGAAAACCGAAGCAGGATAGAAAGCCGTTTTCATACAATGTTAATAAGGGAAGAAGAAAGACGTTTACAGGAAGAACAATCACAGCAGATACAGGAACAAAACGCGCCTCAACCTGGTTTTAGGCGGACTTTAATAACAGCCTCTCCGCTGTAATCGTTGTTGTAAACCAGCAGCCGCTGTTCTTCGGGCTGGTATTCCCAGCGCAGACTTTCTCCCGCAGAACCACAGGCTTCAATTACAGGCTTCGTGCCAAAAAATTCTGTTGGCAGATAAATAATGCTAGGCGCTTTTATTTCCCTGTCGGCGTTGAAGCGGAAAATAAATTCGTTATTTTTACGAATCCAGACAAATGACAGCGGCTCTCCCGCAGTAGCCATAGGGTAGGGGCGTTTCCATCCGGCATCAGCGCGTTCCCTGCCTTCGGAAAAAATTGAAAGGTCTTCGTCATTCCAGCAGTCGCCGTATTTATTTGTATTGCTTGCCGAGTAATTCCAGAGAGTTGAATGAAGCAGATTGGCGTCCACCGCATCGTAGTACATGGTCAAGGCTTCCTCGTGCAATAAATAGTCGCCGGTTTTTATACCCTTGCGGTTGTTCAGATCAAAGGCAAGCCCGAACTCGCCCAAAAGACAAGGTATATTTCTCATTTTTTCTTTTGTCAGGGCGGCTCCCTTGGCAAGACATTCGGTAAAATATTTTTTTACCTTTTTCCTTCCAAGAATAGGTTTTTCCGTATCAATGTTGATATTAAACCATGGCCGGAAACTTTTTGTAAAAAGGGATAATCCGTCATACCAGTGGAACGCATTGATTACATTGTCCGGGTCGGAACTGTTCCATGACGGGTGGGACGATGCCCTTGTGCTGTTGGGTATACCCTCGATAAAGAAAAAGCTGCGTTCATCCGCTTCTTTCATGACATTAATGTATTTGACAATAAATGGTTTCAGGAAATCGTCCGTGAACTCCGGCAGTCGCCCCTGATACTGGCTAAAGTGATCGATTCGCAGCAGCTTTGGCGTACCGTCATCGTCCTTCCATATACCGGCCTGTTTCCACGGGCAGGAAAATCCTTCCTTGAACAGCGAAACTCCATCCGGGTTAAAAATTTCGTAGTGGGAGATTCTTTTACCAAAAGAACTATAACCATACACCGGCACTTTTACCGGATAACCGGAAGCAGCGCGGATTGTCTGCCAAGGAGTCGGTCTAGGCCCTACAGGTATCATAATGTCTTCTATCAGTTTAAGACTTTGCTGTCCAATAAAGCCAAAATGCGGCTCGTTCATCGATCCCCATCCGGCAATTGCCGCGCAATTTTTCAGGCGGCGCTGCGCGTGCTTAAAGGCGGCAATGTAACGGCCTTGCAGCCAGTCCTGGACATTTTCTCCGTCTACAAGCAGGTCCGGGGCATAAGTTTTTCCGGCAAAGAATAAACTGAACATAGTCGCGGCGGCATAGCGGTTATAATTGCTTGGCCAAATCATCTTTGGGAAAGGGTCGCCGTCTGGATGTTTTTTGCTCTTATGGTATATGCCATAACGCTGCCTTGTAATTGCCGCGCCGCATTTATCCAATAGATCCAAATCCATTCCCAGCTTTTCCATTGTCCAGGCAGGCGCGCCATCGCCGCCCGTCCACCGGCTCCATACATCCTGGTGCGGATCGATAAAGACTGAAATACCCTTGCTTTCGGCGATTAAAAGAATTTTTCTAAGGTATGCCAAGAATTCTTCGTCATAAATTCCCGGCCCTTCATGCTCAATAGCTTCCCATGTTACAACCAGCCGCAGAAAAGTCATGCCGGCTTTTTTAAGCCGCTGGAAATGACTCTCCGCATCTTCCAGAGGGAAGGGTCTGCCGACAAAGGAGACAGTCTGCCTTTCCAGGAACGAAGGCTCAATTTCGCAGCCCGGCGGGGCAAAGGGGATTTTTGAGTCTCCGCCCAGATTCACCCCGCGCAGAATCAAAGTCCTGCCTTCATCGTCAAGAATGATATTATTTCTGATTCGCATTTTTGCCCGCCTCGTACTGATAAAACAAACTTACTCAGTAAATATTTTCAGGACTTCCTCAGGTGTTTCCGCGTTTAGGATTTCTTTGCGTTTTTCGGCGCTTTTAAACAGAAGCGAAACTTCCGCCAAAAATTGCAAATGGGGACCTGTCTTTTCCACGGGCGAAAGGGTCATAATAAAGATTCTGCAAGGCTCTTTATCCAGCGCATCAAAATCTACCGGATTTTCCGACACCCCGATACAGGCAACCAAATCCTGAATGGCAGCGCTTTTACCGTGAGGAATGGCAATACCGTGTTTCATGCCGGTGGACATTTTTTCTTCCCTTTCCATTACGGCATTTAAGGCTGCTTGCTTGTCTTGTATTTTCCCTGTTCTGGCCAAAATATCCAGCAATTCGTTGATGATTTCTTTTTTGGTTGTTCCTTTCAAGTGAAGGTCGATTGTGTCTGTTGTAATAACTGTTTTAAGGTTCATGTATTAAATTTAACCCAAGAATTCCTAAAAGTCAATAAATTTGTGCCTTTATACTTTTTTTACGAATAGTAACTTCCCACTATTATTTTTATTTTTTGAGCCGCGCTGGATTCGAACCACCGACCCACGCCTTAAAAGGGCGTTGCTCTACCTACTGAGCTAGCGGCCCGAAAGCTGGAACTTATGTTCTCATTGCTTCCATGGTTATATTACGGAAAAACAAAAAAATGATCAAGAGGAATTTCAACCTGTTTTGCGGTTTTTCAGTTCAATCTCCTTTTTTTCTATTGCCTCTTTAAGCAGGGCGAGTTCTCCCAAAATTGTCCTGAACTCTACTTCGTCACGCTCAAGTGTTGGCAGATCGCGTTCCGTAAACGCGATGTAGGCTTCGTTCCCCAGGCGGGTTAAAAGCTTTTGGGCCTGGCCTTCTAGCTGTTTGATTTCCAGCATTAATATGCCCCGCTCGCCAAGTTCCTGCGCTTTTGCTCCTGTTTTAACGGCAAAGTCTTTTGATACTGCCAAACCCTGATCCAGCATATCCTTCATTCTTTCCCCAAATGTCATGTTTTTATTCCTCCTTCTTTTTCTGATATTTTGTGTTTTTTCTACATTGGCATTAGGTCTCTCCTTATTATATATTAAAAAAGATGAATATTCACAAAACAACGATCTTTTTGGCGGATTTTTTATATTGAAAAATATCGAGATACTTCACGAAGATGATTTATGCCTTGTAATCAATAAACCGGCGGGGCTTGCTGTTCAGGGCGGGGAAGGGGTGAAAACTTCTCTGGATAAAATCCTGGCGGAAATACGCAGTCCGCCGCCGCTTTTGGTACACCGCCTGGACAAGGATACTTCCGGTGTGCTGCTGGCGGCAAAAACACGGGAAGCGGCTGCCCGTTTCTCGCGGCTTTTGGGCGGAGGCGCTGTAAAACAGTATATTGCGGTCTGCTCTGGCTGCCCGGCCAAAAATAATGGGAGTATTACAGAGGATCTGCTTGTCCGGCGCAGTCTGAAAAAATCCGAGACAAAATACAAGGTGGTATTTAACGGCGATTTAGTCCTGCCTGAAACAGCTTTGAGATTTTCTGTTCTGGAAATAGAGCTTGGAACGGGAAGAATGCACCAAATTCGCCGGCACCTTGCCATGAGCGGGAACCCTGTCCTGGGAGACGATAAATACGGAGATTTTGCGCTTAATAAAAAGCTGCGTAAAGCCATAGGGCTTAAAAGGCTGCTTCTGCACGCAGCGCGGCTGACGATAGGTGAATACAACCTGGACATCCGCGCTCCCGCCCCCGAGTATTTTCGGGCTTTTACAAAGTGATATTACGATACGACATATGACGCTGTGTACTCTTTACATTATTCTCATTTTTTCCCACAATATAGCAAGTTATGGAAAATTCGTCTAACGTTCCTTATTCCCGTGCCTGGCTTGAAACTCTAAGTACGGGAGAACTGATTGTGCTTGCCGAAGATATCGGTATTGACATTCCCCCCGGACTGGAAAGAATTTTTATAATAGAAGAATTATTGCTGGAAAGCGCTCTCCTTGGCGAACCAAAAACTGAGGATATACAGATAAACCCGTCATGGACGGAATCGGTGCTTTTGCCGAAACAGTACAATATTTCTTTTATAGAAGTAATAATAAGAGACCCGCTTTGGGTTTATGTTTATTGGGAGATTAAAAGCCACGATAGGGAAGCTCACGAAAAAGAAAGCAACTTTAATGGATATTGTTTAAGGGTAATTCCTGTAGATGAAAATGGAGCCGTGCAAATGGCAAGGGAAGACTCTTTTACTCTTTCAATTGATAAAAACGATACAGCCAGATATATCGGTTTTGCCGAACATTCGCTGCAGGCGGCTGTCCGGTACATTGTAAAACTTGGTGTAATTCGAGGCAAGTCGGAATTGCAGCTTGCGGTATCCGCGCCCTTTAATATGCCCAGGCTGGTAGAAAATGAAAATATTTGCGACCTGGACCGTAACCCGCTGATTCGCCTGTCTGGAATACAGGATATTACAACAATAAAAAGTACGGATCGCGAATCCAGAATCAAGAGGCAGTGATAATGGATTATCGTTATGCAATTTCACTCGTTTTAGAAGCGCATATCCCCTTCGTAAGGGATTACCGCAAAGAAGACAATTTGTCTCAGTCTGGTGAAGAGGGCCGTTTTTTTGAATCTGTTTCGGAAACCCTTCTGCCCCTTCTTGAGGTTTTTGACCGGCTGGAAAGCGATCATATACCTTTCCGCCTGGGCCTCGCGTTCTCTCCTGTTCTTTGCAGTATGCTGAACGATGAACATCTGCAAAAAAAATATCTGCATTATGCGGATAAACAAATTGAATTTGGCAAACATGAAATAGAACGTATTACAGGCCAGGATGGGGTAAACAAGCTGGCTGAAATTTACTACAACAGATTATTGGACAGGAGATTTGCCTACACAGAACGGTATAAAAGTAATATTCTTAGAGCTTTTGATTTTTACCGGCGCAAGGGGAAAATTGAAATTCTCGCGAGCAGCGCGACTAACGCCTTTTTGCCCTTTATCAGCCATAATCCCGAATCGCTGCAGGCCCAGTTTGAAGTACCGCTGTCGATTTACCGCCGCCACTTTGGCGAATGTCCGCAGGGATTCTGGCTGCCTTCTCTTGGCTGGACTCCCGCTATTGAGCCGTATTTAAAAGCTTACAATTTTGCCTATACAATAACAGACAGTCACGGTTTATTGTACGGCAAGCCTTTGCCGCAAAAGGGAACTTTTTATCCTGTAAAAACACCTAACGGCACTTTTGTTCTTGCCAGAGATTTTAATGCTGTTCGGGAAATTAAGCAAATAGCGGGTGATGAATCTTTTCGGGACAATGACCGTGATGTGGGTTATGAGCTTTCGCCGGAAATTATCGGGCCGTTTCTGAGCGCGGAAGGAGAGCGGCGCAAAACTGGATACAAGTACTGGTCTCGCGCGGTTGGGGGGCAGAGTAAGGTATATATTCCGCAGGCAGCCTCTGACAGGGTAGTTGAGTACGCGAGGCTTTTCCTGGAAAACAGCGCTGCCCGTCTTGAGGAGGCTTCCAGGTATATGGAAGAACCGCCTTTAAGTCTGTATGCGCATAACGCGGATTATTTTGGGCGGTTTTGGTACGAAGGGCCGCAATTTATAGAGGCTCTATTCCGTCTGGCTGCTGGTTATCGGGATATCCGGTTTGTAAATCCCAGTGAATATATTTTTGACCAAAATCTTGCTTCTCTTCAAATTGTTTCGCCCGAATTTTCTTCGTGGGGTTTTAACGGATATGCGGAGACATGGCTGGATACTTCCAATGACTGGATTTACCGCCATCTGGCGCGCTCAATGGAACGGATGACAGAGTTGGCGGAACGTTTCCCGGATGATACTGGTATTAAAGAACGCGCCTTGAATCAGGCTGCTCGTGAAATACTCTTTGCACAATCCGGCGATTGGCCTGCTCTCCTGTACAGGCAGGATTCCACCGAATACGCCCGCAGTCAGGCGGAAAATGCGCTGCGAAATTTCACTACAATTTACGAAGCTCTTGGCAGCAACTATATCAGCACCGAATGGCTTACAACTCTGGAACGCCGACACAACATTTTCCCGAATATTAATTACCGTGTATTCAGGCGCAAAAAGTAGTTTTTTCCTGTTTAAAATTCCCGGGAAAAACAGTAAAATAAGGGAAACCCCTGATGAGAAAAACAGGTAAAAATACTGAAAAAACTGTCCGAAATTAATAAACGTAACCGTATTTGTTTCAGTAAAGTAGGGATATTTACCTATATTTTAAATAGGTAAAACACCCCATCTAATTTATTGCTATTTGACTGTATATTTATGTAAAGGGAAAATGTCCCTTTAAATTTGATACCCCTGTAGGGGGTAAAAACCAAAATATGGAGGAAGAAAATGAAAAAAATCTGGATGGTGTTGCTTGCTTTGCTGCTGGCAGCAGGGCTT
>Ga0099364_10012665_pt1 | contig 11350 bp, 13 predicted proteins | sample TergutTh196P3_FD_73070 | JGI IMG/M metagenome (GOLD analysis project Ga0099364, IMG submission 73070) | Microcerotermes parvus P3 segment gut microbial communities from Pointe-Noire, Republic of the Congo - Th196 P3 | ecosystem: Host-associated > Arthropoda: Insects > Digestive system > Gut ...
TGAACATTGGGCTTATGAATGTTCAGGTGGAGCTTAGGGACTATGTGATTTGGCATGAACTGGCGCATACGCGGCACATGAATCATAGCCCGGAGTTTTGGGCGGAGGTCGCTCGGCATTGTCCGAGTTTTAAGTATTATAGGGCGGAGCTTAAGAAGTATTTGCCGCAAGAGGGGAAGGTGAGGTAGTTTTAGTATGGCAAGCTTCAGAATGATTTCACTATCGAATACGGACAGGGGAGCATCTGTCGTTACAGATGCTCCGCCTTGTCCTGGCTCTGACAGTCGTCACTGTTCAGAGACATTCTCTAGTGGAATATTCTGAAGCTTGCCTGTCTCAATAGTTGTTATGCGTGTAGTTTGTTATATGATTCTTGTCATTGCAAGATAGTTCTCTTACAAGACGTCATGAAATAGCGATGACCACAATCCCATACTTACACCACAACGTCTAAACCGATACTGCGTAAAAGAAAGCGTAGCTTTCTTTTACGGTCGGTGGGTATAATATGTTGCGAGATTATGTGCTTCTTGGGCTACCTACCGCGAGGCTACGGGCGAATCCCGGCTACGCCGGCATTGCCACTCCTGGCTTCGGAAGAACTAGAGCTCGCTCTAGTTCTTCGCTCGCTGCGTCGGGCTATGTACGACCACGGTAGATGCATCAAGCCAGCGGATGAAAATAATGACAGACGAGTTGGCGAATGCCCCCGACCAAGTAAGATTAGACTACACTCGTTCGCTCGGAGTGAATCCGAGCTCACTACTAAAGAGCCTACGGCAGCGCCTAAAGGCGCTAAGGAGATTTTTGCCGTGCAACGGACGGTCAACCCATAAGGGGTTAATCCCTATCACTAAAATGACAAGGCCTTTCGGCCTATGTTCAGAGTATAGCATAGACTTAGTATCGTACAATTCCATACCTCGAATCCTCTGGGTGGTCGGGGGCGCAATCAGCTTCGTTCAATGGGCCGTCAGACTATTGGTTCATGCGGGGAGGATCGCTAAACACGGCGGAGGGCGCAGGTGTGGAAACTCTTAGTCGCTATCCTGGACAGGCGGTGGCTGCTATTGGTTTTCGTGGGGAAATCAGACTTTTTTACTACTGTAAACCTAAAGAAAATTGCTAAAATCTATTGACAAATTTGACAATGTGTGCTATAATATGTACAATTGGGCTATTTTTGTTCGCAACGAACAAACATGGAGCGAAAGTTACACTATTATGAAGAAAGAGGGTGTGAATGCCATGAAAAAGTGGCAAAGATATCACAAGCAAATATCTCTCGAGAAAGAAAGAGAGAGGCAATATCTTCGGACACGCAATAGAGACTTGATAGAAGCGGCAGCTAGGCAACAGAACGTTCGTTTGCCGTGGATGTACTTAGCGCTTAGAATCTGGGGGGCCATTGTTTGGTTTGTCATGTTTAAGGTCTTAGGTTCCTGGATAGCATTAGAGCCCGTGTATGCGTCTGCTGACGAATCTAGAGACCTGATCCCCGAGGCTATAAAAAGCAAGGTTGTTTGGATAAGCGAGCAAGTCGCAAACTTTGCCAGGTTTACTGTTTTTGGTGAAGTATACGGCGGAAGGTTTGCCTATGTCGTTGGCGCAGTCGAGAATTGCGCTAGAGGAATAAGCACAATCATATCGCTAGGAAGCGGGAGCGGGTTGGCTGAAGTGATCGGCCTATACCGTAGGCGTCAGATGGGCGTCAGTTTGCCAAAGCTAATTCTTATAGACAGTAGCGTGAAGGCTTTGGGGCGTGCAGCAATGTTTGCGAGTATCTTGGGGGTATCGGATTACGTAGAATGCCAACGTCAATTTGTCGGGCAAGATTACAAAATTCCTACTGATGCCTCAAAGGTAATGGTAATCAGTTGTGGGCTGGCCGGAAATTACTTTTCTGCCGATGCCTTGCGTAAGCTCATGGATTCACTGACTAGCCAGGAGAATGTTGTAGACATTCGTGTTGATTTCGTGGCCTCTTTCTTGGCTTGTCTTTTGAAGAGTGCCGTTGGCTGGGGAGTAATGCCCGATGCCGAGGAAGGTGTTGGAGTATATCCAAGAGATGAAGAAAATATCCGTGAATTTTTTGCGGACAGCGAAAACTTCAGCAATGAAGTGGAAAGTATTGATGGCGGAGGGATTAAATTCCTAAAAGTGGCAAGGAGGACAACATGATAGTGAAAAGGCAATGCGTGAATGTGTTGCCTTTTTTCTTTTTTTGGTGTAATATTAGAAAGTATGATAGAGGTTGTGAATAGAGTTGTTGTTCCAGTATTGTTTATTATGTCGGCATTGCTTTTCATAATGATAGTGGGTATGTTGTATAATTTCAACCGCAACCTTAAAACAAAGACGCTGGTTTTCGTTACTGCTATAGGGCTGGTTTGGTGTGCCGCGATTGCTGTGTTTTTGACTCCGGGCTTTGATTTATCAATTAGGGAAATTATGCCGAAAGTCTATTATTCAGCTTCGGCTTTTTTGCCGGTCTCCATGATATTCTTTGCCGATGCGTATAGCAAAAAACCAATAGGTCTTGCGGTAAAGGGTTTTTTCTTGCTCATTGCTGTTTCCATATGTATTTACGTTTGCTTTCCGGCAACAACGCTTTTCCGATCCGTCGATGCCGGGTCGTACACGGTAGAATTGAATAAAATTCCATACCTGGTCTATACGATTTACTTCGTGAGCTTCTTTTTAATCAGCATGTTTGTCTTGCTGAAAAATTACAGTGATAAGAACTTGCATAGAAAACAAAGAGAGACGAGTTGGAGAATTTTTATTCCATGGGTAGCTGGAGGTGTTTTTGGGTCGATTTTCAACCTATGGTTGCCGTGGGCGGGGAATTATTCGCTGATCGCATTAGGGCCTTTGTCGGTTTTGATATTTATCCCGATTCTTATTGTGGCGGCAACCACTAACGAATATCTCTCCGCTCCAAAGATTTTCCTAAAAGGGTTGACGGGGTGTTTTAGTCTTATGGTTACCGTGTTTAGTACGATTGGCATTTTGTTGTTGATGAATTTGTTTTTACCGATTGAAAGAAAGGTCGACTATCAACACTATCCAATATATGCTATTGCTTTTGCTATAGGCATACTGTGGGCTGTGGCTGTTTTTAGGCTCAATCGTGTATTGATAAAGCAGATTGATTCGGACGGGTATAATGAAGAAGGGATAATGGAGGCAATATCGGTGGTTCTGGCTGAGAAGCGCGAGGCCGTGGAGCTCTTTGGGGCAATTCGACATACGCTTGACAAGTCGTTTGGAGTAAAGCAGGTGGATATAGTTATTTTTGACGAAAATACGGCGGTGCATGTTGATGATACGAAATTGGAGTCGGTGCTCATGCGGATCACTTCGGGAAAGAAAACCAACACGATTTTTCGCGAGGAGATTCGCAATAAACTAGATTATGCGGCGCTGGTTGCATATGATATTGAGGCTGTAACTCCGATTATCGGAGTTGTGCATAAAAAGGTTATTGGCGTAATTCTGCTAAGCCCCAGAAAGCGAAAGTTTAGCAGGTATTATGGTGAAACATTGGAAAGAGTTGCAAAAATGCTTTCTCCATTTATCCAGTCCGCAGTTTTTTATGAGCAGATTAGCAGCTTTAACACCAAGCTCAAACAAGAAGTCCGCATAAAGACCAGGAAGCTCCGTGAGAATAACAAAGAGCTCATGAAGCTCGACGAGATGAAGAGCGACCTGCTCACCATTGCCTCCCATAACCTCCGCACGCCCCTTACGGGCGTGCTCGGCTACGCCGACATGCTTAGAGAGGGTGACGCCGGAAAGCTAAGCAAAGGGCAGAAAGAATACATCGAAGAGATCATCAAGAGCGCCAACAACATGAACCGAGTGCTCCTGGACTTCCTCGACGCAACCCGCATCGACACCGGCAAGTTCGGGCTCAGAAAGGAAGAGATCGACTTCAGTCGGATTGTCGACGGAGAAATGGAGATGCTCGAGGAAATGGCCAAGTCGCATGAGCGGGAGATCGTATACAGCCGCGACAAGGAAGACATCCATATGGTCGGAGACAGCTCAAGGCTTCGCCAGACCGTCACCAACCTGGTCGACAACGCCATCTACTACAGCAAGAGCAAAGTGGAGGTCAACCTGCACAGGGATGGCAACCTGGTCAAGTTCACGGTCAAGGATGACGGCATCGGCGTACCCCGGGATGAGCAAAACAAGCTCTTCACCAAGATGTATCGAGCCTCCAACGCCGAACTGGCCCGACCGGACGGCAGTGGTATCGGACTGTATGTCGTCAAGAACATCATAGAGGCCAGCGGCGGCAAGATCATCTTCGAGAGCAAGGAAGGCAAAGGCAGCACCTTCGGCTTCGAGCTGAGGTTGGGGGAGGAGGGGTAGATTGTTTTTGGGAGTGGTTGGAAATTGTAAGGAATGTATGGTTGTGGTATAATTGAGGTGTCATAAGTCGCAGTCGATTGCCCATAATAGAATGAGAACGGTTTGCCGTTTCGTACGTATGTCCAAGCAAGGACACCGTACGAAGCAGTAGGACATCCGTTCTGTTGTGGGAAAGCGATTTATGACACCGTTACGGTGTCCTTTCATTTTGGGCGCTTAGGTAAAAATAATAAAGGAGGTAGTAATGGATGATGGAAATGTGCGAGATCAAGATTTTTCAAAACAGGAGTATCCCCAATCCGAGTTGTCATTGTCGCCAGTTTTGCCAAAAGATACAAACGAGGGGTCGAATAGGGTTCCCATTGTCTTTGCCGTGATCATTGTTATTGTTTTGGCGATAGCTGCAATTACTATAGGGTTGCTGACTAGCCGCGGTTCGAGAACGGACGATAGCGTTTCGACGACAAGCGAGTCTCAGGATTGGGATTATAAAACCACTATGGAAGAACTTGCCAAAATTTGGAATTATGAGGCGAGAGACAATACTGATTTCACTTACAGGGAAGGTCCTGCAAATGCTACGGGCGTAGTAAGCCCAAACATTTTTGGGGCAAGAGGCTACAATCATCTTGCGATATTCCCCGAAAAGACAGCTGACGGAGTGCCAGAGGGGTTAGTAATCGTAACGCTTTTTCCGCAAAAGGGGTGTATGTCAGATGATAATATTCCTATACCATACTGCGATCCGTCTCCTTCGGAAAAGACTCAGTCACTCTATCGAGCGATCCGAGCTTCTTTTATTCACGACTGGAAATTTGATGTAAAAAATAATGAAGATAGCGGCTATGGCAAAGTTCTCGTAGTGGCAAACAATAAAACCTCCTGCAATATTATGATGGTAGATGCACAATTTGGTGCTTATATTGAAATTGCCTGCGTAGATGTTGGTCTCATTATCGGCCAGCTGGAAGAAACCGAGCCTTTTTCTGTTGCTCTATTGTCATCATTGCCAGATTCAGCGGGTAGCGTCTTGACTTCTCCTGGGATACGCGATAGTTCAATAGAAGGGTATCAGAGCGCCTATTTGTCCTATTGCGTTGGTTCGGCAGGTTGTGTGAGTGCGTTATTTTATAGGGTTGGTTCGGGGGATTGGCAATTTTTTGCAATGGAGCAACAGGCGATAGGTTGCGAGATGTTTGATACTGACGATAAGCGTAGAGCTTTTGCTGATTATATGTGCGATAGCGAGCAGTCAGGGTCTCCCGTTATAAGAGTTGGTGAATATTACGGATTGTTTAATTAAAAAGAAAGGAACAAATGGATAATCAAAATGTGCAAGATCAAGATTTGGTGGAGCAGGAGCAGCCACAGCCCATAGCGCCAGTTCCTCCGGTTTCGTTGCAGTATGCCACGCATGCGCCGCAGGGAGCCACGGAGAAAAAATCGAATAAAGCTTTGGTTTTTGCTCTAGCGATTCCGATTGCGATTGTTGTGGTGTTTTTTGCTTTGGTTTTTGTTGTTGGCTCTATTCTTGGTGCCAATCATGAAACGAAGGATGAAAAGGCGAAGAGGATATTGGCGGAGAATATTGAGAAGAATTGTACGACATGGGAGAGTCGAGAGCAGAGTGATTATGGTATGGGCGGGGTCGGCGGAACGAGAACTTTTGTAGACATAGGGGTTTGTGATGGGCGGATGGTTGAGCATAGGGTGGTGGTGTACTATAATAATTACGAGTATGAGTTGATTGAAGTCTCCTTGGATGATGCGGGATTGACTGGAACCGTAACTAGCGATGGGGACTGGAGAATATTCACTTCAAATTATGGATTTAGTTTTCGTTATCCGAAGGGTTGGTTGTTGGAGCAGGAGGCGGGGACGCTTTATGATGGGTATGTATCAAATTTGACGACGGTTATTTCTCCGAGGGGGTACAGGCTGACTCTTTATGAGGGGATGGTTGATGGGATCGGGGGCACATGTTCCGACGAGGATCCTGCAGAGGAGGTGTTTTATAGTTTTTTGGGAAAGTCGGGGATAGAAAACACGACGGTGATTTCGGTTGGGGATAGTTGGGAGTCTCCGAACTCTCGCAGATACCCGTATCTTTCAAATTTGAATATTAGCCAAGATACAACTTCGTTTTTCCATTGCTATCCATTTATGGAGAGTGGTACTCTCTTTGGGGGTGGGGCTGATTTGAGTTTTATTATCAGCCTGCATGGCGACGAGGAATACTTGTATACGATATTTGGTTTTCCGTGGAAGAATGCAGAAGAGCAAAGTTTGTCTGACGAGGAGTTTGGCGCGGTCGTGGAGATTCTTAGGAGTGCGATGCTGGATTGATCACGACCACTCCGACGGGGTGTCTTTGAGGATAGTGTATGGTTTATCCGATTTGATTTATATTATGTTAGACTAGTCGGGCGTAGATGATGAGGCGTTGGTTGAAGGTGCCGAGGCTGGGGACGAAGTGGCCGTAGCAGGTCATGAGGGAGATGCCGCGGCTTGGGAAGCGGTAGTGATTGAGTATTGGTAGCATAGAGAGACCGATGAGGTCGGTGACGTATTTTTGTTCGACTTGGTAGCGGTGGATGTTGCCGCCGCTTTCGATTTGGATGATTTGGCCGATTTCGACGCGGTGTAGGGAGTGGAAGATTCCGTCGGAGTGTCCGTCGAGGAAGCTGGTTCCGGAGGGGGAGCCGAGTCCTGCGCTTTGGTTAAACCAGCCGACGTTGTGGGCGGGTACGTCGATTTTGTTATTGGTGGTGCCGACTTCTTCGATGATGGCAGAAAGTCCGATGCTGTCGATGATTATTCGGCCGATGCTATGCACGACTGGCAATTGGGGGGCGGGAGTTTCTGGATTTGCTACGACAGTTACGCCGATCGTTCGTGCGCCGCTTGTTTGTTCGACTTCTGGCTCTGGTTCGGTAGCTACTTCCTCGGTTTTTTCCGGTTCTGGGTTTGGGGTGATGCGCTCGAGCTCTGTGAACTCTTCCGGGTAAGTGGAGGTGGTTGCCAGGACGTCGATATTATTTCGGCCGTTCATGCTCTTGATTATGCTTGGGATAGAAGCCAAAAGGAGGGATGTGAGTAAAAATGGTGTGATGAGAAGCGCGAAATGTGAATAATTTTTCCTAAATTTTGCAAACGTCATTCGTGACACTAAAATATCCCCCGGTCTCCCACCTTGATATTATGTTTATATTGTAACATAAATTAGATTATAATGCAAGCATTATGGCATTGTTGTAAGAAAAAAGGGGAATATTATCCCCATTATACCTCTATTATATCACAAGTCAAGGGAAAAGTCAAGTTTTTTGGGGATTTTGGGTGGTTTTTGGGAGAGATTGGGGGATTTTACGGATGAGAAGTGGTTTGGGGGAAATCTGAGAGAAAAGGGGCAGAATTGGGTGGGTTTGGGTAAGATTGATGGGAATAACAGATGGGGGATTCTTGTTGATTTTGGGGGAAATAGCGGGGGCTGATAGTAGTAGGCTATAAAATGAGCATGCTGTCGCCGTAGCTTAGGAATTGGTAGTGTTCGGAGATGGCGTGCTCGTAGGCGCGGAGGAGGAAGTCCCAGCCAGCGAAGGCGCCGGCGAGCATGAGGACGGTGGATTTTGGCGCGTGGAAATTGGTGAGTAGTCCGTCGACGATTTGGAATTTGTAGCCGGGGTAGATGAAAATGTCGGCTTCGCCATGGAGCGAACTTGTGGCGGTTTCTAAATCTTTGGCGGCGTATTCGAGGGTGCGGGCGACTGTGGTGCCGAGGGCGATGACTTTTTTGTTATTGGATTTGGCGGAGTTGATGGCGGCAATGGTTTCGGCGGGGATCTCGAAATATTCTTGGTGCATTTTATGATCTTTGATGCTTTCGGAGCGGATGGGGAGGAAGGTGCCGAGGCCGACGTGGAGGGTGAGGTAGGCGACGGACACGCCGCGAGTTTCGAGGTTGGATTTTAGTTCGTTGGTGAAGTTGAGGCTGGCGGTTGGGGCGGCGGCGGAGCCGGATTGTTCGGCAAAGACGGTTTGGTAACGGCGGCGGTCGCTTTCGTTGGCGTTGCGGTTCAGGTAGGGTGGGAGTGGGACGGTGCCTTGCGTGAGGGCTAGGTCGAGGAGGGTTTTGTTGGGGTCTAGGCTTCGCGCGACCGCGATGCCGTCACCGAGGATTTTTTTGATGATAATGACAGGGCGATTTTCGCGAGTCATCTCCTTATCCAAATGAGGATGACGAACAGAAGTACCACATTCAGGAGAGCGCTCCGGGCCGCTTGGCCAAGTCATACTCTCCTGAGATGTGGTATTCGGTTCGTCATCATATAAAAACAACTCGTCACTGGTGGAGAGGGAGCCGCGGTACATGATGCGGTGGGAGTGGTAGTTGTCGTTGCTGTGACGTTCGAGGAGAATGATTTCGCGCTTGGCTCCATTCCTTTTGGTAACTTGAAGCCGGGAGGGGATGACGCGGGTGTTGTTTAGGATTAGGAGGTCGCCGGGGTTGAGGGAATCTGCCAGGTTGGCATATTTGGAGTCAACTAGAGTTTGATTTTTGCGATCCAAAAGCAAAAGCCGCGAGGAGCCGCGGACTTTTGGTGGATGTTTTGCAATCAATTCATCCGGTAGATTGTATGAGTAATCGCTGAGAAGCATTACTCGGCGACGATTTCAACTCGGGTTCGTGGAACGGATGCGCCAGAAAAGGTTGTTTTCTTGGTCTTCGTGAACTTTACAACGCCATCGCGTGCGGCGTGGATTGTGAAGTTGCGGCTAACATATGCGCCCTCGCCGGCGATCTTGGTTGAGCCGGTTTGGCGGACGATAACTTCGCCGGCCTTGACTTTTTGACCACCAAAACGCTTTACGCCAAGTCGTGCGCCAGCATTGTTGTGGATATTTTTGGACGAACCGCCTGCTTTAACTTTTGACATGTAACTCCTTATTTCTTCTCTAAAACTAGTAGCTCGCGGCCGACAATCTGGCCTTCGCGGTGATAAATCAGGTCTTCATCACTTATACCACTAATACTTATCCTATTATACCCCACTCGCTCCAAAATGTCAAGGGAATCGAGCCGAGAAAAGCCATTTTTGCCATCATTCCAAGCTGGAACGGCCAAACAGAGCGTAAAACCGGGTTTAATTTGTGGGGAAATGTTGCTGAGGAAGCCGTGCAAGATGTTTTCTACTTCGTGAGTAGCGGCCTTTAGTTTAATGGGAACGGGGATCTGGCTCATAGGAGGGCCGAGGTAGATTTCGGAAGCGACGGCGTCGAAAGGCGCGTGCCATTTGTAATTGGTGGCGTCGGCGACTTCGGTGCGGCAATCTGGGAGATAGTGGTATTTGCCTCGTAGCCAGTCAATGTTTTTCTGGCTTTCGCTGGGCATTTTCGGGTTTTTGTCGGTTCCGTAGGCGGCTAGGCTCATCATCAATGATTCTTGGAGGATGGTTCCTGAGCCGCAAAACGGATCGAGAATCGTGAGTGGCGTGCTCCAAGAATCATTCCGTCCAGGAGACATCTCGCGGCCACCAGTCTCCTGGCCAGAATGTTTCTTGGAGCCGATGGCGAGGTTGATGACGATTTGGGCGAGTTTTGGGGGGAGCATGCCGTTCTGGGCGCTGCGGAAGGGGCGGTTTTGGTCGCGGGAGGCATAGGCGGTGATGTTTTGGGCGCCGGTCGAGAAGGCCAGGATGACTTCTTTGTCGGAGAAAACTATGAGGAGTTCGATTTTGTTGGGGGAAAGGCCTAGCTTGTTATGGTGGGAGATGGCGGTGGAGAGTTCGAGAGAGCGAGGTTCGATGAAGCGGGTTTTGACGTCAAGTTTGCCGAGAGCGTTTTTGATTTTGCCTTGTAGCTTGATGATTTGGGTTGGGGTTATGCCAGATGGGACGTTGCCGAGGAGGCTGATGCCGAGAGAGATGCGGCCAGCGCCAGGGGGAAGATTGTTTTTGATAAAAGCCAGGGCGGGGTCGAAAAAGTCGCCAAGATTGCGGAAAGATCCAAGAGGGGCGCGCGAGATAAGGATGCCGGACTTTTTGCTGCCGCCGAATGAGGAGATGAGCGGGGTGGGGGTGTTGGCTGGCAGGGTGACGGAGGCGACGGAAGGGGAAATGAGGCTGGCGGAGGCGCCGAAGACGCGAGAAAGCTCAGCGTAGCCGAGGAGTGGCTGGCGGCCGAGGTCGAATATGATGGTTTTAGTATTATTCATGTGTATGATACAATTTTAACATGAACAAGGGAAAAAGTAAAAAACGTTTGCAGTTTAAGCATATTTTGAGTATAATCACGCTTGTTTTGGTTGGTCTTATTATATATGGGGCGAGGGAGGACTTCGCGGGGGCGATTGGGTATCTGGGGGATATGAATATTTGGATTTTGCTTTTGCTTATTCCGATGCAGGTTTTGATGTATTTCGCGGCGGGTAAGGTTTACTTTACGTATCTTCAGGCCAAAAAGGAGGGGATGAAGATTTCGCTTTGGAAATTGATGCGAATATCTTTTGAGATAAATTTTGCCAATCAGATTTTGCCGAGTGGTGGGGCGAGCGGGATAGCTTATATTGCTTGGCGGCTGAGGAGTTATGGGATTACGCCGGGGCAGACGACGATGATGCAGATATTTCGCTATGCGGCTGTGTCTGCGGCTACGGTGTTTCAGATGCTGGTGGCGTTGGTTGTTCTCGGGATAACGGGGGCGCTTTCGGGGTGGATTTTTTGGATTAGTGTGGCGATTACGTCGGGGTTGATGGTGGGTGTGGTGGTTTTGCTTCTTATTATATCGCGGAAGAAACGGGTGGATTGGTTCGTGCAAATTGTTTCAAGGTTTATAAATTTTGTCATAGGCAGGTTGCTTTTTTGGAAGAAGGAGCGGCTTGTTTTGATCAAGCCTGCGAAATTGGATGGGTTTTTGGCGGACTTGCATAAAGAATATGACGGTGTGCGAAAGAATCCGAGGGTGCTTG
>Ga0099364_10012666_pt1 | contig 11348 bp, 7 predicted proteins | sample TergutTh196P3_FD_73070 | JGI IMG/M metagenome (GOLD analysis project Ga0099364, IMG submission 73070) | Microcerotermes parvus P3 segment gut microbial communities from Pointe-Noire, Republic of the Congo - Th196 P3 | ecosystem: Host-associated > Arthropoda: Insects > Digestive system > Gut ...
AAATGTGACACATTGGAGATTGTGTAACATTCAGTTTCCGTAACTCCTAACTCCTAACTTTCCTCTTTCAACTTTCAATTTTCATCTGCCCTAACCATAGCATATTCAAAAACAAAATGTGCGAAAGGCATCCAAATGATTACCTTTCGCACGAACTTTTTTTATTCAATTGCCGTCAATTGCGCATGGTTACAGGGTTTTTGAGGAAAAGAAATTTTTATGCAAAAATGGGAAATAGCGATGAACGAGTGGTAAGTAACAGGTAAATGGTAACAAGTAACAGGGAGCAGGGGACAGAGAACATGATATCGTTAACTCCTAACTCCCAACTCTCCCCTATGAGCGGTTAAGTATTCTGTTGTATGCATTTATGCAGAACTCAACTGCGACGTCTTCTTTGACATCTACCGGATACTCTCGTTGAGTTTCTCTGAATACACTGCGCAACAATGCTTCAGTGACAACCGGCAGTGCATAGTCGATTTCATTGTAAATGTCTATAAAATCGTCCACCATGCTGTCATTCCTCGACAGTGCCGTTGGAATGCCGGACCAGAAAAATGCCATATTATTATCGAAATTGGGCGCCATTTTTACAGCACCGTCCCTTGAAACCAGTATCCCAAAATTAAACTCATGCCTATCGCCGTTTCTTACAATGGCATCCATGAAAATCAAATCCATGTACTCATTTAGTATGTTCAGTTTTGACATAGCTTTGACGCATCGCTCATAACCTGTGTCAGCGCCCACCAATGACTTTGCAGGTTCAAAGCACCAGCCGTCCTCAACAAAGTTGTCACATGCGATAAAACCGCTGTCCGCATAATATTTAACAGCGTCCAAACCAAGAGCTATTGCTAGGTTGGCTGTAAACAATTCTGAAAAAATCTCAAGAGGTCTTCCCGACTTGTATAGCACCCACTTGTTTCCATGCCTTTGCCAGCCCTTATCAAAGCTCCCTATGTTTGTTATCTCCGGAGTTATTACCCGTTTAAGCTCAAAGATATCGGGGTCGCCTTGTATAGCGGCCTTGAAATATATGTCATTGCTAAACACAACATCCGCATATTGCAAATTTTCGCCTTCGCCTTTAATCCAAAAGAAATCTGTTATGCAAACCGCGTGAACAGACTTGACCGCCGCAATAATATTCAGCACGGGAAGCCGCAGGTGCTTTAGGATCGTGCGCACAAAGCTTCTGTTCAGATCTGCTCCCCTATCTTCCAGCCATCCTTCAAAATTCTTGGTGCGCTGCAAAAATATCGGCGCTTGTTTATTAACGTCCGCAACAACATCCTCATTAATCGCGGCAACAATCATATCTTCCCGCATTACATATCCGGTGAACTTAGTGTTTATGGAGTTTTCTTGAAATATATCTGTCATGTTATTCACCGGTTTAATTCATAATTCGGCGGTTGGTTTCTCTTATGATTCAGGATAACACACGGTAGACTGCGTCCGCAACATAAATTTGCGAGGAAACAGGGGGTGCGGGTTGCATCCCCTGTTTCTTGGATGTTTTGTTAATCATTTGCCATATGATGCCCTCATTCCTTTTTTGTTATCGTTGTCATCATCGCCGCCGCCGTTTGTTTTGTAATTGCAATAAGTAGCCAGTAGGGTAACTCCTAACTCTCAACTCTCAACTACCCCATATATCCTTGCCGCGTTGTTGCAAAACACGTTTTCCCATGCGTTTTGCGGTATTAGGTCTTTGCAGAACTCGATATATGGTCCCACGGGGACAAGGGGCCAGTCTGTGCCGAAAATTACTTTTTTATAGTTTCCGAGAAAGACGAGACCCTGCCTGTAATAGTCGCGAATCAAAGGTTCGTTTCGCATCATTTCGCATTCCTCGGCACCGCCTATCGCAAGTCCAGAAATATCCAAATATACATTTTTGTTCTTCGACGCCATTTCGCAGGCTTCCATGACCCATGGGTAGCCTAAGTGGCATATGACGATATTCAAATCCGCAAACGCATACGCAAGCTTGTCAACATGGATCGGACGGGAATATTCCACAAGTCCGCCCTTAAAATATGTTTCGCCGCCGTGGATGGCAACGGTCAGATTATGCTCCGCCGCTATCTTGTAGACCGGATAGTAGGCGCTGTCGTTTATATCCACATGATAGTACCCTGCATAGATTTTGATGCCCGCGATATCGTTTCGCCGAGCTATCGCTTTTTCTATGCCTTTTATAGCGTCGCCATCCAGCTTATGCGGATTTATCCCGAGACATACGCCCATTTGCATAAGCGGCGGGTGCGCCATGTCTGCGTCCATCGGAGTTTGCGCAAGCTTGTCCGGCGTCAGCCCAGGCGCGGTCTCGGAAAGCCCCATGCAAACGCAGCCGACCACCCCGCTCTTTTCATATTCCTTTGCCAGACCTTCGGCGGAGTATTCCACCCTAGCATCCAACGCACCCTGTCTGAGCGCTTCGATATTTGAAAAGTGCATATGCGCGTCAATTATTCTCATAAAACTATCCTTAAAAACATATGGTTTCCAGAGCAATTAGATCGTTTCGGGCCAGGCTCTTCTCCGATAGTACATAGAACATGGGGCGCGTGGACATGGTTTCGCTGTTTTTCATGCTGAAATTAAAGTTTCTGTAACATGCAAAATAGCGGTTGCCGTTGCCGATGGATGCCCATGAGTGCCTATCGCCCAAATTCGGGAGCCAATGCAGCTTTTGCCCTTGCTCTGCGGCGAGTGCCACAAACTCGGCCTTATATGTGTCGAACCCGCTGCTTCCCAAAACGAATTTCTGGATGCTGCTCTTATGCAAAACTTCCGCCACCCGTTTGTCTGTTTCGCCGAACTGATGATATGCGTCCTCGGAGAATCTAATGTTCAAAAATCCCCCTGTGTTGTTACTATACCGCGAAAAGCTGCCGAGAATGGGAACGCCGGGCAGCGTAAGATAGAAGGATTCATATGACAGCCCCCTGTACTCCTTGTTTTCCGACACGTCCACCCATGTTTTTATTCCCTGCCAGAGATTGCCGTAGTTGTCCTTCAGCTCCACAAAGCCCGCCTTCATGGATTCTTTCAGCGTGTTTGGTGCGTTCATTTTTTCATGCCAGTTGTGTATCCCGCCAATGTATGGGTTCCACCAGTCATAAGGCTCAAGCAACGGATATTTGCTCATCAGCCATTCCACGCCGTCGGTATCCGTCATAGAAAACAGTCCCGCGTAATGCTTCGGATCTGCTTCAAATGTCAGGCATCCATTGGATACCAAAAAAGCCCCATCCATTTCTGTGCATTCAACTTGACCCGAGGGATAGAACACCGCCCTTGTCTTCTCAGAAAGATAAGCTGGAAAATCAGTGCGCACCCTAAAAACGCCCACTCCCCCAACATCCCCTGTCCCCTGTCCCGCGTCGAGCTTGACGTTGAACGCCGCTGTTTTCTCGTTTTCGGGGAAAGTGACAGTCTGCGGAGCAAAGTGTCGGCCGCTCTCGGAGGTTATTTCCACTGAGCCGTGATAGGTTTTGCTGCGGTTGTTTCGCATGTTGATTGCATATTCATCGCCATACACGAACGGATTGCCGTCATTGACGGTTATTTCCAGCAAATCCTCGGCATATCCAATGGCTCGGTCATAGGTTTGCATTGCATAGTCTCGGAAAGTCGAGTAGTCCCTGAATGTTCCGATGCACAGTGTCACAGGAGGCGTTTCCGCGACGCCGCCAACCTCTATGTGAAGCTCATGTTCCAACACTATTCCGTCGCTATAGCGAAAAGACGGTTTTATCTCAGGCACCCAGCAAACGCCTGTCGAGTAGTTCGCGTTGTTTTCAAACACCCAGTTTTCCTCAAACAAAGCCGCATCGGCATATCCTACTCCTGAGTCTCCCGCGTCGCGCGATAATGTAAACCGCCCATCGTAGCGGTAGGCCGCGCTGTGACCAATTCCCGAGAACACGGTTTCGCTCAGATACAGTTTTGCGGCGCTGTCCCCCGAATTTCGGATGCGATGCTTGCGTGTTATAACGCCTGATGCGTTTAGCGTGTAGATCATCGTCATCGCAATGCCCTGCTGCACTTCTGAGCGATACGACAGCTCCATGACGATGTCCGCTTCGGATTCAAAGGCTTTGACTTCAAATGGCACTGCCAAATTAAATTCGTCGTCGTAGGGTTTTCCCAATTTGCTCACCGGAAATTGCGGAATTTCGTCAGGGTCGAGATTGTTTACCAGAATGTTCTTTATAATCGTGGTATTGCTGTCTTTCTGCGTTATCAGGTGAAGCGGGCCGTTCACTATCCCGTAGTGATTTTCTGCCATATATGTAAAACGCTCTGTCAGTCCTTGGTTTATAATATCGAACGGCACCGCAAAGCTCTTTTCCTGCCCATCGGGAAGGGTTATGTCGCATGTTGCCTCAATGCAAACTGCCCCGATCTTCAGCACTTCCGCTTCCGTCTCGATGCAGACCTTGCCCAAGGCATCTATCTCTATGTCGAAAACGGATGTGTCAAAGCGAACATAGTCGTTTTCGGGCAATGAAAGCTTGATGCTTGCCCTTGTCATAAGGGCGCTTTCAAGCGTTATGCATGCGCGGAAACGCTGTCCTATGAACGCGACGCCGCGATTTGCATCAAAGCTTGCAAGCAACGGGGGCTTCACCTCAATGCCAACTCCCATTTCCAGTTTCATGCCGTTTACCGTCACTTCCGCTAAAACGCAGGGATGCTTGCGGTATGGGTCTTGCTTGCTCTCGGGCTTTCCCACCGAAAAGGTTTTTTGCGTATTTGCCGCAAAATAAACGCCTTCCTCGCCGTGGTCGGATGAATCCAAGGATTTTTCATTCGGCTTTATGGAAATCGCGCCGTCAGTTTTGCCGCGAGCTTCAACGTCTAGCGGCTTCCCGCTCTTGTTTACCGTTTTCACCTCTGCGCGGTAATCGAAGCCATATGCCAAGGCATGGTTTTCGGCGGTCAGCTCTACGATATAGTCGTCGGTTTCGACTCGGCAAATGCGCCTACCGAATTTCTCAACGGTCACGGCAAGGTTTTTGCCATCCTTATCCGCCCATGTATACGTAAAGAACTCAAATCCGTCTGATACTATGCCGTCAGGCTTGATTTCGACTTTGCGGGTGGAGTTCATGTACCAGTCCGCGTTGTCGAAGAAAGGCCTCAGCAACTCCTGTGAGATTATTGTGGGAATGTAGTTTGAAAGATGGGTGGTTTCCGAGTTGTCCTCCCACATGTAGCCGCATTTTTTGTAGACCGGCACCGCCTTGGTATTCCCCGCCCAAGTGTGTATCTCAAGACGCGGGAAACCCAGTTCGATCGTCCGCTCCACGCTTAGCAAAACCAGAGCTTTCCCAATCTTTTTCGACATAAAGTCAGGCCTTACGTTCAGGACATGGATATATAATGCATCAGAGTCTTTGTAATACCGCGCCAAGCTGCACAGGCCAACGACCTCTTCTCCGAACAGTGCGAGGTAGACATTGTAGTAAGCGCCGTTGCGGTATGTATCAAGCTGGCTCTGCTCCGTGTCCAACCCATCGCCGCCGCCCCAGCTCTCCCTGCTTCGATTCCACATCTCCGCAAGCCCCGCTGCAAACCGTTCCTCATATTCAACAATTTCAACGCCACAATCAAGCGCCTTGTATATAGTCATCCTTATTATTATCTCCTAACGCGAACAAATTACAAATTACAATGTACAATGTACAAATGATTAACGACTAACAGGCAACAAGTAACAAGTAACAGGTAACTCCTAACTCCTAACTCCTAACTCCTAACTCCTAACTCCTAACTCTCACAAGTTCCTCGCAACACTGTATGCCATGCTGGTTGCGTTCATGATGTTCTTGGGTTTAACGCAGTCGCCTATCACATAGTAGTCACGCGCCGACAGGCTCAGTTTTTCGGCGTCCTCCCAAAGCGGGCGTTGCCCTGTAGCATATATTACGGTATCGGCGCTGAGCGTGATATCGCCATCAGGACCTTCGCATTTGACTCCTGACGCCGTGATTTCGATTGCTTTTGTGTTAAAGCGCATGTCAATGCCATACTTCGCGATTTCGACGTCCAGCGCCAGAACATGCAGGAAGTTGCCCCCATGGTTTATTCCGTCTTGCATTTCGACGACGGTCACTTTTCGCCCGAGAGACGACAGGTATATCGCAAGCTCCACTCCCACTAAGCCGGCGCCTAGCACCACTACGGATTGGCCCGTCTTTTCTGGGTTTTCGTACGCTTCCTCCGCTCCAAGCACTCTCTCCCCGTCAATGCCGGGAATCGGCGGCTTTTCGGGACGCGCACCCAACGCCGCAATTAATACGTCTGCTTTCTCGGCTTTCGCGTATTCGGGCGTCACATTGGTATTCATTCTGATTTCGACGCCTGCTTCGGCCGCTATCTTTGCCTGCCTTTTGATATAATCCGAGAGTCTCTTCTTAAACGGAACATTTTCCTCGCAGCGAATCGCCCCGCCAAGCTTGTCGGTTTTTTCGCAGAGTATCACCTCATGCCCTCGCTCCGCGCATGTTATCGCGGCTTGCATCCCCGCTATTCCTCCGCCAGCTATCAGCACTTTCTTCTTCGCTGCGGGCGGTATCGCGAGGTTCATCTCCGCTTCTCGGCATGTTTGAGGGTTAATGGCGCAGTAGAACTGGCCGTTATTCAGCAGATATGAGAAGCAGTTCAGGCAGCGCATGCAATGGTTTATATCGTCTTCCCTGCCTGTGCGTATTTTGCGGGGTATATCGGGGTCGGCAATCAGGCCGCGCGCGATTTCAACTACGTCCGCTTGCCCTGACGCTATTATTTCTTCCATCAAACCCGGATCGCCGAGCGCGCCCACCGTCGCAACCGGGCATTTGACATGCTTCTTTATCTCCGCCGCATACTGCACGTTACATCCATCGGGAAGGAATATGCTTGGATGCGTCACGGTGAACACTTCCGCGACTTCGTGGCTTCCTGCGGAGACGTGCAGCAGATCAACATAGTCCTCGACTTGCTTCGCGAATGCGATGCCTTCCTCGATGCCGTATCCTCCCTCGTAACATTCGCTGCCGCTGATGCGCATTTCGATTGGGAAATCGGGCCCTACGGATTTTCTAATCGCTTTTAGTATTTCGACCGCAAGCCTAGAGCGGTTTTCGATATCGGGGCCTCCCCACTTGTCGCGCCTTGTGTTAAGCGTCGGCGACAGGAATTGCGATATCAGCCAGCCGTGCCCGCCATGCAGCATCACCATTCCGAATCCGCATGATTTCGCGAATGCGGCGCCCTTGGCGAACTTGTCTATCGTATGCCATATGATGTCCTCCGGCATTTCGGAAAACGGACGTCCGTCAACCGTGCCATCGACAGGTCCATATGCAATCCCGGGCGGGTCTTTGAATCTGTTTGCACAGTTCCCCGCATGCTGCAGTTCAGCCGTGCATACCGCGCCCTGCCTGCTCACCGCGTCGGTGATGCGGGAGAGAGAGTTGCGTGTCAGCGGATTGTCCATGCGGAGCGTGCGGTTGCTGCCCGTTCCATATTCTCCGTCAACGTTGCACTCTCCGACTGCGACGCTCGCAGCGCCGCCCTTTGCTTTGCGCTCATAGTAAAACGCCGCTTCAGGCGGCAACACGCCAAATCCATCCTGATCCATATACCCTGTCGGCGCCGCAAAGATACGATTCCGAAAGTATGCCCCTCTCAGGATTAAGGGCTTGAACAAGCTTGGATATTTTAATTCATTACTCATAATATCAGCACCTCCTTTTGTGAGACTTTTTTGCGTTAGTGATTAGCAGGAATCAGTATATCGCAGGCATTGCTTGTTATCAAGAAATATTTTTGAAAAAGCTATTGACTATATCAGTCAATTATGTTATTGTATTATTGACTTAATTGGTCAATGCGTGAAAAAGGGGGGATATCCGTATGGATGAAGACATAAAATCGCATAAAATCATGCAGATGGATGAACAGAAAAGGGAGAGGGTTCTGAATGCAGCGATGGCGGAGTTTCGGAACGGATACGCCAAGGCATCGACAGACAACATCGTGCGCGAAGCGGGGATATCAAAAGGCCTGCTGTTCCACTACTTCGGGACAAAAGAAAAACTGCACGAGTTTCTGGTTAAGTACACTGTAGACGTAATACTGAGCGAATTTTACAGCCTAGTGAATTTCGAGCAGCCCGACCTGCTAGAGCGGATTTGGCAAATGCTGCTCCTAAAAATGGAACTGTCATACAAATATCCCGCAATTTTCGATTTTGTCGGCGCCGCATACGCGCAGGAGGGCGCACAATTTAGCGCATTCACGACGCGCTATACAAAAGAGAGCCCTGATATGACAGCTCTGCTCACAAAAGGCGTGGACGTTTCGCAAATCAAGGATGGCTTCGATGTGGACAAGGTAATCAACATAATCCGATGGGCCGTCATCGCATACTCGAACTCGCAAATTGACATCAGCAAGTCTATCGAGGACTATAGGAAAGAATTCGACAAATATCTGGAGGACATCAAAGGCTACTTCGATATCTTCCGAAAAGCGTTCTACAAGAGTTAGGAGTTAGGAGTTAGGAGTTAGGGGTTACCTGTCCCCTGTTACTTGTTACTTGTTATTTGTTACTTATCTGAAAGGGGTGTTTTTATGTCAGAGAATAGTCTGGAAATTACGAAGTTAACGAAGAGGTTTGGGAAGCTGACTGCGCTGGACGGAATCGATCTAAAGGTGGGCAAGGGCGAGGTGTTTGGGTATATCGGGCCAAACGGCGCCGGCAAGACTACGACTATTCGCGTGTTGCTGGGCATCCTCCAAGCGTCGGAGGGCGGCGCGAAAGTGTTTGGTATGGACGCTTGGCGCGATGCGGTTGAAATCCATAAAAAAATCGCGTATGTTCCGGGCGATGTCAACTTATGGCCCAACCTGACCGGCGGCGAGGTCATCGACCTGTTTGTCAGCCTTCGCGGTGAAATCGACAAATCCCTGAGAGATGCGCTAATCAAAAGGTTTGACCTTGACCCGACGAAAAAATGCCGGACATATTCAAAGGGAAATCGGCAGAAAGTGGCATTGGTCGCCGCGTTCGCGTCCGACGCCGAACTGTTTATCCTCGACGAACCGACAAGCGGCCTCGACCCGCTGATGGGGCAGGTGTTCAACGAATGCGTGCTTGAACAAAAAAACGCGGGCAAGGGGGTTTTCCTTTCAAGCCACATACTGTCGGAAGTGGAACAGCTCTGCGACAGGGTCGGCATCATCCGCGAGGGCAAGCTGGTCGAAACAGGCACGCTGAACGAACTGCGCCATTTGACCAGAGTGGTAATGAACATCGAGACTGAAACGCCTATCGAAGGGCTTGCGCAACTGCAAGGCGTCCACGGCATCACCGAGCGCCAAGGCGGTCTGAGCTTCCAAGTCGATTCCGGAAATATCAGCAGCGTCGTCGCCCATATCGCAAAATACGGCGTGAAAAAACTGGAAAGCACTCCCCCATCACTAGAAGACCTATTCATGCGCCATTACAGTTAGTGAGGTGTTAAACATGCTAAAACGAAATTTCAACAACACGGGGAGGCTTTGCAAGTTGATTCTGCGCCGTGAGCGAATCATCTCCCTTGTTTGGATCGTGATACTGGTCGTTTTTTCAATGGGGCTCGCACCCGCTATGACCGCTATGTTCCCCGATACGGAATCAAGGAGCAACTTTGCCGTGTCTTTCAACAATCCCGTGATGGTCGCGATGATGGGGCCTGTATACGGCGTTGACAACTACACAGCCGGCGCCATGTACGGCGGACTAATGCTTCTTTGGGTCGCCATCACCGTGGCTGTAATGAATATCTTTTTCGTAGTGCGCCACACCAGAGCCGACGAGGAGCGCGGGCGAACCGAGGTTGTGCGCTCGCTTCCGACAGGGCGCCTTACAAACATAAATGCCACGATGCTCTCAGCGCTCGTTCTCAACGCGGTTCTCGGCTTGCTCATCGGACTGAGCCTGACTGCGCTGAACATAGAAGGCATCGGCTTTGGCGGCAGCATGCTATACGGAGCTGCGGTTGGAGTCTCGGGGCTCGTTTTTGCAGCTATCGCCGCGCTTTTCTCTCAACTATCATCGAATACGGGAGGTGCCACAGGCTTGTCCCTTGCAGTCCTTGGCGTGTTCTATATGATACGCGCGGGCGGCGACTCGCAGGGCAACGAGATTATGGCATGCATCAGCCCTCTGGGGCTCGTACAGCGCTCGCAAACCTATGTGGAGAATAATATTTGGCCATCTCTCATTCTGCTGCTCGAAGCCGTCGTGATTTCGGCTGTGGCTTATAAACTGAGTTCCGTGCGCGATTTGGGCCAAGGATTCATCGCCGCGAAACCGGGGCGCGCAAAAGCTCCCGCAGGGCTGCTTTCGCCGTTTGGTCTTGCTTGGCGGCTACTGCGGGGCCCGCTGATAATTTGGATCATAGTTATGTTTGTCCTTGGCGCGTCCTATGGGTCGGTGGTCGCCGACATTAGCACGTTTATTGGCGACAGCCCTGAATACTTGACAATCATCGGAGTTCCGATCGAGCTTTTGGATACCCTCTCTATGGCGGACAAGGAAAAACTCATCGTTGACAGCTTTGGGCAGTTTGTGACGATTATGATGACGCTTGTTTGCTTTGTCCCTTTGCTCAATGCCGCGCTGAAAGTGCGCTCGGAGGAGAAGGAAGGCAGGGCGGAGCATATTCTTTCCCGAGTCGTTCCACGCGCGAAGTATCTTGCGGGATATGTAATTCTCGCGTATATAGCAAGCGTGCTGATTCAATTTGCCACCGCCGTCGGGCTATATTACGCAACCGACGCATTGACAGGCGGCGCAAGCCCGTATGATTTTGGGGAAATGCTCACAACATACTTTGCATTGCTGCCCGCCGCTTGGGTGATGATAGGCGTTGCTGTTTTCCTCGTGGGGCTGGCGCCGAAAGCGACGGGAGTGGCTTGGGCCTATTTCGGGGTTGTTTTCTTCACATCCTTTGTCGGCGGCATGGTGCTGCCTGAATGGATGCTGAACATTTCACCAATGCATCACATACCCGGACCTCAACCTTTTGAGCGCTACACGCTCGACTTCCCTCCCCTAATCGTCCTGACGGCAATAGCCATGGCACTAACCACCGCCGGCTTCATTTTCTACAGCAAACGCGACACGGTTCAGTGATGTTGCAAGCGAAAAAGAAAGCCGAGAGGCGCGGTTACCCGCTTTCTCGGCTCTCTTTTTTGCGCTAAGTTGTAAATACTACGAATAGAGGCGCAAAATTATTCTGTCAGGCATTTCAGTGTCTATTCAGCACCCCCGTCTTTGCGAGCCGCAGCGAAGC